>Ga0307412_10000929_pt1 | contig 16766 bp, 13 predicted proteins | sample DK1Cmetagenome_3_FD_203823 | JGI IMG/M metagenome (GOLD analysis project Ga0307412, IMG submission 203823) | Maize rhizosphere microbial communities from greenhouse at UC Davis, California, United States - DK15-C-1 | ecosystem: Host-associated > Plants > Roots > Rhizosphere > Soil | place: USA...
TGCGCGTGGCGCTGGCGGAACGGGTGGCGTGGTAGCCCTTCACCGGACCCTGTGCCGTCTCGAAGTCCGAGGTGCCAACGATATCGGTGGCTTGCAACTCCAGCGGCGCCTTCGCCGTGGAACTGGGTTCTTCTGCCCAGGTGGAAATGGAATAAGCCTGGAGCACACACAGTGAAACGAGTATCCGACGCATCGACACACAATCCTAATGAAAGAACGCCGTCCCCAGGGAGGCCGGCAAGAATGTGTCGCGAAAGATACAGCAACTCATTCCTATTTGACATCTATTCCCATTAGCACTGCCGTTCCAATTTTGACGTTTGTTCGATTTGCCTGAAAAAAGCCTGGGCCCGAACATCCTGGCTGTACGCCACGTTCAGCCGCAACCAGTCGCATGCCTCCCCCTCCGGCAAGAACGTCGAGCCCTGGGACAATTGGATTTGCAACTGCTCGGCGATCTGCCGGACCCGCTCGGACGCTACGTGCCGAGGCCGCGCCCACACGAACAAGCCTCCACTGGGCTCGGCAAACACTTCCCAGTGGTTGGGATCAAGCAGGCGCAACGTGCTCGCCATCTGCTTGTTCAGGCGCCCGCGCAGGCGTTGGATCAGCTTGCGATACGCGCCGTTCGCCAACAAGGTTGCCACGACATTTTCCGAAAGCAGTGAACAGCCGATGCCGGTGACCATTTTGATGTGCGCCAGGCGCTTGATGATTTCCGGTTGCGCGACGACGTAGCCGATGCGCAACGAACTGGATAAGGTCTTGGAGAAGCTCGCCAGGTAGATCACCCGATCCAAAGCGTCGAGGGACGCCAGGCGCGATGTCGGGCCGTTCTGGAAATCGGCGTAAATATCGTCTTCGATGAGGCGAAAGTCGTGCAACGTCGCCAGTTGCAACAGGCGATAGGCAACGCTCGGCGCGAGGCTGGTGCCAGTGGGGTTCTGGTACATGCTGTTGATGAAGAAATACGCCGGCTTGTGCCCATCGAGCAGCCGTTCCAGATGGGCGATGTCAGGGCCTTGGGCAGTCCTCGGCACGGCCAGGGTCTTGACCCCGTGCAGCTCCAGCAGGTTGAACAGGTTGTAGTAGCCGGGGCTTTCCACCAAAACCAGGTCGCCCGGCTTGAGCAACGTGCGCACCAGCAGGTCCAAGCCATGGCTGGCGCCCTGAGTGGTGATGATCTGGCGCAGGTCGACATGAATGTCGATCAGGCCCAGGCGTTTCTGGATCTGCGAGCGCAGATCAGCCGAGCCCAACGGCGTGCTGTAGTTGAACAGCGCCTGATTGTCGCTGCGCACCACCTGGCGGATCGCCTGGCCCAGGTCGGTGTCGTCGCGCCACGCGTCTGGCAGCCAACCGCACCCCAGCTTGAGTTGGGTCGATGCGTTATCGAACAAGCGCCAGGCGGTTGCTTCATCCTCGGCCTGCGGTGCCGACGCCTGGGACATCTGCTGTGCCACGAAAAAGCCCGAGCCATGCCGGGACTCCAGGACGCCGCCGGCGACCAACTGGTCATACGCCTTGATCACGCTCGACAGGCTCAGGCCGTTTTCCGTCGCCAGTTGGCGGATCGAAGGCATGCGCGCGCCCGCACGAATGCCATGGCTGTGGATCCATTCGGTGACACTGGCGACCAGTTGCCGGACCACGGATCCCGTGGCGTTTCGATCGATGTTCAGGTCCATGGCGCGGGATCTCGGCTAAGTGTTCTCGAATTTCGAGCGAACAGTTAAGCATAAAAGACCCCGCTCTGTTCCTTGTTTGCCTGCGGTGCGGCATTGATAGTCCGTCCAGACTCTCACTTGCAAGGAACACTCTTGGACGCACAGCAGCGACATTCATGGGGACTGGCCTTTGGTCTTTGCCTGATCACCCTGGCGGTCAACCTCCAGGCGCCGCTTTACACCACCTATGCGCAGCTTTCCGGTTACGGCGCAGGCGCCACGGCGGTGGCGTTTTCCGGTTATGTCCTGGGCGTATTGCCGGTGTTGCTGGCGTTCGGCGGACTGGCCGACCGCGTGGGTCGCAAACCGTTGATCCTGGCGGCGCTTTGCCTGTCGATGCTGGCGACGGTGATCACTTCGATCTGGCCGAACCTGACGGCGCTGGGCGTGGCGCGCCTGATGATGGGCGTCGGCACCGGGTTGGCCTCGGCGACATCCACCGCCTACATGGTGGAACTGATGCCGACCGGCGACGCACGGGCGCCGGCCAACCGAGTCACGGCCAGCACCTCCCTGGGGTTTGGCCTGGGCGCGGCGCTGACCAGCCTTTTCCTGTTCGCCCATCACAGCGTTACGCCAGGCAGTTTCTGGTTGCAGCTGGGGTTGGCTGCCCTAGCGATGATCGTGGTGGCGCGGCTGCCGGACCCTGCCCCGAGATTCAGCCACGCGCCGCTGTTGCGCCTGCCGTTGTTTCCCGCTGGCAGCCTGCCCTACAGCTTCTCCATGTTGCTGGCCTGGGCGACGTCGGGGCTGGTCATCGCCATCCTGCCTTCGGTGCTTGCTGCCCATGGCTTGCAGCGCTGGTCCGGCCTGTCGACATTTACCGTCATCAGTTGCGGATTGATCTTCCAGCCCTGGGTGAAACGCATGCAACCGGCCAGGGCCACGGGGTTGGGCCTGCTCGTCTTGCCTTTGAGCTATGCGTTGCTCGCCTGGGGCGCAAGCCGGGGTTCGCTGCCCGCCGTGCTGCTCGGGGCGCTGGGCGCCAGCAGTGCATGCTACGGCTTTCTGTACCTGGGCGGACTGTCAGCAATCACGGCCATGGCCGGTGCGCAAAAAGCCCGGGTCAGCGCCGGGTTCTTCCTGTTCGCCTATGTTGGATTCAGTATCCCGGTCGTCGTGACCGGGTGGTTGGCCGACCAATTCGGCGCTGACGTGGCGCTGACGGTGTTTGGCCTGGCACTGTTGGCAGGCGCAACGATTACCGGGGTGCGCATCGTCCGGACAGAGGCCTTTGTCGCCCAACCTTCCCCCAGCTGACGAATCCCCTCGCCACAACGGCAGACGTCACTCGACATCGCGATAGCCGGGTCGTATACCATATCCCCACCTTAGCCAAACGACCGCCGCCGTGACTTTATCCAAGTTCAACCTGCCCGACCTGGGCAACACCCCATCCACCTCGGAAATCATCACTCGGCACCTGCGCGACGCCATCGTGGCCGGGCACTTCGCCGAGGACGAGCCGATTCGCCAGGACGACATCGCCCGGCAGTTCAACGTCAGCAAGATCCCCGTGCGTGAAGCGCTCAAGCGCCTGGAGGCCGAGGGCCTGGTGATGTTCCAGCGCAATCGCGGGGCGATGGTCACGCGGATCTCCGAGGCGGAGCTGGCGCAGATGTTCGAGGTGCGGATGCTGCTCGAGGACAAGGTGCTGCGCCTGGCAATTCCCAACATGACCGAAGCGACCTTCACCCGCGCCGACAGCATTTGCCGGGAATTCATCGGTGAGGACGACGTCGGTCGCTGGGCCGAGCTGAACTGGCAGTTGCATGCCTGCCTCTACGAACCCGCGCAGCGGCCCTTCATGGTGAGCCTGATCCGCTCGGTCCACGACAAACTCGAGCGTTACCTTCGCATGCAAATGAGCCTGTCGGCCGGCAAGGAGCGCGCCGATCATGAACACCGTGAAATCCTCGACGCCTGCCGCGCCGGGGACGTGGAGCGTGCGGTGAAACTGTTGGACGAGCATATCGCCGGGGTCTGCAAGACGCTGTTCGAGTTCCTGCCGACGAGCCGGTGACGCCATGGCGCTGTGCTGATTTCGTCACCGACAGCAGCTAAATCCATCAAGCCGACAGCCCCCGGCGCGCGCCACGCTTGTGTCCACTCATCTGAACGGACGTGGCGCCATGAAACGCATCACCGTGATCGACTCCCACACCGGCGGCGAACCGACCCGGCTGGTGACCGACGGTTTCCCCGACCTGGGCCAGGGCAGCATGGCCGAGCGCAGGCAGCGCCTGGCCGAACAACACGACGCCTGGCGCACCGCTAGCGTGTTGGAGCCTCGCGGCAGCGATGTGCTGGTGGGCGCGTTGCTGTGCGAACCGGTGGACCCGGCCGCCTGTGCCGGGGTGATCTTTTTCAATAACAGCGGCTACCTGGGCATGTGCGGCCACGGCACCATCGGCCTGGTTGCATCGTTGGCTCATCTGGGACGAATCGGTCCCGGCGTGCATGGTATCGAGACGCCGGTAGGCACGGTACAGGCGACGCTCCATGAAGATCGCTCGGTCAGTGTGCGCAACGTGCCGGCCTACCGATATCGCCAGGCCCTGCGCCTGGAGGTGCCGGGCATCGGCCCGGTGACCGGCGATGTGGCGTGGGGCGGCAATTGGTTCTTCCTGATCGCCGATCACGGCCAGCGTGTGGCGGGCGACAACCTCGACGCATTGACCGCTTATACCTTCGCTGTACAGCAGGCCCTGGAGCAGCAAGGCTTTCGCGGCGAGGACGGCGGGCTGATCGATCATATCGAGCTGTTCGCCGACGATCCCCAGGCCGACAGCCGAAATTTCGTGCTCTGCCCCGGCAAGGCCTATGACCGCTCTCCTTGCGGCACCGGGACCAGCGCCAAACTGGCGTGCCTGGCGGCCGATGGCAAGTTGCAACCTGGGGAGGTCTGGCGCCAGGCCAGTGTCATCGGCAGTGAATTCGAAGGATCGTATGAGCGATCGGGCGAGCGCATCGTGCCGACGATTCGCGGCCGGGCCTATATCAGCGCCGAGAGCACACTGATTATCGAGCCGGACGATCCTTTCGCCTGGGGCATTCGCCCGTGAACGAAGGCCATGCCGCAGACGTGATCGTCATCGGCGCTGGCATCATTGGCGCGGCCTGCGCCCAGGCCCTGGCTCGGCGTGGTTTGCGGGTGCTGGTGCTGGACGCTGGATGGCACGGCGCCACGGCGGCCGGCATGGGGCATTTACTGGTGCTCGACGACAACCCGGCGGAGCTGGCCCTGAGTCAATATTCCTTGCGGCGCTGGAGGGAGTTGGCGCCTGCGCTGCCCGATGCTTGTGCCTGGCGCAACAACGGCACTTTATGGCTGGCGGCCAATGCCGAGGAAATGACTGTCGCCCATAGCAAATACCTGAACCTGATGGCCCATGATGAGCCCTGCGAACTGATTGGCCGCGCCACCTTGCAGCAGCGCGAGCCGGAATTGCGGGCGGGCCTGGAAGGTGGGCTGCTGATCAAGGGCGACGGTATTCTCTACGCGCCAGCGGCCGCCCGCTGGATGCTCGATCACACCAATATTCGTCAACAACACGCGCAAGTCAGCGAAGTGGACGGCGACCGCGTACGCCTCGCCGATGGCCGTTGGCTCAGCGCCGAAGCGGTGGTGCTCGCCAATGGCATCCAAGCCACCGAGCTGTGCCCGGAGCTGCCGATAGAACCCAAGAAGGGCCACCTGTTGATCACCGATCGCTACCCCGCCACTGTCGTCCACACCCTGGTTGAGCTGGGTTACGTCACCAGCGCTCATAACGCCAGCGGACCGTCGGTGGCGTGCAACATCCAACCACGTCCGACCGGACAGCTGTTCATCGGCGCTTCGCGGCAGTTCGGCAACGTCGATCCGCAAGTGGAAGGTTGGATGCTGGCGAAAATGCTCAAGCGCGCCGTGGACTACATGCCAGGGCTGGCGCACCTCAACGGCATTCGCGCCTGGACCGGTTTTCGCGCGGCGAGTCCCGACGGCTTGCCGCTGGTGGGGCAACATCCGCAGCGCAAGGGTTTGTGGCTGGCGGTGGGTCATGAAGGGCTTGGCGTCACGACTGCGCCAGCGACGGCCGACCTGCTGGTCGCGCAACTGTTCAACGAAACCGCGCCGCTGGCCGCAAAACCCTATCTGCCGCAGCGTTTTTTGGGAGCACCGGTCCATGCCTGATTTGTTTGTCGATGGCCGCGCGCTGTCTGTCGTCAATGGCACCAGCGTAGCGGCGGCATTGGCCATGGGCGCCGATGGCTGCAGTCGCACCTCGGTGACCGGCCAGCGCCGCGCGCCTTTGTGCGGCATGGGCGTTTGCCAGGAATGCCGGGTGATGATCGATGGCCGACGGCGCCTGGCCTGCCAGACCTTGTGCCGCGACGGCATGCACGTGGACACCCGACCATGACCGAATTCGTCGACCTTCTCATCATCGGCGGTGGCCCCGCCGGCATGGCCGCCGCCCTGGCTGCAGCGAACAGCGGCGTGCGCATCGTGTTGCTCGATGACAACCCGACTCCCGGCGGACAGATCTGGCGCGACGGACCACAGGCCCACTTGCCTGTCGAGGCGCGACGAATGCGCGAGCGTTTGCTTGCCTGCGCCAACGTGCACTGTCACACGGCAACCCGGGTGATTGCCAGCGCTGCCGATAAGACCTTGCTGGTGGAAAACGCCGAGCAGGGTTGGCTGATCAGTTACGACCGCTTGATCCTGTGCACCGGCGCCCGGGAACTGCTGCTGCCCTTTCCCGGCTGGACGCTGCCCGGCGTCACCGGTGCCGGTGGCTTGCAAGCGCTGATCAAGGGCGGCCTGCCGGTGCGCGGCGAACGCCTGGTGATTGCCGGCAGCGGCCCCCTGCTGCTGGCCAGCGCTGCCACGGCGCGGCATCACGGAGCCCAAGTATTGCGCATCGCCGAGCAGGCCAGGCGCACCGCCGTCATGGGTTTTGCCATGCAACTGCCACGCTGGCCGGGCAAATCATGGCAGGCGCTCAGCCTGTTCGATGCCCGTTACCGCACCGGCACTCATGTGTTGGAGGCCCTGGGACGGGACACGCTCGAAGGCGTGCGCCTGCTGCAGCAAGGCCAGACGGTGGAATTGGCTTGCGACCGGTTGGCCTGCGGCTTCGGTCTCATTCCCAATACCCAGTTGGGCCAGGCGTTGGGTTGCGAACTCGCTGGCCAGGCCCTGGCAGTCGACGCCTGGCAGGCCACCACTCGCCGCGATCATTACGCCGCGGGTGAATGCACCGGTTTCGGCGGCAGCGAACTGGCCTTGGTGGAAGGCGCCATCGCCGGCCACGCCGCCGTCGGTGATACAGCGGCAGCCGAGCGCCTGTGGACGCGTCGCGGGCGATGGCAGGGGTTTGCCCGGGCGCTGAACGACGCCTTCGCCCTCGACGCTCGTTTGAAAGGCCTGCCCCAGGGCGATACGGTCGTTTGTCGTTGCGAGGACGTGGCCTACGAGGCATTGAGTGGCCATGCCGACTGGCGCGAGGCGAAGCTCGCCAGCCGCTGCGGTATGGGCGCCTGCCAAGGCCGGGTCTGCGGCGCTGCGTTGGAACACTTGTTTGGCTGGACGCCGCCCATTCCTCGCCCACCCTTCAGTCCGGCGCGGATCGAAACGTTGCTGAGCCTGGGAGACATCTCATCTCCCTGATGGGCGGGCTCATGCGAGTTGCATCGCCTTGCGGATCCCCGTATCCAAGACACCCGCGGGCGCGAAGCGGCGCATGAACTGCAATTGGGCGGCGGCCTTTCCCGCGGTGTAACGCAACTTCGGACGGTCGGCGCGAGCGGCCTTGAGCACCACGTCAGCGACGACATCGGGGCCCTCGGCTGTCGCCATTGCTTGATTGACGACCTTGGTGACCTTCACACGAATCTCTTCGTACAGGTCCAGCTTGGCATCAGCCTCAAGGCTGTTGCTTTCGAAGGCTGTCTTGGTATACCCGGGTTCGATGACAACGACCCGGACGCCATGGGTCCGCAGCTCATGGTCCAAGGCCTGCGAATACCCGTCCACCGCGTGTTTGCTGGCCACGTAGAGCGCCACATAGGGTACGGAGACGACACCCAGGATCGAACCGATATTGATGATGCGACCCACGCCCTGGCGCCGCATGTGAGGCACAACGGCGCGCGTCATTCGCACAATACCGAGGAAATTGGTATCGAAGATCGCCTTGGCCTGCTCGATCGAGCTCTCTTCCGCCGCGGCCGGAGCAAGCCCGAAACCGGCATTGTTGACCAGCAAGTCGATACGCCCTTCCAACCGCAACAATTGCGCGACGGCCGCCTCGACGGAGGCGTCATCGGTCACGTCAAGCGCCAGCATCGCATAGGTCTGGTGATCGGCCCGGGTCCCGCGCCGGCTGGTGCCGTATACCTGATAGCCGGCCGTCACGAGCGCCTTGGCGATCGCTTCGCCGATACCGGACGAAGCGCCGGTGACCAACGCTACGGGCTTGTGAGTTGTCATGAAATTTTCCTCGGCAGTTGGGTCGGACCCGGCATCGATGCGTGTCGGGCGACCCTATGATGATGACCGTAATCATTGCCGTCAACGGTTTTGATTTTGATCGACATCTAATTGAGGGGCATCGACAGATAATTCTGTTGCGCCAGATGACGCACCAGGACTTTGCCCTCCGGACCCAAGGTCGTGCCGAAAACCACCCGCCGCCCGCCTTTCAATCGTCCGTCCAGGGCACACTCCAGATGCCCCGGCATGGCCTGCGGCAGCAGCTCGATGGAAAGCTCCGCCAGCCGTGGTTCGTATTTGAGCAAGGTATTGGTCATCGTCCTCATCAAGGTGTGGGCCGTCGCAGGCAACCCTTGCAAAACCGTCCCCATGTCGGGCAGCCCGTAGTCAGGCAGATGACTGAGCGTTCCCGCCCTGCAATTGAGGATGCGTTGCAGATTGTCCAGGACCGACAGTGTGTGCCAGTCCTGTTCGCTGACCCGATGCAAATCCAGCTCACCGGCAAAATTTTGCAACAGCATTTCGTAAAGCGACGGGTTGGGCTCAGTCATGGCTCACTCCTTCGCCAAGGGACGCAAGGTCAGTTGGTTGTCACGCATCTCGATGAGCCGGGCCCGATCCGGGTCCAGGTCATCGCGCGTCAGCATCAAGCGCCAGGTGTCCAATTGGGCGTCAGGACTGCGAAACAAGGCCACTAGCGCAACCACCCGCGCCTGCGGGTCCATCGGTACGCTCAACTGCGCTCCTGCCCCGGGTTTCACCACCACGGCACGCTTGTCCAGCAATGCACCGCCGAGCAGCCCCTCGTCACCGCTCATCAAGCCCTCGTAGGTGGCCAAGTCCAGCGCTTTGCTGTCGCGCAGCTGATACACCCGGACCAGGGTCGGCAGCGACAAGGCGCTCATGTCCGCAGTGTCGGTGTTCAGTGTCGCGCGCGCGTTGAAATCCAGATGCAGGGTTTTCACCTGCCTATGAAAAACACTCTCGGCGGCGGACGCGGTGCCTTGCGTGACGGTCTGGGTCAAGCCACACCCGCCCAGCGCCAAGGCCATCGCCATCAGTGTCAAAACATTAAAAAGAGTACGAGACATGCTGTGTTTCCCTGTTCCGAGAATGGGTCGAGAGGCCTTGGTACCGACCTAGATTGATGGTGATCGTGTCGTGTTCTTTCGCCTGCCAGCTGTCTGTTCCCAAACCCAGCACACCGGTCATGCCTAGACGTATTCTGGGGTTTCCCAGGACTGCCGGCGGCAGGCTGCTCACCGCGACCGTCAATTGGAGCGTCGCACTGCAACGCCACCCCAGGTATACGCGCAGCAGTACGAGCAAGTCGCGGTGCAGCGCTGCGCCGGGCAACCAATCGTTGGCCTCCCGAGCGTCATTGGTGGACAGCACCAGGCGCAACTGGCTGTTGACGTCTCTTCCGACACTGCCCAGCGGCGTACCCACCGACAAACCTACTGGGCGGGACGGGTGAAGACTCGCCGGCTGCGGCAAGGCAATCTTTTGCGGCCAGTGCGGGCTGACTCGCGCTTGGGTGTGGGTCGCCAGCAACTTGACCAGCGCCTCGATGCCTTCTGCGTTGCGGGTCGGCAGGCGCATGACGCTGAGCAACGCGAGGAAACGCGACATCGGCGTAGCCACGTGCCGCGCGGTTCCGGGAATACCCAATCCGATCAGGCCCAGCAGGCATTGCGACGTCGCATCGGTGCCGCCTGCCGCGAAAGTGGCTGGGTAGGAATACTTGCGCCAGATCCGGTAGAACTGGGTGAAGATCCGGTGATTGAAAATGTCCAGGAAAGCTTCCAGGGCTTCATGGCCTTCACGGCGTTGAGCGATGTCATCCACGAACGCCGTCGGCATCGGCGAGTCGACGCCGTACAACCCCAGCACGCGCGTGCGTACCGTCGCCGGACGCCGCGGGTTCTGCTGATCGAACTCGATCCCTTTCAGCTCGCCCGCTGGAAAGCCCATGCCGGGATCGGGTCGAAAACGCACCGGATCATCGGCCGGGCGCGCGGTGCTGCCCAGCAGCGGTTGGTTGGGCAACGCTTGTTCCAGCAACTGGCAAAAACGGTACACGCTGGCCTCGGCCACCCGCTCCTGCAACGTATCCAGCAAATCATCGGCGTTCAACCGGGAATACGCTGGCTGTGGTTCTCGCTCCATCGCAGGCACGCTCCAGTAGGTTGAAGAACCAGCGTGAGCTGGGTGTACAAGTGGATGTCCGCGTAGAGCGCAAAGAAGCGGTTGAGCATCTCACCGAACAGACTGATATCGCCCTCCCCTGAAAACCCGCTGGCATCCAGCGTGATCTCGATGTCCACGCCACGCATCAGGAAGCCCTTTTCGAAACGCTGGACCAGGTGATGCTTGACCTCGACGATCGCCGCCAGGCGGCGCCGGTTCAGCTCGCTGCCTGCCCAGTCGTACAACGCCAACGTCCCGCGCAGCACCTCGGCACTGTCGAGCATCGGCAAGAAATTGGAGCCCAGGTGGCTGAGGATGCGCCAATGAAAGCGGTCACGATTGGGCGGATAGCATGGCAACGTCGGGGCACATAGATTACGCACCCGCAGGCCGAGCTGGGTCGACTGCACCGTCGTATCGAGTACCGCGCCCTGCAACGCCTTGCGCGGCAGTTGGCCGTGGGTACCAGTGAGGCTCAATGACAGGCGTTCAAGGGTCTGCAGGCGATCCTCGTCGAAGCCTTCGCCGCCCAGGATCAGCCAGGTGTCATGCAAGCCATTGGCGGCCCGCTTCAAGCGAGTGTGGAAATAACGTTCCGGAGCTTCGTCGCGCAGCATGCCGCCCTTGTGGCGAAAGCTGGTGAATGGCACGTAGTCCAGGCGCTCGGTTTCCTTCGATGCGGTGACCTGGTCCACGGAATAGATCTCCAGATGGCCATCTTGCAAACGCATGGGACGTAGCAGGTAATCGGTTTGCAAAGGGTCGAGCTCCAGCGGGTCGGCCTCCAGCACAAACAGATTGATCACCGGCACGGCATGCAGGCGGATGTGTTCGACGCCCAAGTCGAAGGCATGAGGCCAGGGTTCGCGCAGCACCACTTCAAGATCGAACCAGGGTGCATTGGATTCAATCGTCAGTTGGTCCAATCCGCAAAGGGTGACGAACATGAATTTTTCACGGAACGTAAAATACTCCAGCAGCAGCTGATAACCGCTGAAGGCACTGTCGCCCTTGGGCCACAGCCGATCTTCGTCGGCAAACCCCTTGGCCGCGAAATGGCCGTCCACGTTCAGGCGGCCAGACTGCCCTGCCATGCGCACGTACATCGTCTGCTTGTTCAAGGTCAGGGCTTGATGCAAGGCGCTGGCCAGCGGTGCATCGGCATTCAAGTACAACGGCAGGCAACTCAGGTCGATCTGCGCCCAAGGGACGGATTCGCTACGGGCAAAGCGCAAGCGCAGCAGCGAGCGGCCATCGGGTTCATGGTCACGTTCCACGCAAGTCACCGCCAGCGGCTGCAACGTCACGTCTTGCGTAGTGGTATAGCGACAACGGGTGCGCTGGGGGCCGATGGGTTGCGACAGGATCTCGAACCCCTTGGCGATTCGTTCGCTGCGCTTTATCTGCGCAAGATCAGGCACCAGTTCGACGATCGACAGCGACGGGATGGTCCGCAGGTAATGCGGCCACAACAGACTCACGAGGCCTTCGGTCAGCTCCGGCAGATCATCGTCGAGCTTTTCCCGCAGGCGCCCCATCAGGAACGCAAAGCCCTCGAACAAGCGTTCCACGTAAGGATCCTGCGCGCCTGGCTTGTCCAGGTTGAGATGCGCCGCCCGGTCCGGGAACGCTTCGGCGAATTCTTTGCCAGCCTCGCGCAGGTAGCGCATCTCGGCGTCGAAATAGCGCAGTGTCAGATTGTCCATGTCCATAAAGAATCCTGTTCGATGATTGTCATCCGCAGAGCACTGCGGCACGTACCGGATCGATGGCCACCAGCGCCGCCAGCAAGGTTTCCATGCGTCGGGCAAGGGCCGGTTTATCGGTGTCATTGCGCTGGGCTTTCAGGCGCAGCAGCTTGAGCAGGCGAGCCTTTACCTCGAAATACAGATCGGGCTCCCACCCACGCAGGTCGTGGTGTTGGGCGGCGGCGTCCAGTGCCTCCAGCGAGTGAATGGCCAGGTCCGTCCTGCCGAACTGTTCGGCTACCCGCGCCATCAGCAAACGCAGCAGCCAACGTTGGCGCCCACCCTGGATGTCCGGCCGCGCCGCCAGCCAGGCCAACGCTTGCTCGACCCCTTCCCTGTCGGCCTGCGCCAGGGCTTCGCCTTCCCACGACAACATGTCGGCATCGCCGATGCCCGGCGCCGACGCTGGAGCGGGTGACCATTGCCCTGCTCGGTTGCCGCTGGCGTGCTGGGCGATCCATTCACGGGTGGTCTCATCGGCGAAGGGCGTACCGTCGTTCCAGCACAGCAGTTCCAGTCCAGGCAAGCGATCAAGGAACATGCCCAGGTCTCGCTGGGTCACGTCGGCCCAGTCGCTCTGGGGCGCAGGTTGCTGCCTCAAGGCCTGGTACACGTACCACTGCAAATCCAGCCAGAAATGATTTACGCCTTCGGCATAGATCCGTTCCACCTGGTCGAGCAACTGGCTCCAACCCTGCTGCAGATACAAACGCTTGAGCTGCGCCCGATAGTCAGGCCTCGGCGGCATCAGCCGGGTCTTGCCGGCGGCGTCCTGGGGTGGCGCCTGGTGCACCGTGTCCCAGCGCAGGCTTTTCATCAATCGATGGGCCGCCAGCCAGCCCTGGGGCTGATCGCGCAGATAACCGGCCAAGGCCCGTCCATGGTCCAACAGATCCCGACCGGACTTGATGGCGGGCACCGTCGACGCTCCCGCCAGGGCACTCGACTCCTGGCTCGCCGCGTTCTGCGGGACCACCGCTTCCACACCGCCGGATTGAGCCAGACGCGCGGACAGCGCGGCGTGCAAAGCCGCGAGACAAGGACGTTGATCTTCCGGCCACGCGTCCAGCCCTCGCTCCAGCCAGGCCAGCGCCGCCGCAGTTCGCTCAGCTTCAGCCTTGACCACCTCCGGATACAGCGACAGGGTGTCCAGCACCTTGCCACCGGCCAGCCATTGCAATGCCACCTTGCGACTGTTGGGGCGCACCGGCAGCACGCTGTCGGCGAACCGCTCCACCAACGCCGCCAGCAGGCCCAGGCCATCGGCCAGCCCCGCCTCTCCGTCGCCGTGCAAACGCGCCCACACGTAATAGGTGGCCACGCGCAGATCCTTGCAGGTCCGGGTCAGCAGCTTCTCGGCCAACTGCGCCACTTGCTCGGCATCGGCACCGGACAACTTGTCGACTTCTTCACGCATGCGCTGGAAGTCATCGTCATAGCCGGGATCTTCCCCGACGGGTGAGGCCTCGCTGATGGGTTGCAACCAAGTTTGCCAGCGTGCGGCCTGTCCACGGGCAATCGCTACCGCGTCGCGTGGCCCCAGGCAACGAGTGATCAAGCTTTGCAGACTCATTCGAAAGCCTCGTTGTGCGTATAGGACGCCGCTGCCCCGTTCTCGGTGAGAAATATCCGCCCCGGCAACGTAAACCCGCGTAACTTGAGCAACGTCATCGGCCCGGCATCCAGTTCGGTGCGCAGGTGCCAGGTCAGGCCCAGGCCATCGGGGGCCTTGAGCACCATGCGATAGCGGCTGTCGCCATCGTCCAGCGGCGTGAACTTGGCCTGTTCCAGCAAGCGGATCAGCCCCCAGGTGCCGGCGTAGTCGGCGAACAGTCGTTCGCCGGTGTGGACGCTGGTCCAGGTCAGGCTGACCCCGGGATAATCGCTGCGCCCCGGCCAGCCGAAGCGCTGCCAGCGTTCCTTCTGGTTGAAGTACTCATGTTTTTCGCCATTGAGGATGAACGTGGTCTGCACCACATCGCGCACACCTTTGCCACTCAGTTCGAAGCTCAAGCCCAGGCCGCCATCGGTGTAGAGCACGTCGGCCAGGTCGCTCAGTTGATTGACCGCCGCCAGGAACTGCGGGTTGACCCGCAAGCCACGGCCATGGCGCGGGTCGGCCACCCAGCGGTTGCCCTCCTTGCGCAGCACGCCGCTCAACTGACTGTGCAGGAAGCGCTCGATGCGCCCCGTGTCGGCGCGGATCATCTGCCCCAACATCGGCAACGAAGCATCGCTGGCAGTCGCGGCAAACGGATAACGCCCGGCGAAGGCCGCGTTCCAATGCCCGACGATCGAGCGCTGCCACTGGCTGTTAAGGCCCGCCACCGACGGTTGCAGCACCCGCTGCCAGGCCTGTTCCAGCGGCTGCACGAACAGCATTTCGCCAACGCCGGCCCATTGCGCGCCCAGGCTCGCCGCCATCAACCGGCCATAGGACTGGGTATCGGTCAGGTCGATGTCACGGCCCTGGAACACGGTTTGCGCCAGCGCCTGGGTCATTTCCATGGGGTCGCTGGCGGTGCTGATCTGTTGCAGCTTCAGGCGCACGCGGGTCACTTGGGTGAGGTAGGCCTGCAGGTTCAAATTATCAGTGCCGCCCTTGAGCAGGGTCAGCAGCGGTCCGAAAGTGGCGTCCAGCGGTCCACCTGGAAAATCCACCAGTGGGTCGATCAGCGGCGCCGTGTCCGGCCCGATCAGTTTGTGCGCGGACTTCATCAACGAGTCGCTCAGGGCCGGTGCGCGAGTGCCGGCTTGCCCTTGATAGGCCAGGGTGTTGAGCAGCGCGATCAGCGGCGATTGACGCACATCGCCCATCAGCGTCAGCTGGTCGATCACCGCGTCCAGGCTTTTCGGTTCACGGGTGCGCAGGCTGTTGAGGAACACCAGCCAGGCGCTGGCGTAGTCCTGGAAATAGCGCTCGGTCAGGCGCGTCTTGAGCTCGTGCGGCGTCAACCGGGCGTCGACCCCGCCGGGCCTGTCGCTGAGCACCCAGTCGATTTCCTCTCGCCGCGCCTGGGCGATCTCGTCGATGGCCCGGCGCACCTGGCCCTCCCAGGCCTGGCGTGTGAACACCCCCGGCACGCTGGCCTTGCTGGAAAACAGCCCGGCAGCCTCGGTGTCGCCGACCATTTGCGCCAGGCCCAGGGCCGGGTAATGCTGGGCCGCGTCGTCCAGCACCTGTTGATACAGGCTGGCCTCGGCGTTGCGCTGGCCCAACTGGTCGAGCAACGCCTGGCGCACCTGCGCCACCAACCGAGGGTCGGCCTCGATGCGCCAGTCGGGGTGCGCGGCCAGTTGCTCGGCGTAGAACTGCCAGACGTTGGCCGCCACCGTTCGCCAGAGCGCGGGGGACACGCCCTCCCGGGTGGGTTCGGCATGGGCAAGCGTCTTGACCAGAAGATCCGCCTCGGCTTTTTCCGGGCGCGCCATCATCAGGTACGCCTTGAGCTGGTCATAGGCAACCGCCGAGCGCTCGACGCGCTGGGGACTGCCCGGCGCCAGCTTGACCAACGCCTCCAACTGCTCGCGCAAGCGTGCCGTCGCCGGATCCCGCACCAAGCGGTTATTGGCCTCGACATAACGCGGCCAGAGCGTTTCGAGCAGCTGTTGGTTGCGGTTCAAGCCAAAGCGCTGATACCAAGGTGCACCGTATACGGCGCGGTGATCCAGGCGCGCCAGCACGTGGACCAGTTCATTGAGCGCCAGCAATTGTGCCTCCGGGGTCGATGCCTGTTGCAACGCCGTCGACACGGCCTGCACCTGGACGATCTGCGCCCGGTTGCTGACGAACGACAGCACCATTCCCGCGCCCCACATCACCGCCAACCCCAGGAACAGCCCGTAGGCGACTCGCGGTGCGCGCCAGCCCAGGCGAGCGCCGACGGCCTTGTCGCGCTGCACGCCATGCCACGCCGGATCCGGCCACCAGAAATGCTCGATCTCGCCACTGTCAGTGGCGCGCAACGGCTGGCTGAACCACACCCCGCGCAGCAGCAACCCAGGGTTGAAACCACTCAACAACGGTGCCAACGCCTGCCGCCAACGGGCGATGCCATTGGCCTGCAAATCCCGGGACAAGCGCAGCAGGAAATCGTGGTGCATCTGCTTCTTGAGCTTCATCTGCGCAATGCCCTGGTGACGCAGCGGCTCGACCAGCTCCTCCAGACAATCCTCCAGCATCGCTGGCGTCACCTTGGCCGGCAACAGACAACCCACCGGCTGGCTTTCGCGACCCTCCTGGGACCATGCGTTCTCGCACACCTGCCACAGGTGCAACGGCAACTGCCGACGTGCCCGCCGCGCCAGCTCCTGCAAATGCCGCAACCCCTTGTCCAGCGCCACGGCATCGGCGCTTTGCTCCGGGGTCAGCGCCCAGACCACGCCATCCAATGCGCGCCCACGACGCAGGCCGAGCCACTGATCCAGCAGTGGGCTTTCCAGCGTTTCCTGGAGGCTGCCGCCCCAAAGCAGCACAGTGCGCTGGCCTTCGAGCCATTTCTTCTTCGCCAGGTGCGGGGCGATGGCGGTGATCTCGGTGGGTTCGCCGACGATGAGCAGGAGGCGGGTTTTGTGGCGCCAGAGGGGGCCGTATAGGTGGCGGAGGTAATTACGCAG
>Ga0307412_10000931_pt1 | contig 16734 bp, 16 predicted proteins | sample DK1Cmetagenome_3_FD_203823 | JGI IMG/M metagenome (GOLD analysis project Ga0307412, IMG submission 203823) | Maize rhizosphere microbial communities from greenhouse at UC Davis, California, United States - DK15-C-1 | ecosystem: Host-associated > Plants > Roots > Rhizosphere > Soil | place: USA...
CTCGAAGTGACCGCCGTCTCCGCCGTCATCGGCTATGCTGCGGCATTCGCCATCGTCAACCTGCCGCCGAAGGGCAAGGGCCGGATGATCGGCCTCGTCACCCTGCCGCTGATGATCTCGCCGGTTGCCCGCACCTATGCCTGGATCGTCATCCTCGGCCGCACGGGCATCGTCAACCAGGCGATCCAGGGCCTCGGGCTCAGCGACAGCCCGCTGCGCCTGCTCTTCACCGAGACCGCCGTCTTCATCGGCCTGCTGCAACTCTTCCTGCCGCTGATGATCCTGTCCCTGATCAGCGCGCTCGAAAACATGCCGAAGGACGCCATTCCCGCCGCCCGCGTGCTCGGCGCCAACTGGTTCCAGGTCTTCTGGAAGGTGATCCTCCCTCTCACGCGCGAAGGCCTCGTCGTCGGCGGCACGCTCGTCTTCACCGGCTCGCTCACCGCATATATCACCCCCGCCGTGCTCGGCGGCTCCAAGGTGCTGATGCTGGAGACCTTGCTCTACCAGCAGGTCTCGGTCGCCAACGACTTCGTCGCCGCCAGCGTCATCGCCTTCATGCTGATCGTCATGAGCTTCGCCGCCAACATCCTGCTCAAGCGTCTGGCTACAGCGAGGAACAAGCGATGACACCACGCATCCTCTCGCCGCTGGTGCTCGGCCTGCTGCTGATCTTCCTGATCGGCCCTTTCTTCATCATCATCGCCGCCTCGCTGTCGGCGGGCGACACGCTGGCCTTCCCGCCGCAGGGCCTGTCGCTGCGCTGGGTCTTGAAGGTCTTCACCATCGACAGCTTCCGCGACAGCTTCGCCATGTCGATGCTGCTTGCCGTCGGCGGCACGCTGGCAGCCCTTGTCCTCGGCATCCCCGCCGCCTACGCTCTGTCGCGCTACAAGCTGCCGGGCGCGGAAACCATCCGCACCATCGTCTCGCTGCCGATCATCGTGCCGGGCATCATCGTCGGCCTCGCGCTGCTGCGCTATCTGGTCGTGCCCTTCGGCTTCAACATCACGCTGGCGCTGTTTTTCGCCCACACTGCACTGGTGCTGCCCTATGCCGTGCGCGTCGTCTCCGCGAGCCTAAACAACCTGCGCTCCGATATCGAGGAGGCGGCCGTCCTGCTCGGCTCGTCGCGCGCAGGCGCCTTCTTCCGCGTGGTGATGCCGAACATCCGCGGCGGCATCCTCGCCGCCTTCATCCTCGGCTTCGTCACCAGCTTCAACCAGGTGCCCGTCTCGCTCTTCCTGTCAGGTCCCGGCGTCCGCACGCTGCCGATCGACATGCTGGGTTATATGGAAACCACCTACGACCCGTCGATCGCCGCCCTTTCGGCGCTGCTCGCCTTTCTGTCCATCGGCATCGTCTTCCTTGCCGAACGCTTCCTGGGGTTCTCTCGCTATGTCTGACACCTATCTGCAACTCGACAAGCTGACGCTTGCCTACGGCGATACGGTCGCGGTGAAGGATCTCGATCTCTCGATCAGGAAGGGCGAGCTCGTCGCCCTGCTGGGCCCCTCGGGCTGCGGCAAGACCACGACGATGCGCTCGATCGCCGGCCTGCTCAACCCCGCCTCCGGCCGCATCACGCTCGATGGCGCCGATATCACCAGCGTCTCCGCCAACAAGCGCAATATCGGCCTGGTCTTCCAGTCCTACGCGCTGTTCCCGCATCTCACCGTCTATGAAAACGTCGCCTTCGGCCTGCGTCTCAAGGGCGTCAGCGGCCAGGATCTCGACGCAAAGGTAACCGCTGGCATCAAGTCCGTCGGCCTCGCCAGTTTCGCAGCCCGCAAGCCGGGCGAACTCTCCGGCGGCCAGCAGCAGCGCGTGGCGCTTGCCCGCTCCATGGTCATGGAGCCCAAGGTGCTGCTCCTCGACGAGCCGCTCTCCAACCTCGACGCCCGCCTGCGCCTGGAAATGCGCGCCGAGCTGCAGCGTGTCCAGAAGGAAACCGGCGTCACCATGATCTTCGTCACCCACGACCAGATCGAGGCGCTGGCGCTCGCCGACCGGATCGTGGTGATGCTGAACGGCGGTATCGAGCAGATCGGCACGCCGGAAGAAATCTACAACAAACCCGTCTCGGCCTTCGTCGCCGATTTCGTCGGCTTCGAAAACGTCTTTGCGCTGGAAAACGGCAAGCTCGCGACATCCAACTCACTCGTCGAGCTTTCCGCCCCAGCGCCGCAGGCCGCCAAAGGCCTGGCCTGGCGTCCGCGCATGGTGATCCTTGGTTCAGGTCCTTTCCAAGGCACCGTGCGCGGCACCTCGTTTGCCGGCAACGTCAGAGAATATCTGCTCGACACGCCGCTCGGGCCCATCAAGGCCGAGGTCGATGCCGCCGAGCCGAGCCACGCCATCGGCTCCACGCTTGCCTTCGATCTGCCGCTTGGCGCCGCTGCCCCCCTCTCTCGCTACAGGTAATATCATGGGCGTCTGGATCGACACCGACATGGGCTTCGACGACATCGCCGCCATTCTGGTCGTGGCGCATGCCAAGCTTGACATCGCAGGCATCTCGCTGGTCTTCGGCAACACGCCGCTGCCGCAGGTGCGCTTGAACGCAGCCGGCGCCGCAAAGGCCTTCGGCTGGACCTTCCCGATCCACTCCGGCCGCGCCTCAGCCGTGCTGGGCGAGATCGAGACCGCCCAAGCGATCCTCGGCGAAACGGGCATCCCGACATCGGGCAAGACGCTGCCCGAAGCCGCCGCCCTGCCCGACAGCGACGCCTTCGCAGCACTCTGCAACTGGCTCGAACAGGACGGTCCGCACCGCATCCTGGCGCTCGGCCCGCTGACGAACATCGCAGCCCTTGCGCTCGCCCGCCCCGATCTCGCCGCCCGCATCACCGAGCTCACCTGGATGGGCGGCGGCGTCACGGCTGGCAACCACACGGCATCCGCCGAGTTCAACGCGCTGGCCGACCCCGAAGCACTCGCCATCGTCATCGCCTCCGGCCTGCCGCTGCGCATGGTCGATCTCGACCTCTGCCGCAAGGTGATCGCCATGCCCGATGACGTCGCCCCGATTCGCAAGGCCGGCGGCGCCAACGCCGAGATGCTCGCCGATTTCCTAGACGGCTATATCGGCATCGGCACCAGCCGTGGCCGCGCCGGCATGGCGATCTACGACCCCTGCGCCGCCGTCGCCTTCGCCCACCCCGAGATCGTCACCTTCCGCGCCGCCCGCATCGACGTCGAGCTGCAGGGCAAACTCACGCGCGGCCGCACCGTGGTCGAAACCCGCGCCACCCATGCCAAGCCGAACGCCGACTATGCCGTCGAGATCGACAGCGAAGCCGCCCGCGCCACCATCCTCGGCGCGCTCCAGCAGGAGGCAGCCCGATGAGCCAGTTGGAACCGATGGACCTCAGCGATCCCAAACTGCGCGCCCGCGCCGTTGCCGCCGCGCGCGGCGATGCGCCCTTCGACGTGTTGATCACGGGCGGCCAGCTGCTCGACGTCGTCACCGGCCTGATCCGTGACGCCGATATCGGCCTCGTCGGCCCGCTGATCGCAAGCGTTCACTTGCCGCAGAGCCGCAAGGACGCCGAGGAGACGATCGACGCCCGCGGCAGCATCATCGCCCCCGGCCTGATCGACACCCACATGCACATCGAAAGCTCGATGGTCACCCCATCGGCCTATGCCGCCGCCGTCCTGCCGCGCGGCGTCACGACTGTTGTCTGGGACCCGCACGAATTCGGCAATGTCCACGGCATCGATGGCGTGCGCTGGTCGATCGAGGCAACGCGCGGCTTGTCCCTGCGCACCATCCTGCTTGCCCCCTCCTGCGTGCCCTCCGCGCCGGGCCTCGAGGTCGCGGGTGCCGATTTCGACGCTTCCGTCATATCGGAACTGCTCCGCCGGCCCGAGATCGGCGGCGTCGCCGAAGTCATGAACATGCGCGGGGTCATCGAAGGCGATCCCCGCATGACCGGGATCGTCAATGCCGGTCTTGCATCCGGCAAGCTGGTCTGCGGCCACGCGCGCGGACTTGAAGGCAGCGATCTCAACGCCTTCATGGCGGCGGGCGTCACCTCCGACCACGAGCTCACCTCGGCCGACGATCTCTTGCTGAAGCTCGCCGCCGGCCTGACGATCGAGCTGCGCGGCTCGCACGATCACCTGCTGCGCGAATTCGTGGCGGCGTTGAACGGCATCGGCCACCTGCCGTCCACCGTGACGCTCTGCACCGATGACGTCTTCCCCGACGAGCTCCATTACTGTGGTGGTCTCGACGACGTCGTGCGCCGTCTGGTCAGCTACGGCATGAAGCCCGAATGGGCGCTGCGCGCCGCGACCTTCAACGCCGCCCAGCGCCTGCGCCGCCCCGACCTCGGCCTCATCGCCGCCGGCCGCCGCGCCGATATCGTGCTGTTCAGGGATTTCACCGAGTTCGAAACATCGGCCGTCTTCGCCAATGGCCGCCTCGTCTCACGCGACGGCAAGATGGCGATCGATCTGCCGGCCGTCGACAGCGCGCCGCTGCAGCACTCTGTCAAGCTCTCCGCTCTGACCGAAAACGACTTCCGCATCCCCTCCGAGGGCCGCCGCGTCCGCGTCGCCACCATCGACCGCCCGCGCTTCACCCAATGGGCGCAAGCCGAGACCACAGTGGAGGACGGTTTCGTCGTCCCACCCGAGGGAAGCGCGATGATCTCCGTTGTCCACCGCCACGGCAAGGTCGACGCACGCCCGCGCATCGGTTTCCTCACCGGCTGGGGCACATGGCGCGGCGCCTTCTGCACCACGGTTTCGCATGACAGCCACAACCTCACCGTCTTCGGCGGCAATGTCCAGGATATGACCATCGCCGCCAACGCCGTGATCGCGGCCGGCGGCGGCATGGCGGTGGTGCAAGACGGCGAGATCAAGGTGCTCTTGCCGCTCCCCCTCTCCGGCCTCGTCAGCGAAGCCCCGCTCGAACAAACGGCAGAAACCTTCCGCGCCATCCGCCGCGCCATGGAAGACGTCGTCGACTGGCGGCCGCCCTATCTGGTCTTCAAAGCCTGCTTCGGCGCCACCCTCGCCTGCAACCTCGGCCCGCACCAGACGGATCGGGGGATTGCCGATGTGTTGACGGGGCGGGTGATGGAGACGCCGGTGATTGAGGTTTTGTAGGGGGTGTTAGGAATGGTTGAGGTTGTGCCGGGCGGCCCCCTCATCCGCCTGCCGGCACCTTCTCCCCGTTGGGGAGAAGAGACTCGTGGTGGCCAGTCGCCCAGATCTTTCTCGTTTGCGAAAAGGACGTCAAGATTGGGCGCGCCGGTGCGCCCAGCCCCTTCGCCCCAGCGGGGAGAAGTGCCGGAGCGACAGCGAGGCGATGAGGGGGCCACGGGCTCAGACGGTGCGCCTCCAGCAATCCGCACACCACAAAACCCCGCGCCCGAGCAAAGCCCGGCGACGGCCAGCTGAAAAACGGGAACGGGCAGGCGGCATCGTATAAAGTGGTGTGGGTATCAGGCGTTCCCACCTGCCCGATCGCGTCAAGATTTCCAGTTCGTCCGGGCCGACAGGAGCGTCTCTCGGCCTTTCCTTGCCGGATGGATATCAGGCCCTGACAGCCATCGATCCACCTGTGGCGACCATCACCAAACGCCGGATACCAAACTTGGCGTTACCGGTTCGCGAACCCGGCTCCCTGTCCGATGACATGGCCATTGTGGAGCGGCACCGGATGACGGGGATGAATGAGGACGACGATTCCGGCCAACGCGCTGATTACCAAGCGATATTCGTCGTGCGCGACACTAAATTTTGCCCGCCCGCCACAAACGGCACCCTCACCCCGCAGCCAACTCCCGCTCCACCAGCCGCGTCCAGAACGCCACGCCCGGCCCGATCGCATCATCGTTGAAATCGTAAGCCGTATTGTGATGCAGCGCGCCATCCACCGCCGGGCCGTTGCCGAGCCAGACGTAGCACCCCGGCGCCTGTTGCCCGAAGAAGGCGAAGTCGTCGCCCGCCGTCGAGGGCGGGAAGTGGGTCACGACCTTCTCGCCGAACACCTCTGAGGCCGCAGCCAATGCCCGCTCCGTCGCATCCCCATCGTTGACGACGGGCGGAATGCGCCGTTCGAAGCCGTAGTCGGCGGCAATCCCGAACATCGATGCCGTGCCCTCCGCCAACCGGCCGATCTCGTGTTCCAGCTGGTCGCGGACATCTGGCGAATAGGCGCGCGCCGTGCCGCCGATCTCGACGATATCGGGGATGACGTTGAGCGCCTTGGGATCGCCCGCCTGCAGCGAACAGGCGCTGACGACGGCCGGCTGCAGCGGATCGACGACACGGCCGACGATGGTCTGCAGCGATGAGAGGAACGTGCCGGCGGCGGTGATCGGATCGCGGCCGAGATGCGGCTTGGCGCCGTGCGTGCCGGTCCCACGGAAGGTGACGCGCCAGCTGTCGGAGGAGGCAAGCTGCGGCCCGGCGACCACAGCCATCTCATCGACAGCAAGCCCCGGCATGTTGTGCAGCCCGTAGACGGCATCGCAGGGGAAGAGCTCGAACAGTCCGTCCTCTACCATCCGCTTCGCCCCGCCGCGTCCCTCCTCAGCCGGCTGAAAGATGAAATGCACGGTGCCGGAAAAGCCGCGCGTGGCCGCGAGATGCCGGGCAGCGCCGATGAGCATCGTCGTGTGCCCATCATGACCGCAGGCATGCATCTTGCCTGGCACTGTCGACTTGTAGGGCCGATCGGCCATCTCGGGCATGGCGAGCGCATCCATGTCGGCGCGAAGCCCGATCGTCCGTGTGCCGTTACCCACCTGCAGCGTGCCGACGACGCCGGTGCCGCCAAGCCCGCGATGAACCTTGATGCCCGCCTCGTCCAAAAGTTTGGCGACGATGTCGCTCGTCCGCACTTCCTCGAATCCGAGCTCCGGATGCGCGTGCAGATCGCGGCGCAGCGCGGTGAGGAACGGCAGATCGGCTTCGATCTCGGCGGAAATGGGCATGCGATTGAGGATCCTGTAAACGCGATCGGGCGCCGGAGTGACGCCCGCGATAGACCCTGTTTATCAGGCAAACGGGCGGCGAATTCAACCTTTCGCGACTGCAGCATTGCGTCTTGCGGCGCCGTTTTCGCCGACCTCCCGCACTTGTGAACGCGCGGCGAATTTGCGGCATGAAGCGGCAACTTGACAGCAACGGGGCTTGGGTGACGTAATCCCGGCAACGCGAAAGGCCGAACGATGAGCGACGACCAGATCCCTGCCGATAGCAAGCTCACCAATTCGAAACGCCGCTGGGCCGACGAGGGCAAGTTCCTGACCGGCCGCACGAGCAGGCCGGAGACCGATCGGCTGCCGCCCGGCCAGCATCTCGTCAAGAACTGGCCGGTGCTCGATCTCGGCGAGCAGCCGGCCGTATCCACCGACACATGGCGGCTGGAAGTCGGCGGGCTGGTCGAGACCCCGCTTGATCTCAGCTGGGCCGCGTTTCAGGCGCTGGAGCAGAGTACCCGCGTTTCCGACATCCACTGCGTGACGACATGGTCGCGCTACGACAACAAGTGGAAGGGCGTCGCAACGCGCGATCTGCTCGACCTCGCCATGCCGAAGATGCAGGCGAGCCACGTCATGCTGACCAGTTATGACGGCTATACCACCAACCTGCCGCTTGCCGATTTCGCCGCCGAAGACGCCATTCTCGCCACCGCCTGGGAGGATCTGCCGCTGACCCGCGAACATGGCGGCCCGATGCGGCTGATCGTGCCGCATCTCTATCTGTGGAAGAGCGCCAAATGGCTGCGCCGCATCGACATCATGGCGGCGGATGCAGCCGGTTTCTGGGAGCGCAACGGCTACAGCATGTATGGCGACCCCTGGCGCGAACAGCGCTACGCCGACGATTGATCGGCCGGCATCCGCGAAGCCTCGCACGACGAAGATCGGCAAACGCGTTTAACGCGCATTCACTCCGGTGCAGCGCGAAGATTTACTCGCCTCTACATTGAATATTCTGTTCAAACGAATCCTTTGGTGTAAGTTGGCCGCAGAATGGTGCACCGCATGAACCCATCCTGGGTTGTTCGATTAACCTGTCGCACATTTCACGCCTGAGTTGATGACCAAGGACACCACGTTTCACACCGTCACGCAGAAACTTCTCGACGCCTGGCTGAGCACGTCTCCAGACAAGCCCGGGCCGCCCGAGGCTGTTTATCGCGATGCGGTCGACCTCTTGACGATCAAGATGCGGCTGACGGTCATCGTGCTCGATGGCGAGGATCCGCTCGATTGGCAGCTGCAGGGGGTCCGCTCTTCCGGCTTCGCCTCGCGCATCCTCAACATCAACAAGCTCTTCGCGAACCAGCGCATCGGCGATTTCAAGGATCGCAACTACATGGAGACGGCGGTCATTCCACGATATCGCGAGGTGATCGCCTCGCAGAAGCCGTCGATGGAAATGGTCAAGACGACGCTGCTCGGCGTCAACATCGCCTATGAGCGCCTGATCCTGCCGCAACGGACGACCGAGGCCAGGCCGGCATGGCTGCTGACCGTCACCAACGGCCGCTTCATGTTCAACGCGCCGGAGCAGCAGGCCAAGCTCGACCTCACCGACGAGGCTGTGGTGCAGCTTTTGGCCGAGGGTGCGACCGCCAAGCAGATCGCCACCGAACTCGGCATCTCGCATCGCACGGTCGAGCACAGGCTGGAGCGGATGAAGGAGCGCTACGGCGCCAAGAACACGGTGCACCTCACCGCCATGCTGGTGGCGATGCACCTGCACCGCGAAACCGACCGGAACTAGCTCTTGTCGGGCGTCTTCGCGCCAAGCAACCGCCTACAACCCATCACGATCAGGAAGCAGAGAGCCGCAAGGCCGGTCAGCGATGCCATGCTGGCAGGGTGGGTGGGAATGTCGGCCCAATGCGGACGGATCACATCGGCCGTGTTGAAGGCCTCACCGCTGAAGGCGCAGGTGATCAGCGACAGTCCGCGCATGGTCATGGCGACATCGATCTCGGAGACGATCGCCCCCGCCGCGTCAGCCTCGCGCGGCATGTCGCGCAGCTTGAGCAGCACCGCCTTGGTGGCGGCCAGATAGGCGTGCGAGCATTCGTTGAAGGGGCTCGCCTCATCCGTCACGCCGCCCGGCATCTTGCCCCAGAAGCAATAGGCATACTGGATTGCGGCATAGTTCAGCACGCGACGGAACGGCTCGTCGGTATCGGTGGCGCGCGACGCGAGGTCGATGATGGCGGCCCGATGCTCGGCCATCACGATCATCTCGCCATGCGATATCTCGGGAATGGCGAGACCGGTGTGCGGCCCGTCCGTGCTGCGCTGATGCGCAAACGCGTGCCCGCCGGCGGCAAGAAGCGGCAGGATGAGGCACAATAAAAGACGGGCGGATCGAGAGATCATGTCGGACAAAAGCCCCGGCCGAACCGGGGCTTTCCTTTTCGTCAGTGAAGAACCGGCGCGGCCGGCCGGCGAACGGCCGAGGCAACCGCCAGCTTGCGCTCGGCAAGCGCCCCGAACGCCAGACCGATCACGGTCCACAGGATCGCATGCATGCCGATCGAGGTGGTGCGGAACTGCCAGAGCACCATCGCCGAATAATTCTCGGGCACCTCGTTGATCGCGGGCAGCAGATACTGCACGACGCCGATGAAGAGCACGTAGGCAAATCCTGCGATGATCGCGCCGTTCCACGCGCCGAACTTGGGCGCCCGCCGCCGAGCCAGCGAGATCGCGGCAATCAGCGCGGCGATCGATACCACGATCATCAGGAAGAACAGCTCGGTTCTGACCCCGATCGTATCCGGATTGCCGACCGCGGGCGGATTGGCGGGATACTTGATGTTGGGCACGATGACGATGGCAACGAAGGCGGCGGCCGCGATGACGGCCGAAGTCGCCCGCGCGCTGAGCGTGCTGACGCGGCCCTGCACGAAGGCGAAGATCAGCGCGAAAATGCCGCCGACGGCGATCGCATAGGCCATCACGCCCGTGAACAGGCCGATACCCGCCTGTGTGGCGCGGCTCACCAGTTCCGGCTCGGCCGCTTCACCGGCCGCCTGTGCTGCCGCCTCTTCGAAACCGATCGCCTGATCGACGAGCGGCTCGCCGAACGTATGGGCAAAGGCAAACACCAGGACGCCAGCGATCAGGCCCGCCAGCATGCCGCGAAGCAAAAGTCTTCCAACCATGTCTCAAACTCCCCAAGAGCATGCCGCGCAAAAGCGCGTAGCGATTTTGCGGCAACGACATGCGATAAAACAAAGACTTAAATCGTGAGAAGCGAATCCGAAGGATCGCGACACGATTTAGTGGCAGGGAAAGCCGAGCAGGTGTCGGCCGTCATGCACGAATTCGTGCACATACATGCCGTTGAACAGCGCCATCGCGCCTTCTTCGGTGCCGACGAAATAGATGGCGATCAGCATCAGCAGGCCGCCGAAAATGGCCCATGGCAGGATGTCGCCGACGGGAATGGGAGCAGCCACCGAGGTGGGCGCGAGCGTGGTATGAGACATGAATTCCTCCTGGAAAAACGCGTTCAGTCGAGAATGTTCGTGGGTAGGGTCTGACTTCCAGTTTGAGGTATCCTCATCCTGATCACAGTGGCGCGACCGCACCGGAATTTCACCGGCTTCCAAACCTACGAGATCAACGTTATAGCTGCGGCCCTCGACCTGTCAACGCGCTGTCACACAAGGGCACTGCTACAGAAGGGCAGCGCTCGCATGACAAGGAAAAAGCCAGCGTGATGACGCGTCTAACCTTCATCTGCCACGGCGCCACCGACGCTGTCAGGCAGGCTCGCTTCCCGCTCGACGAGGCGCTGGAGAACAAGGCGATCATCGAGGCCCGCGCGCTGGCGCCGACGATGCCGCGCGCCGACCGCATCATGACCAGCCCCGCGCTGCGCGCACGCCAGACGGCCGATGCTCTCGGGCTTGGCGCCGACATCGCCCCCGCTCTGGCCGATTGCGATTATGGCCGATGGGCGGGCCAGTCGATCATGGCGCTGCAGGAGAGCGAACCGGACGCCCTCTCCGCCTGGCTGACCGACACCGACGCGGCTCCGCACGGCGGCGAGAGCATCCGCGCCCTTCGCGATCGCGTCGCGCCCTGGATGCAGGCGCAGTCCACGCTCGGCGGCCACGCCATCGCCATCAGCCACGCCCCCATCATCCGCGTTGCGGTTCTCATCGCGCTGGGAGCGCCCTTGTCGTCCTTCTGGCATATCGATGTGGAGCCGCTCTCCGCGATCAGGATGACCAGCAACGGCACACGCTGGTCGCTGCGCTTCGACCGCGTGTAATTTCAATAGTTTCACATCCAGAAATTTAGATAAGCCTTGCGCAAGCCAATTGCGCAAAAGCTAAATCGCCTGGCTTCTCCAGGTGATAATCCTTCGTAAAAGGAGGCCTGACCATGTCTTACGACTGGAACGGGGCGCGGCTGAAACGCACGCGCCTCATGCGGTTTACGGGCGGCGCGATCTTTCTGTGCCTGGCCGTCACCGTATCCATGCTGATGCATCTGTAGAGCATGTGAATAGCGGGCGAACGACGATGTTCGCCCGTTTCCTTTCCCGTATTTCATTAGATACGGATACGCCTATGAGTAGGCGGAGATAACTAGAAGTCACCCCCTAGTTTCAACGGATACTTTAGACTTCCGTGCTATATCCCGCCAAGGTGGAGATGGAGTGGGGAGCATGCCGGTATTTTTCCGGAGCAGAGCCGGACGGCAGTGGCTGTCCCTGATGGCGCTTGGCGCGGCCTTGTGGGTCGTCGGCGCGGTGTTGCAATTCGGCGATCTGCTCGCCTTGTTCGTCCAGCAATTCGATAGCTACGGCGCCGACAAGCTGGTGCTGGCGCTCGCCGTCGCCGGCACGATGAGCTTCGTCTATTCCGTCCTGCGCATCACCGATCTCCGCAAGGAAATGGATCTGCGCGCCAAGGCGGAGGCCAAGGCCGACTGGACTGCGACGCACGACCACCTGACCAAGCTTCCCAACCGCTACGCCTTCGAACGCGCCGTACTCCTGCATCGGCGCGCGCAGATCGATGCATACAGCGACGAATGGGAGCGCAACGTCAGCATTTTCTGCGTCGATCTCGACGGCTTCAAGAAGGTCAACGACCTGATCGGCCACAATGGCGGCGATGCGCTTCTGGTCGAGGTCTCCAAGCGGATCTGCGCCATCGGCAGCGCCGATTCCGTTTATCGCTTCGGCGGCGACGAATTCATCATCGTCGCGACCGGCCTGTCGTCGCAGCATGAGGAGCGCCTGTCGCGACTGCTGATCCAGGCCGTCACGCGCCCGATCCACATCAATGGCTTTGCCGTCGAAGTCGGCGCCAGCGTCGGCTATGACCGCTGGCAGCAGGGCGAGCGGCTGGAAGACACCGCCCACCGCGCCGACCTAGCCATGTACGAGGCCAAATCGCGCGGGCCGAACAACTACCTCGCCTTCGAAGCCTCGATGCGCGACAAGGTGGCTCTCCGCGCTTCGCTTGAAGCGAAGCTCCGTGTCGCGATCAAGAACAAGGCGATCCGCCCGTTCTACCAGCCGCTGATCGATCTCAAGACCGACGAGGTCTGCGGTTTCGAGGCGCTTGCCCGCTGGACCGACGACGAAGGCAACAGCATTCCGCCCGCAGTCTTCATCGGCATCGCCGAGGAAACCGGGCTGATCACAGTGCTCTTCGAGGATCTGCTGAGCCAGGCCTGCAACGACGCGCTCGACTGGGACGATCACATCACGCTCTCCTTCAACGTCTCGCCGGTGCAGATGGAAGACCGTCTCTTGACTGCGCGCATCTTCAAGGCTCTGACGGTCAACAATCTTCCCGCCCACCGCCTCGAGATCGAGATCACCGAAAACGCACTGATCCAGGACCCCGCGAGCGCCGCGGCCGTGCTCGATGAGTTGCACGATGCTGGCGTGCAGATCGCGCTCGACGATTTCGGCACCGGCTATTCCAGCCTCTCCCAGCTCGCCAGCTACCGCTTCGACAAGATCAAGATCGACAAGAGCTTCATCGCCACCTACCGCGACGACGAGCGCCAGGAAAAGATCGTGCGCGCGATGCTGGCGCTTGGCGTCAGCCTCAACATCAAGACCACCGCCGAAGGCATCGAGGAGCCGCGTCAGCTGAACCACCTGCTCGAGCTCGGCTGCGATGTCGGCCAGGGCTACTTCCTCGGCCGGCCGATGCCTGCCGCAGATATAAGCGCATTCCTGAGCCAGAGAAACGCGACTCTGGCGGCCGAATAGGCACGCTCTCGGCCTTCCGCCGTAAAATTAGCCATTTGTGATGGAACCATTCGAGAAGTGGCGACGTTGGTACGTCGGGTCGCATAGGCGCCATTGTCTGCGGCATGCCGTTGGCGTGCGTAACGCAGCGATCCACGGTTGGGCACCGCGGTTCCCGATTGAAGTGAAGAGTGTACCCTTATTCATAGGAGAGGGATCTATCATGAATGTTCGCATCGTTACTGCGTCAGCAGCGATACTCATGCTTGCCGGGTCAGCCTCGGCGGCCGACCTTGTCTCCGAACCACCACCCGCACCCGTCGAGCAGGCAGCACCTGTCTTCACCTGGACGGGCTTCTACACCGGTCTTCAGGGCGGCGGCGCCTGGGGCAATGGTGATTTCTCCGGCATCGGCTCGTCCAACATGAATGGCGGCCTGATCACCGGCTTCGCCGGCTATAACTGGCAGCTGGACAACAGCATCGTGCTGGGTGTCGAAGGCGACGTTTCCTATAACTGGAACTCCGAAGACGTCGGCGTCAACAGCTACAAGTTCGATACGACGGGATCGGTTCGCGCCCGTGTCGGTTATGCGCTTGACCACGCCCTGCTTTACGGCGCGGCCGGCTGGACCGGTGCCCGCGGCCATGTCGATACGCCTCTCGGCAGCGACAGCGCCACCTTCTCCGGCTGGACGGTCGGCGCCGGTGTCGACTACGCCTTCACCGACAACATCTTCGGCCGCCTCGAATATCGCTACAACGATTACGGCAGCAAGGATCTTCTGGGCGTCGATACCGACTTCAACCAGAACGTCGTGACCGTCGGCGTCGGCTTCAAGTTCTGACCCAACGTATATCAAGGCGGCACGCCGCCTGTCGAAAGAGCCCGGTCCTGCACCGGGCTTTTTCGTGTCGGGAGCAGGCGGAGCGGCGCGGGCGCGTTTCAGGCTTGCGTCAGTTGAGCGGGCTATGCGGCGCCTGGGCTGACAACCGAAAGCGATCCGCATGCCGCTTGAAACGCACACCGCGATATCCTCCTCCCCGCAATCCTATTCGCTCGCGCAACGCATCCTGCATTGGCTGACGGCACTGCTCGTCTTCTTCAACCTCCTCCTCCCCGACGGCATGAATGCCTGGCATCGCAGCATGCGCCTCAACGGCAGCGCCACCGCCGACCAGATCGCAAGCGCCAACATCCACGCATGGGCCGGCATCGCGATCCTCGTCGCCGTGGCGCTGCGTCTTGTCCTAAGGGCAACGCAGGGCGTACCGGCACACTCCCCGGACGAACCGCCCCTGCTACGCGCGGCAGCGAGCATCACGCATGGCCTGCTCTATCTTCTGCTGCTCACCATGCCGCTAAGCGGAATGGCCGCCTACTATCTCGGGATAAGCGCGGCAGGCTCCGTTCATGCCGAGATATTGAAGGTCATCCTGTGGGCTGTGATCGGCCTGCACGTGCTCGGCGCGCTCGCCCACCAGTTCTACTGGAAGAGCGACAGGCTGCGGCGGATGACGGTCGGGTGAGTAAGGGTGGCCTCGACGCAAAGATCTGTGGGCTTCGCCTGATAGCACCCGCGATTTCCTTGTCCGACTCACCACCAGAAGGTAAGAAGGCGCTAATAGACGGCTGCGTTGACAGGCCGAACCGTTAGTACGTCCTCAACCTCTAACGCATAAAATCTCAATCAAATTCAGCAGCATAGACTGCCGCCGCGCGCCCCCGCGGCGAGCCGAAAGGTGTGATCATGCGGATATCATTCATGATTTCAGTATTGGCGACAATGCTGATGGCCTTCCCCAATACCAGCACGGCCGGCTCGACGCTGCGCGCATCCCGCTCGATCGGCGCGCCCATCGGCTTCCCCTCGGCCTGCACTCGCTATGCATGGCTCTGCCACAACACCAGCAGCGGAGAGATGAGCGACGAGAAGGCGATGCCGCTTCTGAAGAAGATCAACCGTGATGCCAATTCGAGCGTCCGGCCGGCAACGGACTATGCCACGACGGGCAAGGCCGAATACTGGTCGCTGCCGATCAACAACAAGGGCGATTGTGAAGACTACGCGCTTCTGAAGATGAAATCCCTGCTCGACGCCGGCTTTCCCGCAAACAAGCTCGCCATCTCAGTGGTCATCGACCGCAACGGCGGCAACCACGTCGTGCTTCTCGCCCGCCTGAAGTCCGGCGACTATGTGCTCGACAATCTCGCGGGCAGCGTTAAGCCCTGGTCCAGCACCGGATACACCTTCCTCGCCAGCCAGAACTTCAACAACAAGAGCGCATGGCAGGTGACCCTTGCCGGACCGCGCGCGGCCCAGTTCTCCGGCACCTGAGAGCCTTCGGCCCAGACGTTGCCGCTAACCGCGCTTCTTGCCGAGCGCTGAAGCCTGAATGTCCAAACCCCAAAAGCCCGGGCACCTCGCCCGGGCTTGATGTTTGCGAGGGCGAAATGGCGCGGCCTTTGTAAACCGCCGCCATTTCCCCATCGAGGCATGTGCGACAAGCGCTTAGTTGTTGCTGCCGCTGCTGCCGCCGGCGCCACCCTGGCCGCCAGAGCCACCGGAACCGCCGCCGCCGCTGCCGCCGCTGCCGCCGTTGCCGCCAGCACCACCGTTGCCACCGCCGGGACCGCTGCCGCCGCCGCCGCCGCTGCCGCCGTTACCGCCGCCGCCGCCGCTGCTGCCGTTGCTGGAGCCGTTGCCGCCGTTGCCGCCGCAACCGCCAGCACCGCCGATACCGCCGCCGTTGTTGCCGCCGTTGCCGCCGCTGCCGCCGGAGCCGCCGCCGCCGCCGCCGCCAGCGCCACTACCGCTGCCGCCGCTGCCGCCGTTGCCGCCGTTGCCAGCTGCACCGCCGTTGCCGCCGTGGTTGCTGCCGCCGTTGCCGCCGTTGCCTGCAGCACCGCCGTTACCACCGCTGCCGCCGCCGTTGCTGCCGCCATTGCCGCCAGAACCACCGTTGCCACCGCTTCCGCCGAAGCCACCGTTGTTGCTGCCGCCATTGCCGCCATTGCCGGCCTTGCCGCCATTGCCGCCGTCGCCGCCATGGTTGCTGCCGCCATTGCCGCCTTTGCCGCCGTTGCCGCCCTTGCCGCCGTTGCCACCGCGGTTGTTGCCGCCGGCGCCACCGTTGCCGGCAGCACCACCGTTACCGCCGTCGCCGCCCCACCAGTTGCCGCCAGTGCCGCCGCCGCCGCCGTTGCCGCCGTTGCCGCCCTTGCCGCCGCGGTCGTTGCCGCCGCGACCGCCGTTACCGGCTTTGCCGCCGTTACCGCCGTCACCGCCCCACCAGCTGCCGGCATTGCCGCCGCCGCCGCCGTTGCCACCGTTGCCGCCATCGCCGCCTCGGTTGTTTCCGCCGTTACCGCCGTTGCCGGCATTGCCGCCGTTGCCGCCCTTGCCGCCATGGTAGCTGCCGCCGTTTCCGCCGCCGCCGCCACTGCCGCCATTGCCACCGTTACCGCCGTAGTTGTCGCCGCCATTGCCGCCGTTGCCGGCATTGC
>Ga0307412_10000933_pt1 | contig 16724 bp, 22 predicted proteins | sample DK1Cmetagenome_3_FD_203823 | JGI IMG/M metagenome (GOLD analysis project Ga0307412, IMG submission 203823) | Maize rhizosphere microbial communities from greenhouse at UC Davis, California, United States - DK15-C-1 | ecosystem: Host-associated > Plants > Roots > Rhizosphere > Soil | place: USA...
GCTTTCGCATGTCCGAAATGGCCACGGAATTCATGGCTGACCGGATCGCGCAGGCCGATTTTCCGGCATTCTGCGTCGACTGGTACCATTATCGCTTCGATCAGATCCTCGGTGCGTGGACGCCCTATTCGGAGGTTCTTCGCGAATCTCTTCGCCGGACCTGCAAAATCTGGGGTGTCGAATATCGCCAGGCGGATGCCGACGCTGTCTACGCCGCCATTCCGGCCTGGGGTCCACATGACGATGTGCGGGGCGGACTTTCGAAGATTGGCGGCAAGATTCCGCTCGTTATCCTGTCGAACGCGATGAACGAGCATATCGACAGCAATGTGGATTTGCTCGGCGCGCCTTTTCACGCTGTCTACACCGCCGAGATGGCGCAGGCTTACAAGCCCCGCATAATCGCCTTCGAATATATGTTCGATCAGCTCGGCTGCGGTCCCGAGGACATGATGCATGTGTCGTCGAGTTTCCGCTACGACCTGCAATCGGCCACCTTCCTGAAATTCGGTTGCCGGGTCTTCGTCGGTCGTGGGCATGAACCGTCGAACAACTTTTATCGGGACATCGAGATTCCGCATATCGGCGCGCTTCCCGCCGTGGTGGGATTATAATCCGGCGGGTTTCTGGAGCCGATCGAGTTTTCCGCTCGGCTCCACCAACCTCACCCTACTCATTTCCCAGTCTTGATTCTCGGCCGCGAGAGGAGCAGCTTCCTTTTGCCGGGGTGATGCTTTGGGGATGGCGATCAGCATGGGGGGCGGTTCACTTCTCGCGATCTTGTTTCTCTCGTCGGCGGGGCCGCCGGTCGATGCCGCCGCCGGGACCGATCCGGACACGTCGGAGCGGGTCATCATATTGAAGCCGCTCTCCCAGTCGCCATTGCGGCGAACGGCATTCGACCTCGCCTCCGCAGCCGAACTGGGCAAAGGCTGGGGGAGGGTGACGAGCACGTTCCGCACCGCTCAGCATAATCGCGCGGTCGGCGGGGTTCCGAACAGCTTTCACCTTCAGGGCCGCGCCATCGACATAGCGCGGCGTTCCGGCGTCAAGCACGCCCATATCGAATCCGCCTACCGAAAGGCCGGCTATCAGCTCGTCGAATCGCTGGACGAAGGCGACCATAGTCATTTCGCGTTCGGCGCGGTCCCCAAGGCGGCAATCGCTCCCGCTCGGGAAGAGACCGCTACTCCAACCCGCTGGCGAATAGTTTACGCGCCCGGCCGGTAAGGCGGGCAGCCTTCATCGCCGGGCTTGGCGATCCACCTCGTCCGATCGTGGGGGCGTGGCCTTGGCCAGCGCGCGAAAGGCGACGCCGACGGGCGAAAGCACGCCATCGTCCCGTAACAGGCCGGAACCAAGGCGCAAATTGCCGAGGCCCTCATACATTCCGAACCAGGCATGGCGCTCGACATAGGGCAAATCGTCCATCATCCGCGCCGCAGCGATGAAATAGGCTTGCTGTTGTTCCGGGGTGAAGCGGGAATGATTGGTGAAGTCGGCCAATGCCCACTCCGTCACCCAGATCGGTTTGCCATAGGCGGCGTGGATCTGGGCGAGATATTGCTTGAAGCTGGGTATGTCCGTGCTCGTGGAATAATGATGCACGGCGACGAAATCGACGCGATACCATCGCGCCTTTGCCTCGGCCATGAACGTCGGCAGCCACCGCCCCGGCCCGACGGCGCTTTCGGCCGATGCCGGGGAACCGAGCCGCCTGCCCAGCGCCATCAGCCTCGGCCAGAAGGCGAGCGCTTGCGCGGGCGTCAGCTTCGCCTGATCGGCATGGTCGGGTTCGTTGAACGCCAGCAGCGCGCCGCCACTGATCGCGCCGAGCTTCGCCATGTCCTTGGAGCCCCACACCATCGGGGTGAACTTGACGCTGACCGACGCGATCGTGGGTTCCCAGGTGTAGAACCAGTTGGCGCCGACGTTCTCGACCTCGGCGAGCATCGCCGCTTCGGTTGATCGCCGCGTCGTGCCGATGCCGATCTTCTCGGGATGCTCGATCACCATCGGATCGCCGGCGTCTTCTGCCGCGCCGGCCGGCGCGGCGGCGCAGGCGAGCAGGGCCAGGCTCCGGATCATCGCCTGTTGCATGATCATTTCCAGTGCCATGTCATATATGAGCCGAGACCCCGCCGATCGGTGATATGGTCGCGAGTCTTCAAGCACTGGAGGTTGTAGCGATGACTTTGCTGGTCGGCATTTCGGGAAGTCTGCGCAGGCAATCCTACAATAGCGGGCTGTTGAGGGCCGCCCGGGCAGGGTTGCCCGTAGGCGTCGGGCTGGACATCGCCTCGATAGCGGACGTGCCGCTCTACAATGGCGACGTCGAAGCGGCGGACGGCATACCGGCGAGCGTCGCGGCCCTCAAGGATGCGATCGCGGTGGCGGACGGGGTGTTGATCGCGACGCCGGAATATAACAACGGCGTTCCCGGCGTGCTCAAGAACGCGATCGACTGGGCATCGCGGCCCCCGGCCGATATCGCGCGGGTGTTCGCGGGCAAGCCGGTGGCGATCATGGGCGCGACGCCTGGCGGGTTCGGCACGCTGCTCGCGCAGAACGCGCTGCTGCCGGTGCTGCGCACGCTTGGCGCCCAACTGTGGGCCGGCGGACGGCTGATGGTCCCGCAAGCGGGCAAGGCATTCGATGAAGAGGGCGAATTGATCGACGAAGATGTCCGCGCGCGGCTCGACAAGTTCATCGCCGGCTTCATCGCGTTCATCGGCTGAGCCCCGCCGGCCATTGAAGACGCTGCTGATCCTGTTCCACTCCCGCACCGGAGGGACGCGCCAGATGGTGGAGGCCGCTGCGCGCGGAGCCGCCACCGAACCCGAGGTGAAGGTGCGCGTCTTGCCCGTCCAGGATGCGGATGCCGCCGATCTGCTGGCTGCGGATGGCGCGATCTTCGCGGGTCCGGAAAATCTCGCCTCCGTCTCGGGGCTGATGAAGGAGTTTTTCGATCGCGCTTATTATGCGGCGCTCGATCAAATCAACGGCCGTCCCTATGCGGTCATGGTCTGCGCCGGCAGCGACGGCGAGAATGCGGTTCGGCAGATCGCGCGCATCGCCACCGGCTGGCGGATGCGCGCCATTGCCGACCCGATCATCATCTGCACCCACGCCCAGACGCCAGAGGCGATCCTGGCCGAAAAGCGGATCGGCCGCGACGACCTCGATCGCTGCGAACAGCTTGGCGCGGCGTTCGCGGCCGGTCTGGCGCTCGGCGTCTTCTGACCGGCGACTGGTCGCTGCCGCCGGAACTGTCCTCGCCTCCTGATGGTTTTGGGCTGGAGTTGAAACGAGGAGATGGCCATGGCGACCACATCGGAGAGCAGCACGGGATCCACCGGATCCGCATCGCGGAGCAATCGTTCCGCGGCGTCCCGCCAGTCGCGCCGGAATGGCGCGCTCACATCGCTGACGGAGCATCCGGTCGCGTTCGGCGCCGCCGCCGCGGCTGCGGGCGTGCTCGCGGGAATCGCCGCGACGGTCGGACGCAGGGCCGCGGTGCAGGGCATGGCGGCGATGTCCGGCGACTGGTTCGAAATGCTCAGGGCCGAACACAAGATGGTGCTCGCCCTGTTCGACAAGCTGGAGGCGACCAGCAGCCAGCAGACCACCAAGCGCATGACCCTGCTCATGCAGATCAAGCATGCGCTCAGCAAACATGCCATCGAGGAGGAGAACGCCGTCTATCCCGCGCTCCGCGAAGCCGGCGACAAGGAACAGGCCGATCAGCTCAACAAGGAACACGGCTATGTGAAGCAATATCTCTATGAGCTCGAGAATATGCCGCGTGATGATGCGCGCTGGCTTTCCAAGGCGGGCGAGCTGCGCCGCGATCTCGAACAGCATATGACGGACGAGGAAGATCGCATCTTCCCCGCGCTCAAGGCCCGGCTCGGGGCTGAACGCAACGCCAAGCTCACCACTGCCGTCAACAAGGAGGGCTTCAAGCTCGCCTGATCCCGGCAGGATCGAATCAGAGGCGCTCGCGGGCGACGCTCGCGGGCGCTTTTTTGTGCCGCCAGATTGCTTTCCTACTCGCTAAGTTCCTGTCATGTTCCGATCCGCGGCCCGGCCATGCCGTACGCCACGTCCAAATCTGAACCAGCTGGAGCCCCCTATGTCCGGCAACGCCGCCGCATGCTTGCCCCATTGCCTCGCGCGCCCATGTGCCCGCTCTCGCGCGCACGCGCACATGCGTAGAGGTGCGACTTTCGCGACTTTCGGGGCTCAGAAAGCGCTCTTAGCTCCGTCCCGGCGCGGGACGGACCGTCGGTTAACCTCCTTTGTGCGGGACAAGATGCTTAGCGGTTCGTTAAGACTTGCCCATGAACCGGGCTGTTTCACGCACGCTCACTCCCGACGACCTGCGCTTGTTCGCCGGAACATGGGCCGCGGGCTTCGTCTTCTTCCTGGCGTTCCTGGCCTAATCGCACGCCTTGTGCAGCCGCCACGCGATGGCTGCCGCGCCGATGCTCGCGATCGCGACCATCAGCAAGGTGTCGGCGACCGACACCCCGAAATGGACCAGCGCGGCGAGCAGCAGCGAGGCCAGCACCATCGCGCCCGAGTTCACGATGTTGTTCGCGGCCACGGTGCGTGCCGTTTCGGACTTGGGGACGGTCGTGGTCAGGAAGGCGTATAGCGGCACCACGAACATGCCACCGGCGGTCGCCACCCCGAACAGGTCGAACATCACGCGCTCGGCATGGGGCAGCAGGATGAATTCGCGCAGATTGGCGAGCTCGCCACCGGATCGGGGCCAATTGTGCGCCGTCCAGAAAAGATCGCAGATGAACAAGCCCATCGCGATAGCGGCGGCGGGCGCGAATTTCGCCGAGACCGATCCCTTGAGCAGCCGGTTGATCAGCACCGATCCGAGCGCGACCCCGACCGAGAAGATCGCCAGGAACAGGGTCGCGACCTCCTGATCGGCGCCGAGCACATTCTTGACCAGCGGGGGGAACTGCGCGGCGAGGATTGCGCCCTGCGCCCAGAAGAAGCTGATCGCCACGATCGCCAGGAACAGATGGCGGATGTGCATCGTGTTCGAAACCAGCCGGATCGATGATCGGACGATGTGGAAATCGACGCCGGCGTCCTTGATCATCGGCGGCGCGGCGGGAACCTGTCGGCCGAAAAGCCAGCCGATGACGGCTGTCATCAGCACCATCCCCGCCGCCGCTTCGGCCGGGATGATCCCGCCGACGATGGTCCCGGCGAGGATCGCGCCATAAGTGCCGGCTTCGACCAGCCCGGTGCCGCCGAGCACCTCGTCGCCTCGAAGATGCTGCGGCAGAATCGCATATTTGATCGGCCCGAAGAAGGTCGAATGCACGCCCATCGCAAACAGCGCCGCGAGCATCAGCGGGATCGAATGAGCCAACAGGCCGGTCGCCCCGAAGACCATGATAATGATCTCGACGGTCTTGACGATGCGGATGATGGCCGCCTTGTCATGACAATCGGCAAGCTGGCCCGAAAGCGCGGAAAGCAGGAAGAACGGGAGGATGAAAAGCCCCCCGGCGATCGCGGTGAAAGCGGCTTCCTTTTCCGGATCGCTGTAGATCGTGAAGGTGACGAGCATCACCATCGCGGTCTTGAAAAGATTGTCGTTGAACGCGCCGAGGAACTGGGTCGCGAACAGCGGCAGGAACCGGCGTTCGGCCAGAAGCCGGAAGGAGGAAGTCATGCGGTGGCTGCGCTCTCGTCGCCTGCGGGCGGGGTCCGTTGTCTGTCGCGGCGGACATAGCGCAAAGCGGGCGGTTCGTCCAAGACGCTTCGATGCCCCTTATTTTCATCCGGCGCGCGGGCTCCCCTTCTCGGCGCAACCGCGCTAGACCGTCAGCCAATGCTGACACTGCCCAACCTCCTGACGCTTTCGCGTATCTTCGCGGTGCCTCTGCTCGTCGCCCTGCTGTGGCGGCCGAGCTGGTTCGATTATGCGCTTGCCTTCGGCCTTTACGTGCTGATGGGTGTCACCGACTATTTCGACGGCTATCTCGCCCGCGCACGGGGCACCGTCTCAAAGCTCGGCATTTTCCTCGATCCGATCGCGGACAAGATCATGGTCGCGTCCGTGATCCTGATGCTGATCGCGGTGCCCGGCAATTCCCCGCCTATCGGGGGATGGCATGTCATTCCTGCGCTCGTGATCCTGTTGCGCGAGATCGCGGTTTCCGGCCTGCGCGAATTTCTGGCGGAGCTTCGCGTATCGGTGCCGGTCAGCAGGCTCGCCAAGTGGAAGACCACGTTTCAGCTCGTGTCACTGGGCGGCATCATCCTTGGCGGGGCGGTTCCGCAGTGGCCGTGGATCCGCGATGTGGGCCTTTTCTCGCTATGGGCCGCGGCGGTGCTGACGCTCGTCACCGGCTGGAATTATCTGCGCGTCGGCGTGAAGCATATGGATTGATCGGGCGGGAGACGGGATGGCTTTGGAAATGCTCTATTTTGCTTGGGTCCGCGAGAAGATCGGGCTGGCCGGCGAACGGGTCGATCCGCCCGCATCGGTTGGCACGGTGGGCGCGCTGATCGACTGGCTGGCGACGCGCGGCGGCGGCTATGCCGAGGCGTTCGTCGATCGGGCCCGCTTGCGCGCGGCGATCGATCAGCGGTTTGTCAGCCTCGATTCGCCGCTCGATGACGCGCGCGAGATCGCCCTGTTTCCGCCGGTGACGGGCGGATGACCCCGGATGTCCGGATCCAGGCCGAGGCATTCGACCCCGGCATGGAGCTGGCCCGCCTGGAGGCGCTGGGCGGCGGGGCGGTCGCGAGCTTCACGGGCCTGGTGCGCGGTGACGACGGACTGGTCGAGATGCTGCTTGAGCATCATCCGGCGATGACGCAGAAGGCGCTGGAAGCAATCGCCGCCGAGGCCGCTTCGCGCTGGCCGCTCGCGGGCGTCACCCTGATCCATCGTTATGGGCCGCTCCATCCGGGCGACCGCATCGTCTTCGTCGGCACGGCCTCGTCGCATCGGGCGGCGGCTCTCGAATCCTGTGCCTTCCTGATCGACTGGCTCAAGACCAAGGCTCCGTTCTGGAAACAGGAGCGCTTCGCCGACGGCGCCGCCCGCTGGGTGGAGGCCAAGGCGGAGGACGACGCGGCGACGGCGCGATGGGATTGACCCGTCAGGCGGCCGTCCTCAACGCATCGGCCAGAAGCCTGAATTCCTTCTCGCGCGGGCTGCCCTTGCGCCAGACGAGCGAGATCCGGCGCGCTGGATGCTCGGCTTCCAGCGGACGCGCGACGATTCCGGTGTTGTCGAGGATGCCGGCATCGATCGCCATTTCCGGCAGCATGGTGAGCCCGAGCCCATTGTCGACCATCTGGACGAGCGTGTGTAGCGAGGTGCCCAGCATCGCCGCCTCGGCGCGCAGCTCCGGCCGGTTGCACGCTGCGAGCGCATGGTCCTTCAGGCAATGCCCGTCCTCGAGCAGCAGCAGCCTGCGCTCGTCGATCTGGCTCGGGGAGATGACGGGCGGAGGATCCTTGGGGTCGTCGGCGGGGAAAGCGACGAACAGCCGGTCGTCGAAAAGATCGGCTCGCTCCACGTCCCCGCAATGATAGGGCAGGGCGAGCAGCACGCAGTCGACATGCCCGCGATGGAGCGAATCGCATGCGGCGGTCGTGGTTTCCTCGCGCAGATAAAGCTTGAGATCGGGCCATTCGGCACGAAGTTTCGGCAGGATGCGGGGCAACAGGAAGGGCGCGATGGTGGGAATCACGCCCATGCGAAGATCGCCGGACAGCGGCTTTCCCGCCGCGCGCGCGAGTTCCCCCAGCTCCTCGGCCTCGCGCAGAACGCGCTGCGCCTTATCGGCGATGCGCGCGCCGAGCGGGGTGAAGCGGACGACGCGACGGGTGCGCTCGACAAGCGTGATGCCGATCAGCGACTCCAGCTCGCGCAGTCCCGCCGACAGCGTCGACTGGGTGACGAAACAGGCCTCGGCAGCACGGCCGAAATGACCATGATCGCGCAGCGCCACGAGATATTGAAGCTGCTTGAGGGTCGGCAGATAGGTGCTCATTTATCGTCCCATTCGATCAATGGGCGCAGAATAATCAATTAGATCGTTTGACACCAGCCTGTAAAAGGAGGGCTCTAAGGATTTAGCCCTCTAATATGGAGATGCCCCATGGCGCTTACCGTCGGCGACAAATTTCCCGAACTCACCGTTTCCATCCAGCAGGGCACGAGCGCGCTGCCCGGTGGCGAGACGCTCGACCTTGGCAAGACCAACGGCAAGTGGAAGGTCGTATTCTTCTGGCCGAAGGATTTCACCTTCATCTGCCCGACCGAGATCATCGGCTATGGCGAGCTGCTGCAGGACTTCGCCGACCGCGACGCCCAGCTCATCGGCGGCTCGACCGACAGCGATTTCGTGCACTTCGCCTGGCGCAAGTCGGACGAGCGCCTCGCCGCGCTCGATTTCCCGTGGATCGCGGACAACAAGCATGAGCTCGCCAGTGCGCTCGGCATTCTCGACAAGGACGCCGGCGTTTGCTTGCGCGCTACCTTCATCGTCGATCCGCATAACGTGATCCAGCATGTGACGGTCAACGGCCTCAACCAGGGCCGCAATCCGCAGGAGACGCTGCGCGTGCTCGACGCGCTGCAGACCGACGAGCTGTGCCCATGCAACTGGCATGAGGGCGAAGAGGTTCTGCGGCCCGCCGCCTGACATTTCGATGTCCGGATCGGGGCGCGGAGGGATCGACTCTCCGCGCCCCTTTTCATCTTCAGCGAAGGAGTAACCCGATGTCGCTCAAGGCTTTCGCCGATGCACTGCCCGATTATGCCAAGGATCTTCGGCTCAATGTCGGATCGCTGCTCAACGATCAGGCGCTCGGCGATCAGCGCAAATATGGGCTGCTGCTCGCCTGCGCCCATGGCTCCGGTTACAAGCCGCTGGTCGAGGCGACCGAAGCCGAGGCGGAGGGCAAGCTTTCGCCCGAGGCGGCCAACGCGGCGCGCGCGGCGGCCGCGATCATGGCGATGAACAATGTCTACTATCGCTTCGTCCATCTCGCCTCGAACAAGGAATATGGCCAGTTGCCGGCGAAGCTGCGGATGAACGTGATTGGATCGCCCGGGATCGACAAGGCCGATTTCGAACTGTTCAGCCTCGCCGTCTCCGCGCAGAATGGGTGCGGCATGTGCATCGACAGCCATGAAAAGGTGTTGAGACAGCATAGCGTGAGCACCGAAATCATCCAGACGGCGGCGCGCGTCGCGGCGGTAATGAAGGCGATTGCGACGGTCCACGCCACGGCGGTTTAGCGCCGGGGCTGGCATTTTTCGGCCGTCCGACCTACATGCCGAAGATTACAGGCTGTTCAGGGAGGCCGCGGATGCTCGGCGGGCTTGTCGCCTATCTCGATTCGATCAAGGCGCGCGATCCTGCTCCGCGATCGCGTTGGGAGATATTGCTGTACCCTGGTGTCCATGCGCTGGCGCTGCATCGCGTCGCCCATTGGCTCTATCGGGGCGAGCTTTATTTCCTGGCCCGGCTGGTGAACCATCTCTCGCGCTTTCTGACCGCGATCGACATTCATCCCGGCGCCAGGATCGGAAGCAATTTCTTCATCGATCACGGCTTTACAGTGATCGGCGAGACCGCCGAGATCGGCGATGACGTGACGATCTACCAGTGTGTGACTCTGGGCGGCACCAACCCGACTGACGGCGTGGCGGGCAAGCGCCATCCGACGTTGTGCGACGGTGTGATCATCGGTTCCGGCGCGCAGGTTCTGGGGCCGATCACCGTCGGCGCGCAGGCGCGGATCGGAGCCAATTCCGTGGTGACTCGCGATGTGGCCGAGGGCGCGACGATGACCGGGGTCCCGGCACGGCCAACGCTGGTGGCGGTCGAGGAGTATCAGAAGAGCTTCGTCCCCTATGGCACCCCCTGTTCGGAACGATTCGATCCGCAGACCCAGCAGCTCGAACTGCTGAAATGCGAGGTCGAGCAGCTGCGCTGCAAACTTGCGGCGCTGATTGACGAGCGAGACGCCGCGAAGGGCGGCAAGGCGGAGCGCGAACGCGCCTGATGAGCGTGATCACGCCCTTTCCCGGGCATCCGATCCAGGTCGGTTTCGACCGCCCCGAACTTTCGCGCATACTCGACCTTTATGGCCGGATGGTCGCTGCTGGCCATTGGCGGGACTATGCAATCGATCTCGGCCGCGAGACTGCGGCCTTTTCCGCGTTCCGCCGCGCGGCCGAGCGCCCGGAATACCGCATCGAGAAACGTCCGGCGTTGCGCCACCGCCAGGGCATGTGGGCGCTGATCAACGAGGTCGGCTTCGTCCTCAAGCGCGGGCACGAGCTGGGCCCCGTCCTTGCGCCGATCGAGCGCCGGCTGCTCAAGCTGGTGGCGGAGTAGGCCGCCCGTTTTCATCGAAGCGCGCCTCGGGCGGAACCTCGACATTCGGCTGCGCCACGCCTTCGGCCATGGCGCGATCGAGGTTGAAGACGAAGGCGAGCACAGTGGCCACCGCGATATAGAGATCCTCGCGGATCACCTGGCCGGCGCGGGCGGTGTAATAGATGGCGCGGGTGAGCTGGGGGTAGCTGAGCACCGGCACGGTATGTTCGTCGGCAAGATCGCGGATCGCCTGGGCGGTCGCGCCCCGCCCGCGCGCGACGACAATCGGGGCCGCGTCGAGCCCGGGGCGATAGCGCAGCGCCACCGCGAAATGGGTCGGGTTGACCAGCACGACGCTGGCCTCGGCGATCGCGGTGCGGGCGGAGCCGCGCAGCGTTTCATGCTGCTTGCGGCGGATCGCGGCCTTTAGCTCGGGCGAACCTTCGGTCTGCTTATGCTCGTCCTTCACCTCCTGCTTGGTCATGCGCAGCCGCCCGCCGCGTTGGAATATCTGCGCCGGAATGTCGATCAGCGCGATTACCGCGAGCGCGAGCGCCATGACGAGGACGGCGATGATGAAGCTGTGCCCGAGCTGGCCTAGCGCCGGGCCGATATCCTGCCGGCCCAGCGTCATCAGCTCATCGGCCTGTCCCGCGAGCAGCCAGACGCCGACGGCGCCGAGCAGGACGACCTTGGCCATCGACTTGGCAAGCTCGATCAGCCCCTGCGCGCCGAAAATGCGCTTGATGCCTGAAAGCGGATTGAGCTTACCGCCCTTGAACGCGACCGCCGACCAGCGGAAGCCGAGCGAGCCGAGCAGCGCCGGCGTGCCGATCGCGGCGATCAGCGTGACCGCGAAGAGCGAAGCAAGCGGGATCGCGATCGCGCCGATCATGCCCATCACCGCGCCGCCCGGATCGAACGCCTCGAGCGCGCCGTCATCGAAACTCAGCGAACGGACGAGCATGCGTTCGAGCGCCTCCATCATCCAGGGGCCGGCAAGCGCGAACCAGGCCGCGCCGCCGAGGACGACCAGCGCGGTGCCGAGCTCGCGCGATTGGAGTACGTCGCCCTTCTGGGCGGCATCCCGTCGGCGCTTTTCGGTTGGCGCCTCGGTCTTCTGGTCGCGATCGGGGGTGTCGGTCATGTCTAGCGCAAGCGCCCGAAAGTCACGAAAGTCGCACCTCTACGCATGCGCGCGCATGTACATACGCGCGCATGCGAGGCCCGGATTGTTTTCCGGCGGAGACGCGAGGCGGAGGAGGCGTCGGTTCATGGCCCGGATCATGGCACGGCGGCGGGGCTGTAGGACAGCGATCGCGGCTACCATCGTCATGCCCGCGCGATCAGCTGGGCCATCTCGAGACCGCGCCGGATCGCCGCGACAATGCCTTCGCCCATCGAGGGGGCGGCGATCGCCATCAGGACGAGGCCGGCGAGCAGGGTGGCGGGCAAACCGACCGAAAACAGGTTCATCGAGGGGGCGGAGCGGGACAGCATGCCCATCACGATCTGGACAAGGATCAGTGAAAAGCCGACCGGCAGGGCGATGGCGAGGCCGGCGGCGAACAGATCCCCGCCGAACAGCACCAGACCCTCGATGCCCCGCGCGCCGATCCAGGCTTCGCCGGGCGGAAGCGCGCGGTAGCTTTCGACAATGATCGTCGCCAGCATGAGATGGCCGCCGATGGCCAGGAACAGGAAGGTGGCGAGGATCGAGAGGAACTGGCCGATCGCCGGGGTGGACGCGCCGCTGTGCGGATCGACCATGCCGGCAAAGCCCAGGCCCATGGCGTTGCCGATCACCTCGCCCGCCAGCATGGCCGCCGCAAATCCGATCTGGACCGCGAAGCCGAGCGCGAGCCCGGCCAGCACCTCGCCAATCACCAGCGCCACGCCCGCGACCGATGCGAGGCCGTCCTCGGGCAGCACGAACGGCACCTGATCGAGCGCGGGAATGCCGATCGCGAGCGCGACGATCAGGCGAAGCTGGACCGGAACCGACTGCGCGCCGAACACCGGCGCGGCGACAAACGCCGCGCCGGGGCGGATCATCGCGATCAACCAGAGCCAGAGCTGGGCTTCGACGCCCGCGAAGCCGGGCGGGATCATGAGATCACAACCTTCGCCCGCTTGCGGGAGGGGTGGGGGCTTCTGCCGTTCGAAAAGACTCCCCTCCCTGGAAGGGAGGGGCCGGGGGTGGGTACCTTGAAGCAAAAGCGTAACGCCCGTTTCGGGCCAACCCACCCCTAACCCCTCCCTTCCAGGGAGGGGGATCCACGGGACCTAGCCTCACTGGATCAGTTCCGGAATGCGGGCGAAGATGCCCTGGGTGAAATCAGCGAGGAGCATCAGGATCGAGCCGCCGAACAGGGCGAGGCAGACCGCGACGACGAGCAGCTTGGGGACGAAGCTCAAGGTCTGCTCGTTGATTGAGGTCGCGGCCTGGATCATGCCGAGGATCAGCCCGGCGGCGAGCGCGGGGATCAGGATCGGGGCGGAGGCGAGCGCGAGCACCCACAGGGCCTGCTGGGCGACCCCGATGAAATAATCCGGGTTGGAGGAGATGCTATCCACCGCCGAAGCTGCTCGCCAATGATCCCATCGTCAGCGCCCAGCCATCGACCAGCACGAATAGCAGAAGCTTGAACGGCATCGACACGATCGAGGGCGAAAGCATCATCATGCCGAGCGCCATCAGCGTCGAGGCGACGACGAGATCGATGATCAGGAAGGGCAGGAAGATCAGGAAGCCGATCTGGAATGCGGTCTTCAATTCGCTGGTGACGAAGGCGGGCAGCAGGATCGAGAAGGGCACGTCCGAGGGCTTGGCGAAGGGCGGGGCCTTGGCCATGTCGGCGAAGAGCTTGAGGTCGGTCTGACGGGTCTGGCGGATCATGAAGCCGTGCAGCACGGTGCCCGAGCGGGTGATCGCTTCCTCGATCCCAATCGCGCCGTCGCCATAGGGCTTGAAGGCGGAGGCGTTGATCTGCTCGAGCGACGGCCGCATCACGAACAGCGAGAGGAACAGCGCGAGGCCGACGAGCACCTGGTTCGGCGGCGTCTGCTGAAGGCCAAGCGCCTGCCGCAGGATCGAGAGCACGATGATGATGCGGGTGAAGCTCGACATCATCAGCACCAGCGACGGCAACACCGTCAGCAGGCTCATCAGGATCAGGATCTGGAGCGATAGCGAAAGCGGCCGGCCGTCACCCGATATGGTGTTCAGCGCGCGATCAAGCGCCCCGGTCTGCGCAGCGCCGCCGGCGATGTCGCCGCTTTGCGCGAAGGCAGGGACGGCGAGGATGAAGGCGAGCAGAAGCGCGAGCGCGAAACGCGCCGGACGGTGATTTCGAATGAGCGCGGCCCCCCACATGCGGCCAGCGTTTCAGCACCCATTAACCTATGTTGCAAGGGGGCTTGCTCAAGCGAGCGCCACAATTGCAAACCCCGTCGCTCCTGCGGAGGCAGAAGCCTATGCCTCTTTCCACGAGAGCTGCCATCGCGACCGGAGAGAGACATGGGCCCCTGCCTTCGCAGGGGCGACGAACCCGCGCGATTGAGAGCGGAAAGGGCCTGAAGCTCAGTCCTCGTCGGGCAGCGAAAACGCCGCGCCGTTCGGCGCTTCAGCGATCAGCTCGACGCGGCCGCGCGAGACCGAGACAAGGAAACGGCGGTTGGCGAATTCGACGACCGCGAGCCGGCCCATCGCGCCCACGGGGATGGCGTCGATCAACTTGATCGCGCGCTCGCGCTGGCCGAACGCCATGCCGGGCTGGAGCTTGCGCCATAGCCACAGCGATGCAAAGGCCAGCCCCGCGACGAGAGGCACGAAAAGGAGCAGATTCAGGATATAGTCCAAGATCATCCGCGGCGTTCGATCCCCTGTAGCCGCGCCTCCGCAGCGACGACATCGACCACCCTTATCCCGAACTTGCCGCCCACTGTCACTACCTCGCCGCGCGCCACGAGCGTGCCGTTGACGAGGATGTCGAGCAGCTCATTGGCCTGACGATCGAGCTCGACGACGCTGCCTTCGGCAAGGTCCATCAGCTCCGCCAGCTTGAGCGAGGTGCTGCCGACCTCGACCGACAGGCGCAGCGGAATATCCGCGAGCAGCCGGTAATTGCGGCCCATCAGGCCGCCGCCATCGGTCGCGAAGGGCGCTTCGCTCATGTCGCTCATTTCCCTGTTTCCTTGCCAACATTCTGGACCATGAGCGCGGCGCGCCCATCCTGTTCGCCGATCGTGCCTTCGGCCACCGGCTTCGCGCCCGCGAGCAGCGGCACGGTGGGCGAGAGCGTGATAGGAATGACATCGCCGGGCTTCAGCGCAAGGAGCTGCGCGACCGACATCTCGGGCCGCGCGAGCACGCTGCGCACCGGCAGGCGGACATTTTCAAGCGCCGCCGCGAGCCGATAGCGCCAATCGCTGTCGACCTCGCCGCCGTCATCATGGACCTTCGCGGCGAGCTCGGCCTCGATCGGCCGGAGCGTCGCGAGCGGATAGAGGATCGAAATCATGCTGGGGCGGACCGCGCCGGGGGCGATCCGGAAACGCTGGATCACGACCGCCTCGTCGGGCCGGACCAGGCTGGCATAGGCGGCGTTTGTCTCGCGCGAGGCGAGCGCCGGCGATAGCGGGATCACCTCGCCCCACAGCTCGACCAGATTATCGATCAGCCCTTCGGTGAGCCGGGCGAGCAGCCGTTCCTCGCTGGCGGTGAATTCGCCGGTCTTCGCCGTCGCCCCACCGCCGCTGCCGCCGTAGAAGGCGTCGACGAGATTGGCGATGAAGGTGGGTTCCAGCACGATCAGCATGCCGCCCTTCAGCGGACGCAGGCGATAGAGGCTGAGGCTGGTGAAATCGGGAAGCTCGGCGCGCCAATCCTCGAACCGGCGGGTCTCGATCGGCTCGACGGTGACCTGCGTCCGATTGCGGGCATAAGGCTCGATCAGCGTGCGCAGGCGGCGGGCGAGCCGTTCTCCCATCCGCTCGAGCCCGGTCAGACGCGCGGCGGGAAGGAAGGTTTCCTGGCCCAGCGTGAACGGGCGCGCCTCGGCCGGCGCGGGCGAACCGACGCCGGCGTCGCCGAGCTCCTCCATCAGCGCCAGGACTTCCTCGCCCGTCAGATCGGAGCCGCCCGCCGTCATTGGATGATGAAGCTCGTGAAATAGACGCCGTCGATGCCGCCAAAGCCTTCGCGGCTCTTGAGTACCTCGTTGATCGAGTCCTTGAGCGCGCCCTGAAGCATCTTCTTGCCTTCCGGGGTGGTGATGACGAACGCATCCTGATCGGCGAGCGTCATCAGCACGGCCGAGCGGACAGGCATCTCGTTCTTTTTCAGATTTTCGATCACGCGATTGTCGTAGAAAGTCGAAACGCCGATGCCAAGCTGCACGAAGCCATCCGTGTCGCGAAGATTCGAGGTGAAGGTCTCCTCGATCGGATAATAGGTCGCCTGATATTTGGTGGCGTCGATCGTGGGCTCGCCATGCTTGCCCTTGGGGGCGGCATGGCCTTCGTCGGCTTCGACGCCTTCCTTGAGCACGAGCTTGGGCTTGTTGGGATCCTCGACCGGGCCGGCATGCGCGCCGGCCAGGCCAGCGCCGGCCGCGTACAGGCCAGCACCGACGCCGCCCCCGACCAGCAGGAACGCACCGCCGCCTAGCAGCAGCAGTTTCTTCAATCCGCCCTTTTTCTTGGGCGCGGTTTCGGTCGCGTCACTCATTTCCACTCATCCCCGGTCATGCATAGCGTTCTGCGGCGGAATGCGCCGGCCGGGCCGGCGAATCCTCGCGCTGCTGCTGTGTACGGACAAAAGTCTGAGGATTTTCTTCCTTTCCGCGCTGTTGACCAGTTTGGCCGCCGATATCGACCTGGCTCTCGCTGATGCGCAGGCCCTGGGCGCGGGCTTCCGCGATCAGGCGGGGCTGGGCGTCAATCAGGATTGCGCGCGCCGCCTCGCTGTCGGCGGTCAGGCGAATCGCGGTGCCGTCCCCGGCGTTGGTCAGCTCGACGCGAAGCGAGCCGAGATGCTCGGGATTGAGCTGGAAGCGGAGCCGCGCGTCGTGATCGGCGACGCGGGCGATGTCGCGGGCGAGGCGATCGAGCCATTCGCCGTCCCGGGCGAGATCGAGATGGTGGGTCATCACGATTTCCGACGTGGGCTGCGGTTGGGCGGGCTCGGCCCCGGCGGTAGGCTGCGTGGGGAGCGGCGCTGTTGGAAGAGCCGGCGCGGCCTGCGGAAGCGTGGTTGGGAGAGGAGCGGGCTGCGTGGGCGCGGCGGCGATTTCGGCCGGCGGGATGGACGCGGCGACCGGTTCGACAGGCCGCGCT
>Ga0307412_10000934_pt1 | contig 16710 bp, 10 predicted proteins | sample DK1Cmetagenome_3_FD_203823 | JGI IMG/M metagenome (GOLD analysis project Ga0307412, IMG submission 203823) | Maize rhizosphere microbial communities from greenhouse at UC Davis, California, United States - DK15-C-1 | ecosystem: Host-associated > Plants > Roots > Rhizosphere > Soil | place: USA...
ATGCCCAGTCGCTCGGCTACGACGTCACCACGGACAGCAACCCCGTGAGTTGCTGGCTGTTCAACCCGGGCAAGGCGAACACCTTCAATCTCGTCGACACCTCCGGCAACTACGTGAGCGTACCGCTATCCAACAAGGAGTTCGGCTTCGACCGGCTGAAGCGGCGCTACTACGCGTTGGAGACCTTCCTCGAACATCCCTTCAGCAACGGCTGGTACGGCAAGGTCAGCTACACCTTCTCGCGCAGCTACGGCAACACGGAAGGCCAGCTCCGCTCGGACCTCTACCGCGAATCGCGCGGCACGGGCCAGACCGCGGTCTCGACGACGCAGGACTGGGACAACTCGTACATCATGGTCAACACCAACGGCGTGCAGAACAACGATCACAAGCACCAGTTGAAGTTCTTCGGCTACTACGAGTTCACCCCCGAGTGGCTGGTCAGCGGCAACCTCAGCATGATCTCGGGCGCGCCGAAACCCTGCCTTGGATACTTCGGGGTCGATCGCACCGATCCGGCCGGTTACGGCAACAGCTATCACTTCTGCAATGGCCTGCCGTCGCCGCCGGGAAGCCACGGACGCCTGCCCTGGGTGCGCCAGGTCGATCTCGGCGTCACCTATCGCCCGGCCTTCGCCGATTCGAAGCTGGCATTCAACGCCAACGTGTTCAACGTGCTCAACGAGCAGAAGGTGATCGGCATCTACCCCAACGCCGAGTCCAATCCGAACCTCGCCAATCCGCTCTATGGAACGCCGACCTCGCGCCAGCTTCCGCGTTATGTTCGGCTTAGCGTGAATTACGACTACTGACGTCGACAGGCGTCGGAAACGCATCGGGGGCGGCCTTGCGGTCCGCCCCCGATATACATGGCGTGAAGCCAGGCGGGCGCCAGCTTATTCCAAGTCACCCAACCGTGAATCCATCTTCGGCGCGGCCAGCCAGCCGCCGATATCTTCGCCGATGGCATTCACCGTCCGCGACAGCACCGAACAGTTGCCCTTGAACCCGCCGAACGCGCCGCCCATCGAAGTGCGACGGGCCTTGAAGCTGCCCACGACCTGGCCGTTGTCGTATAGCTTGCCGCGCACCGACATCGACTTGCGGTGCCCGATGAACCCGTTACCGTCGGCTGCGACGTCGGTGATCTCCAGCTCCAGCGCACGGCCCGTGGTCGCGCTCGTGACCTGCGGCGCGAACGTCACCGGCACGCCGCCCTCCTTCGCCGTGGCGGCGATCGCATCGGGCAATTCCTCGTCGAGCTTGCACTCGGCGCGAACGGCCTTCGGGATCTCCGCATCCTCGTTGAAGGCCACAGGCCTCGGTACCGTCACGCCATCCGCCGCGAACGCCGCCGGCGCGGCGGCCAGCATCATCAGTGCGGCAAGTGTCCCCTTCCCCATCGTCCTCTCCCTTGATTGATCCATGCCGATCACGTCGGCGGGCATATTATGCCCGCGTGCGATTGAGCTTGCTGTGCTTCACCCCATAGGTGAAGTACACGATCAGGCCGATTCCCATCCAGATGGCGAAGCGCTCGAACGTGATCCAGGGCAAGCCCCAAATCAGCGCCAGCGAGAACAGGATGCCAAGCGGCGCCACGAACCACACGGCCGGCGTACGGAATTTGCGTTCCAGGTCCGGTTTGCGCACGCGCAGTACCAGGACCGATGCGCAGATGAGGATGAAGGCGCTGAGCGTACCGATATTGACCAGTTCAGCCACCTCGCCGATCGGCAGCAGGCCGGCGACGATCGCAGTGAAGATGCCGAGGATCATGGTCGGCCGTGCCGGCGTGCCGAAACGCGGATGCACGCGGGCGAACCAGGCGGGAAGCAGCCCGTCGCGCGCGAGTGCGAACCAGATCCGCGCCGCGCCGAGCATGAAGGCGAACAACACGCTGATCACGCCAATGACGGCCGCGACGGCGATCACGTTGCTCAACCAGGGCAGGCCAATCGCGTTGAAGGCATCGGAAACCGAGGCTTCACCACTGAGCGTGGCGTACGGCACGATGCCGGTGAGCACGAGGGACACGGCGATATAAAGCACCATGGCGACGGCCAACGAAAGCAGCACCGCGCGCGGGAGGTCGCGCTGCGGGTTCTTCGCTTCCTCGGCCGCCGTGGTGAGCGTGTCGTAGCCGAACACGGCGAAGAAGACCACGCTCGCGCCGGTGAGCACGCCGTGCCAGCCGAAGTGGCCGACGCCCTTGTCGTCGAAGATCCGTTCCGGAATGAACGGGTGCCAGTTGGCCGTATTGATGAAGAAGGCGCCGACACCGATGACCAGCGCCACGCCGAGCACCTTGATGCCGACGATGAGGGTGTTCAGGCGCGCGCCCCACTCCGTACGTACCGAAAGAAGGATCGCCACCAGCAGCGAGATACCGGCCGCGATCACGTTGAAGCGGTGAGCATCGGTCGGCGCGGCGACGGGCGCGGCAAACGAGACGCCAAGCGAGCCCAGCCCCTGCTGCCAGAAATACTTCATGGTGTCGGCGCTCATGCTCTTCTGCGCCCATTCCGGCAGGTGCACCCCGGCGCTGGCCAGCAATACCTGCACGTAGCCGGACCAGCCGATCGCCACGACGGCGACCACCAAGGCGTATTCGAGGAGGAGATCCCAGCCGATGATCCAGGCCGCTCCCTCACCGAGCACTGCATAGCCATAGGTGTAGGCACTGCCGGTGACCGGGATCAGCCCGGCGAATTCGGCGTAGCAAAGCGCCGCGCAGGCGCTGCCGAAGCCGGCGATGATGAAGCTCAGGGCCACGGCCGGCCCGGCGTTGAGCGCGGCCTGCTGGCCCGCCAGCACGAAGATGCCGACGCCGATGATGCCGCCGATGCCGATCGCCGTGAGCTGCCACAGGCCCAGCACGCGCCGGAAGTCCGTGCGCTGGCCGACTTCGGCCTGGAGCTGTTCGACGGACTTGTGGCGGAGGAACTTCGCTAACGACATCGGGTGGATCCCCTGGGGCTGGCTGACCGGGGATCATAGCCGGGCGAGCCCGGAGTGTCGTCAGCGCGGGCCGATGCGCCGTGTCAGCGTTCGTCGAGGGCCTTGCGTCCCAGGGCCGGGTCGTCGGTGAAGAACGCATCGATGCCAGTGGCCAGGTAGGCACGGATCTCAGCCACGGAGCCGGCCTCGTTGCGCGCGGCATCAGCAGCGTCATTGCGGAAATCCGCGGCCAGGAAGTGATTTTCCGGACGGAAGGTGTACGGGTGGACCTCCAGCCCGGCAGCGTGCGCATCGCGAACCAGCGGCGTCACGGGCGCCAGCCGGTCGTCCTTGCCCAGCGGAATGATGCTCCGCGTGGATGGGCCGATCGCGTCCGCATAAGCGGTGATGGCCTTCAGGCCCGAAGGGGTCATCATCTTGCCGTACGTGATCGACGGCTCGTCGGCCGGATGCTCCGCCGCATCGTCCATCAACTGCAGCAGACGGACGTTGGGATGACTCTTGCCCAACTTCCCGCGCAGGTACTTCAGGTTGCCGACCTCGAAGGACTGGATCTCCACCGGCGCGACGCGTGTGTAGGCATGGGCATCCAGGGTCGCCAGCACCTTGTCCTCCATCGGCAGGCCGAGGCCACGGAAGTAGGTGGAATGCTTGATCTCGGGGATGATGCCGATGACCCGCTGGCGGGCCGAGGCCTCGGCGGCGACGAATTCGATCATCTCGTCGAAGGTGGGCACGCTGAACTGCCCGTCGAACGCCGTGTTCGCCTTGCGGATATCGGCAAGGCGCTCGCGGGCGCGCAAGGTCTTCAGTTCGGCCAGCGTGAAATCCTCGGTGAACCAACCCGTGATGGTCACGCCATCGACCGTCTTCGTCGTACGCCGGCTGGTGAATTCCGGATGGGCGGCGACGTCGGTGGTGCCGCCGATCTCGTTCTCATGCCGGACCACCAGCACGCCGTCCTTCGTCGAGACCAGGTCCGGCTCGACGAAATCCGCACCGTCTTCGATCGCCACCGCGTACGACGCCAGCGTGTGCTCGGGCCGCAAGGCGCTGGCGCCGCGATGGCCGATGACGAGGACCTTCGCGGCAAGCGGGGCCACCGGGGCGGCGGTCGTGGGCATCGGTATCGCTCCAAGGGCGAGGAACACAGCGCACGAGGATAGAGCAAACGCCCTCATCAGAAATCCGCCGTCAGGGTGAGGAAGCTCTGCCGCGGGGCGCTGGCGTGGAACGCCAGGGCGCGGCCCTGCGGGTCCGTCGCCGCGAACGCGGTGAGGTTCGTCGCGTAGCGGTGGTCCGTGAGGTTGGTGATGTTGAGCGCCAGGGTCAGCGCCTTCAGGTTGGCGACGGGGCCGAAGTCGTAGCTGGCGCCGAAATCGAACGAGGTCGCACCGGCCACGCTCTGGTCGTTCGTATAGGTGTAGTAGCGCTTGCCGGTGTACTTGCCGCGCAGGCTGGCCGACCAGGGCCCGGAGGTCCAGCTGATCTCGCTGGCGAACATGCGCTTGGGCGTATCCACCGTGGTCTTGTCCTTCACCGGGACGATCTTGCCGCCGGCGACATAGTTGTCGTCATATGTGGAGTCGTTGAACGACGCCGAGTTATACCACTCGAAACCACGCACGGGCTTCCAGATGAAGGTGAACTCGGCACCGCGGCTGCTTACCGAGCCGACGTTGACGAAGGCCGTGTTGCATTCCGGGCGCGTACCGACCTCGATGCTCGGGCAGGGATTGAGCGAGAGCAGGCGGTTGTCGAACTTCACGTCGTACAGCGCGACCGATGCTTCGTATCCCTCGCCGATGCTGCGGAAGCCGCCATCGATCGAGCGCGATTGCTCGGGCTTCAGGTTCGATTTCGTGCCATTGAACGCGGCCTGCGACACCGACAACGGGCCGCCCGCGCCGCCACCCTGGAAGGCGGCGATGTTCTTGGCATAGGAAAGGAAGATCTCCTGGCCCGGCGCGAGCTGGAACGCCAACCCCGCCTGCGGCAGCAGGGACTTGCCTGCTTTCAGCGTGCCATTGGCATAGGGGCTTTCCACGCCGGGCAGTTCGACCGCTTTCATGGTGGTGTGCGGGCTCTTCACGCCCACGTCGATGGTGAGGCGATCGTCCAGCGCCTTGAAGCTGTCCTGCAGGTAGGCTTGCTTGGTGGTGATCGTATAGTCCTGCGCGAACAGGCGGCGATCCGGATCGGAGAGATAGCGGTCGTCACTGACCGGTCCATCGATGTAGTAGAAATTGCGCTCGACGTGATGGTCGTTCTTTTCGTACCAGACGCCGCCTTCCACGTGGTGGTTGCCCAGGTCCCACGACAACGACGCGATGGCGCCGTTGCGGTTGATCGTGTAGTTCGTGCTGCGGATCGAGATCGGCAGTTCTTCCGGGGTACCTGGATTGGACTTCTGTCCCGGTGACCACCAGTGGCCCTGGCCGGCGTTTTCGTGGTGATAGACCTGGGTATGCAACGTGGCCGCGTCGGCGACGGCGAAGTCGCCCGCGAGGTAGTAGAGATCGTCGCGACGCAGCGCTCGGCTCTGGTAATAGGCATCGTCGATGTTGTCCACGCCGCCGGAGAACCCGCATCGCGGGTCGCTCACGCCACCCTTGGTGTACGCGGGCGCGCAATACGCCGCCGCCAGCGCACGGTTCCAGTCGGGGGCGTAGAGGTTCCAGTCCCAGCCTAGACCGCGCTTCAGCCCGCTCTTGGAGAGATAGGCGTAGTCGGCCTGGCTCGTGCGCGAGGTATCGGCGAACCCTGTGATGCGGTTGCCTTCACCGAACTCGTAGACGGCCTTGCCGTTGAACTGCTTGGTATTCGTCGGCGAATTGGGTCGTGCCCACATGTCCGCGTCGGCATGGGCACCGGACAGGTACATGGAGAAACCCTTGTAGTCGCCCGTGTCGATTCGCGCATACGTGCGCCGGTTGTGATCGCTGCCGAAGGTCTGCGCCACCTTGCCGCCGAAGGTCTTGGCCGGGTCCGACGAAAAGTACTGGATGGCGCCGCCGAGGTTGCTGGTGGAGGCCGTGCCCAGGGCGCCGATGCCTTCGGATAGCTCGACGGTGGCCATGTTCTCCGGCAACAGCGCGCGCGAGATGTTCAGGCCGTTGTAGTTGCCGTAGGCGTTGTCGCCGAGCGGCAGGCCGTCGAGCGTGTAGCCCAGGCGGGTGGTGTTGAAGCCGCGCAAGGTGATCGACTGCGATTCCTCGTTGGCTCCAAAGGCATCGTTCGATTGAACCGACACGCCGGGAAGGCGGTTGAGGATCTTCTGCGGACTGGTCCCCGGCGGGAGCACCTTCTGGTCTTCCGGCACGATGCGCTGCACCTGGCGCGTCTCGCCCTGGCCGATGACGGAAACCGCTTCCAGGTCCTGGGTCTTCGGCGGCGGCGCATCGTCGGCATGGGCCTGGAAGGCGAGCGCGGAGGCGAGGGCGAGGAACAGGGCGCGGCGGGAGTGCGTCATCGACAGGCAACTCGTCATGGGGAAGCGGACGAGGGTGACCGACAAGTGTTTACGTTTTTTTACGGTCACGGGAAGATGTTGCGAAGCGGTGACGTGGGTCGCAGTTGCGACGGCGTCCCCGAACTGCAACATCACGGCGTCACCATTCTCCCTTTTAACCTCACGGTACCGCCCATGCGCCGATTCGCCCGACTGGCCGCCCTGTGCCTCATGGTCCTCGCCGTCGAGGCCCACGCGGCACACCGCGTCATCGTCTTCGTCTGGGACGGCATGCGGCCCGATGCGATCAGCGAGGAAGACACGCCAAACCTCGCGGCACTGGTGAAACAGGGCACCTACTTCGCGGACAACCACGCGACCTACCCGACCTTCACCATGGTCAACGCATCGAGTTTCGCCACCGGCTCGTTCCCCGGCACGATCGGCTTTTTCGGCAACCGCTTCTGGGCCCCGGGGGCCAAGGGCTTCGATGCCAAGGGCGTGCCGAGCGACTTCAACGCACCCATCTACACCGAGGACTATGCGGTCCTCCGCGCATTGGACGATCACTGGGATCATGACCTGTTGCAGGCCCCGACGCTGCTTGGAAAGGCACGCAAGGCGGGCCTGAAGACGGCGGTGATCGGCAAGTCGGGGCCGGCCTTCCTCCAGGACATCCATGAAGGCGGGACGATCCTCGACGAGAACGTCGCGTTGCCACTGGCCTTCGCGAAGAAGCTCGCCGGCGCGGGTTTCCCGCTTCCCGCCAACACGGTGCATGCGTATGAACCGGATCGTTTCCAGCTGGAGCCGGACAATGGCGCGCCGACGGCACCGCTCCCGCTGGTGACGTTGAAGGACGGCGTCACCTCCGATGCATCCGATGGCGCGGGGGCGCCGCCGACGGCCGCCAACGCCTACCTGATGCACGCCTTCCTCGATTACGTGCTGCCTGTCGAGAAGCCGGACATCAGCTTCGTCTGGCTGCGCAATCCGGATTCCACCGAGCATGCCTATGGTGTGGGCTCGCCCAATTTTCATCTTGCCTTGCGCGCGCAGGACGAGTTGCTGGGCAAGCTGCAGGTGCGCCTGAAGGAACTGGGCATGGAAGGCGACACCGACCTCGTCATCGTGTCCGACCATGCGCACAGCAACGTTTCCGGACCGGTGGATCTGTTTCCGTTGCGAACCATCAACGACGGCCGCGTGGGCCACGTCGACGCGGAGTGGGGATATTCCACGTCGGGCGCCATCCGCCTGGCCGATGAGATGAGCCGTGCGGGGTTTACCGCCTTCGACGGGTTCGGATGCATCTACGCGCCCGTGATGGCCGGCGTGAAGGCCGATGGCAGCCCGCTTCGACCGACCCGCTTCGACGACGACGGCAGGATCTGCGGCAAGCCAGGTCCTTACACCACCCCCGCCTACAAGGTCCCGGCCGAGCTGCCGAAGGACGCCTTCGTCATCGCCCCGAACGGCGGCAGCGAATACCTCTACCAGCCCACGCACGATCGCGAACTGGTACGGAAGGCCGTGCGTTTCCTGCAAAGCCGGGAGCCCTTCGGAGCGATCTTCGTGGATGCACGCTACGGCAAGCTGCCCGGCACGCTGCCGCTGGCGACGGTGCACCTCGCCAACAAGCGCGCGCCGGACATCGTGGTGAGTTACGACTTCGATGCCGATGCCACGGTGCAGGGATTCAAGGGCACGGAATACACCAGCATGTCGAACGAACGGGGCATGCACGGCAGTTTCAGCCCGGTGGACGTGCACAACCTACTCGTCGCGACCGGTCCGGATTTTCGGCAGGGACTGCACAGCGAATTGCCCAGCGGTAATGTGGATCTCGCGCCGACGCTGGCTTCGCTGCTGAAGCTCGACCTGGGGAAGACGGATGGGCGCGTGCTGCGCGAAGGCCTGGCGGGTCGCAACGCCGACGGGCTCAACGCAAAGGCCGCCCAGGTGACGACCGACACAGCCACCGGCCTCGATATCCGCCGCGTCGACGGCTCGCCCATGAACCGGACGTCGTACCGTTTCGTCCTGAAGACCAAGCAACTCGACGACAACGGCAAGACCTATACCTATTTCGACGAAGCAAAAGCCGACCGCCAATGAGCCCCATGGCGATTCCTTATTCCTGTGGCCCCCTCAATTCCTGTGGGGCCCCCTCACCCTGGTGGGAGCCGACTTTGTCGGCGATCCCGCGGCAGCGGGCCACTTTGCGGCGAGCACCCATCGCCGCTGAAGCGGCTCCCACCAGGTCGAGGCAAGCACCCATCGCCGACAGGGTCGGCTCCCACCCAGGATTGGCTCCACATAAAACCACGCTCCGGCATTTCTGCTAGTTTCCCGTCCCGAACCCGTCTCCACCGGATACCCACGATGTTCAAGCCTCTCGCCCTGGCCGCGCTCTCGGCCGCCCTGCTTGCCGCCTGCGCCGGCACCCCCGCTGGAAAACCCGCGGCGCCCGCCGGCGTGAAGGACGGGGCGACGCTCGACCTCGCCATCCTGGAGACCACCGACGTCCATTCGAACATCCTTTCCTACGACTACTACAAGCAGAAGGACGACCCGACCTTCGGCTACGAACGTGTCGCCACGCTGATCCGCCAAGCCCGCAAGGAATTCCCGAATACCGTGCTGTTCGACAGCGGGGACACCATCCAGGGTTCCGTGCTCGCCGACTACCAGGCGCTGGTGAAACCGGTGGGCTGCGACACGGAACTGGGCATCTACAAGGCGATGGATGCCGTGGGCTACGACGGCGGCACCGCCGGCAACCATGAGTTCAACTATGGCTTGCCCTTCCTCGCCCAGGTGACGAACACCGCGATGAACGTCGATGGCGTGAGCCCGCGAAAGTGCGCCGGGCCGAAGTTCCCGCTGGTGCTTTCCAACGTCTACAGCGCACGCGACGGCAAGCCGATCTTCAAACCCTGGACGATCGTCGAGAAGACCGTCACGGCGACGGGTCCCGATGGCAAGCCGGTCACCACCACGCTCAGGATCGGCATCATCGGCTTCACTCCCCCGCCGATCCTCGACTGGGACAAGCGCAACCTCGCCGGCAAGGTCACCGTCGATGGCGTCGTCGAAGCCGCGAACAAGTACATGCCCGAGGTGCAAGCCCAGCACCCCGATCTCGTCGTGGCGATCCTCCACGGTGGACTGAACACGGCGCCGTACACGCCGCAGATGGAGAACGGCGGCTGGTACCTCGCCGGCGTGCCCGGCATCGACGCGTTGCTCCTGGGCCATTCGCACACGGAATTTCCCGGACCGCGCTATGCCGACATGAAGGACGTGGACGCGAAGCGCGGCCTCGTCCGTGGCGTGCCGGCCGTCATGGGCGGTTTCTTCGGCAAGGACCTCGGCGTGATCGACATGACGCTGAAGCGCGAAGGCGGCCGCTGGGTGGTAGACAAGGACAAGAGCCACAGCCAGGTCCGCCCGATCTGCCCGAAGAAGAACGAGTGCGTAGCCCCCGATCCGGCCATCGCGCCGATCGTGCGCGAGGCACACGAGGCCGCCATCGCTTATGTGAACACACCGATCGGTGCCACCGACCATCCGCTCAGCAGTTACTTCGCCGACGAAGGCAACATGTCCGCATTGGCGGTGGTCAACGCGGCGCAGATCGACTATGCGCGTGACGAACTCGGCCGCACGCATCCGGAATGGAAGGACGTGCCCGTGCTTTCCGCCGCATCCGCCTTCCGCACGGGCTTCGGCGGTCCGGACGACTTCACCGACGTTCCCGCCGGCCCGATGACGATCCGCAACGCGGCCGACCTGTACTTCTACCCGAACACTCTCGCCGCGGTGAAGACCGACGGTGCTGGCGTGAAGGCGTGGCTGGAGAAGGCGGCGACGCGTTTCAACCGGATCGATCCGGCGAAGGAGGGCGAGCAGGCACTGATCGGCAGCTTCCCCGGCTACAACTTCGACCAGATGCAAGGCGGCATCACCTATACCATCGATATCAGCAAGCCCGAGGGCGAGCGCATCGCCAACCTCCGCTACAAGGGCAAGCCGGTGAAGCCGGGGCAGCCGTTCATCGTCGTGACCAACAACTACCGCGCCAGCGGTGGCGGCGGATTCCCGGGCATGGACGACGCCAACATCGTGTTGAGCGCACCCGACGGTAATCGCGAAGTGGTGATCCACTGGGTGGAGGCCAAGAAGACGCTGACGCGCAAGGATGTCGACAAGCGTTCATGGACCTTCGCGCCGCTGAAGACCAAGGGCGCGGTGACCTTCACCTCGGCCAGCGGCAAGGAAGACGTGGCGAAGTCGCTCGGCCTGCCGATCCGCCAGCTGCGCGACAACGGTGATGGGACGGCGGTGTATTCGATCGATTTGTCGAAACGCTGAGCGTTCCGGCGGCTTGAATCGCCGACAGGGTCGGCTCCCACCAGGCATGCCGTGTGTGTGGGAGCCGCTTCAGCGGCGATCCCGCGGCAGCGGGCCAGGTTGAGGCGAGCACCCCATCGCCGCTGAAGCGGCTCCCACAACATCCTTCGTCCACATATAGTCAGCCGAGCCGCCCCTTGTCCATGCCGGTGGGAACCGACTCCATACCCCGCATAGGCCATCTGGCCGCCCCTCGCCGCTTGACAGCCCCCTCGCCCCAGGCATAACGTCGACCCATGCATTCCATCACGCCAGCACCGCGCTCCATCATGGCCCTCACGGCCGGCGTGCTCGCGTCCTTGTCCACCACCGCGACTACAACCGCCACGACCACTACCCTGGTCGGAGGATCGGAGTTCGCGCGCGCCTAGTTCCCTTGTCGCTGCCGGCCCCGACCTCCCGCAGGACGGGACCGGCGCCAGAACTCTCAGCCGACAACCCACCTGACGTGATCGAAGGGCCTCTCACCGGAGGCTTTGATCGTGTCCATCGCTGTCGCACCACCTCGTTCACCACTCCGTGCCGCGCCCTTGCGCGCGGTCGTCCCGCCCTTCGTCGTCAATATCGGCATCGTCGGCCCCGGCAAGGTCGGTAGCGCCCTGCTCACCCAGCTCCGGCTGGCGGCGCCCCGCCTGCTCCGCGACTGCAACCTGGAACTTCGTCTGCGCGGGGTCAGCGACAGCCGCCACATGTGGCTCGACTGCGACGACGACGCCTTGAACAGCCGCACGCACGGCGCACAGACCTGGCGCCCCGCGGAACTGGACGAGTTCGCCGCCTATGTCGCGGGTGAACGGGGCGAAGCGGCCGTCCTCGCCGATTGCAGCGCCAGCGACGTGGTCGCCGACCACTACGCCGGCTGGCTGGCCGCCGGTATCCATGTGGTGACGCCGAACAAGCGTGCCGCCAGCGGACCGCTCGAACGCTGGCGCAGGATCGGTGGCGCGGCGAGCGCCAGCGGCGCGCGCCTGCATTACGAAGGCACGGTCGGCGCCGGTCTTCCCGTGGTGCAGACGCTGCGCGACCTGATCGATACGGGTGACGAACTCACCGCCGTGGAAGGCATGCTTTCCGGCACGCTGGCCTGGCTGTTCAACCGCTTCGACGGCTCCATCCCCTTCTCCGCCCTCGTCCGCGAAGCGCACGCCATGGGGTACACCGAGCCGGACCCGCGCGACGATCTCTCCGGCATGGACGTGGCGCGCAAGCTCGTCATCCTCGCTCGCGAAGCGGGCCTGGCGCTCTCGCTGGAGGATGTCGCCGTGCACAGCCTCATCCCGGCCGATCTCGCCGCATGTTCGCGCGAGGAATTCATGGAAAACCTGGAAGGCATGGATGCGCCGATGGCCGCCCTGCTTTCCGAAGCACGAGCCTCGGGCCGCGTGCTCCGCCACGTGGCGCGGCTCGATGGCCGGCAGGCGTCGGTCGGCGTCCAGGCGATCGATCGCGAGCATGCCTTCGCCCACTCGCGGCTCACCGACAACGTGGTGCGTTTCGCCACGCGCCGTTACTGCGACAATGCGCTGGTCGTCCAGGGACCGGGTGCCGGTCCGGAGGTCACGGCGGCGGCGGTGTTCGCCGATCTGCTACGCGTGGCGGGCGCGATGGGAGTAAAACGGTGCGCATGCTGAAAGAAGAATCCTCGCCCCTGGCCCGTGCGGATGTCGCCGTGGCCGAGGCCTATGCCAGTGTCGGCAACGTCGGCATCGGCTTCGATATCCTGGGCCATACGGTCGCGGGTGCCGGCGACCGCGCCGAAGTGCGCCGCATTCCCGAGCGGGAAGTGCGCATCGCCGCCATCGATGGTGTCGTGACCGACCTGCCCTTGCACGCGCCCGACAACACGGCCGGTGCAGCGCTGCTATCGATGCTGCATGCATTGGACCTGCCCTTCGGCTTCGAGTTGACCCTGCACAAGGGCATCGCGCTCGGCTCCGGCATGGGCGGTTCGGCGGCATCCTGCGTGGCCGCCGTCGTCGCCGCGAACGCGCTGCTCGACGAGCCCCTCTCGCGCGAGGCCCTGTACCCCTTCGCCCTCGATGGTGAAGTCGTCGCCAGCGGCAGCCGCCACGGCGACAACCTGGGGCCGATGCTGGTCGGCGGCCTCGTGCTGGCCACGACCTCCCGCCTGGTCCGCATCCCGGTGCCGGCCGCGTGGCATTGCGCGCTCGTCCATCCGCACGTGGTGCTGGAGACGCGGCGCGCGCGCGCCGCGCTGGCCGGCCATTACGCCCTGGGCGAATTCGTGGCGCAGAGCGCCAACCTGGCCCTCGTGCTGGCGGGCTGCTACCGCAGTGAAGCGGCCCTGGTGCGCGAGGGCTTGTCCGACGTGCTCGTCGAACCCCGGCGTGCGCCACTGATCCCCGGCTTCGCCCAGGTCAAACAGGCGGCCCTCGACCATGGCGCCTTCGGTGCCAGCATTTCCGGTGCCGGACCCAGCGTGTTCGGCTGGTTCGAGGATCGCGCCTCGGCCGAGGCCGCTGCGCTCGACATGCGCGCCGCCTTCAAGGCCGCCGGCCATGACAGCGACATGCTGGTCGCTCCGATCGACGGCCCCGCCGCGAAAGTGTTGTGAGCATGCGCTATGTCAGCACGCGCGGCGGCGCCGCGCCCGTAGGCCTTTCCGCCGCCATCGCCGCCGGCCTCGCGCCCGATGGCGGCCTGTATGTACCGGAGACCATGCCGAGGATCGGCCTGCCGCCGCTCGACGGCTACCTCGCGGGAACGGCTCAACGCATGCTGGAACCGTTCTTCGAAGGCGATCCCCTCGCCGACGAGTTGCCCGCCATCTGCGCCGAGGCCTTCGCCTTCCCCGCGCCACGCCGTGAGCTTCGCATCGAAGGCGCGCACCTGCTCGAGCTGTTCCACGGCCCCACGGCCGCGTTCAAGGATTTCGGCGCGCGCTTCCTCGCCGCCTGCCTCACCCGCCTGCACCGTGACACGACGCGGCCCTTGACGATCCTCGTCGCGACGTCGGGGGATACGGGCGCCGCCGTCGGTGCCGCGTTCCACGGTTTGCCGGGCGTACGCGTGGCGATCCTCTACCCGGACAACCGCGTGTCACCCCGCCAGGCGCACCAGCTCGGCAGCTTCGGCGGCAATGTGCGCGCCCTTCGCGTCGAAGGCAGCTTCGACGATTGCCAGCGGTTGGTGAAGGAAGCGCTAGGGGATGCCGCGCTGCAAGCGGACGTGCCGATGTCCTCGGCCAACAGCATCAGTCTTGGCCGCCTGCTGCCGCAGATGGCGTACTTCGGCCACGCCTCGCTGCATGCGGGGGAGCGCATGAACACCATCGTGCCCACCGGCAACCTCGGCAACGCCGTCGCCTGCCTCTGGGCACGGGAGATCGGCCTGCCGATCGGCGAGGTGAGCTTCGCCTGCAATGCCAACGAGACCCTGCCGGAATTCTTCGCCGGGCGGCCCTACCGTGCGCGCGACGCCATCCCGACCATCGCCAATGCCATGGACGTGGGCGCACCGAGCAACTTCGAGCGGCTCCGCCACTTGTTCGGCAGCGATGCGGCGACCCGCCTCAACGGCCATGCGGAAAGCGTGGACGACGCCGGCATCCGCGACACCATCCATCGCCACGCGTCCAGCGATGGCGAAGTGTTCTGCCCGCATACCGCCACGGGCATTCGTGTGTTCGAGCGCAAGCGCCTTGCGGGCGACCGCCGTGGCTGGACCATCGCCGCCACGGCACATCCCGCTAAGTTCGACACGATTGTCGAGCCGTTGATCGGTCGGCGCGTGGAAGTGCCTGCGGCGCTCGCAGCGATGCTCGCAAGGGATGCGTCGGCTGAACCGATGGCAGCGGATGGGCGGGCTTTTGCGGATTGGTTGCGAGGTTGGTGATCGGACTTCCACATTCGCAGGGACCATACCAGTTGACCGAACTCCAATTCCAAGGCGCCGTAGGCGGCAAAACCACCGCCTCGGGCGTCTAGCCGTCCAAATGTCCTAGGAATAAAGTTTCTTCGGAAAGTGTTGACACGTGCCAACGACCTGACATACGGTCGACTACATGACGCAGCGCAACACCCATGGCCGCTTTGCCCTGAACCGACTTACGTCGGTCGGCGGCAAGCTGCGTCCCGGCAGCGGCCTCCTTCTTCTTAGCCTTGTACTTATTACCTGCGGAGGTGCGGGCTGAGGGCAAGTGTCCAGGTGAAACAAGAAAGAACCTGAAGACTCCCAAAGAACCCCGCACCCGGTAACGGATGCGGGGTTTTTTATTGCCCGGCCCGCCTCATTCACGAGCGGAGCCAGACATGAATCCAGCAAACCAGGGCAGCACCGACGCCGTCGAAAGCGACGTAGGCGGGCGCGTGCGCATCTTCGACACCACCTTGCGCGACGGCGAGCAGGCCCCCGGCTTCTCGATGGACCGTCGCGCCAAGATGCGCATGGCGCATGCCCTGGAGGAACTGGGCGTCGACATCATCGAGGCCGGCTTTCCGCAGGCCTCGCCCGACGATTTCGCCGCGGTGGCGGAGATCGCGAGGACGTTGAAGACGCCCACGATCGCCGCACTGGCCCGATGTCAGAACACCGACATAGACAGCGCGGGGAAGGCCTTGCAAGGCGCCAGGCACTCACGGATACACCTGTTTCTCTCGACCTCTCCCCTGCACCGCGAACACAAGCTGGGCAAGAGCAAGCAAGAAGTCATCGATATCGCCGCCGCCGCGATATACAGGGCCAAGGCCCTCGCCCACGAAGTCGAATTCTCCGCCGAAGACGCCCTGCGCACCGAACCGGAATACCTCGCCGAGATCTTCTCGGTCGCCGTCGAAGCCGGCGCCAGCGTACTCAACGCGCCCGACACCGTCGGTTATGTCACCCCCTCCGAAATCAGCGAAATGTTCCAGTACCTGCGCAAGCACGTGCGCGGGGCGGACAAGGTCGTGTTCTCGGCGCATTGCCACGACGACCTCGGCATGGCCGTGGCGAACAGCCTGGCCGCCGTCGGCGCCGGCGCGCGCCAGGTGGAGTGCACGATCAACGGCATCGGCGAGCGCGCGGGCAACGCCGCGCTCGAAGAAGTGGTGATGGCACTGCATACCCGCCGGCCGCTGTTTCGCGTGGATACCGGCATCGTCACCCAGCACCTGTATCCCACCTCGCGCCTGCTCGCCGAGGTCACGGGCCAGCCGGTGCCGCGCAACAAGGCCATCGTGGGCGACAACGCGTTCGCGCACGAGTCGGGCATCCACCAGCACGGCATGCTCAAGCATCGCGGCACCTACGAAATCATGCGGCCCCAGGACGTCGGCGCCAAGACCTCCCTGGTATTGGGCAAACACTCCGGGCGCCACGCGCTACGCCAGCGCCTGATCGAGCTCGGCCACGAGATCGACGAGCCGACGCTCGACGCCGTCTTCGAAAGTTTTAAAACCCTGACAGACAAACAGCGCTCGATCACCAACGATGACATCACGACGCTGATGGACACGCATCGAAACATCACCCGGACCGCGGCCGTCGCGGTCGAGTCCTGAAGGAGAACCCATGGAAGCCCCGACCCATCTCTGGCACAACGGTCGCATCAAGACCTGGGCCGACGCCACCGTCCACGTCGGCGCGCATGCGCTGCACTATGGTTCCTCCGTGTTCGAGGGCGTGCGGGTATACGCCACGCCCGACGGCCCGCGCTACTTCCGCCTGGAAGAGCACACCGAGCGCCTGTTCCACTCCGCGCGCGTGTACGACCTGGTGATGCCGTACGACGCCGCCACGATCAATCGCGCCTGCCGCGAAGTCATCGTCGCCAACGGGCTCACCTCCGCCTACGTGCGCCCGATCGTCTTTCGCAGCGGCTTCACCTTCAGCCTGGCGCCTTCGCTGGACACGGCGGTGGATGTGGCCGTGATCGCCCTGCC
>Ga0307412_10000936_pt1 | contig 16679 bp, 19 predicted proteins | sample DK1Cmetagenome_3_FD_203823 | JGI IMG/M metagenome (GOLD analysis project Ga0307412, IMG submission 203823) | Maize rhizosphere microbial communities from greenhouse at UC Davis, California, United States - DK15-C-1 | ecosystem: Host-associated > Plants > Roots > Rhizosphere > Soil | place: USA...
TTCGGATGCCGAAGCAGATTGTCAATCCAAAGGCCCGGAAGAAGGTCCAGAGTGGCTCTCTGCAGATCAACTATGACGTCGTCGGGCCAGGATACCGTTTTCAATTGTTCGTGCGACAGAACCAACGATTGGAAAACGGGTTTTCCTGCGGGTTGCTCTGGCTCGCTGAATCAGGCCAGAAAGTGGTACTGGCGCGATACAACGGCAGCGATCACGAACACAGGAACCCACTCGACAAAATACGTAAAATGCCGCATTGTTGCCACATCCACAAAGCGACTCAGCGCTACATGGAAGCTGGCCGAAAAGCCGAACACTATGCCGAGGCTACAACCCGCTACACCAATGTGGATGGCGCGTTGTTGGCGTTGTTATCAGACTGCAATGTGAGCGGTCTAGGCCTTCTAAAGAACCCAAGCCAATCCTCCCTATTTGAAGACCGTGACGATTGACGTCGAAGCCCTTCGTGAGAGCCTGTGCCATACGTTTTGTCGTGACGTAGGCGTCGTGGCGCATGGCGAAAAGACGATTGCCGTCAGCCTTCCCATGACGGGCCGGGACGGCGATAACTTCATGGCGTACGTTACCGAAATGAACGCCGGCTGGCGCGTTTCGGACATGGGTTCGACACTGATGCGGCTCAGCTACGAGCACGATTTGGCAAAGCTCTTGAGCGGCGCGCGAGAGCGCCTTTATCAAGCTGTCTTGGGCGAATCCGGGCTTGCCGAGGCTGATGGCGAACTATTCATCGAGGTCGCCAGAGATTCCCTGCCGTTTGGCTTGTTCGCCTTGGGTCAGGGCATTACTCGGGTCGAAGACCTTGGGCTGTGGACCAGGCCGCGGGTTGAGAGTGCGTTTTACGACGATTTAGGCGAGATCATCTCGTCGATTGTGCCTGCCGAGAGCCGTACCGAGGGATACGTGGTCCCCCACGTGCCGGATGCCGAGAATTACCCGGTCGATTATTTCATCAAGACGGGTAGAAGGCCTTTATATGTCTTTGGTGTATTGAATAGGGACAAGGCGAGGTTGACGACAATTATTCTCCAGCATCTGTCCAAATACGCCGAGAGCTTTGAATCGATGATCGTGTACGCCGACATGGACGACGTCCCCAAGCTTGACTCCAAACGGCTCATTATTGCGGCCAACGATATCGTGCCGTCAATAAGCGATAGGGCCGCCATCGTGCAGAAGATCCAACACAGGCTTGCCGCCTGACAACACCAAAGCCACCTTTTGGGGTGGCTTTTTTGCTTGCGTGAATCTGCGGGGAAGGGCGGTGCCCGGCGGCGCTCTCGACAATCAAGCCAGCGGCTTGATCCCCACGCTGTACGGAGGCGCGTTGCCGCGTGCGGCGGCCTTGATCTTCAGCATCGAGCCGCCGGGCGTGAACTCGAAATCTTGAAGCGGCACTTCGAACCACTGGTGGAAGCTGGTGCGCGAAAACTCCGGCACCCAGACTTTGGCGCGGCGGGCATCGCAGTGGAACTCGACCAGCGTGCGGTCGATGCCCAGTGGGCGAGTGTTGCCGATGCGGTAGCTGACGCGCAGTTCGGCGCTTTCGGTCGAGCCGGGGCGCCAGGTCAGGCCGATGGATTCCATGAATTGTTCAATCGCCTGAATGCCGCGATACATAGCTGACTCCGAATGCTGTCGGGCGCTGCGCGCCCACTAAAATCCGCCGCTTGCCGCGGCGGGAAACAGAGGGATTATCCGCCATTCCGAGGCAGCCTGCCCAGCCGCCGCCCCGGTCGAGCCCGAGCAGGTGCGATTGCCGGGGCGGCGGCGGGCTCAGGCGCCCGTTTTGGCGCAGAACGCCAGGATGGCGTCGGCAACGGCTTGCGGTGCCTCGCGTTGCGGGAAATGGCCCACCCCATCCAGCACGCGGCGGGCGTAGCCGCCCTGGAAGAATGCCTCCTTGCCTTCCGAGGATGCGGGCTGGTTGCAGGTGTCGGCGCCGCCATGCAGCACCAGCGTCGGGACGGTCAGCACCGGCGCGGGCGTCAGCAGGGCCGTGTCGGCCAAGTAAGCCGGGTCGCCTTCCGCATTGCCCCAGCGGTGGCGATAGGAATGCAGCACCACGTCGGCCCAGTCGGGGTTGTCGAACGCCCGCGCCGCTTCGTCGAAGTCCTCGGGCGCGTACCAGGCGCCAGGGGACCAGGTGTCCCACATGAAGCGGGTGAATTCGCGGCGGTCGCCGCGTACCGTCTCGGCGCCCCGTGGCGTCGCCATGAACCAGTGATACCAGTAGTTTCGGGCCTGGGCCAGCGACAGCGTCTGGCTCGGATCATTGGTGCCGTAGCCAACCGACAGCAGCACGAGTTGCGCCGCTACGCCGGGCCGCAGACCGCAGGCGTTGGCCGCGGCGCGCGCGCCCCAGTCGTGGCCCACCAGCAGGGGGTGCCGCAAGCCCAGCGCGTCGACGACGTCCAGCAGGTCACGCCCCAAGGCGGCAAGTTCGCCGCTGCGCGGCGTGGCGGCGTCCCGGAAACGCGTCGGGCCGAAGCCGCGCAGCGCGGGGCACAGCACGCGGTAGTCTTCCGCCGCAAGGCGTGCGGCCACGGTATTCCAGCTTTCAGGGCTGTCGGGCCAGCCGTGCAACAGCACGGCGGTGCGGGATCCGGAGGGATTCCATTCCAGGTAGGCGACATCCAGCAACGGAGTCTGGACGGTGGCGTAGGCGGGCATGACGGGTTCCTTCTGTCGGTGACGGAGCTGTCACGATAGTGGTCCGGCTTGTCATGATTCTTGATGAATAGGCATCTATTATCAATAAATCATGAATATAAGGACGGCACGCATGGATACCTTGAACGACTCCTCTGGCGCGGTGCTGGACCTGACGCTCTTGCGCACGTTCCTGGAGGTCGTGGACAGCGGCGGTTTTGCGTTGGCCGCCGATGCCCTGGCGTTGACGCCGTCGGCCGTCAGCGGACACATCAAGCGGCTGGAGGTATTGGCGGGCGCCACCTTGCTGGACCGTACCACGCGAAGTTTCGAGGTGACGCCGGCGGGCGAGACGCTGTACGCCTACGCGCGCAACATCGTCGATCTGGAACGCGAGGCACGGGCCCGGCTGAGCGGCACGCGCCTGAAGGGGCGCTTGCGCATCGGCTCGTCCGAGGATTTCGCGGGCGCGTGGCTGGCAGAGGTGCTGCACGCTTTTCACCGTGGGCATCCCGAAGCCTCGATCGAGCTGAAGGTAGGCGTCACCGCCGATCTGTTGCGCCAGCAGGCGCGGGGCAAGCTTGACGTGGTCTTCGGCAAGCAATGTTCGCGTGTGCAGGACGAAGGTGAACTGTTGTGGGAAGAAGATCTAGTGTGGGCCTGGGGGGCGGACAAGCCATGGAAACCGGGGCGGCAGGTGCCGTTGGCCGTGTTCCCGGAGCCTTGCGTGTACCGCGAGGCGGCCATCGCGGCATTGGGGCACACGCGGCAAGGATGGGCGCCTGTATTCGAAAGCGGCAGCATGGCCGGCTGCCTGGCCGCCGCGCTGGCGGGGTTTGCGGTGGCCCCCGTGGCTCGCAGCCAACTGCGCGAGGGCTTGCGCGCGCTGTCGGCGGACGACGGCATGCCCGACCTTCCCATGACGCGGTTCTACGCGTATCTGCGTTCCGCCGAGCCTGCGGTGCAGGCATTGGTGGCGGCCGTCAGGCAGACGGGCCAGCGGCGGCGCTTCGGGCGCTGATCCGTGCAGGCATCGCCAACGTTTATCGCCGCCATTGAGTAAAGCAAATAGACGGCGCGCGCCATGGCCCGCACCATGACGCTCATGTCCTTACCAAGGCCGGCGCGCAGTCCGCCGGCCGGGACGCTTCACTCAAGGAGTCATCATGGCGAATTTCATACTGGCATTGGTCAACGCGGAACTCTCGCTGTTCGGCGTTCAGGCGGCGGAAGAACCGGCGGCGCCCGCCGCCGTCACGCAAGACACCGCGCCCGCGTTCGACCGCGAGCATTACCGTAGCGCGCTGGGCTGAGCGCGTGCGCTGCGACGCGGCGCAACAGGCATCAGCGGAGAAATAGGCAGGTTTCACGCAAGAACGAGCCTGTACGCCGATCCGCACGATTCTTAATATCCCTACCAGGCTCAGGGCCGAAGTGTCGGGCATGAACGCTTCGCCTGGCCTGGCCGCACGGCATCTTGCCGACGGCTGCAAGCATGCAGGCTAGCAAGGGATGGGAATCGCATGAATACCGAAAAAATCTGGTTGGTGACGGGCGCGTCGACGGGCTTGGGCCTGGTACTGGTGAAGATGCTGCTGGACCGAGGGGTCAAGGTGGCGGCGACGGCCCGTGATGGCGATGCACTGCTGGAAGCCGTGGGGGCCAAGCTGGAAGGGCAGTTTCTGCCCTTGTCGGTGGACCTGGCCGACGAACGCAACGTGCGCCGCGCGGTGGCCGCCACGGTCGCCGCATTCGGTGGGGTGGACGTGGTGGTCAACCATGCCGGCGACGCCTTGCAAGGCGCCCTGGACAGCTTGTCCGACGATGCATTGCGCGGCACCTTCGACATCAATGTCTTTGGCATGTTGAATGTGATCCGCGCCGTGCTGCCCCGCATGCGCGCGCAACGCAGCGGGCATGTGTTCAACATCTCGTCGATCCTGGGCTTTGACGGCGGCCACGCGGAATGGGGCGCCTACAGCGCGGCCAAGTTCGCGGTCAGCGGGTTGACTGAAGCGCTGGCCGCCGAGGCATCGGCCTGGGGCGTGCGGGTGTCGCTGGTGTATCCGGGCGCCATGCGCGCGGCGTCGGTGGCGGGTCGCGGCGATGCGTCCGCCATGCCGGCGCGCGATCCCTTGCTGCAAGCCTCGGGCAGCGATCCGGCGAAGGCCGCGCAAGCGCTGATCAGCGCGGCGCAGGCGCAGTACGCGCCGTTGCATCTGTTCCTGGGCCGTGACGCGTTCGACCAGGCACGCGGCAAGATCCAGTCGGTGCAGCAGGAGTTGGCGCGCTGGCGCGAGATGTCGGTGTCGATCGGTTCTGTCGACGAACGGCGGCTGGCGGCTTGATCTTGGGGCGCGGGCCGGGCGCTATGCCGTAAAGCCTTGCGCAACCTGGTAGGCACCCAGCAGCGCCAGGCTGATCATGAAGCACAGCTTGAAGGTGCGCGGGGACAGCCGGTGGCGCAGCCATTGGCCCAGCGCCATGCCGATCAGCGCGGGCAGCAGCATCAGCACCGAGGCGCCGGCTGCGCTGGAACTGTAGCCACCGTTCAGCCACAACCCCGCCGCCAGGGCCACCGTCGACACCGTGAAGGAAATGCCCATGGCCTGGATCAGGCCGTCCCGGCCCAGGTTCAGCGCCTGTAGAAAAGGCACGGCAGGAATCACGAACACGCCCGTGGCTGCGGTGATCACGCCCGTGATCGCCCCGACCACCGCGCCTAGCGCCTGTTCGTACCGGCGCGGCACGCCAAGCGGCGAGCCGAACAGCCCCCAGCCCGCGTAGGCGATCAACGCCAACCCCAGGCATACGCCGGCCCAATGGCCACTGGGTGCGCCCAGCCATAGCGCGCCGACGACCGTGCCGACGCAGACGCCCGCCTGCATGGCGCCGATGCGGCGCAAGGTGGGCAACAGCGTCGGCCAGGGCCGCGCCTGCCACAGATTGGTAACCAGCGACGGCACGATCAGCAGCGCGGCGGCTTGCGCGGGCGCCATGACCAGGGCCAGCATCGCCATGGAAATGGTGGGCAGGCCCAACCCGACCACGCCTTTCACGACGCCGGCCAGGATGAACACCCCGACCGTCAATGCCAGCAACGTGGGAGGGCCGCCGGGAAGCAGATCCATCGGATTCATGAACGCTCGCATTGGAAGGGTTGTGCCTGCCTGGGCCGGCCGAACAGGGCGTAGGCGACGTCCCCTGGCGGCGCGCCGTCCTGGCGCGCGGCGCGCAGCAGCCAGTGCCGCGCTTCACACAGGTCCGCAGGCAGGGCCGCGCCGTACAGCGCCGGGCCGCCGATCAGGGCCATGCCCAGCAGGCGTTGCGCCGGCGCATGGTCTTCGCGCGCGGCGGCGCGTAGCCAGGCCAACATGCCCGGCACGTCTCCTTCGGTCTGGGCCTCCAGCGCCAGCGCATACTTTTGCGCGGGCGTGGTGTAAGCGGTAAGGCCCGGTTGGGCTATGGCGCTGCCTGAGGTGTGCACGGCAAGTATCAGCAGCGCGACGCCTGGCCACCGCAACCGACGGCCGCTTCGATTGAAGGTCATCATGGTCACCTTAACGGTTCAGTTCAACGGGTTCGTGGAGGATTGCCGTTATTCTGCGCCGCCATGGCCGTCAATCGATATCGGGAAATGGCATAGATAGCCTATGGTTCAGCCTGAGGGTCTTCGTGCTACGCTGGCCAGATGCGATTCGACCTGACCGACCTGCGGCTCTTCCTGAACGTGCAGGAAACCGGCTCCATCACCGCAGGCGCCAAACGTTCCCACATGACGCTGGCTTCTGCCAGTGAACGCATCCGCGGCATGGAAGACACCTTGGGCGTGCCCTTGCTGCTGCGCGAGCCTCGCGGCGTCGAGCCCACGCCGGCAGGCCGGACATTGGCCCACCATGCGCGGGTGGTGCTGGCGCAGATGGACCGCATGCGCGGCGAACTGGACCATTACGGCCACGGGCTGAAAGGCCATGTGCGCGTGCTGTGCAACACCACGGCGCTAAGCGAATACCTGCCGCCGGTGCTGGGTGCTTTCCTGAAGGATCATCCGCGTGTGTCGGTGGACCTGGAAGAACGGCTTAGCCACGAGATCGCCGATGCGCTGCGCGCGGGCACGTGCGACATCGGCGTGCTGGCCGATTCGGCCGATCTGAACGGTTTGCATACGCTGACTTTCCGCCATGATCCCTTGACGCTGGTCGTGCCGCGCGGGCATGTGTTGGCGGGCCGTCCGGCGGTCACGCTGGCCGAGGTGGCGGACGAGGAGTTCGTGGGCCTGGTGGAGGGCAGCGCGTTGCAGGAACACATCGCGCACCATGCGCGGCGCGGCGGAAAAGTGCTGTCGTACCGCGTGCGCCTGCGTAGTTTCGACGCGGTATGCCGGATGGTCGGGCAAGGCGTGGGCATCGGCATCGTGCCGCGCATGGCCGCGATGCGCTACGGCCGAGCCGCCGGCGTGCTGCGCGTGGCGCTGGCCGACGACTGGGCCGCGCGCGACCTGGTGCTGTGCATGCGCGAGGCGCTGCCGGCGTACGCCGCCGAGCTGGTGGCGTACGCGCTGCGCGATGCGCCCGCGGCTACGGGCGCGCCACGGGATGGGGGTTCCGCAGGTGGCCCCGGCCGAACCACGAGCCGGAAGCGACGGCCGCCAGGATGATCAAGCCGTACAGGCACATCGCCACCGCGGCGATCAGGAAGAACACCGTCAGTGATCCGGTCAGGTGCAGCGCCACGCCGCCCGCGCCGACGGCGGTCAAGAGGCGCAGGCAGCCCGCGACCAACGGCCATTTCAGCCGACCCGCGCCTTGCGAAGCGAAGTACATCGAGAATCCCAGCGCAAAGAACCCGTAGACCGGGCCCACCGTGCGCAGATACGCGGAGCCGGCTTGCAGCATGTGTTCTTCGGCGCCGAACAGCCGCAACCACGCTTCAGGGAAGCACGCGGCCGCCAGCCCGATGGCTTCGGCCAGCACGAAGGCCATTGCGCCGCCCGTCAATGCGATTCGCATCGCGCGTTCGGGCTGGCCCGCGCCGATGTTGGACGCCACCATGGCGACCATGGGCGCGCCCAATCCGAAGGCAATGGGAATGAGCAGATACTCCAGCCGCACGGCGATGCCGTAGCCCGCCACGGCGGCCGTGCCCGCATAGGCGCCGACCAGGGCCGCCGTCAGCGCCACCAGCGCATTGGTCAGCAAGGGGTTCAACGTGGCCAGCGCGCCCACGCTGAGGATGCTGCGCATCAGGTTGGGGTGCAGCCGGCTGAGGACAAGCCGCGCGGGGTTGCGGCCGCTTGCGCAGTAGGCCCCCAGGATCAGCGCGCCCACGCCGTAGTAGATGACGAGCGCCCACCCGCCGCCTGCCACGCCCAGCGCGGGGAACGGCCCCCAGCCGAAGATCAGGCATGGCGACAGCGGGATCAGCAGCAACGCGCCGCCGCAGATCACCGCGCCGGGCACCAGCATGTTGCCGGTGCCCCGGATGACGCTGGCGAACGCATTCATCAGCCACATCAGAACGATGCCGCCGAAGATGACATTGGAGTAGGCCAGGGCGGCGTCCAATGCTTCGCCTTCGGCGCCCAGGGCGCGATACAACTGCGGCCCGAAAACCAGCAGCAACACGCAGAAGACCAATCCCAACAGCGCGTTCAGCACCACGGCGTGCAGGACCAGCTGGTCCGCCTCTTGTTGACGGCCGCCGCCCAGTGCGCGCGCCACGGCGGCGGAAATACCGCCGCCCATCGCGCCCTGCGACATGTTCCCCATCAGGAACAGCACCGGCACCACCAGCGCCACGCCCGCCAGCACGGAGGTGCCCAGCCGGGCCAGGAACCAGGTCTCGATCAGGCCGGTGGCGGACTGCGCCGACATCATCAGAATATTGGGCCATGCCAAGCGTGCCAGCGTGGGGGCGATGGGCGCCTCAAGCATGGCTTGCAAGCGCGCATTGGCGGGGCGTGGCGGAGGCGTCGCTGACATGGGGCGTGACCGGAACGGGATGCGGTAAAATTTACGTGCATATGCCAATACCTGTCAAGAATGAACTGGACGCGCGTCCGGCCCGGCAGTAGCGTAATGGCTTTGTCCTTTCCCGTTGCCGTTCCCGCCGCCATGTCCGCCGCCGATCCTTCCGTCCCCGCCATTGTTCCGGACCCTCTGGTCTGCAACGGTGCCGCCCTGCGCAAAGCGACCCGTCGCGTATCGCAGCTGTATGACACAGTATTGGCGCCTTGCGGCCTGAAAGTGTCGCAGCATTCCATCCTGATCCACATCGCGCGCGCCGGCACGCCGTCGATGACGGACCTGGCGCGCGCCATGGTGCTGGATCGATCCGCGCTGGCGCATAACCTGAAGCCGCTGGAACGGGACGGCTACGTGCGCACGGCGCGCGACGAACGCGACGGCCGCAGCCGCCGCGTGGCGCTGACGGATGCCGGCCGCGCCAAGCTGGCGGAATCCAAGCGCTTGTGGAAAGACGCGCAAAACCGTTTCGAAGCGGCCTATGGCGCAGAGCGCGCGGCGGCCTTGCGCCATGCGTTGGCCGACATCTTCTCCGACGAGTTCGCGCTGGCGTTCAGCCGGGGTTAGCCGCCTGGCGGATGTTCCGCGGGCCGCCTGCGGCCCGGCCAACCCAACAGCGCGACCGCGCCCAGCACGCAGGCCATCCCGGCGATCTGGGCGCCCGTCAGGGGTTCCCCCAGCACGCCCGCCGCGAGCGCGACCGCCGATGCCGGTGCCAGCGCGGTAAAGAGCGCCGCTTCGGAACCTTGCACGCGGGCGGCGCCGGCGTACCACAGCAGGAAGCCGCCCACCGTGGGCACCACGGCGTAGTACGCCACGGCCATGACCGCGTCGCCGGACACGTCTAGCTGCCAGGGCGATTCCGTCACGCTCGCCAGCGCCGAAAACGCCAACCCGAACCCCGTCATGACGGTGGAGAGCGCAAGCGGGGGAACCGGTATGCGCAGCCGTTTGTTTAGCAGGATGAACAGGCCTTCGCAAAGGACCGCGCCCAGGATCAACGCGTTGCCGGTCCATGATGGGGCGCCGCCCGCGGCCGCGGCATGACGCGTCATCAGCCAGACGCCGAAGCCGGCGGCGGCGATCGCGGCCAGCATGGCCTTGCCCGGGCGTTCGCCCAGCAGCACGATCGCGATGGCGGCGGTGACAAGCGGCAACGTGCCCAGAATGACGCCGCCGTCCACGGCCGACGTGCGCTGCAGCCCGGCGATCAGCAGCGTGGTGTAGCCGACGCTGCCGGCGATGGCCTGCGCCGCCAGCAACAGCCAGTCGCGCCGGCCCAGGCGTGGCATCCGGGCGCCGGTGACGACCATCAGCAGGGCGAAGCAGGGCAGCGCGATGGCAAACCGCAGCGCCGTCGCGGTGAAGGGCGGCAGCCCCGTCCCGATAATCTTGCTGGCCACGACCGTGCTGCCGACCAGCACCATGGCCGCCGCCAGGCAGCAATACCCTTGCATCCTTCCATTCATGTCCGTCTACGCCGCAGAGTCAGAAAGCCGCAGCGTAGGGCGCAGGCGAGGCGCCAGTCTTGAACGAAATTGCAGCGGTACAGACGCGACGCAGGGGATCAGCGCGCGGCCAGCGCATAGCGCCGCGGAGAGACGCCGTATGTGCGCACGAACAGGCGGGTCATGTGGCTTTGGTCGGCAAAACCGCCCGCCGCGGCGGCGTCCGCAAGCGCCTGGCCTTCGCGGATCAGGCGGCGCGCCACCAGCAGCCGGCGCTGCATCTGGTAGGCATGGGGCGTCAGGCCCGTGGCGCCGGCAAAGGCGCGCAAGACCTGGTAGCGGCTCAGGCCGCTGGCGGCCGCCAGATCGGCCAGCGATATCGTAGCGGTGGGGTCGTCGTCGATCAGGGCGCGGGCGTGGCGTATCGCGTCGGGCACGCCGTGGCCGGTTTCCGGCGGCGCGTACGGGCTGTGCGCCGCCGCCACGATGCGCAACAGCAGCGCGTCGCACGCCAGCCCGGTTCCCGCGCCATCCGTCACGTGGGCGTAAAGCGCCAGCACATCGCGCGCCAGCGCCGGGTGATCGCGGGCAGGGTGTTCGAATTCGTAGCGGCGTCCGTCTGCCAGCAGCTCCGCGGCGCTTTGCGCGATCACGGCCGGGTCCAGATACAGCATCTGCCAGGCGCGCGTGCCGTCACCGACGGGCGCGCCGTCGTGGACCTCGCCCGGGTTGACGGTGATGACGTAACCGGGGCCGGCCTGCACCCGGCCGCGCCCACTATGCGATACCTGGGCGCCTGCGCGGATCACGCCAATGCCGAATTGATCGTGCGTGTGCCGCGAAAAGGCGTGCCCGCTGCACGCCGCCACGGCCTGCACGCCGGCAAGCGCGCTGCGCCGCATGATGAACTGGCCGGGTGGCATGCGCGTGGCCTTGCCAGGGCGGTCAGCCCTTGTATTCCTTCATGACTTGCTGCAGGAATTCGGGGCGGCTGATCTTGCCGTCCTTGTTGGCGTCCATGGCCGCAAACTGTTCAGCGGACAGGTTATTCGGCAATTCGCTCTTGCTGAGATGGCCGTCTTTGTTGGCGTCCAGCTTGGCGAAAGACTCTTCCATGAAGGCCTGGTATTCGCTTCGGCTGACCGCGCCATTCTTGTCGGTGTCCAGGCGCTGCATTTGTGCCGGCGACATCTGGACGCTGCCTTCGGAAGAGGGGGCGGCCCAGCCGGGCGCCGCGATAGCCAGCGCGGCGAATGCCGCGCTCAAGGTAACGAACTTCTTCATGGTTTTCCTTCCCTTGCCGGCCGAAGCCGTGATTCTCGCAGCGTAGCCGAAATCACTTTAACGCGCTGCAACGGAAGGCCACTTCTATTGCAGGCCGTTCCAGCGCGCCACGGACGGCTCGGCCGCTGCCCACTTCCATTGCCCGTCAGGCTGGCGGCAGATCATGCTGATATAGGCCGGCGCAGGCGCGTCGTCCTGTTCCACCGTGAACAGCACTTCGCGGCAGCGCGCCAGGGGGGTATCGATGTCGCGCACCACCTGGATGCCGCCGCGCTCATTGCCGACCGGCAGCGCATGGCGGATCTGCCACTGACGTACCTGGCCGATGGGCAGTTCGCCCGCCGCGTTGGCCATCACGTTTTGCTGATCGTTCTTCCACTCGCGCAGCACGTATTTCACGGTGGCGTCGACGGCGGCCTGCACGCTGACGCCGATGGCGTAGCCGGCAACGGGATTTGCGGTGGCGGCCCCGCTGACGGTGCCCACCACGGCGCCCGCCGCGCCACCGATGGAGCTGCTTTGGCAGCCGCTCAATCCGACGGCGGCGGCCAGCGTCGCCAGCAGGCATGCGCGGCGCATCACTGCAACGATCCCCAGCGCGCCGTGGCCGGTTCGGCGTTCGCCCAGCGCCACTGCGCGCCGTCGCGGCAGACCGTCGTGACGAAGAATTCGCGCGACGGTTCGTCGCCAGCCTTGTCGGCCGGCGTGTCGATCGAAAAGACCACTTCCTTGCATTCCAGGCCCACGCCGCCGAATGCACGGCTGACAGCGACTTGACCGTGCGCATCGCCTTCGATGGGAAGCTGGTGCTTCACGCTCCAGGGCGCGACGGCGCCCACGCCCAGTGGCCCGGCGGCGGCGGCAATGGCGTCTTGTTCTTCGCCTCTGGTCTTGCGCTGGGCGTAGGCCAGCGCGGCTTTGGCGCCCGCCTGCACGCCCAGGCCGATGCCGGTGGCGACGGTCGCGTTGTCGGTGACTTTGTTGGCGATGGCGGTGCCGGCGATACCGGCCGCGGCGCCGGTGCCTTCGCTTAGCAACGAGCTGCAGCCGGACAGCGTGGTCAGCGCGGCAAGGGCGATCAGGGCAAGCGCGCGGCGGTTCGGGGGATGTGGCGAATGAGTGAACAAGCGGCTTGCCTCCTGCGTGATACGTGGCGCCGCAAGTATAGGAGGGCGAGCGCCGGCGCGGACGCGACCTTTACATTTCTTGGCATTCCGTCCGTTGCGACGGGGCAGGGTCGAGGGCTTGCGATGACGCCAGCGGCGAAGCCATGGGCCCTGGCTACGCGCCCAGCCGCGCGCCCTTGGTATAGACCTCGCGCAAGGCCGATGCGAACAGCGCGTCCACATTGCGCCGCAGGCCGTCTGCTCGGGTGAACAGCGAGATCGGCGGCAGGGTCCAGTCGAAGGAATAGGGCACGATGGCGGCGCCCGCGATGCGTACCAGTTCATCGGCGATGTCGGCGGGCAGGATCGATACGGCGCGGTCACTGGCCACGATCATTTCCCCGATCAGTTTGGACGAATCGCTTTGCACCGACGGCGGCGGCGGCGGCAGGCCGGCGCGCAGGAAGATGTCGGCCACTTGTTCCCGGATGGGGCTGCCCGGCGTGCCCAGGATCCAGTCCAGGTCGGCCAGCCGGTTCCATTCCAGCCGGGACCGGCCCAGCCGCGCGGCCAGGCGGCGGCTTGCGATCAGCCGGGGCTGCTGGTGATACAGCACTTCGAAGTCGATGTTGCTCAGGTCCACCGACGGCGTCGCCCAGCCCACCACGATGTCCAGGGTGTGGTCGCGCAGCTGGCGCAGCAGCGCGGGCCCCTGACCTTCGTGGATGGTGGCGGTGATGCGGCGGCCTTGCGGCAACGTGCGGCTGATGGCCGCCGACAGCATCTGGCCCGACACGAAGGGGATGACACCGATGTGCAGGTGGGCGGCATGGCCGGCCGCCACGGCCTCCATTTCCTGTACCAGATGGCCCAGGTCGTGGACCAGGCCCCGGGCCCGTGCCAGCACCACGGCGCCCAGCGCGGTAGGCGTCATGCCGCGCACTGACCGGTCGAAGAGCGGCACGTCGAACATGCTTTCCAGTTCGGCCAGGGCGTTGGTCACCGCCGGCTGGCTGGTGGCCATGTGCTCGGCCACCCGGGTCAGCGACCCGTGCTGCTCGATCTGTAGCAGCAGCATCAGGTGGCGCATCTTCAGGCGCGAGGTCAGTTTCCGGATGACGGCATCCGGATCGAAGGCTGTCATAGACGAGCCATAAGGTATAGGTAATGGGACAATATTAAATCCGAATGATCGTCTTATGTCTTGGGGCCTAGAATTTTTGCATATTCAAGACAGCGAGGCTACCGCCCCATGAACAACCCTTCCGACCGCCAGGCAGCACTGGATTATCACGAGTTCCCCACCCCGGGAAAGATTTCTGTGGTGGCCTCCAAGCCGCTCGTCAACCAGCGCGACCTGGCCCTGGCGTACTCGCCCGGCGTGGCGTCGGCGTGTGAAGAGATCGTGGCCGACCCGGCCAACGTCTATCGCTACACCGCGCGCGGCAACCTGGTGGGCGTGATCACCAACGGCACCGCGGTGCTGGGCCTGGGCAACATCGGCGCGCTGGCCTCCAAGCCGGTCATGGAAGGCAAGGCGGTGCTGTTCAAGAAGTTCGCCGGCCTGGACGTCTTCGACATCGAAATCAACGAAACCGACCCGGACAAGCTGGTCGAGATCATTGCCGGGCTGGAAGCCACCTTTGGCGGCATCAACCTGGAAGACATCAAGGCGCCGGAGTGCTTCACCGTCGAGCGCAAGCTCCGTGAACGCATGAAGATCCCGGTCTTTCACGACGACCAGCACGGCACCGCCATCACGGTATCGGCCGCCTTCATCAACGGCCTCAAGGTCGTGGGCAAGGACATCAAGTCGGTCAAGGTCGTGACCTCGGGCGCGGGCGCCGCCGCCCTGGCGTGCCTGGACCTGATGGTGGACCTGGGCCTGCCGCTGGAAAACGTCTGGGTGACCGACCTGGAAGGCGTGGTCTTCGAAGGCCGCACCGTGCTGATGGACCCGGACAAGGCGCGTTTCGCGCAGAAGACCGATGCCCGCAAGCTGGCCGAAGTGATCCAGGACGCCGACGTGTTCCTGGGCCTGTCGGCCGGCGGCGTGCTCAAGCCGGAAATGGTCGCCACGATGGGCCCGCGCCCGCTGATCCTGGCACTGGCCAACCCCACGCCGGAAATCTTGCCGGAAGTGGCGCACGGCGTGCGCGACGACGTCGTCATGGCCACGGGCCGTTCGGACTACCCGAACCAGGTCAACAACGTGTTGTGCTTCCCGTACATCTTCCGTGGCGCGCTGGACGTGGGCGCGACCACGATCACGCGCGAAATGGAAATGGCGGCGGTGTACGCCATCGCCCAATTGGCGGAAGAGGAACAGAATGAAGTCGTGGCCGCCGCTTACGGCACCTATGACATCTCGTTCGGCCCCGAATACCTGATTCCCAAGCCGTTCGATCCGCGTCTGATCGTGCGTATCGCGCCGGCCGTGGCCAAGGCGGCGATGGATGGCGGCGTGGCCACGCGTCCGCTGGCCGACCTGGAAGCCTACGAAGAGCAGTTGCAGCAGTTCGTGTACCACTCGGGCGCCTTCATGAAGCCCTTGTTCTCGGCGGCCAAGCGCATCGTGCGCGGCGGCGGGAAGTCGCGCATCGTGTTCACCGAAGGTGAAGACGAACGCGTGCTGCGCGCCGTGCAGGTGGTGGTGGACGAAGGCCTGGCGCGCCCCATCCTGGTGGGTCGTCCGGCCGTGTTGCTGTCGCGCATCGAGAAATTCGGCCTGCGCCTGCGCCTGGGCGAAGACGTCGAAGTGACCAACCCGGAATACGACGAACGCTTCCATCAGTACTGGACCACCTACTGGGAGCTGATGTGCCGTCGCGGCATCACCAAGGAAATGGCCCGCGTGGAAATGCGCCGCCGCCTGACCTTGATCGGCGCGATGATGGTGCACCTGGGCGACGCCGACGGCATGGTCTGCGGCACCGTCGGCGCCTATCACGACCACCTGCGTTTCGTCGATGAAGTGATCGGCCGCCGCCCGGGCCACAACGTGTATGCCGCCATGAACATCCTGTTGCTCAACGAGCGCACGGTGGTGCTGGTGGACACGCACGTGAACGACGAACCCACGGCCGAACAGATCGCGGAATTCACGGTGATGGCGGCGCAGGAAATGGCCCGCATGAACCTGGCGCCGAAGGTGGCGCTGCTGTCGCGGTCGAACTTCGGTTCGGGCAGCTCGGCTTCGGGCGCCAAGATGCGTCGCGCCTTGGAAATCGTGCGCGAACAGGCGCCGGAACTGGAAATCGACGGCGAAATGCACGGCGATTGCGCGCTGGACGAAGCGCTGCGCATGCGCATCCTGCCGTCGTCCACCCTGAAGGGCGAAGCGAACCTGCTGGTGTGCCCGAACGTGGATTCCGGCAACATCGCCTACAACCTGCTGAAGACGGCAGCCGGCGGCAACGTGGCGGTGGGCCCGTTCCTGCTGGGCGCGAACGCGCCGGTGCACATCCTGACGTCCAGTTCGACGGTGCGCCGCATCATCAACATGACGGCCATGACCGTGCTGGACGCGAACCGGGTGGAAGCTTAGATCTGAGGGAAGAGCCCCCACGCTGCGCACGCATCGCGTGCTTGAAAAGAAAAATGCCCCGTGAGGGGCATTTTTTTGGGCGGCGGCAGCTTAGTTGCTGCTGGCCTTCCAGGTGCCGTCGGGCTGCTTGCAGAACCAGAATTGCCACTTTTCGGTGGTGCTGGTGCGTGCGAAGTCAGCCACCAGGAAGCGGCAGACGCGGTCGTCCTTGACCTTGCTGGTTTGCGTGGGCGTCAGTTGCACGGTGATCGGCGCGGCGCGCTTGGGCTGCGTCTTGCTGGCCCATTCGGTGCGTTGGCCATCGGCCGAGCTGTTCAGCGCCTGTGCGATCGCTTCGTGGAACGACGTCCGGTCGCCTTTGGGGATCTCGGTGATGAGCGAGTTGTTCAGCAGTACCGGCGGCGCGGCCACGGCGGTTGCCGACAAGCCGGTCGCGATAAGCAACGCGGCAAGAACGCGGGTGGTTTTCAAGTTGGGCTCCCTGTCTGATGGATCAGATTGTCGTGCTTGTACATGAGCGGATAGTACGCGAACCCGGTCCATTTTCAATCCGCCCGCCCGCGCCGGTCGGCTTGGCGCGCTTTGGCGAAAAAAAGGCCGC
>Ga0307412_10000937_pt1 | contig 16673 bp, 17 predicted proteins | sample DK1Cmetagenome_3_FD_203823 | JGI IMG/M metagenome (GOLD analysis project Ga0307412, IMG submission 203823) | Maize rhizosphere microbial communities from greenhouse at UC Davis, California, United States - DK15-C-1 | ecosystem: Host-associated > Plants > Roots > Rhizosphere > Soil | place: USA...
CTTTCGCCTTTCGCAGACGCGGGGCCGCTGGACGCTCGTCGTCGCCGCGCCCGCCGCGTGCGACGCCGGTTGCGCGAGCGCGCTCTACGCGATGCGGCAGGCGCGCACGATCCAGGGGCGCGAGATGGACCGCGTCGAGCGCGTGTGGCTCGTGACCGACGCACGGGCGCCGTCGGCGGCATTGCTGGCCGAGCATGCGGGGCTGATCGTGGTCCGCACGGATGCGGCCGCGGCGTCGTCGCTCCCGCGCGGCATCGGCGCGATCCATCTCGTCGATCCGCTCGGCAACCAGGTGCTGGCCTGGCCTCGCGATCCCGACATCAAGCGACTCGCCGGCGATCTCGCGCGACTGCTCAAGGCGTCGCGCATCGGCTAGCGCGGGCCGGTGTGCACGACTGCGACCGCGGCAAGGCAACCGCGATGCGCGCCAACGCGCTGCAATGCGCCAAGCTTTCCCCGCGCGGGCGAGGGTAGAATGATCCGCCCGCCGCTTCCCGCCACGCCATGACCGTCCACGCGCTCGGCAAGCTCCACGTCCGCCAGTTCCTCGCACTCGCGAAGCCGCGCGTCGTGTCGCTGATCGTGTTCGTCGCGGTGATCGGCATGTTCCTCGCGAGCCCCGGGCTGCCGCCGCCGGGCGTCGTGTTCGCCGCGACGCTGGGCATCGCGCTGGTCGCCGGCGCGGCCGCCGCGATCAACTGCCTCGTCGAGCAGAAGATCGACGGCCTGATGCTGCGAACGCGCGGGCGGCCGCTGCCGCGCGGCGAGCTGTCGTCGGCACAGACGCTCGCGTTCGCCGCGCTCGTCGGCGGCGCGGGGATCTGGCTCTTGTACGCGTTCGTCAACCCGCTGACGATGTGGCTGACGCTCGCGACGTTCGTCGGCTACGCGATCGTCTACACGGTGCTGCTGAAGCCCGCCACGCCGCAGAACATCGTCATCGGCGGCGCGTCGGGCGCGATGCCGCCGATCCTCGGCTGGGCGGCCATCCAGAACGAGGTGCCGCCCGAGGCGCTGATCCTGTTCCTCATCATCTTCGCCTGGACGCCGCCGCACTTCTGGTCGCTGTCGCTGTACCGGATGCGCGACTACGAGCGCGCGGGCCTGCCGATGCTGCCCGTGACGCACGGACCTCAGTACACGCGACTGATGATCGTGCTGTACACGGCCATCCTGTTCGCCGTCTCGCTGCTGCCGTACGCGATCCGCATGAGCGGCCTCGTGTACCTCGCGTCGGCGGTGGTGCTCGGCGGCGTGTTCCTGCACCGCGCGATCGAGCTCCGGCGTCACTACAGCGACGCGCTCGCGCGAAGGACGTTCAAGTACTCGATCGTCTACCTCGCGGCGCTATTCACCGCGCTGCTGGTCGATCATTACCTCTAGCTCTGCCGCGCCGCGGCTCGGCGCCGCCGCGGTGGCCCACGGCCCCGCCGCGTCCATTCGATGCAAGCCCCCGATCCCGTGATGCGTGCCGCTCGTTCCGCTTGCCGCGTCGCACTGCTCGTCGCGGTGCTGGCGCTCGCCGCGTGTGCGCCGGGCGGCCCGAAGTTCGAGAGCACCGACATCACCGGCGCGGGCTTCGGCCGCGAGTTCGCGCTGACCGACCCGACCGGCAAGACGCGCACGCTCGACGACTTCCGCGGCAAGGCGGTCGTGGTCTTTTTCGGCTACACCCAATGCCCCGACGTGTGCCCGACCTCGCTCGCGACGCTCGCCGAAGCGAGGCGCAAGCTCGGCGCGGACGGCGAGCGCGTGCAGGGCATATTCATCACTGTCGACCCGGAGCGCGACACGCCGGCGCTGCTCGCGCAGTACGTCCCCGCGTTCGATCCGTCGTTCGTCGGGCTGTACGGCGACGCCGCGGCGACCGAGCGCGTCGCGAAGGAATTCAAGGTCATCTACCGCAAGTCGCCGGGCAAGACGCCGGACAGCTACACGGTCGACCATTCGGCGGGCATGTACGTGTTCGATCCCCTTGGCCGGCTCCGGCTGTTCGTGAGCCACGGCCAGTCCGCGGACGTGCTCGCGCACGATCTTCGCGAGATCCTGCGCGCGTCGGGCTGACCGCGGCGTGGCCGACGTCGCGGCGCTGATGCGCGAGGCGCTCGCCCACGAGGCGGAGGGCCGTGGCGACGAAGCGCGCGCGCTCTACGAGCAGGTCGTCGCGGCGGACGCCGGGCACCCGGGCGCACTGCTGAAGCTCGGGTTGCTCGCGCGCGCCGCGCGGCGCGGCAACGAAGCGGAGGGTTTGCTCCTGCGCGCGATCGACGCGGCGCGCGGGCGCGGCGCATCGCCGCTCGCGGCTCGCCTCGCGCTGACGGAGCTGCGGTGCGAGTCGATGCCGGCCGACGCGCTCGCCTGGACGAGCCTCGGCGCGACGCTGATGGAAATCGAGCTCGCGTCGGCCGCGGCCCGCGACGTCCGACCCGCGCCGATCGAGCGTGCGCTCGCCGCCTTCGAGCGCGCCGTTGCGCTCGCGCCGCGATCGCCGTCAGCGCTCGCGCAGCTCGCGATGGCCGCGCGCTATGCCTGTCGCTGGGACCGGGGCGCCGAGTGCGTTCGCGCGCTCGCCGAGCTCGCCGTCGATCCGGCGCTGCCGCTGCCGGTGTCGCCGGTGATGGCAGCGGTGCTCATCGAGGACCCTGCACTGCAGTCGCGCGCGATCGCCGACTTCTCGACGCAGGCGCTGCCGGCGGCTGTCACGCGTCCACCCGCCGTGCTCGGGCAGCGCGGCTCGCGGCTCCGTGTCGGCTACGTGTCCGCCGATTTCCACGAGCACGCGACGGCGCACCTGGCGGCGGGCCTGTTCGAGCATCACGACCGGACGCGCGTGACCACGTTCGCTTACGCGCTCGATCGCGACGATCGCAGCGCCATGCGACGGCGTCTGGTCGCCGCCTTCGACGGCTGGCGCGACTGCGCGCAGGCCGACGACGCGGCGGTCGCGCGCGCGATCGCCGACGACGACCTCGACGTGCTGGTCGACCTCAAGGGGCACACGCAGGATGCGCGTCCCGGCATCCTCGCGAAGCGGCCGGCGCCGGTGCAGATCCACTATCTCGGATTTCCCGGCACGCTCGCCTACGCGGCGATCGACGCCCAGGTCGCCGATGCGATCGTCGTGCCCCCCGGCGAGGAGATCCATTATCGCGAAGCGATCCTGCGACTGCCGCATTGCTACCAGGCCAACGATCGAGGGCGCCCGCTCCCTCCGGCGGCCGCGCGGCGGAACGTCGGGCTGCCCGACGATGCCATCGTGCTCGTCTCGTTCAACCAGGCGTACAAGCTCGACCGGCGATTCGTTGCGCTGTGGCTCGATGCGCTGGCCGACCATGCGCGTGCCGTGCTCTGGCTGACGGTCCCTCACGCCGTCGCGCGTGAAGCGATCCTGTCCGAAGCTGCTGCGCGCGGCGTCGCCGCCCACCGGATCGTGTTCGCGCCGGTTGCGCGCCAGTCGGATCACCTGGCCCGGCTGCGCTGCGCCGATCTGGCGCTCGACGTGCTGCCCTACGGCTCGCACACGACCGGCAGCGACGCGCTGTGGTGCGGCGTGCCGCTGCTGACGCTGACCGGGCGCACGTTCGCCGGCCGCGTGGGAACGTCGCTCGTCACGGCGGCCGGGCTGCCGCAACTCGCGACGTCGACGATCGACGACTATCGGGCCACGCTGCAGCGCCTGCTCCGCGATCGCGAGGAGCTCGCGCAGCATCGCGCGCATCTCGAGCGCGAGCGCTACGAGCTGCCGCTGTTCGACACCGCGCGGTTCACGCGCGACTTCGAGACGATGCTCGGCGCCGCGGTGAACCGGCGCTGATCACATCGGCGAGCCGCGCTCGATCAGCTCGATCTTGTAGCCGTCGGGGTCTTGAACGAAGGCGATGACGGTGGCGCCGCCCTTCACCGGGCCCGCTTCGCGCGTCACCGTCCCACCCTTGGCGCGCACGGCATCGCACGCCGCCTTCGCATCCGGCACCTCGATCGCGATGTGGCCGAACGCGGTGCCGAGCTCGTAGCGTTCGACGCCATAGTTGTAGGTGAGCTCGAGCACGGCGCCCTGCGACTCGTCGCCATAGCCGACGAACGCGAGCGTGTAGCGCTGGTCGGGACGGTCGGTCGTCCGCAACAGCTGCATCCCGAGGACGCCGGTGTAGAAGCGCACCGAGCGGTCGAGGTCGCCCACGCGGAGCATCGTGTGAAGCACGCGCATCGTCGTTCTCCCTACCTCGTCAGAATTCGACCATCTCGAAATCCTCCTTGCGCGCGCCGCACTCGGGACAGGTCCAGTTCGGCGGCACGTCGTCCCAGCGCGTTCCCGGCGCGATGCCTTCGTCGGGCGCGCCGAGCTCCTCGTCGTAGATCCATCCGCAGATCAGGCACATGTATTTCTTCATCGGCGGACGGTGAGCGAGGCTGGGGTAAACTGCGATTTTAGCAATCGGCTTGCCACCGCCCGCGTCCACGTGCGGACCGCCGGGCCAAAACCTCCACCACGATGACCGATGAGCGCGAAAGCGGCTTCCCGCCGATCGTGCTGGCATTCGCTGCCGCCGATCCTTCCGGCGGCACCGGCGTGCAGGCCGACGTGCTGACGCTCGCGAGCATGGGCTGCCATCCGTTGTCGGTGGTCACCGCGCTGACCGTGCAGGACACGCTCGGCGTGGAGGGCGTGCAGCCGATCGACGCCGAATGGGTCGCCGACCAGGCGCGCTGCCTGCTCGAGGACATGCCGGTCGACGCGTTCAAGCTCGGCGCGCTCGGCAGCGTCGAGAACATCGCGGCGATCGCCGAGATCCTCTCCGACTATCCCGACATCCCGCTGATCGTCGATCCGGTGCTCGCGTCCGGCCGCGGCGAGGAGCTGTCCAGCGACGACATGGTGCAGGCGCTCGCGCAGCTGCTCCTGCCGCAGACGACGATCCTGGTCGCGAACAGCCAGGAGCTGCGCCGCCTCGCCGATGCCGACGAAGACGACGAGCCGTCGCTGTCGGCGTGCGCCGCGGCGCTGGTCGAAGCCGGCTGCGAGTTCGTCCTGGTCAGCGGCACGCACGAGCAGGGCAAGGACATCGTCAACACGCTGTACTCGAAGAGCGGCGTCGTTCGCACCGACAGCTGGCCGCGCCTGCCGGGCAACTTCCACGGCGCCGGCGGAACGCTCGCCGCGGCGATCTCGGCGATGCTCGCCAACGGGCTCGACATGCCCGAAGCGGTGCGCGAGGCGCAGGACTATACGTGGCACACGCTGAAGAAGGCCTACCGCCCGGGCATGGGCGGCTACCTGCCCGACCGGCTGTTCTGGGCGCGAGACGAGAGCGAAGCGATCGGCGAGACGCCCGACGCGCCGCGTGCGGATGCACGGGGAAGCCACTGACGAATACGGTCGCGCGGCGCGCGCCGCGCGGCTGCGCGGGCTGTACGTGATCACGCCCGACGCCGACGACACGGCGCGCCTGGTCGCGCGCGTCGAAGCCGCCATCGACGGCGGCGCGCGCGCCGTGCAGTACCGCAACAAGTCCGCGCCTGCCGAGCTGAAGCGCGCCCAGGCGTACGCGCTCGCGGTGCTGTGCCGTTCGCGCGACGTGCTGTACGTCGTCAACGACGACGCCGATCTCGCCGCGGTGGTGAACGCCGACGGCGTGCACCTCGGCGAGGAGGACGTGGACGTCGCGAGAGCGCGCGACATCGTCGGTTCGCGAGCGATCATCGGCGCCTCCTGCTACAACGACCTCGCCCGCGCGCGCACGCTCGCCGACGCCGGCGCCGATTACCTCGCGTTCGGGAGCCTCTATCCGTCCGTCGTGAAGCCCGGCGCCCGCCGTGCGCCGCTCGACCTGCTGCGCGCCGCGCGCGCGCTCGGCCTGCCGATCGTCGGCATCGGCGGCATCGACGCCGACAACGCGGCCGACGTCATCGAAGCAGGCGCCGACGCGGTCGCCGTGATCAGCGCCGTCTTCGACGACGACGACGTCGAGAGCGCGGCCGAGCGGATCGTCTTGGCGATCGAGGACGCGTAGGAACCGCTCGATGCAGGCAGCGCCGCGGCCATCGGTGAACCTCGTCGTTCGCAGCGTCGGCCGCGCGGAGCTCGACGAGGCGCTCGCCTCGGCGGCCGCGCAAAGCTATCCGCGGCTCACGATCGTCGTGGTGGATGCCACCGGCGGCCGTCATCCGCCGGTACCGCAACGCTGCGGCGACCACGAGGTCCGCTTCGTGGCCGGCACGACGCCGCGCAAGCGCGCCGCGGCGGCGAACGCCGGGCTCGACGCCGCCGACGCGGACTACGTCGGATTTCTCGACGACGACGACCTGCTGCTGCCGCGTCATGTCGAACGGCTGGTCGATACGCTCGAACGCGACGCGGACGCCGTGCTCGCGTTCGGCGTCGCGCGCGAGACCCGAGGCGACGGACGGATGAGCCGCGTCGGCAACGGGAGGCTGACCCGCCTCGTCCTTCTCGAGCAATGCTTTTTTCCACCGTGCGCGGCGCTGTTTCGACGCAGCGCCGCGGCCGGTTGCCGCTTCGACGAAGCGCTCGATGCGGCGGAGGACTGGGACTTCTGGCTGCAGCTCTCGCGTCGCGGGCCGTTCCGGTTCGTCGACGAGGAGACAGCCCTCTATCGCGCCGACCTCGGCCGCTCGGCGATGAGCTCGCACGCCGACGACGTCGCGCAGCACTGGCGCGACGTCGTCTGGTTCAAATGGTCCGACGATCGCGACGCGCTGGTACGCGAAGTCGACGACGCGTTCGAGACCGCGCTCGGCCACGCGGCACGTGGCGATTACCGTGCGAGTGCCGCCGCGGCGGACGCGGTCCTGGCGCTGCAGCCGTTCCACGCCGGCGCGCTGTGCCTGCGCGGCACGCATCAAGCGATGCTCGGTCGCATGGACGCGGCGCGCAGCGACTTCGCCGCGGCCGTCGACGCCGATCCCGAGGACGCGTCCGCGCTGTTCAACCTCGCGCAGGCGAACGAACGGCTCGGCCGGCACCACGACGCCGCGGTGATGTACGCGCGCGTGCTCGATCTCGCGCCCGGTCATCCGGCGGCGCTCGCGAAGCTCGGCGCACTGCGTGCGTCGACGCCGCCCTCCAGGAGACCCTGACGATGAACCGCAACGAAGCGCTGTTCGAGCGCGCGCAACGCACGATTCCCGCCGGCGTCAACTCGCCGGTGCGCGCCTTCCGCAGCGTGGGCGGCACGCCGCGATTCCTCACGCGCGGCGAGGGCGCGTACGTCTGGGACGCCGACGGCAAGCGCTACATCGACTACGTCGGATCGTGGGGTCCGGCGATCCTCGGGCACGCGCATGCGGACGTCGTCGATGCGGTGCGCCAGGTCGCGCTGCAGGGGCTGTCGTTCGGCGCGCCGACCGAGATCGAGATCGAGATGGCCGAAACGCTCGTGCGCCGGCTGCCGTCGCTCGAGCTCGTCCGTCTCGTGTCGTCGGGGACCGAGGCGACGATGTCGGCGCTGCGCCTCGCGCGTGGCCACACCGGCCGCAGCAAGATCGTCAAGTTCGAGGGCTGCTATCACGGTCACGGCGACAGCCTGCTGGTGAAGGCCGGTTCGGGCGCGCTCACGTTCGGCCAGCCGTCGTCGGCCGGCGTCCCCGACGCGATCGCGGGCCTGACGATCGTCGTCCCGTACAACGACCTCGCCGCGGTCGAGCGCGCGTTCGCCGAGGCGCCGGGCGAGATCGCCGGGATCATCGTCGAGCCGATCGCCGGCAACATGAACCTCGTGCGACCCGCGGCGGGGTTCCTCGAAGGGCTTCGCGCGCTGTGCGACCGGTACGGCGCGGTGCTGATCTTCGACGAGGTGATGACCGGCTTCCGCGTGCATCCGCAGGGCGTGCAGGGGCTGTCGGGCGTGACGCCGGATCTCACCACGCTCGGCAAGGTGATCGGCGGCGGCATGCCGGTCGGCGCCTTCGGCGGCCGGCGCGAAATCATGCAGCGCATCGCGCCACTCGGTCCGGTCTACCAGGCGGGGACGCTCTCCGGCAATCCGGTGGCCGTCGCCGCCGGCCTCGCGACGCTCGCCGCCACCGAGGCGCGCGGCTTCTACGAGAGGCTCGGCAGGACGACGCGCGACATGACCGACGGGTTGGAGGCCGCGGCGAAGCGGGCCGGCGTGCAGTTCTGCGCCGATGCCGTTGGCGGCATGTTCGGGCTCTACTTCGCCGCGCGCATCCCGACGAGCTACGCGGAGATCATGGCGTGCGACAAGGAGCGCTTCAACCGCTTCTTCCACCGGATGCTCGACGCCGGTGTCTACCTCGCGCCGTCGGCGTACGAAGCGGGCTTCGTCTCGGCCGCGCATGGCGACGCGGAGATCGCCGCGACGATCGCCGCCGCCGAAGCGGCGTTCGCGTCGCTTCGCTAGGCCGGCTACTTGCCGCGCCGGTCGACCGGCGCCGCCACGCGAAGCTTGGTCGCGTGCTCGCGCTCGGCCGGCGCGCCGTGCGGATAGCGTCCGGTGAAATAGAACCGCTGCCACGCCTCGCCGAGCGCTTCGCGATCGCCCGCGTGCCAGCGCGACATGAACTCCGCCCGTCGCGTCGCCCACGCGTCCATCTCGGCGCGCAGCTCCGGGTCGTCGCCGATGTCGCGGATCTCCGCCTGCGATTTCGCGAGGGCGTGGGCGCGAACCGGGAACAGCAGGCACACCGGGTCGCCGCGCGAGAAGCGGATCGTGCCCGCGCGGGTCATCCGCCAGTTCATCGTGAACGGGTACGGCAGCCAGTCGGTCTCGATGATGCCGGTCAGCGGCGCGATGCCGTCGACCGCGGCGTTGAACGGGCCGGTGGCGAGCGTGTGCCAGCCGGGTTCGGTGCGCACGAGGTAGCCGACGTGCAGCGTCACGACCCCGTTCGCGAAGTGCGAGCGGGCGAAATGCCCGAACTGCGGGAACTCCTCGGTGGCGCGGACGGTCAGGTCAGCCGCGAGGGAGCCGCCGTTCCACGTGACCTCGAAGCCGCACGGCGCAAGCACTTCCCAGCCGTGGCCGTTGGCGATGGCGAGCGGCAGGCAGCGGTAGGCATGACGGTCGGGCGTCGCGTCCATCCAGGCGCGGCGCGCATCGGCGGCGCGAAGCACCGGCGGTATCGGGGCCAGCGCATAAAAAGTGATTTTCACCGGGGCTCGCTCGCTTTCGTCGGGGTGCAGCGACATTCTAGCGTCGCACTGTCGGCCGGCAACGACAGCGTCGCGTGGCGGTTTTGCAAAACTGCCTTGCGCGACAGAAAGTTACGTGATCCAGCCGCAACCGGCGTGCTATGATCGTTGCCGGTTTTTCTACAGGTTTTCGATGGACGCGCAAGCCCGGCCAGCCCGTAAGCGGCTCGGCGAAATCTTGATCGAACGCGGAAAGCTCGACCAGGTCGCGCTCGATCGCGCATTGCGCCTCCAGGGCGAATCCGGCGAGAAGCTCGGGCAGCTGCTCGTCACGCTCGGCGTCGTTGCGCAGCGCGATGTCGCCGAAGCGCTCGCGCAGCAGCTCGCGCTGCCGCTGTGCGACGCGTCCGCGTACCCCGAGTTTCCGATCCTCGAGGAGCGCGTGTCCGCGCGTTTCCTGCGCGAATCGCATGCGCTGCCGGTGCGCGAGGACGAATCCGAGCTCGCGCTCGCGATGGCCGATCCGACCGACGACTACACGATCGGCGCGTTCGAGCTCGTCACCGGGCGGACGGTGAAGCCGCTGGTGGCCATTCCGACCGAGCTCGACGCCGCGCTCGAGCGGCTCTACGGCGCGGGCAAGTCCGCGCTCGGCGCGATCGTCGGCGACGTCGAGCAGCGCGTCGACGATCTCGCGTTCGACGCCGACGTGCAGCAGCTGAAGGACCTCGCGTCGGAAGCGCCGGTGATCCGCATGGTGTCGCTGATCATCACCAACGCGCTCGAGATGCGCGCGAGCGACATCCACATCGAGCCGTTCGAGAATCGCCTGATCGTGCGCTATCGCGTCGACGGCGTGCTGCACGAGGTCGAATCGCCGCCGCGCCGCCTGTCCGCCGCGATCATCTCGCGCGTCAAGATCATGGCGAACCTCGACATCGCCGAGCGCCGGCTGCCGCAGGACGGCCGCATCCGCCTGCGCGTGCAGGGCAAGGAGATCGACCTCCGCGTGTCGACGGTGCCGACGATGCATGGCGAGAGCGTGGTCATGCGGATCCTCGACAAGGGCGGCGTGGCGCTCGACTTCAAGCGGCTCGGCTTCGAGGACGACACGTTGAAGGGGTTCCTCGACGTGCTGCTGCAGCCGCACGGCATCCTGCTCGTGACCGGCCCGACGGGCTCGGGCAAGACGACGACGCTGTATACGGCGCTCGACCGCCTGAACCAGCCGGACGTGAAGATCCTCACCGTCGAGGACCCGGTCGAGTACCAGATGCCGGGCATCAACCAGATCCAGGTGAAGCCGCAGATCGAGCTCACGTTCGCCAACGCGCTGCGGTCGATCGTGCGCCAGGACCCGGACGTGATCATGATCGGCGAGATCCGCGATCTGGAGACGGCGCAGATCGCCGTGCAGTCGGCGCTGACCGGTCACCTCGTGCTGTCGACCGTGCACACGAACGACGCACCGTCGACGGTGAATCGGCTGCTCGACATGGGCATCGAGGACTATCTTCTGACGTCGACGGTCATCGGCATCCTCGCGCAGCGCCTCGTGCGCACGCTGTGCCCGCACTGCAAGGAGCCGTACCCCGCGCTGCCCGAGCTCGTCGAGCAGATGAACCTGCGCAAGTTCGTGCACGAAGGCCCGATCACGCTGTGGCACGCGCGCGGCTGCGCGGCGTGCGCGAACACCGGCTACACGGGCCGCGTCAGCATCCTCGAGATGCTGCCGATGACCGACGCGCTTCGCAGCCTCGTCATGCGCCACGCGACCGCCAACGAGCTTCGTGCGCAGGCGCTCGCCGAGGGCATGCTCTCGATGTACGACGACGGCCTGCGCAAGGCGGTCCGCGGGGTCACGACGTTCGAGGAAGTGTTGCGCGTGACACGGGAATCGTAGCGATGCGCGGCCTCCACCGGCGCCCGTCGGCGAATCGCTGATGGCGCTCTATCGATACAAGGCGGTCGGCGCCGGCGGCGAAGTGGCGACCGGCGAGCTCGACGCGGCGAACGAGTCGGAGATCGTCGACCGCCTGCGCGACCAGGGGCTGATGCCGATGCAGATCGCGCCGGCGACCGGTGTCGCGACGACGGCGCAGCGCGGCGCGGTTCGCGCGCGCCGTTCCTGGTTCACGCCGCGCCACGTGACGCGCGATCAGCTGATCGGCATCACTCGCGAGCTCGCCACGCTGGTGAACGCGGGGCTGACGCTCGATCGCGCGCTCGAGATGCTGATCTCCCTCGCGATCGCGCCGCCGGTCGCCGTGCTGCTGCAGGGCGTGCGAGACGACGTCCGCGGCGGCAAGTCGCTGTCGCAGGCGCTCGATGCGCGACGCGAAGTGTTCTCGCGGTTCTACGTCAACATCGTGCGCGCCGGCGAGGCGGGCGGCGCGCTCGGCGTCGTGCTGGCGCGGCTCGCGGACACGATGGAGCGCAACAAGGAGCTGCGCGAGAGCGTCAAGAGCGCGCTCATCTACCCGACGATCCTGGTCGGCGTGGCCGCGATCTCGGTCGTCGTGCTGCTGATCTACGTCGTGCCGCAGTTCGAGCAGACGTTCGCACAGGCGGGCAAGGCGCTGCCGCTGGCGACGGCGATCGTGTTCGCACTCGCGTACTTCCTCAAGAACTGGTGGTGGACGCTGGTCGTCGGCCTGCTGGTCGGGACGTGGTGGATCAGGCGCCGGGGCGCGGATCCGGCCGTTCGCCGCCGCCGCGACGCCCGCTACCTCGCGCTGCCGCTCGTCGGCGACCTCGTGCGCAAGGTCGAGGTCGCCCGCTTCGCCAGGACGCTCGCGACGCTCCTCGGCAACGGCGTCACGCTGCTCGCCGGCCTGTCGATCGTGCGCGAGACGATGGGGAACGTCGTGCTGTCGCAGGCACTCGAAGGGGTGACGGCGCGTCTGCGCGAGGGGCGCGGCTTCGGCCGGCCGCTCGCCGACACCGGGCTCTACCCGCGGCTCGCGACGCAGCTGATCCTCGTCGGCGAGGAATCGGGGCGGCTCGAGGAAATGCTGGTGAAGGTCGCCGACATCTACGACCGCGAGGTCCAGCTCGCGGTCAAGCGTTTCCTCGCGGTCCTGGAGCCGGTGCTGATCCTCTCGCTCGCCGTGATCATCGGCGGGATCGTGTTCTCGATCCTGCTGGGCGTCATGGGCATGACCGAACTCGTCGGCTGACGGCGGCTCTAAGCGGAGCCGCGGCGCAACGGCAGGTCGCCCGCGGCCTTCGAACAATGAAAGGGACCTTCATGCAACCCGAACGCAAGCTTCCGGCCTCCTCGCAGCGCGGCATGACGCTGATCGAGATCCTCGTCGTGCTGGTCCTGATCGGCGTGGTGCTCGGCATCGTCGGCGGGAACTTCCTCGGCAAGGGCGAGAAGGCGAAGGCCGATGCGGCGAAGATCGAGATCGGACAGATCTCGCAGACGCTCGACCTCTACAAGCTCGAGACCGGTCGCTATCCGACGACGCAGGAGGGATTGCAGGCGCTGATCAGCGCGCCCGCCGGCGTCGCGAACTGGAACGGTCCGTACTGGAAGAAGCAGGCCGTGCCCAAGGATCCATGGGGCAACGAGTACCGCTACGCGGCGCCGGGGCCCAACAACACCGCGTACGAGATCATGTCGTACGGCGCCGACGGCAAGGAAGGCGGCGAAGGCCCGAACAAGGACATCACCAGCGCGCAATGATCGCGCGCCTGGCGCCCATGTCGGTGGGTCGTGATGCAGCCGGGCCGGCGCCGCGCGACCGCGCGGCCGGCGTGACGCTGATCGAGCTCCTCGTCGTGCTCGCGATCATCGCCCTGATGACCGCGCTCGTGCTGCCGATGTTCGGTCCCGGCGTATCGACGAGCGAGCTCAAGGGCGCCGCGCGCCAGGTCGCCTCCGGCATGCGGCTCGCGCGCACCGAGGCGATGGCCACGCGGCGCGAGACGTTCGTGACGTTCGACCTCGAGGGCCGGCGCTTCATGGTCGGCGCCGATCGTCGCGAGCACCCGCTGCCCAAAGGGGTCGAGATGAAGCTCTTCACCGCGCAGATGGACCTCGTGAACGATCGCGTCGGCGCGATCCGCTTCTATCCCGACGGCGGCAGCAACGGCGGCCGCCTCACGCTCGCGGCCGGCGAGCGCAAGTTCGAGATCGACGTCGACTGGCTGACGGGCCGCGTCGCGGTGCTCGATTGACGATGCGCACGCAACGCCGACACGCGGTGCGCGCCCGTTCGCGAGGCTTCTCGCTGATCGAGGTGCTCGCTGCGTTCGTCATCCTCGCGCTCATTGCGACGGCGCTGTTCCAGCTGTTCTCCGCCGCACTCGCCAATGCGGCGGCGTCGGAAGAGTGGAGCCGGGCGATCCTGGTCGCGGAAAGCCGTCTCGCTGCCGCGGCCAGCGCTTACCCGCTCGTCGAGACGACGGACCAGGGCACCGATGGCGACGGCCGCATCCGCTGGCAGACGCGAACCGCCGTGTGGGAGCCGCCTGCGGACCCCGAGCTCGCGAAGCTCAGCGACGCGATGACGACGCGGCTGTTCCGCATCGAGGTCGACGTCCACTTTCCCGGCGCGTCCGGGCGCGACCGCTCGTTCTCGCTCGCCACGCTGCGAATGGCGCAAAGGACGCTGCAGCAATGAGCGCACGCCATCGCCAGGCGGGGTTCACGCTGCTCGAGCTCGTGATCGCGCTCATGCTGCTGGCGCTGATGTCGGGCGTGCTCTACGGCGCGCTCGGCTATGCGGGACGCAGCTGGGAGGGCGGCGAAGCGAAGGCCGAAGCGACCGCCTCGATGCGGCTGACGCACCAGTTCCTGCGCGCGCAACTCGAGGGCCAGCATCCGTTGCGCATGCGCAAGATGCCGGAGTATCCGCTGCTGTTCGGCGGCTCGCGCGACGAGCTCCGCTACGCCGCGCAACTGCCTGCACGCATCAGCGGCGGAGGCGTCTGGTACTACCGCCTCGAGGTCGTCAAGGAAGGCGATCGCAGCCGCCTCGTGCTCGAGCGGCAGGTGCCGGAGCTCGACGGCAGCGCCATCCCCGGGTTCGACAGGACCGACCGGTCCGTCCTCGCCGACGACATCGCCGAGATCCGCATCAGCTATTACGGCCGCGACGCGGGCGCGTCGCTGTCGACGAACCCCACGTGGCGCGAGCGCTGGGACGACCGTAACCGCCTGCCGCTGATGGTGCGCATCGACGTGCTGCCGCAACGCGGGCCGGCGTGGCCGACGCTGGTCGTCGCGCCGCGCCAGGCGCCCGAGTCGGGCTGCCGGCAATGGGACGCCGCCACCGAGCGCTGCGTCGGGATGGCGTCGTGAGCGCGCCGCTCATCGGCCGCAAGCCGCGCGCGCAGCGCGGCGTCGCGCTCGTCATGGTGCTGTGGCTGTGCATCCTCTTGACGGTCGTCGGCGGCGCGTTCGCGTTTTCGATGCGCAACGAAGCGCTCGCCTCGCGCAACGCCGTGTCGCTCGCGCAGGCGCGCGCCGCGGCGGACGGTGCGATCGACCGCACGACGTTCGAACTGCTGCGCCCGCGCACGCAGCAGTCGTGGAAGCCCGACGGTGCTTCGCATCGCTGGAACGACGGCGACACGCTGGTCGTCGCCAGCGCGCGCGACGAGAGCAGCAAGCTCGACCTCAACACCGCCGCCGAGCCGTTGCTGAAGAGCATGTTCACCAACATCGGCGGACTGACCGACGTCGAGGCGAGCGCGATCGTCGACGCCATCGTCGACTGGCGCGACGCCGACGACCTGCGCCGCCCGAACGGCGCGGAGGCGGGCGACTATCGCTCGGCCAACTCGAAGTACACGCCGAGCAACAGCGCGTTCGAGAGCGTCGGCGAGCTGTCGCGCGTGCTCGGGATGACGCCGGCCTTGTACGCGCGCGTCGCCGGCTCGCTCACCGTGCATTCGCGCCAGTCGGGCATCAATCCGGCGACGGCGAGCCGCGAGACGCTGCTCGCGTTTCCCGGCGCGACGCCGGAAATCGTCGACGAATACGTCACGCGGCGCGACGAGGCGCTCGCTTCCGACCTCGGCGTGCCGCCGTTTCCGCCGGCGCAGGGTTACGCGGCGAACGCCGTGCCCGTCTGGCGCATCCGCGCCGAGGCCGTGCGCCCCGATGGTGTAACCTTCGTGCGCGAGGCGGTGGTGCGTGCCACCGCCGATCCGCGCCGGCCGTTCTACGCGCTGCTCTGGACCGAGGGTGCGCAGGCGCCGGCCCCCGACGCGCCCGCGTCCGCCGCGGCTTCGGCCCCGGCGCCGGACGGCTCGACCCGTCCCGCTGCTCCCACTGCGAAGCCCGAAAGCGATGCCCGCCGATCGTGACCTTTCCGCCAGCGCATCCGTACGCTCCCGCGCGTTCGGGCGGGGCTCGGCGCTGCGCGAGTTCTTTCGCTGGTGGGCGGACGAGCTTGCCGGGCTCGTGCCGCAGCGCACGCGCGCGGCGATGCAGCGGCGGCGCATGCGGCCGGTCCTCGCGTTCGATGGCGATGCCGCGACGCTCTGGCTGCCGGCGATGCAGGACGGCCAGCCTTCGATGCAGCCCGGGCCCCGGATCGTTCTGGGCGGCGATGCGGCCGCAACGGCCGCATCGGCACGCGCGGTGCTCGATGCCGCGCGCGGCGCCGCGTCCGGCGATGGCGCGAAGCTGGTCGTCGCGCTGCCGGCGCGCCAGACGCTTCGCCGTGTGCTCCGCCTGCCTGCGGCCGTCGAGGAAAACCTGAAGCAGGCGCTCGCCTACGATCTCGACCGCCACACGCCGTTCAAGAGCGAAGACGTCTACTTCGATGCGGCGGTCGTCGAGCGCGACGCCGCCCGTAGCGAGATCAAGGTCGAGCTCGCGGCCGCGCGCCGGCCGGTCGTCGACCAGGTCCTCGCGCAGGCGGAGAGCTTCGGCGTCGACGTGGCGGCCATCGCGCCGGGAGCGCCGGTGGAGGCGGCGTTGTCGCGCCTGAGCCTGCTGCCCGACGAGCGCCAGCCGCGCGGCGGCTACGGCTTCGCCTGGCGGATCGGCGTGCCGGCACTGCTGCTCGTGTTGCTCGTCGGCGTCGCGATCGCGGTGCCGATCTGGCAGAAGCGCGAATACGCGATCGCGCTCGGTCGCAGCGTCGACGAGGCGCGCGCGCAGGCGGCCGTGTCCGAGCGCGTCAAGGCGGAGCTCGACCGCCTGACCGGCGATTACAACTTCGCGCTGGAGCGCAAGTTCGCCTTTCCTTCGTCGGTACAGGCGCTGGAGGAGATCACGAAGCTGCTTCCCGACGACACGTGGCTCACGCAAATGGAGATGAAGAGCGTCTCCCGCGGCAAGGATGCGCAGCGCGAGCTGCTGTTGCGCGGCGAGTCGGTCAACGCCGGCCGGCTCATCACCGCGTTCGAGGAATCGCGCGTGTTCACGCAGGCAGCGCCGCGTTCGCCCACGACCAAGATCCAGCCCGGACCGGGCGAGATCTTCGACCTGGCCGCGCAGCTTCGGCCGCTGCCGGCGCCCGCCCCGGTCGCGCTTGCGGAGCTCGCAGCCGCAAGCGCCGCGGGTTCGCCGCCGGCGCCCGGAGCGGTCGCGCCGTCC
>Ga0307412_10000941_pt1 | contig 16657 bp, 20 predicted proteins | sample DK1Cmetagenome_3_FD_203823 | JGI IMG/M metagenome (GOLD analysis project Ga0307412, IMG submission 203823) | Maize rhizosphere microbial communities from greenhouse at UC Davis, California, United States - DK15-C-1 | ecosystem: Host-associated > Plants > Roots > Rhizosphere > Soil | place: USA...
ACGCCTCCTGCAGCCCGTATTTGCCGTCGCCGACGATCGGGTGGCCGATCGCCGCCATGTGGACGCGCAACTGGTGGGTACGGCCGGTGAACGGCTGGAGTTCTACCCAGGCGCAGCGGTTGCCGGCCATTTCGATGACGCGGTAGCGGGTGCGGGCGAGCTGGCCCTCTTCCGTATCGACCTGCATCTTCTCGCCGCCGGTGCCGGGCTGCTTGCCGATCGGCAACTCGATGAAGCCGTCCTCGATCTCCGGCACGCCCATTACCAGCGCCCAGTAGATCTTGCGCGCGGTGCGGCTGGAAAAGCTCTTCGAGAAGAACGCCGCGGCGCGGGCGGAGCGGGCGATCAGCAGCGCGCCCGACGTGTCCTTGTCGAGCCGGTGGACCAGCTTGGGGCGGCCCTCGGCTTCGAACCACAGGCCGTCGAGCAGCTCGTCGACATGCTCGAACGTCTTGGTGCCGCCCTGGGTCGCGAGGCCCGGCGGCTTGTTGAGCACGAGCGCGGCGTCGTCGCGGTGGATCACCAGCGATTGCGCAAAGGCGGTCTGTTCGTCGCTGAGCGGCTTGGGGGCCGGCTTGGCGCGCGGGGCAGCAGCAGCGGTGGCGGCGGCGGCCTTGGCGGGCTCTGCCGGTGGGACGCGGATCTGCTGGCCGGCGACGATGCGGTCGCCCGGCGTGGCGCGCGAACCGTCGACGCGCAGCTGGCCGGTGCGGGCCCAGCGCGAGACGATGTTGAAGCTCACATCGGGGAGGTGCCGCTTGAACCAGCGATCGAGGCGGATGCCGTCATCGTCATAGCCGACGACGAACTGGCGGACGTCCTTGTCGGTGCTCATGCGGTCACCGTCCGGGCGAGGGTCATGCCGATCGCCAGCGCGCCGATCGCGCCGATTACCGAGGCGAGGACATAGCCGATCGCGATCAGCAGGTCGCCGCGCTCGATCATCGCGAAGGTCTCGAGCGAGAAGGAGGAAAAGGTGGTGAAGCCGCCGAGCACGCCGACGCCGAGCAGCAGCCGCGCCTGTTCGGCATTGGGGCCGAAGCGGAGCAGGCTGGCACCGAGCAAGCCCATCAGGAAACCGCCGACGATATTGACCGCCAGCGTTCCCCAGGGGAAGGCGACACCGAACAATGCTATGCCGGCACGGCCAACGCCGTAGCGGGCCGCGGAGCCGATGGCACCGCCGAGCATCACGAGAAATAGATTGGGCATCGTGCGCCCCTAGCGCGAATCGTGCGAAAGGGGAACCGCCGTGGTTCCGGCTGTTTACGGAGCCTGGGTTGCAGGAAGGGACAGGCTGGGGCCGAGCGCCCTTCCGTCCACGACCGGCGCGCCCTGCTGCCAGCAGGACTTCCAACGGTTGCTGGCATTGTGCCACCAACTCGCGAAATCGCCCGCGTCCTGGCTGACACTGATTTCGGTGAAATAGCCCGCCTGCGTCGTGGTGCCCTTGATGGTGACGGTGGAAGAATCCGACACGATCACGAAGTCGCGGATTGGCGCGAAACCGGCGGGGCGGATGGCCCAGAGCGCGGTGAAGGCCGGCGCCACCGAGGCGCAGGTCGCGCCGTCCAGCCAGTCATGGACGCGCGCCTCGGTGGCGATGCACTTGCGATCCGGGCCCTGCTTGTCGCACCAGCGCCGGTCGCGGCGGATCCGCTCGGCGATCCAGCGCGGCCCGGCGGGGCCACCGGAGACCGTGCCGAAGATGACCTTCTCATCGACGAAGTTGCCCAGGCCGCCGCCGACATTGGTCACCGTGTACTGGACGTTGAGCGTTCGTTCGCCCGCGGGGGTGCCGATGGACAGAAGCAGAAGGGGGAGAGTGGAAAGCTGGGGCAGCATGGCGGGCCTCCTGACGCGAAGCGTGGCGCAGCCCGCAGCATATCATGGCCGGATCGATCGACGATAGCGCGTGCAGCGGGCGATCAAATATTGGTGTGCTATCTTGATAACACGGATGGGAGCCCCACATGCCCGGCATGTTCAACGCAATCTCGCTGCTGATCGGGCTGGTGGCGCTGCCCTTCGCGCTGGTGGGGATCATTCCCTTTCCGCTGGTGCCGCTGACCAACTGGATCGCCTTTCCGATCGCGCTGACCGGGGTGGTGGTCGGGCTGCTCTCGCGTGGTACGGCGGGGCGAAACCTCAATTTGCTGATCCTGATCGTCAGCGGGGTGCGGCTGATGCTGACCGGCGGGATTATCTGACAACGAAAAAGGGGCCCGGCGGACCGGACCCCTTTTCTTCAACCTCAGGCCGAGGCTCAGCGGCAGCGCACGTTGCCGCGATCCACCGACTGGCCGAGCGCGCCGCCCGCCACTGCGCCGAGCAGGGTGCCGAGCGTCGCATTGCCGCCCGAGGACAGCGCGTTGCCGAACAGGCCACCCGCCACGCCGCCGACGATCAGGCCGGTGGTGCCGTCGCTGCGGCGGCAATAATAGCGGTTGTCGCGGCCGCGATAGATCCGGTCGTTCCGGCTCAGGCGGCGCTCCTGATAATAGCGGCCGTCGCGGTAGAAATTGTCGGCATAATAGCGCCGCTGGCCGGGGGCCGGGCGGTTGTAATCATAGTTGCGATAGCGGCGCCAATCGCCCTGGTTGCCGCGCGGTCCGCGATCGTCGCGCCGTGCCTGTCGATCGTCGCGGTGGTCACCGCGGTGATCGCCGCGGTCCTGCCATTGGGCATCGCGGTCGGGGCGGCCCTGCTGCGCCAGCGCGGGAACGGTGGGCAGGGTAAGGGCCGCAGCCGCGGCGAAGACGAACAACATGCGCATCAGATCACTCCAGAATCGTTTCCAATGCGTGCCAAACGTCTCGCCGCTGCTGTCGGTTGCGTGAACCGCAAACTACCGTCGGTTCATTCCGCGTCCATCGCGGCGATCCGGGTGTCGCCCGAATAGGCGAACAGCAGATCGCTGCCGACTTCCGCGTGCAGTTCGACATGGCCCTCGAGCGTCAGGCACTCGCCCGCCTTGAACGCGATGCCGTCGACCACGCCTTCGCCCCGTACCGGGATCAGCCAGCCGGTGATGCCGTCGGGCAGGGTGAAGCGGCGGTGGCCGCCTTCCCAGCGCTCGAGCACGAACTTGGGGCCTTCGACCAGGATCGTTCGGCTCGGGGAGACGGCACCCGGCATCGGGTGCGGCACGAAGGGGACGGGGTCGGCGACGGCGATGCCCTGGTCGAGGTGCAACTCGCGCGGGCGGCCATAATCATAGAGGCGATAGGTGGTCTCGCTGTTCTGCTGGACCTCGATCAGCGTGATTCCCGCGCCGATCGCGTGGACCGTGCCCGAGGCCGAGTAGAAAAAGTCGCCGGCCTTGACCGGCTTCCAATCGACCAGCTGCTCGATCGAACCATCGAGTGCGGCTGCGCGCAGTTCTTCGCGATCGACCGGGCGGACGGTGCCGATGGCGATGGTCGAATCGGGTTCGGCATCGAGGATCACCCAGCATTCGTCCTTGCCGCGCGGCAGGCCGGCGGCGTGCGCCTGTTCGTCGTTCGGATGGACCTGGACCGACAATTTCTCGCTGGTGAACAGATACTTGATCAGCAGATCGGGGGTGCTGTCGCCCGGCGTCTGGAACCAGACTTCGCCCACAGGATCACCATCCGCGGCGGGATCGGCGAATCCCGGATAGAGGGTGTGGCGGCCCCAGGGTTTTTCGACGCGGTGGGTGGCGAGAAGGGTGGCGGGCACGGATAATCCCCTTGGCTGGACGGTACTGGAACGGCAGCGCATGTGGCGCGAAGCGGGTTCCGCCGCAATCCCGCCCCGAAAAGGATTGTTTGCAGCCACGGGCCCGGTCTAAGACCGCGCCATATGCGTAGTCCCCTGCCTCGCGCGCTTGCGTTCGCGCTTCTCCCGGTGTTCGCCCTTTCCGTCGCCGGCTGCGCCAAGCGCGGCGGTGTGAAAGACCTTCCCTATGTCGCGCGCGACGTCGGCACGCTGTACAGCACGGCCAAGCTGAAGCTGGACCAGCACCAGTACAAGCTTGCAGCCGCGCTGTTCGACGAGGTCGAGCGCCAGCATCCCTATTCGGTCTGGGCGCGGCGCGCACAGCTGATGGGCGCGTTCAGCTATTATCTGAACCGTGACTATGCCGAAGCGATCGCCTCGGCGCAGCGCTTCCTGGCGGTCCATCCCGGCAACCGCGATGCGGCCTATGCCTATTATCTCATCGGCATTTCCTATTACGAGCAGATCAGCGACGTCACCCGCGACCAGAAGATCACCCAGCAGGCGCTCGATTCGCTCGGCGAGCTGATTCGCCGCTACCCCAATTCGAAATACGCGGCGGATGCCCGCCTGAAGCTCGACCTTGTCCGCGATCACCTGGGCGGCAAGGAAATGGAAGTCGGCCGCTTCTACGAGACGCGCGGCCAGTGGCTGGCGGCGGTGCTCCGCTTCCGCACCGTGGTCGACAACTACCAGATGACCACGCACGTGCCCGAAGCGCTGATGCGCCTGACCGAGGCCTATCTCGCGCTCGGCGTGCCCGAGGAAGCGAACAAGGCGGCGGCGGTGCTCGGCGCCAACTATCCGGGTACCGACTGGTACAAGCACGCCTATGAACTGATGCAGGAAAATCAGGACAAGGTGGCGGCCGCGGCCAAGGCCGGCCCGCCGCCCAAGCCGAAGAGCTGATCGCTAAAGACTCTTTCGTTCTTCCTCTGTTCCTGCGATAGGGGGCCACGATGCTGACCGCGCTATCCATTCGCGACGTGGTGCTGATCGAGGCGCTGGACCTGGAGTTCGGCGAGGGTCTCGGCGTGCTGACCGGCGAGACCGGGGCGGGCAAGTCGATCCTGCTCGACGCGCTGGGCCTGGCGCTGGGCGCGCGCGCCGATAGCGGGCTGGTGCGCAGCGGCGCGGGCCAGGCGGTGGTGGTGGCGAGCTTCGTGCCGCCGCCGGCGGACAGCGCCATCGCCAATCTCTTCGCGCAGAACGGCATGGAGCTGGAGCCGGGCGAGCCGCTGCTGATCCGGCGGCTGGTCAAGGCCGATGGCGGCAGCCGCGCGTTCGTCAACGATCAGCCGGCCTCGGCCGGGTTCCTGCGCGAACTGGCGCCGCACCTCGTCGAGATCCACGGCCAGCACGACGATCGCGGGCTGCTCAATCCACGCGGGCACCGGGTGTTGCTCGATCTGTTCGGGCGGTGCGACACCGGGCCGATCGCGATCGCGCACCGGGCGTGGCGCGCCGCCGAGGATGCGCTGGCGGTGGCGCGGGCCGAGCAGGACAGTGCTGAGCGCGACCGCGAATGGCTGGAACATGCCGTCACCGAATTGTCCACCCTAGCCCCCGAAGCGGGCGAGGAGGAGCGGTTGGCCGAACGTCGCGCGACCATGCAGCGGGGCGAGAAGATCGCCACCGACCTGCAGGGAATCGCGGACCTGCTCGAAGGATCGGACGGCGGGCTGGCGCGGCTGCGCCAGGCGGCACGGATCCTGGAGCGCGTGGCCGACGATCACCCGGCGCTGACGGAAGCGCTGGCAGCGATCGACCGCGCCATCACCGAGGGCAGCGAGGCGCAGGTGCAGGTCGATGCCGCAGCGGAAGCGCTGGCGTTCGACCCCGCTGCGCTGGAGGCCGACGAGACGCGCCTGTTCGAGTTGCGCGCGCTTGCCCGCAAGCACCGGGTGCAGCCCGATGAATTGGCGGCCCTGCTGACGGAGCTGTCCGGCCGGCTCGACCGGCTGACCAGTGGCGGTGCGGGGATGGCCAAGCTGGAACTGGCGGCGGAGGAAGCGCACCGCACCTATCGCGAGGCGGCGCGGACGCTTTCGGCGATGCGGACGATGGCGGCGGCGCGGCTCGATGCGGCGGTGGCGGCCGAGCTCAAGCCGCTCAAGCTCGATGCGGCGCGGTTCCGCACCGTGGTCGAGCCGCTCGACGAGGCCCAGTGGAGCGCATCCGGCATGGACCGGGTGGAGTTCGAGGTTTCGACCAATCCCGGCGCGCCGTTCGCGCCGCTGATGAAGATCGCCAGCGGCGGTGAGCTTTCGCGCTTCATCCTGGCGATGAAGGTTGCGCTGGCCGAAGAGGGCGGCGCGCGGACGCTGATCTTCGACGAAATCGATCGCGGCGTCGGCGGTGCGGTGGCCGATGCGATCGGCGAGCGGCTGGCGCGGCTGGCGCAGGGATCGCAGCTGCTGGTGGTGACGCACAGCCCGCAGGTCGCGGCGCGCGGCGCCCGGCACCTGCTGATCGCCAAAAGCCATGACGGCATCGTCACCCGCACCGGCGTGACCCCGCTCACCCCCGAGCAGCGGCGCGAGGAGATCGCGCGGATGCTCTCCGGCGCCGAGATCACCCCGGAGGCGCGGGCGCAGGCGGAGCGGCTGCTGGCGGCCTGAACCTGCCCGCTGAACCTGAACGAACCTCGCCGCCTTGCGACAAATCGTGACGGAAAATGCATGGCCTTGGGACAAAGTGACGACATCGGCGTTCCACAACGGCTCTCGACCGCAGGGGCGGTCCAGTCGAATTGAGGAGTAACCCGATGAAGAAGTTCATGCTGCTGATCGCCGGTCTGGGTGTTGCCACCGCCGCCGTGCCCGCGTCCGCTGCGCCCGCTTTCACCGCTGCCTATGCGCAGGGCGGCTGGCAGAACATCAACGCCCGCCAGGACCGGATCGAACAGCGGATCAACCAGGGCATCCGCTCGGGCGCGCTGAGCCGCCGCGAGGCGACCCAGGTCCGCAACGAATATCGTGGCCTGGTGCGCCTGGAAGCCCGCTATCGCGCCTCGCGCCCGGGCCTGACGATGCAGGAGCGCCGCGATCTCGATCGCCGCTATGACGCGCTGTCGGCCAAGATCCGAATCGAGAAGCACGACCGCAACAACCATCGCCGCTAATCGCGCCGATAGAATGGAGACGGGCCTCGCCGCATGGCGGGGCCCGTTTCGTATTGAGGCGGACCTCTTCCATTCTTTTGGCCGTCCCGGAGCCGGCGGCCAGTGGCGCGCGCAGCGGGACGGCAGGCGATCAGCTCTCCGTCTTCGGCGGCGTGCGGCGGGTGCGCGGTTTGGCTGGCGTATCCTTGGCCTTGCGCGTGCGGCGGGGCGGGGGCGCCTTGGCGACCTTGGTGGCGGCCGCGTCCGGCGTCGAGGCGGCGGGTGTTGCCGGCTTGCGCGTGCGGCGCGGCGTGGCGGCCTTGGCGGGCTCGGCTGCCGTCGCCTCCGGTGCCGGATCGCCGGCGCTGGCAGCGGGCTTGCGCACGCGCTTCACGACGGGCTTGGCGATGGCCGCCTCGGCCTTGGGCTCGGCTGCCGGGGCGGGCGGCACGGGGGTGGATTCCGGCGCGGGCTCCGGCTTCGCGCTATCGCCCTTGATGCGATGGGCGAGTGCGACCAGGCCGGCGGAAAGCAGATCTGCAATCACCGGGTGCTTGGCGAGGCCGGTCAACTGGCGGCGTGCGTCCTTGGGCAGCTTGATGCCGCCGATCACTTTCGGCAATAACGACGACTTCTTGCCGTCCTTCTTCGCCTTCTTCTCTTTCTTGCCTGCCATGCCGCACCTCGCTCACTGGGTGAAGGGACCAGCTTCCGCCAAGCGATTCGCGCTGTCAACTTGGACGCGCAATCCGCTTAGTGCTGGGTGCGCTCGTCGCCTTCCCATTCGAACACGATTTCAAGATCGGACTCCGGCGGCGCGGCGGCGGGCTGGCGCAGATGGCGCGGCAGCGTTGTCGGCGGACGACGGCGGCGAGGTGATCGATAGGGTTTTGGCTTCTGCATCATGGGCTCCTTGCGATTCACCGCAGATACGAAACCCTGCATGTACGACTCAGGTTCCCCGGCGCGCCGCCACGAGCCGCGCCAGATAGCGGTGCAATCGTTCGCTGTTGGCAGCCCAGGTAAAAGGCTCGGCGTTCCGGCGGACCTCGGCTGCGGCAGGGGGCGCGGCGATGAGTGCTGCGATGGCAGCGGCGAGGGCGGCGGGGGTGCGTTCGACGATGCGGCCGGCGCTGGGCGCGGTGACGACCTGGCGCGCGCCGCCCACATCGGGGATGACGATCGGCGTGCCGCTCGCCAGTGCTTCGAGCCAGGCATTGGCGAGCCCCTCCGACGACGAAGCGAGCGCCATCACATCGGCGGCGGCCAGCAGCGCGGCGACCTTTTCCGGCGGGAGCGCGCCGCATAGCCGGATGCGGTCTGCGCAGCCCCGTGCCTCGATCCGGGCGGCGAGGCGATCGGCCTCCGCGCCCTGGCCGGCAATGGCGAGATGGACGCCCGGCAGGCCGGCGACCGCGTCGATCAGCAGATCGTGCCCCTTGAGCGGAATCAGCGCGCCGACCGAGGCGACCAGCGGGCCGGCGATCCCCAGTGCCCGCTTGGCGGCGGCGCGGTCGCGGGGGGCGAAGCGGGTGAGATCTACGCCGGTGACGATGCATTCGGTACGCTCCCCCGACATGCCGAGCGCGATCATGTCGTCGCGCAGCGCGAGCGAGACCGCGAGCAGTCCGTCCGCTGCCTGGCCGGCCGCGACGATCTGGCGGGCGATGGCGGGGCGGCGGGTCCATTGATGAATGTCCGATCCGCGTGCCTTGATCGAGACGGGAACGTCGAACGCCTTGCCCAGCGCGACGGCGGCGGGACCATCGGGGAAGAAGAATTCGGCGCTGATCACGTCGAAGGGAAAGCTGCGGCGCAATTCGGCCAGCATCGGGCGGAGCGCGCGGGCGAGCATTGCGGCGTGGAACCGGCCCCCCGTTGCAGGCAGGTTCAGAAAGCGCGGACGGTGGACGGTAAGGCCGTTCCAGGATTCGGCTGCGGGCTGCGCGGCGAGCGCGGCGTAGCGCGGGTGGCGGTCCAGCGGAAACGGCGGAAGGCCGCGCGGGGCGACGACCTGTATCTCCACCCCGTCCCGTGCCGCCAGCGCCCGGGTCTGGCGCTCGACGAAGATGCCAAAATTGGGGCGCGCGGCATCCGGGAACAGGGTGGAGAGAACGAGGACGCGAAGCATGTCCCCCAGGGTGGTAGCACCCCGGGGTTAAGCTTCGGCTATCAGCGGCAGTTGTTGCCGCCGCGCTCGATCGCGCGGCCGGCCAGCGCGCCGGCTACGCCGCCGAGCACGGTACCGGCGGTACGATCGCCGCTGGTGTCGATGGTGCGGCCGAGCAGCGCACCGCCGACGGCGCCGATCACGGTGCCGGTGGTGCCGTCCGGCTTGCGGCAATAGCGGCGACCGTCGCGGCCGCGCCATTCACGATAGGCGTGGCGGCGGTCGTCGCGATAGCGGCGGTCGTCCCGGTCGCGATAATGGCGGTCCTGGCCGATGGTCGCCTTGGCTTCTGCCTGGGTCGCCGGCAGGACGACGGCGGCGGGAATGGCGAGCGCCGCGGCGCTGAGCGAAAGAAGAAGGGTACGCATATCAAACTCCCCGATATCTTGTAGATGAAGCGAACGTGTCGTGCTTAGGCCCAGTTGCATGAACCTGATACTACGTGCCGTTCAGGCAGGAGGCAGACGCATGGACGAAGCGCGGGCGATCATCGAGCAGCTGGACCTGGCGCCACATCCCGAGGGCGGCTGGTATCGCGAGATGTGGCGGGCCCCTGCGGCGGGCGATGCCCGATCGGCCGGTACCGCGATCCTGTTCCTGCTGGAGGCCGGGCAACGCTCGCACTGGCACCGGGTGGATGCCGACGAGCTGTGGCTATGGCACGCCGGATCGCCGCTGGAATTGCAGATCGGCGGCGAAGCGGGCGGGGTCGAGCGGCTCCCGCTCGGGAACGACGTGCTCGCCGGCCAGTCGCCGCAACTGCGGGTTCCGGCTGGCCGCTGGCAGGCGACCGAGGCGCCGCAGGGCTGGGGGCTGGTGAGCTGCGTGGTCGTGCCCGGCTTCGATTTCGCCGGGTTCGAACTGGCGGCCCCCGGCTGGGCGCCGCCCGGGCACTGAGCCAGTTATCCCCGTTATCCACGTTATCAACAGGGTGTCGGTAGCAGCCGGGGCTTGGTGCGACTCGCCGCGGGTGAGACCATCAATGCCGTAAGAAGGCGGGTCTCGCTTCGGTAAAATGAAGTGATATCGGTAGCTTACGAGCTGGTGTCGGTGTCGGTTCCGCCTGGAGCCGCCCCGGCTTCGGCAGGAACGCGACGATCGCCCCTCCCGGTGGCGGCGCGCGGCTCCGACGCGGCGATCGCTTCCCTGCCGGGGCGAGCGTTGCAGGCCGCCGACAGGGCGGGGCGACGCTTCGGCGCCGGGCCCGACCGGCCGGCGACATGGGGGGCTGGCGGCGACGCCGGCCCCCCTTCAGCCTCCGGTATACCCCGATTGGCAAGCGCGCGGACGGCGCGCATAGCGGGCTTTGCACGGATCTGGAGCATCGGGTGGGACGCATTTTCGAACGATTCGCGCAGAGCGTGGCGGGATGGGCCGGGCGTCCGCCTGCCTTCGCCCTGGCCTTCCTGATCATCGTGGTCTGGGGGACGAGCGGGCCGTTGTTCCACTGGTCGGACACCTGGCAGCTGGTGATCAACACCGGCACCACCATCGTCACCTTCCTGATGGTGTTCCTGATCCAGAACGCCCAGAACCGCGATGCCGCCGCGATGCAGGCCAAGCTGGACGAGGTGATCCGCGCGATCGACGAGGCGCGCAACGAGTTCATCGGCATCGAGCATCTGAGCGAGAAGCAACTGCTCGATATCCGCAACCGGCTGGAGCACGAGTTCGGCGCGGGCGATCCGGCACGGCACGAGACGATCGAGAAGGTGATCCTGCGCCGCTGAGGCGGCTAGCTAGCGCACCTGCCGCCGGATTTGCGCGAGGCGGGCGAGTGCGGCGGGAATCACCGGGCCGCCGCAATTGACCAGCTGGCGCGGGAACTGCGCCTGGGTGATTGGCAGGCCCGTTTCGGCAATGGCGCGCGTGCGCAGGGTGGACGCGCGCGAATCATTGTCATGGCCGGCGCCTTCCGGGGCGAGCATCACGCGAGGTGGATCGGCAATCACCCGCTCCATTGGCAGGTGGCCGGTGTGGCTGAGGCCGTAATGTGCCGCCTGGTTCGAGAAACCGGTCCGCGTCAGCATGTCGTCGAGCAGCGTCTGGCCACCGGTGACGAGATTGCCGCCGATCCAGAGCAGGGCAGGGGCCTGGGGCCCGCTCCAGCGCGTCGCGGCGACGGCGGCATCGATCCGGGCGTTGAGCGCGGCGCCCTTGGCGGGCGCGCCCACCGCCGCAGCCAGTTCGGTCACCTGCGCCTTGCTGTCCTCGATCGAGGGCGGGATGTTGAGGTAGAGTACCTGCAACCCGGCGCGGGCGAAGGCCTCCCGGGTCGAGGGTGCGGTGAAGCTGCTGGCGATCACCAGATCGGGCTTCAGGCCGATCACTTCCTCGGCCGTGCCGTTGTTGCCGCGGAAGCGGCGGGCGATGTCGAGCGGGATCGAGGTCGAATCGGGCGCTTGCGAATAATGGCTGATCGCGGCGATCCGCGACGGCGGCACCAGCTCCAGCAGCGTCGCGTCGGCACAGGGGTTCATCGAGACGATACCCCCGCCGCCCGCCGACGGCGGCGCCGCGCAGCCCGCGAGCCACAGGCAGGCGAGCAGCGCGGCGCCGAGTCTCACTGGAAGCGCACCCGCACGCCGCCGTAGGCAGCGCGGCCATAGGTGCCGTAGCCGGTGATCTGCTGGTAGCGCACGTCGCCGATATTATCGATACGGCCATAGACCGACAGCATTTTCGTGACCGGCATCTCCGCCCGCACGCCGGCGAGCGCGGTGCCGTCGATCGGCGTGGCGTTGCCGACATCGTTGAAGCTGTCGCCCACCATCGTCACCGTCCCCCCGATCGCGAGGCCGAAGGGGAAGCGATAGTCGGCGGAGACGCTGCCGGTGTCGCGCGGGCGGCGCGGCAGGTCGTTGCCGAGATAGCCGGCGCTGCGGTTTTCGGACGTCACATGCGTGAAGTTTGCCCGCACGGTGAGGGCCTTCACCGGCTGGAGCATGCCCTCGAGCTCGAACCCCTCGGCGCGCGTCTTGTTGAGGTTGTAATAGGTCGAGGTGTCGAAATTATAGTCGATCTGGTTGTCCGCATCGCGGTGGAACCAGGTGACGCCCAGCGCGACCTTGCCGCCCGCCAGCATCTGCCGCACGCCGGCCTCGTAGCTCTTGGCCGTCTCGGGCTGGAGGCCGCGAAAGCCATAGGCGCTGTAGAGCTGGTACAGCGTCGGCGCCTTGAAGCCCTCGCCATAGCTTGCATGGAGCAGCGTATCGGCGGTGGCGCGGATGGCAAGATCGGCGTTCCAGGTCCAGTGCCCGCCGAACGTATCATGGTCGTCGTGGCGGACGCCGCCGGTCAGCGTCACCGGCGCGATCGGCGTGACGATCGCCTGGCCGTAGAAGCTCGTGATACCCACAGAGTACCGCCCGACGCTGCCGAAGCCCTCGTCATAGCGGATGCGGCTCTGTTCATGCTCGGCACCGAAAACCAGGCGGAGCTGCTGGGCCAGCGTGGCGTCGCCCTGGTAGGTGGTGCGCTCGGCGCGGCCGCGATAGCGATAGGCGATCGACGAATCGTCGTTATAGCCGTCGCGGTGGATGTCGGAGAGGGTGAAGCCGATGCGGTTGCGCAGCTTGCCGCCGAACAGCTCGTTCTTCAGGCCGGCATAGCCATAGAGTTCCTGGGTCTTGGCGAATTCGTTGGTGTCGCCGAAGTCGTAGGTCGGCGGGGCATAGCCGTCGAGGTCGACCTTGCTGTCGGCATAATAGCCGCGCAGGTCGAGCGACAGACCCTCTACCAGCTTGACCTCGACATTGCCGGTCACGCCGACCTGGCGATAGCCATCGGCCTCCTTGCCGTTCGCCGCCGCCGAGATGCCGTCGGTGGTGAGATAGCCGGCGGTGAGCCCGGCGGTGATCCGGTCGTTGCCGCCGGCGATCGCGGCGTTGCCGTTGAACGTGCCGAACGATCCGCCCTCCGCATTGGCGCGGACGTGCAGGCCTTGGGCGCCCTGCAGCGTGGTCACGTTGACGACGCCGCCGATCGCCTGGCTGCCCCAGATCACCGAGTTCGGCCCGCGCAGCACCTCGACGCGCTCGACCGATCCGGCGAGCAGGCTTGCGAAGTTGTACGCGCCGCCGGTGGAGGAGGGGTCGGCGACGCGGATGCCGTCGATCAGCACCAATGTCTGGTCGCTCTGCGCGCCGCGGATGCTGAGCGCGGTGGCGGTGCCGAGCCCGCCGTTGCGGACCACGGTGACGCCCGGCGTGGTGGCGAGCAGGTCCGAGAGCGCGACCGTCTGGCGCTGCTCGATCTCGGCGCGGTCGATGAGGGTGATCGAGCGGCCGACCTGATCGGCGCGCTGCTCGACGCCGCTGGCGACGACGACGATCCGGTCGTCGTCGGGATCGGCATGGGCGGCCAGCGGCGCCAGCGCGGCGGTGGCGGCAAGGGAAAGCGTGAAGAACTGCATTACAGACACCCGAGATGGGGGCCGGACCGGCCCCGCATGGTTTGGTGTCGCTCACACGGGGATTTCAGCCCCGTTCACTCGGTGCACCCCGCCCGCGTGAAGGAATCGACCGTAGCGGGCAGGTCTCCTGGCTCCCGGGTCGTCGCAGGCGCGCCGCCTTCCCGGAAGCGACATGCTCCAGTGGCAGATTGGCACGCCGGCTCACCGGCTACAGTTGCGGGGGCAGCCTCGGACTTCGAAACCGAGTTCCCTTTTCATCCTCGCCTCGCGGGAGGACACCCGTTACGCGGCGGGCTTTAGCGGCAAGCGGGGCCGGACGGCAACCCGCCGCGGATTTACCACAATACGCCGGCCTTGTCGGGCGTCGCCGGCTCGGGGGCGGAATCGCCGATCGCCTGCAGCAGGTCGATCTCGATGGTGCGGCACATCGCCGACAGCGGGAGGTCATGCACGGTGTTGGCGAAGGGATCGACCAGGTCGTCGCCGATCGCCAGTACGGCGAGGAACATCAGCCCCGCCAGCGTCGAGCCGAGCGGCGTTGCCACCCCCAGCGTCTCGACCAGTCCGATCGGCAGCAGCACGCAGAAGATGTGGGTGAAGACGGTCGGCACGAAACGGAATTGCATCGGCAGCGGCGTGTTCTTCAGCCGCTCCATGCCGCCCTGGGCATTGGCGATGTCGATCAGCACGCGCTCCATCGAGCTTTGCTGGATCGAATCGATCCAGCCTTTGGTGCGCGCGATCTCGATCCGTCGGCCGGTGCCGTCGACGATGCCGTTGGCGATGTTGGTGCGGGCCAGCGCGAAATCGGCCTCGCCGCGCGACAGGAAGCGCAGCACCTCCTGGTCGGCCGGCTGGCGGCGGAGCTGGCAGCGCAGCGCGTTCACATAGGCGATCTGGCGCAGCACGATGGTGCGCTTGAGGTCGACCGCCTCGCCGTCCGGTAGATAGTTGCGTGCCTGGCGGGCGAGGTTGCGGCTGGCATTGATCATCAGCCCCCACAGCCCACGGCCTTCCCACCAGCGCTGATAGGCCGAGTTGCTGCGGAAGCCGAGGAACAGCGCCAGCACCGATCCGAACAGCGTCAGCGGCAGCGAGGGCGCGCGGAACGGCAGCACGAAATAGACGATGGTGACGATCACGTCCCAGATGAAGAGCAGCGCCAGCGGGCGCCACACTTCACGCAGGACCTGTTTGGCGCGGGGAGCGGTGGTAACGATCATGGCCGGGCTATACGCGCCAAAACGTTTGTAGGTCCTTGTCAGCCGTCGTTCCGGTCGGGTGCCGCGGTGGCGGCCTGGGACATCGCCTCGGCGGTGCCGCTCGCCGGGCGCAGGTGGAACCATTCGGGGCGATCGATCGCGATCAGGAAAGCGAGCGTCCCAACGCCGAACAACAGCAGCGCGATCGAGCTTCGCAGGCGTTCCATGCGGCGGGTACGGTCATCATGCGGCATTACGGCCTCCTCTTGGGTTGAGGCCTTTCAGCTAAACGCTGAATTTAAATGGGGAATGGATACAAAGTAACGTAAGTTTGCGCATCGCAGCATAGACGTTGCGCCGCACCATTAGCGCGATAGCCGGTCCAGGCGGATGCCAAGGCGCGTATGCGCAGCGGCCTTCCAAACCTAACTTATGATGGTAATTCAAATAGATGGTGCGAGTTTTTCGGAACGGTGCCGGGGACGGGGCGTTCGTCGGCTCCAGGAACGAGGAGGTTTATACGATGAAGAAGCACCTGTTGATCCTGGGCGCTGCCCCGATTTTAGCGCTTGCCGCTTGTGGCGGCACCGACAACACGACGGTCGTCGCGGACAATGGCGACATGGTCACCAACCTTCCCGGCGGCGAAGCGATGGGCGACAATATGGGCGCGATGAACGGCATGGACGGCAATGCGACCGCCGCCGCGCCGATGTCCGGCCAGGACTTCGCCAGCACCGTCGCAGCGAGCGACGCCTATGAGATCGCCGCCGGCAAGCTCGCCCAGCAAAAGGCGACGACCAAGGACCTCAAGGACTTCGGCAAGGCGATGGTGGACGATCACACCAAATCCACCGACAAGCTGAAGACCGCCGCTGGCAAGGCAAGTCCTGCGATCACGCCGGCGCCGGCGATGACCGACGAGCAGCAAGCGAACCTCAAGACGCTGCAATCAGCGACGGGAACCGCGTTCGACACGGCGTACAAGAGCCAGCAGGTCGTCGCGCACGAAAAGGCCCTAGCCGCGCTACGGGCCTATGCGGGCAGCGGCGACGTGCCGCAACTGCGCGACTTCGCCCGGGAGGCGCAGGACGTCGTGTCGAAGCATTACGACATGATCAAGGGCATGTGAGCGCCCCGGGGAGGTGGCGTCAGGCCGCTTCCCCGCTCGCCTCGATCAGCACCGGCGCGGCGCCGGTCGCGGTGACGCCGCTCATGTGCTTCAGCCGGCCATCGATATGGCCGCCCTGTTCGACCATGATCGTCTCATATTCGACGTCGCCGGTGATCCGCGCGGTCCGCTCGACGGTGAGCTGGCGGGCCCGCACCGATCCTTCGATCGCGCCGGCCAGGCGGGCATCGTCTGCTTCGACTCGGCCGAAGATCTGGCTTTCGGCACCCTGTACCAGGCTGCTGCAGCGGACATCGCCTTCGATCCGGCCATCGATATGCAGGTCCGACGTCGCGGCGAGATTGCCGGTGATGACGATATCGGCGCCCAGCACCGAAAACTGGCCGCGCCGCGCGCTGGCCTGCGCTGCGCTGCCGCTCGCCGCCGCCCGTTCTTCCCGATTACGACTGCCGCTGAACATTCGCGCACCCCACGCTGGCCGATTCCGGATCGTTGCGCTAGCACAGCTGCGGCGAAGGGACAGCCCCTGGAAGGGGTTAACGTCGCGTGCACTGTGGGCCAGGGGCGCCGCAGTTGACCGGATCGCCTCACATCGGTATAGGCCGCCCGGTTCCGGGTAGGGCGATTCCTGCCATGGATACAAGAGCTGAACGTTGCTGGAGACGCAAACGCCCGGGGGGCTGAGGCCGCCGGGGCTTTTTCGTATTCTGTCCAACAGGGCTCCAGCAAAGTAACCATCTGAAAGGTGAAGGGCTTCATGCCGACGATTAACCAGCTGGTCCGCAAGGGCCGCGAACCGCAGAAGGCCAAGTCCAAGGTCCCTGCGATGGAAGCGAACCCGCAGAAGCGCGGCGTTTGCACCCGCGTCTATACGACGACCCCGAAGAAGCCGAAC
>Ga0307412_10000942_pt1 | contig 16656 bp, 13 predicted proteins | sample DK1Cmetagenome_3_FD_203823 | JGI IMG/M metagenome (GOLD analysis project Ga0307412, IMG submission 203823) | Maize rhizosphere microbial communities from greenhouse at UC Davis, California, United States - DK15-C-1 | ecosystem: Host-associated > Plants > Roots > Rhizosphere > Soil | place: USA...
ATCGCCCTTGCACGAGCTGTTCGCCGATCAACTGGCGAGCGCCGACCTGGTGATCCTCAACAAAGCCGACCTGATCAATCCCGAAGACCTGGCAAAAGTCCGCCTGGAAGTCGCCGAAGAACTGCCGCCAGCGGTCAAGGTCATCGAAGCCAGCAGTGGTCGCCTGCCGCTGGACGTATTGATCGGCCTGGGCGCCGGTTCCGAAGAACACATCGACAGCCGCCACAGCCATCACGACCACCACCATGACGGCGATGATGACGACCACGATCATGACGCCTTCGATTCGATTTCCATCGAACTGCCCCAGGCTGACGAAAGCCTGCTGCTGGACGCGCTGACGCAACTGGTGGTCCAGCACGACGTGCTGCGGGTCAAGGGCTTCGCGGCCATCCCGAACAAGCCGATGCGCCTGCTGATCCAAGGCGTCGGCACCCGTTTCGACAAACACTTCGACCGCCAGTGGGGCGCCGACGAAGCGCGGGTGACGCGGCTGGTGCTGATCGGCCAGGCGCTGGACGCCGGGCTGCTCGAAGCGCAGTTGCGCGCCGCCCTCAGCGTTTAAGCCATGCACCTGCTCAGGACCCAGCCCGGCGGTTTCGTGTCGGATGACAACATTGCCGACCTCGGGCAAACCCCCGCCGAGCTGGTGATCCTGTGCAGCGGCGATTCCAGCCTGGCGCTGCTGGCTGAAGCGGCTCGGCAGTTGCCGGACGATTATCCGCAGTTCCGTCTCGCCAACCCGATGCAGGTGCAGAACCACGCCTCGGTGGATCTGTATTTCGACGATGTGCTGCAACACGCCAAGGTCATCCTGCTGTCGCTGCATGGCGGCATCGGCTATTGGCGCTACGGCATCGAGCGCTTGATGGAACTGGCCGGGCGCGGCGTGCAGTTGATCCTGGTGCCGGGGGACGACCGTCCCGACCCGGAACTCAGCGACTTGAGCAACGTGCCTGTCGAGGATCGCGATCGCCTCTGGCAGTTTCTCCGCCAGGGGGGATTGGAAAACGCCCTGAACCTGTTCCGGCATCTCGGTTGCCAATGGTTTGGCCGCGATTATCCGTGGGCCGAGCCACAGCCCTTGGCGCGCACGGCGATCTATCATCCCGAAAAAACCAACGCGACCCTGAGCGATTGGCAAGCCGACTGGCAGTCCGACAGACCCGTGGCGGCGTTGCTGTTCTATCGCTCTCACCTGCAAGCCGCGAACACCGCGTTCATCGACGTGTTTTGCCAGCGCCTGCAAGCAGCGGGGCTCAATCCGTTGCCGATCGCCGTGGCGAGCCTCAAGGAGCCTGGCTGCCTGGCGCAGGTGGAGGATTGGCTGGACGAGGCAGGGGCGGGGGTGATTCTCAACACCACAGGATTCGCCCAATCCAGCCCCGAAGCGCCGCATCTGCGGCCGTTTCGCCGCGATATCCCGGTGATCCAGGCGATCTGTGCCCAGGACAACGAACCCGGCTGGCGCGCCAGCGAACAAGGCCTGGGCCCGCGGGACCTGGCGATGCACATCGCCTTGCCGGAACTGGACGGGCGCATCATCAGCCGGCCGATCAGCTTCAAGGACCTGGCCTGGCGCAGCGAGCGCAGCCAGAGCGATGTGGTCTGCTACCGGGCGGTGCCCGAGCGCATGGATTTTGTCGCCGGCCTGGCCCGGCGCTGGACCACCCTGGCGCGGCTGTCCAACCACGAGAAGCGCGTGGCGCTGATTCTTGCCAACTACCCGACCCGGGACGGGCGCATCGGCAATGGCGTCGGCCTGGATACACCGGCGGCGGCGTTGAATATCTTGCGGGCGATGCAGGCCGAAGGGTATCCGCTGTCCGCCGAGCTGCCGGCCAGCGGCACCGCGTTGATCCAGCAATTGCTCGGCGGGGTCACTAACGATCTGGACAGCCTCGATCTGCGGCCTTGTCACCAGAGCCTGGCCCTGGACGTGTACCAGGCCCTGTTCGACGCGCTGCCCGAGGCCAATCGCCAAGCGGTGCTGGAACGTTGGGGCGCACCCGAGCGGGACCCGATGTTCCGTGAGGGGCGCTTGATGGTCGCCGGCCTGCGCCTGGGCCTGACGTTCGTCGGCATCCAGCCGGCGCGGGGCTATCAAGTCGACCCGAGCGCGGTGTACCACGACCCGGACCTGGTGCCGCCCCATGGCTACCTGGCGTTCTATTTCTGGTTGCGGCACACCTACGGCGCCCACGGCGTGATCCATGTCGGCAAGCACGGCAACCTCGAATGGCTGCCGGGCAAGGGCGTCGGGCTGTCGGAAAGCTGCTGGCCGGACGTGCTGCTGGGGCCGCTGCCGAACATCTATCCCTTCATCGTCAACGACCCAGGCGAGGGGGCCCAGGCCAAGCGCCGCACCCAGGCAGTGATCATCGACCACTTGATGCCACCGCTGACCCGGGCCGAAACCTACGGGCCGCTGCGTAACCTGGAACTGCTGGCCGACGAATACTACGAGGCGCAACTGCTCGATCCGCGCCGCGCCAGGGAATTGCAACGGGACATCCTGGCCCTGGTGCGCGAGACGCACATCGACCGCGAACTGCAACTCGACAGTGCCCTCGACAGCGACGCGGACGCGGCGATCTGGCTGCCGCGCCTGGACACCTACCTGTGCGATTTGAAGGAATCGCAGATTCGCGACGGCCTGCACATCTTTGGCGAGTCGCCTGGCGGACGGCTGCGCATCGACACCTTGCTGGCGCTGCTGCGCATTCCCCGTGGCGACGGCAAGGGCGCGCAGTCGAGCCTGTTGCGGGCGCTGGCGAAGGCGTTCGGGCTGGGTTTCGACCCGCTCGACTGTGCCTTGGCCGAGCCTTGGTCCGGCGAACGTCCCGAGGCTTTGCGCGACGTCTGCGACGAGCCTTGGCGCACCGTCGGCGATGGTCGGGAACGTCTGGAACTGTTCGCCGCGCGGTTGATCGAGCAAGCCCTGGACGGCGAGATCGGGCCGCTCGACGCGCCGGGTTGGGAGACGGTGCACGGCATCATCGACCACCTGCGTTCCGTCGTTGCGCCGCGCCTGGATGCCTGTGGCCCGGCGGAAATGCGCGGCTTGCTCGATGCCCTGGGCGGGCGTTTCGTACCGGCCGGGCCCAGCGGCGCGCCGAGTCGTGGACGCCTGGATGTGCTGCCCACCGGGCGCAACTTTTTCTCCGTCGACGTACGCAACCTGCCCACCACCACGGCGTGGCGCATCGGCTTCCAGTCGGCGAACCTGATCCTCGAGCGGCACCTGCAAGACCACGGCGATCACCTGCGCCAGCTCGGCCTGTCGGTGTGGGGCACCGCGACCATGCGCACCGGCGGCGACGACATTGCCCAGGCGATGGCGCTCATGGGCGTGCGTCCGGTGTGGGCCACGGGCAGCCAGCGGGTGGATGATTTCGAGATCCTGCCGCTGAGCCTGTTGGACCGGCCTCGGGTCGATGTCACGTTGCGGGTGTCCGGGTTCTTCCGTGATGCCTTTGCCAACCTGATCCGTTTGTTCGATGCGGCGGTGCAAGCGGTTGCGGGCCTGGATGAACCCGACGACATGAACCCGCTGGCAGCGAAGGTCCGCGCCGAGCGCGAAGCGCTGCTGCAGTCGGGCTTGCCCCTGGAAGACGCGGTGCGCCAGGCCGGATGGCGGATCTTCGGCGCCAAGCCTGGTGCCTATGGCGCGGGTGTACAGGGCGCGATCGACGGTCGGCTCTGGCAGAGTCGCGAAGACCTCGCCGAGGTCTACCTCAACTGGGGTGGCTATGCGTATGGCGCGGGCGACGAAGGCACTGCCGCACGGGCGCAGTTCTCCAGGCGCCTGAGCCAAGTGCAGGCCGTGCTGCAGAACCAGGACAACCGCGAGCACGACTTGCTCGATTCCAACGATTACTACCAGTTCCAGGGTGGCATGCTCGCCGCCGTGGAAACCCTCGGTGGCGAAGCCGCCGCCAGTTACCACGGCGATCACAGCCAGCCGGACCTGCCGAAGATCCGCACCTTGAAAGAAGAACTCAATCGAGTCATTCGTTCCCGTGCGGCCAATCCGAAATGGATCGACGGGGTCAAGCGCCACGGCTACAAAGGCGCGTTCGAACTGGCGGCGACGGTGGACAATCTGTTCGCCTTCGACGCCACCACGCAATTGATCGACGATCACCAGTACGCCTTGCTGGCCGATGCCTATCTCCTTGATCCGCATACCCGGGACTTCGTTCGCCAGCACAACCCCGACGCCTTGCGGGACATGACCGAGCGAATGATCGAGGCGCAGCAGCGGGGGATGTGGCAGGAACCGGGGGACTATCGCGAGGCGCTGGAAAACCTGTTGTTGGACATTGAAGAAGATGGCTGACTTTAGCCAAGACAGATATCTATGGTGATGGGATATATCTGTGGCGAGGGGATAAATCTCCTCGCCACAGATACTGTATTGCCTGAACCTCACCGGACAGCTTGAGAGAACGACATGACCGACACCCCGCATTTCCCCCTCGCCGCCGTGGTCGGTGCCGATGCGCTGAAATTGGCCCTGTGCCTGGCGGCCATCGATCCGAAGATTGGCGGGGTGTTGATCGAAGGCCCGCGCGGGATGGCCAAGTCCACCCTGGCCCGAGGGCTGGCGGATCTGTTGGCCAGCGGTCAGTTCGTGACCTTGCCGCTTGGCGCCACTGAGGAACGACTGGTAGGCACCCTCGACCTGGACGCGGCGTTGGGGCAAGGGCGCGCACAGTTTTCCCCAGGCGTGCTGGCCAAGGCCGACGGCGGCGTGTTGTACGTCGATGAGGTGAACCTGCTGCCGGATCACTTGGTGGACCTGCTGTTGGATGTCGCCGCCAGCGGAACCAACCTGATCGAGCGCGACGGCATTTCCCACCGGCATTCAGCGCGTTTCGTGTTGATCGGCACCATGAACCCGGAAGAAGGCGAGCTGCGTCCGCAATTGCTCGACCGCTTCGGCCTCAACGTGGCCCTCGACGGGCACACCGCCCCGGCCGAACGTGGGCAGATCATCCGCCGTCGCCTGGATTTCGACAGCGATCCAGCGGCGTTTTGCGCCGAGTGGGAGCCGGCCCAGCAACGGTTGCGTGAACGCTGCCAACAGGCCCGCACGTGCCTGCTCCAGATCCCCCTGGATGACACGGCGCTGGCACAGATTACCGAGCGCTGCTTTGCCGCCGGGGTCGATGGGCTGCGCGCCGACCTGGTCTGGTTGCGGGCCGCCCGCGCCCATGCCGCCTGGCGTGGCGCGCAAGCCATCGCCGATGAAGACATCGATGCGGTGGCCGAGTTTGCCTTGCGTCATCGCCGCCGCGAGCACACCGCACCGGCCCCAGCGCCAACCCAGGCACCAACCCAGGCACCAACCTCCAACCCGAATGAAACCAGCCAATCCCGTGAAGGACAGGGGCAATGGGGCGACCTGCCGGCTCGGGCATTGCCGACCGGCGCCCGTCGAGACGTGCCGAGCTGGCCAAAAAAGCCCTAGGCATTCGCCCCCGTTCGCCGATGGGGGCGAATGCCAGACCCCGTCCGGGACGGTTGGACCAAGGGCGCCAAGGCCACGGCAAAGCGGCGTCCAACGGCGCGATGGACTGGCCGGGCACGTTACTGAAAGGACGTCCGCGCTTGCTCGCAGACCTGCGTTTCAAATCGCGGCACCGTTCAGCCCATGAGCTGTGGCTGGTGATCGTCGATGCGTCGGCCTCGACCTGTCGTCATCGGGCCTTGAGCGACGGCAAGGGCCTGCTCGCGCAGCTGTTCGACGACGCCTACCGCCAACGCGCGCGGTTGGCGCTGTTGACGGCCAGCGGCGCCACGCCGACGTGGCAAGTGCAAGGGCTCAAGGCCTCCACCGGTCTGGGACATTGGCTCGACGCGCTAGGCGCCGGGGGCGGCACGCCGTTGCTGGCGGCGGTGAGCGAGGCGCAGCGTTGGCTGGCGTCCCGGCGCAAGCGCTTCCCGGCGGAACAACAACGGGTGCTGCTGATGACCGATGGGCGGGTGAAAGATGGCCAGCCCCTGTCACCCCTCGATTGCCCCAGCCTGTTGATCGACATCGAGCGCGGCCCGATCCGCCTGGGCCGGGCGCGGCAATTGGCGGGGCAGTTGGGGGCTGAGTATCGGCATATCGATGAAGCGACCTGAGTGTTGCGAGACTTACAAGGCCCCATCGTCGGACGCCGCCCGGAGCAGGCTCGCGATGGAATCGCCTCGGTTTCGATGACCTGCCACCAGATCAGCATTACTGCCCTATGCTCAGGCAACCTCAAAGGAGTGAAACCATGCGCGTACTCGTCACCAATCCCCAGGACGATTTCCGGGTCAAGGCCTACGCCGGCACCAACGGCGTCCTGCTCGCCATGGACCTCGCCGAACCACGGCGCAAGGGGTTGCTGGGCTTTGCCATCGAGAAGCAGCACGGTGACAAGCCCTGGCTGTTCCTGTTCAACAGCCTGACCTTCCCCGGCAAGGCCCACACTTTCCCCCAATTCCACGCCACGCCCAGCGACAAGGCGCCGTTGCAGAAATTTCGCTGGGCCGATTACGCGGTCAATCCCGGCGTGACGATCCATTACCGCGTGCACCTGGCCTATGGCAGTCCCGATGCGCCGCAGTTGGGCGAGTTCCTCGAGGTGACGGTCACCAGTGATGACGGCCAACCCGTCGACCAGCGGGTCATGTTCAATCGCGCCGTGGCCGCCAGCCAGGCGTTCCAGCGCAAGTTTCCCGAATTGGATGCGCTGATCAGCGCCAACCGGAAGCTGTCCATCGAAGACTGGCCGGACGCGCCGCGGCGCTGGCTGGAGAACGGTTTGCTGGGGCGCTTGGTCGGCTTCATCGACCGGGCCCTGGATGCCAGTTGGGCGTTGGACGTGGCCATCTACGAATACGAACTGCCGGTGATTGTCGAGGCGGTGAATGCGGCCCATGCGCGAGGCGCGCGGGTGAGGGTGCTTTACCATGCCCAGCCGGAGGACGACGCGACAATCAGCAACGAAGCCAGCCTGGAGAAGCTGCCAGCGGCGAACAAACGTGGGCGGGTCACCCACGGCATCTTCCATGACAAGTTCATTGTCCTGAGCAAAGTCGACTCGCAGGGGACCTCAACGCCCGAGGCGGTGCTGTGCGGCAGCACCAATTTCACCGCCAATGGCGTCTATCGCCAGGCCAACGTCATCCATGTGCTGGACGACCCCCGTATCAGCAAAAGCTATCGCCAGGTGTTCGAGCAGATCTGGGGGACGCCTGAGGACGTCGACGCCACCCGAGACTGGCTGACGCTCAACAATCCCATGGTCGCCGACGAAAAACTCTTCGCCGGGTTCTCGCCCCGCAGCGGCAAGGGCGATCTGGATCGCTTTGTCGAGATCATCATGGCGGCGCGCAAAGACCTGCTGTTCGTCACGGCGTTCGTCTTGCCCGAGCGGATTCTCGATGCCTTGCTCGGTCAGCCGAATGACGACATCCTGCGCTATGGCCTGCAAAACACCACCAGCCGCATCACCGGTTTCCATGCCGACCGCACCGCCGAATTCGCCGCCACCGCGCTGCTCAATACCGGCCTGGAAGGTTGGCTCAGGGAAAACATGAAAGGCCAGAAGGGCAACCTGCTGGTTCACACCAAGGCCGTGGTCACCGACTTCACCAGTGATGCACCGACCATCATCAGCGGCAGCCACAACCTCAGCGCCGCCGCCAGCACCAGCAACGACGAGAACTACCTGATCATCCAGGGCGACACCGACCTGGCCGACCGCTACGGGCTTGAACTGCTGCGTTTCTACGAACATTACCGGTTCCGCTATTTTGCAAAAAAGCTTGCCCTCAAGCAGGTCAAGCCCCTGGCGCCGGACGACAGCTGGAGCGACGATTATTACCGTGACGGGGATCTGCGCAGGTTGTCGAGGCTGAGGTTCAGCGGCCACTAGGGCCTTCGCGGCGTTGCCATGAGCAGGGCGCACTATCGCAAGCCCACGTGGTCGTAACCTTCAACGCATCCACGCCTGAACGTGACGACCCATGGAGACCGAATGAATCAGGACGTCCCGAACACCGATACCAATCGCCGCCAGTTACTGCAGATCATCGCCGGGTTGTCGGACGGCGTGATACTCGTCGAGGTCGACCAGACCATCGCCTGGGCCAATGAAGCCGCCCTGGCCATGCACGGCGTCACGGAGCTCGGCGAACTGGGCGCCAATGCCAAGCAATACGCCAAGCGTTTCCATCTGCGCTACCGCAACAACCACCCGCTGCCCGAAGACAACTACCCCATTGCCCGCGTCGCTCGTGGCGATGAGTTCAGCGATGTGCTGGTGGAAGTCACGCCAGACGCCGACCCGGATCGGACCTGGGTGCATCGCATCCGCAGCATGGTCTTGAGCGACCGTGCCGGCGAGCCGGAGTACCTGGTGCTGATTCTCAGCGATGCCACCGAATGGGCCAGCGCCGAGCAACGTTTCGAGAGAACCTTTGCCGCCAACCCGGCGCCGGCGGTGATCTGTCGTCTCAGCGATTTGCGCTACATCAAGGTCAATGCGGGTTTCCTGGAAATGACCGGCTACAGCCGTGAACAGGTGATCGGGCGTTCGGTGTATGAGCTGGACGTGCTCGAGGCGGCCGAGAAGCGTGACCTGGCGATCGAGCGCCTGGGCCAGGGTGCGACCATTCCGCAGATGCAGGCGGAAATGCGCTTGCCCGACGGCACCAACAAACAAGTGATTGTCGCCGGTCAGCCACTGGACCTGCACGATGAAGACTGCATGCTGTTTTCCTTCATGGACATGGAGCCCCGACGCAAGGCCGAGACGGCGCTTCGCCAAAGCGAGGAGCGTTTTGCCAAATCATTCCGCCTGTCTCCGGTACCGACCCTGATTTGCAGCGCCGAGCAACAACTGCTGGAAATCAACGAAGCCTTTCTCCAGGCGACCGGTTACGCCAGCGAAGAGCTGCTGGGCAAGACCGTCGAGGAAATCGGATTTCTCGACAAGACGGCGGGTGCGACACTGTTTGCCCGGTTGGAAAAATCCGCCGCCGTGTCCAGCGTCGACATCAAGGTGCACAAGAAAGGCGGCGAACAGATCGATTGCGAAGTGGCGGCCGACACCGTGCTCATCCAGGACCAGCCCTGCTATCTGCTGGTGCTGATGAACATTACCGAACGCAAGCGCTCGGAGCTGGAACTGGTCGCCGCCATCGAAGAAGTGATGAAGGACGCCTCATGGTTCAGTCGGACGTTGATTGAAAAACTCGCCAACGTGAAAAGCATCAACGCGCAAACCCCGACGACGTCGTTCACAGAACTGACGGCCCGGGAGCGTGACGTGCTGGGGCTGATCTGCGAAGGGTTGGCGGACAAGGAAATCGCCGCACGCTTGAAGCTGGCCCCCAACACCGTTCGCAATCACGTGGCGACGCTGTATTCCAAACTCGACGTTCACAGCCGCAGCGAGGCGATTGTCTGGGCGCGGGAAAGGGGGCTGTTCTCGAACGAATGGCGGATGAAGGCACCGTGATGGCTAGTGCATATGCACCTGGCGCTTTGGTGCAAATTCGGGTTCTGCACGGTCGCTTACGTCCTTAGGCTGAGAGGGTGCGGCATAGCTATTGACGCCGCGTCCCCACGAAACAGTCAAGGAATACGCCACAATGCGCAACAAACCGTTCAAATGTGAGATCGACAGGACGTCCGCGGGAGCCAGGAGGCCGGGTGCGTCCACCGGTCATTTGCGACTTCGAAGCTGAGGTGCGACCGATGACCCATCTTGCTCCGCTACGTGCCCGTCTCGAGAAAAGTTTTGCCCCGCTGTCCTGCGAATGCAGCCTCAATGGCGACGGCACGCTCACGATACGTCTGTACCACCAGGAAAGCGGCGAGGTCGACTTGGTGGTCAGCGGCATGAGCGTCGACAGCATCCGGTCCGAAGAGGGCCTGGAGAAGCTGATCGACGAACTGCGCTACGAACTGCTGAACACCCCGTTGCATCGCAGCGATCCGGCCTGATCTCCTCGCCGATGGGAGGTGATTGTGGCCAGGGGATTCATCCCCGCCCGAGTGCGAAGCGCTCGCCTTTGTAGGTCCTGCAAAAGGAGGGGCCTGCTTCGCAGGTCCAGCGGGGATTAACCCCCTCGCCACAAAGTACAGTTCCCACATGGGCCGCTCTCTACAGCAATGTCGCCCGGCAATCGAGCACCAGCCGGGCACCGCCCGACTCGCTGCGATCCACCTCCAGCGTGAACCCGTGCAAATTGACAATCGCCGCGACGATGGACAGGCCAAGGCCGAATCCGCCGTGCTGGCTGCTGCCCTCGGCGCGGTAGAAACGACGAAACACCGCCTTGCGTTCCGCCTCGGGAATGCCCGGCCCGGAGTCGAGCACTTCGATGCGGGTGCTGTCGCCCTGGTCGATCCCGCGCAGGATCACCTCGCCGCCCGGCGGGGTGAACTTGATGGAATTGCTCAGCAGGTTGGATACGGCCTCGAACAGCAACGCCCGGTCGCCGTTGAGCAGGGGCAGGCTGTCGGGTACTTCCAGCGTGAACACCAGCTCGCGTTCTTCAGCCAGCGGCAGGTAGAAGTCATGCAACTCCTGCAACAGCTGCAGCGGATCTAGGCGCATGAACCCGGAGCGACGCTGTTGATCTTCCAGTTCCGAGATCCGCAACAACCCGCGAAACCGCGCCATCAGCGTATCGGTCTCGGCAATTACCTGATCCATCTGCAACGCTTCGGGCGAGCCGTCCGCCGCTTCCTGCTGGATGCGATAGAGCTGGGCCCGCAGGCGCGTCAGTGGAGTGCGCAAGTCATGGGCGATGTTATCGCAGACGCCCTTGACCTCGTTCATCAGCCGTTCGATGCGATCCAGCATGGCGTTGACGATCGCCGCCAGCATGTCCAGCTCATCGCGGCGACTCGACAGTGGCAGGCGATGGGTCAGGTCACCGGCGACGATGGCTTCGGCACTGGCTTGCAGTTTGCGAATGCGCCGCAACGGCCGGCGCCGCAGCAAGTGCCAGCCGGCGATGCCCGGCAGGATGGTCAGCGATACGCCCCAGAACAGCGCGTGTGAAATGATGCGTGTCACGGCGAACAATGAGCCGTTATCCCGCGCCAGCACCAGCCAGCGACCATCCTGGGTCCGGGTCGCTATCGCATCGCAACTGTCGGACGGCATGCTCGGGTCGTCGGAATCGACGCAACCGCCAAGCATATGGATCTTGCCATCCAGCGGCAGGTCGGCGGGGATGCGCTGGATCGGTCCGCTCAGATGACGCAGCGTCGGGTCGAACAGGCCGTAGGCATCGACGCCGCGTTCGTCGAGCGTCAGGCTGGCCATCAACGCGTCCTCCAGTTGGTCGCCATGGATACGGGCGAACAGGTGCTGGCGTTGCATCAGGGAATGTTTGGCGAGGCTGTCCAGATAGCCAAATACCTCGTAGTACATCACCCCCATCAGGATCGCGCTCCAGATCACGAACAGCGCACTGTAGAGCGCCAGCAGGCGGCTGCTGGAAGAGCGCCAGCCCTTAGCGGGGTTCAGCAATGACATAGCCGGAACCTCGTACCGTGCGAATCAGCGGTTCCAGGCCCGGCGGGTCGATTTTCTTGCGCAGGCGCCCGATGTGGACGTCGATCAGGTTGGTGCCGGGGTCAAAGTGATACCCCCAGACTTCCTCGAAAATCATCATGCGCGAGAGGATCTGGCCGCTGTTGCGCATCAAGAATTCCAGCAACTTGTATTCGGTGGGCAGCAGGCTGAGCAATTGCCCGTTGCGGCTGGCTTCGCGGCTGATCAGGTTCAGTTCCAGGTCCGCCACCCGCAGGACGGTCTCCGGTTCGCGGGCGCCGTTGTTGCGTCGCAGCAACACCTCCACCCGGGCGGCCATTTCATCGGTGGCGAACGGCTTGGTCAGGTAATCGTCGCCACCGGCGCGCAGGCCACGGACGCGTTCGTCGACATCGGAGAGGGCGCTGATCATCAGGATCGGCGTGGCCACCCCCATGGTCCGCAGCGTGGTGACGATGACCAGGCCGTCGAGCTCGGGCAGCATGCGGTCGAGGGTGATCAGGTCGTAGTCACCGCTGACCGCGCGTTCCAGGCCCTCGCGGCCGTTGTCGACCCAGTCGACGTCCAGGCCGTTGCGGGTCAGTTCGGCGACGATTTCCCGGGCGGTCACGGCGTCGTCTTCGATGGTCAGGATGCGGTTCATGGGCAGTACCGGGTGAGTAAATTGAGCGACTGCGCAGCATTCTGCCAAAGAATACCTGTCGGCTTTCTGAAAAAAAGTTCATGGGCGCGAGCGGGGGCGTTTACTGGCCTGGATCAACACTTCGTCACAAATAATCCCTAACATTATTGCGCCGTGCACCAGCATGCTGCGCCCGTTGTCCTGTTTTGGTGCGCTGTCGCCGACGGGCATTGACGCAAGGCGGGGAGTGGCGTGCCGCAGGGAGCCGACACCGACTGAACTTTCAAGGAAGAGCTGCATGATGCAACCTCAAGACCTATTACACCGACAATTCGATATCCAGCCATTGAAACAGGCTGACATGACCGTGCACCTGGACGGAAAGGCTGTCAACGCCGCCCAGGGCGAAACCGTACTCACCGTCATCCAGGCCCTGGGCCAACGCCAGGTCGCCCGTAACGACCACGGCCAGCTCAGCGGTGCCTATTGCGGGATGGGCGTGTGCCAGTGCTGCCTGGTCAAGATCGACGGTCGCCACAAACGTCGCGCCTGCCAGACGCTGGTGCGCCCCGGCATGCAGATCGAAACCCGGGCCAACCGCATCGCTGAAACGGAGGCGCCATGAACCACGCTCCGGTGATCGTCGGCGGCGGGCCGGCGGGTATGGCGGCGGCCATTGAACTGGCCTCCCACAAGGTACGTTGCACCTTGCTCGAAGAGGCACCGCGCCTCGGTGGCGTGGTGTATCGCGGCCCCCTGCGCGATGGCGTACGCCTGGATTACCTGGGGCCCCGCTACAGCGAAGCCTTGGAGAAACTTCACGGGGAATTCCAACGCCATGCCGATTTGATCGATGTGCAGCTGGGCAGTCGTGTCATCGGGGCCGAGGGGTTCCGGGCGTTGATGGTGCTCGATGCGGATGAGCGTCTACGAGAGGTTGCCTATTCGCAGTTGATCCTGGCAGCTGGATGTCATGAGCGCAGCGTGCCGTTCCCCGGCTGGACCCTGCCGGGCGTGATGATGCTTGGCGGCTTGCAGTTGCAGATCAAGAGCGGCGTGGTCAGGCCGCCGAGCCCGGTGGTGATCGCCGGGACGGGCCCGCTGTTGCCATTGGTGGCCTGTCAGCTGCACGCCTCGGGCGTCACCGTGGCGGGTGTCTACGAGGCGTGTGCGTTCGGCAGGATCGCCAAGGAAAGCCTCGCCTTGCTCAATAAACCGCAACTGTTCCTCGATGGCCTGGGCATGCTCGCGTATCTCAAGCGGCATCGCATTCCCGTGCGCTATGGCTGGGGCGTGGTGCGTGTCGAAGGCGAGGACGAGTTGAGCGGCGTGACCGTCGCGCCGTATTCCGCCGATTGGACGCCGGACCTTACGCGCGCCGAACAGGTGCCGGCCCAGACGCTGGCAGTCGGCTACGGGTTTATCCCGCGCACCCAGTTGAGCCAGCAGATGGGCCTGGAACATGGCTTCAGCGATGACGGGTATCTACGGGCCGTGTCCGATGCCTGGCAACGCGGCAGCGAGGCGCATGTTCATCTGGCGGGTGACATGGGCGGGATTCGCGGGGGAGAGGCGGCCATGCTGAGCGGGCGCATCGCGGCGTTGTCGGTGCTGGTGCAACGCAATGTCCTGGATGAGGCGACGGCCCTTGGGCATCGCGATCGGTATCAGGCGCAACTGGAGCGCATCCTTCGCTTTCGCGCCGCCGTCGATCGCTACACCCAGCGCGGGGCGGGCCAAACGGCGCTGCCTGCCGCCGACACGGTGATCTGCCGCTGCGAACATGCCACCCGCGCCGACATCGACCGGGCGCTGGAGCAGGGCGTGCAAGACATGGCCAGCCTGAAAATGCGCACCCGCGTGAGCATGGGTGACTGCCAGGGACGCATGTGTGTCGGTTATTGCAGCGACCGGTTGCGCGAGGCCACAGGGCGGGCCGATGTGGGCTGGTTGCGACCGCGCTTCCCCATCGATCCGGTGCCTTTTTCAGCATTCCAGAATATCGGCACGGAGGCCGCTTCCCATGACTAAGCATTATGACGTGGTGATTGCCGGTGGCGGCGTGATCGGCGCTTCCTGTGCCTATCAGTTGTCCAAGCGCAAGCATTTGAAGATCGCCCTGATCGACGCCAAGCGCCCCGGCAACGCCACCCGTGCATCGGCGGGCGGTTTGTGGGCCATTGGTGAGTCAGTGGGCCTGGGCTGCGGGGTGATTTTCTTTCGCATGATGTCGGCCAATCGCAAGCGCCAGGCCCAAGGTGCCGCCGTGGCGGTGGATGCCAGTACGCCACACATCCTGCCCGACTCGTTCTTCGAATTCGCCTTGCAGTCCAACGCGATGTACCCGCAGTTGCACCAGGAACTGATGGACCGCCATGGCATGGATTTCAAATTCGAAGAGACCGGGCTGAAGTTTGTGATCTATGACGATGAGGACCGCTTGTACGCCGAGCACATCGTCGCCTGCATCCCCCATCTGGCCGACCAGGTGCGCTGGCTCGACCAGGCGGCCTTGCGCGAGGCAGAGCCGAGTGTCAGCCATGAGGCCCTCGGCGCGCTGGAGTTTCTCTGCGATCACCAGGTCAGCCCGTTTCGCCTGGCCGACGCCTACACCGAGGGCGCGCGGCAGAACGGTGTCGACCTGTTCTTCAACACCCACGTCACTGAAGTGTTGCGAAGCGGGACGCGGGTCACAGGTGTGAAGACCGCCGAGGCCGGAACGTTCAGCTGCGGGACGCTGATCAACGCGGCCGGCGCCTGGGCGGCGGACCTGAGCGAACAGGCTACGGGCGTGCGGATTCCGGTCAAGCCGGTCAAGGGCCAGATCCTCTTGACCGAGCGCATGCCGAAAATCCTCAACGGCTGCCTGACCACCAGCGATTGCTACGTGGCGCAGAAAGACAACGGTGAAATCCTGATCGGCAGTACCACGGAGGACAAAGGGTTCGACGTGACCACTACCTATCCGGAGATCGAAGGGCTGGTGCAAGGTGCCATGCGCTGCATCCCGCAATTGGTCGACATCAACCTCAAGCGCACCTGGGCTGGCCTGCGTCCCGGCTCACCTGACGAGCTACCGATCCTGGGACCGATGCGCGGCGTGGACGGCTACCTGAACGCCTGCGGGCATTTCCGCACCGGCATTCTCACCTCGGCCATTACCGGGGTGTTGCTGGACAAGTTGGTCAACGACGAGCCGTTGCCGCTGGACATCACGCCGTTCCTGGCGGACCGCTTCGAAGTGGCGGCGATTGCAGAGCCAAGGGAAATGGAACCGGCCTGAGCGCCGAATCAAAACCCTGTGGGAGCGGGCTTGCTCCCACACGGGAATGTATCCCGCCGTTATTGCACCGGTGTGTTGACAAACACTTCCAACCCTTCGGCATAGGCGGTAAATGCGCTGATCTGCGGGAACGCCTTGCCCTGCACCTGATCCGCCACCAACAGGTTGGTGAAGGTCCAAGCCACCGCGATGGTAATGCCGGCCTGGTCGATCGAGCCATCGGTGGGCAGTGGCTGTTTCGCCAGTTCCCTTTCCAACTCACCGTAGGCCGCCAGCAACTGGCCCGATACCCGCGCGAGCCACGGCGCATGCTGGATGTCGGCCGGGCGCAACGTGCGTTCGTAATAGATTTGCACCGATTTTTCGCATGCCGCGAGCGCCAATCCGACCAGTCGCAACGAGCGCAACCGTTGGGCCAAATCGTTCGGCATCAGGCTGTGGGATGGCCCAGCCAGCGCCTCCAGGTAATCGATGATCAAAGTGGAATCCATCAACACCGAGCCATCATCCAGCACCAATGTTGGCGCCTTGACCACCGGGTTGATGCTCTGGAAATGCTCGAATTGCCTGAACACCGAAACCGATTCATGTTCCAGGGAGATTCCCAGCCGTTTGGCGGAAATGGCGACGCGTCGCACATAGGGCGAGTCCAGCATGCCGATCAGTTTCATGGTTTCTCCTTCAACGGATTCTAAAGGCCGGGTTCAATCCTCGAAGCCGACCTGTTCATGGATTTCATCGACCTTGAGTTCAAGCCGGTAGGCCACGGCAATGAACAACGCTTGGCACAGGCACAAGGTGGCACTCAACGAGCGGAACGCGAACGAGCTGCCTTCGTTGACCAGCAGCACCGCATTGGCTCGTTTGGCCAGGGGAGACAGGTTGCTGTCGGTGATGATCAGGGTCTTGGCCTGGTGATGCTGGGCAATGCGCAGGCAGTGCTGGGTTTCCTTGCCATAGGGCGTAAAGCTGATGGCAATTACCAGATCGTTGGCCCGCACGCTGCGCATCTGCTCGCGGTAACTGCCGCCCAGGCCGGACACCAGGTGAATGCGCTTGTTGGTGTGCTGCAGGTTGTAGACGAGGTAATCGGCCACGGCGAATGAACGTCGTACACCGACCACGTAGATGTTGTCCGCGTTGACCACCAGGTCCACGGCTTTTTCGAACGCCTCGTCATCGAGTTCCAGCCC
>Ga0307412_10000943_pt1 | contig 16654 bp, 16 predicted proteins | sample DK1Cmetagenome_3_FD_203823 | JGI IMG/M metagenome (GOLD analysis project Ga0307412, IMG submission 203823) | Maize rhizosphere microbial communities from greenhouse at UC Davis, California, United States - DK15-C-1 | ecosystem: Host-associated > Plants > Roots > Rhizosphere > Soil | place: USA...
CGACTCCCCGATGTGGACACGAAGGAAGATTCCTCACGGTAATTGTGCCGCCCTGGCCGTTGGCGTGCACGAACCACGAACCATACCAGCGTCATGTTCTTAGGGAGAGCCCGCGGGGGGCGTGCAGGCTCGGTGCGCCCGCCGGGTGCTGGCATCCCGCCGCGTCCGAGCCGTAGCCTTAGCCCGATATGCCATTGCCTCAGCAACGGCCGATTTTGCAGTGTTAGGCGCTTCCGCTTCCAGGAAGTGCGCCGCAAGGCAGCAACCCCCGACGGGACTGAGGCCCAGCAGTTCCATGCAGAACGACCAGCGGCGCACTTTGCGGCGGACGGTGCCCTCAAAGGCCGCGAACGCCGCCTCCACACTCCGGGACCGGCGAGGATCTTCAGACAACCATCAGCCAGGCCGGCCAAAACGGGCCACCATCGAACGAGGATTCGGAACCAGGCCCCTCCGCCTCGGTCTTACCCACAGCAAGAGCAAAGTGATCTCCCCCAATGCCCTCGCTACCGCCCATATCTCCAGGTAAGAGAGACAGGACCTTGCAGTGGTCAACATTGTGGTCCACGCCGTCTTCCTTGGATGGGGAACGGGACGACCGCCCTTTGCAGGCCCCTATCGCGCAGGAAGTGGATACTCCGGGGGGCCGATCGTTGCGTCTTCCAGATACCAGACGGTAGACCCGCCTCTGCTCGCCGGCATGATGCTGCCTTCAAAAACAAAAACCGGATCCCCCGAACGGTCCTCCGGGCGCCAAAAACCATTTGCAGGGCAATGGGAACCCGTTTTGGCCATCAAGCCCAGACCATTGCCTGAGGTGCTCCGGAGGGTGCTGATCTTTTTCACGGCTTCGCTCCAATTAATCCTTCAAAAAGGTGACCGTCGCAATTCCCCGGCCTTGCCACAATTTTAGGATTCGGAACTCTGCATTACTAAGACGAATGATGCGTGACCCAATAAGCGGACGCTATGGACGTACTATCGTGCATATTTAGTGCTGAGCATTTCCTGGAGCATTTCCTTGAGAACCAGGAGAACCGCGGACGCGGCCTCGGACAGGGGATCATGGTCAGGGGTGCAGAGCGCAATCTTGCACTGAAGCGCCGGTTCCACAATCCGCAGGACGGAGAAGTCCTCTTCATGGAACAGGGCGTCCGCCGCGGACTTGGGCATGATGGTGGCGCCGAGATCGGCCCGCAGCAGCCGGGCGAGCGACGGAACGGATTCCACTTCACCCACCAGGCGGACCTTGAGCTCCTTGCTGTTGAAGCCAGCCTCCACCGCCTGGCGCAGGGTGTGGATCTGCTCCGGAAGGAAGAGCCCGTGGCGGGATACCTCCTCAAGGGCGATTTCCCCGTTGGTGTGGTTCACGTCAGCCCGGTTCCCATTGACCACGAAGTGCAGGTCTTCCACGATCATGGTGGTGAACTGAACGCCACGGATAGCGCCCGGCTCATAGATGAGCGCCATGTCCAGGCGGCCGTTCTTGATGGCTTCGCTGAGCACGCCGCCGTAGATTTCCGTGACATGCAGGACGATGTCCGGATACCTGCTGGCCACTTCGCTGATGATCCGGGGCGTAAGGCTGGACGCCATGCTGTACGGGGCAATGGCAATGGAAACGCGGCCGGACGGTGCAGCGCCGGACTTGGCGACGTCCTGCCGTGCCTGGTCTACCAGGCGCAGGATGGACTGCGCGTGGCGGTACAAGGTGTGGCCCGCTGCTGTGGGCTTTACGCCCTGCTTGCTGCGGATCAGCAGGCGCTGCTTGAGTTCCGTTTCAAGGGATGAGACCTGCTGGCTCAAGGCGGGCTGGGCCACGTGCAGCGCCGCCGCGGCCTTGGTGATGCTGCCCGAATCCACAATCTGGACAAAGTACGCAAGCTTCCGCGTATCCATGCCGCCTTCTCTCTCTGCGGCGTTCTGAACCCGGAATGGTCATAACCGGAAGCTATGGAGGGATACGCAACTGGTCTTTGTGTGATCCACATCTCTGACACTAGGTTGAATCCAGAACGCTATTTCACTAGCAGTACATTCTACCCCGGGCATGCATGCAGTTTAACGATGACGTCAGAGGCATTCTGCATAAAAGCGGTGTTTACCGGAATAGACGTTTTCTTTTACATTTCCGAAATATGTGCTCCATAACTTCGGAGCATCCAGGATCCGCCATAAAACCGGATTCTCCTTAAGAAAGAGAAAGCAAATGCGAGCAACCATCAAGGGCAAAATGGCGGCCATCGCCGCACTTTCCGCAACTGTTCTGGTTCTGTCCGGCTGCGGGGGCGGCAGCGAGGCCGCCAGCAGCGGAGAGAGCGCCACATCGGGCGAAGTCAACCTGATTGCTTACTCTGGTGTGTGGCAGGACCAGTACACGGCCGCCGTCATCGAGCCCTTTAGGGCCAAGTACCCGGACATCGAGATCAACTACGCCTCCAAGCGGTCCTCCGCGGAGATGCTCAGCGCCCTGCAGGGCCAGAAGAACAACCCGGCAACGGATGTGGCCATTATGGACAACTCCGTCTCCACCACCGGCAACAAGCAGGGACTCTTCGAGAAGATCGACGCCGAGGGCGTCCCGAACCTTGCCAATGTGGCCGAAAAGTTCCGCGACAAGGAAGGGTACGGGCCGGTGGCAATGCTCGACGCCGTAGGCCTGGTGTACGACACTGCCACCTTCCCCGAAGCACCGGACAGCTGGAAGGTCCTGTGGGACCCGGCCTATGCGGGCAAGATCAACGTCAACGCGCCGCCCTCGCTGCTCGGCCTGTCCCTGACCGCCATCACCTCAAAGATGGAGGGTGAGGACTACACCAAGGGCATCGACTCGGCCGTGGAACGTCTGAAGGAAATGGCTCCCGGCGTGCAGACCTTCGCTCCCAACCCGGACGAATACCAGAACGTCATCACCGGCCAGACCGTCCTTGGCCTGGGCCAGAACGCCCGCGGCCAGTTCTACAGCGACCAGAGCAACAAGAAGATGGGCGTTACCTTCCCCAAGGAGGGCACGGTCTACCAGATCAACACCATCAACCTGGTGAAGGACGCCCCGCACTCGGCCGCTGCCAAGACATTCATCGACTATGCACTCTCCGCTGAGGCGCAGACGGCATTCGCCAAGGCCCTGTTCTACGCCCCCTCCGTCACCAACGCGGAACTGCCCGCCGAGGTCAAGGACCGTGTGGTTCCCACCGACGGCTCCTTGAACATCGTTCCCCTGGACGTCGAATTCCTGTCCTCGGCCCGCGACAAGTGGACCGACACCTGGAAGCGCCAGATCATCACCAAGTAGCACCTGCCGGTGCCCCTTCCCAACTTTCCCTTCAGGAGAACTGAACCCCGTGACTGAATCAAAACTGTCGATCGTAGATCTGACCAAACGATACGCAGCAGGTCTGGAACCCGCCGTCGACCGCCTGAACATGGAAGTTGAGGAGGGGCACCTGGTGGCACTCCTCGGTCCGTCCGGCTGTGGCAAAACTACTACCCTCCGCATGGTTGCCGGCCTCATGGACCCCACCGCCGGCTCCATCGTGGTGGACGGCCGGGAAATCACCCACACCCCCGTCAACAAGCGCGGCATGGGCATGGTGTTCCAGTCCTACGCCTTGTTCCCGCACATGAACGTGGAACAGAACGTGGCGTTCGGGCTGGAGATGCGGCAGGTCTCGAAGGCTGAGCAGAAGGCACGCGTTGCGGCCGCCCTGGACATGGTCCAGCTGGGCCACTTGGGCAAGCGGCAGACCAAAGAGCTTTCCGGCGGCCAGCAGCAGCGCATCGCGCTGGCCCGGGCCCTGGTAGTGGAACCCACCCTGCTCCTGCTCGACGAGCCCCTGTCCAACCTGGACGCCAAGCTCCGCGAAACCATGCGCACCGAAATCCGGTCCATCCAGCAGCGCACCCGGGCCACCACCCTCTTCGTCACCCATGACCAGGACGAGGCCCTGGACATGGCGGACCGGATTGCCGTGATGAACGGCGGCCTGATTGAACAGTTCGGTTCCCCCACCGAGGTGTATGAGCGTCCGCGCACGCATTTCGTGGCCAACTTCATCGGCCAAGCCAACTTCCTGACGGGCCGCGTCGGGGCCGAAACGGGCCGTGCCAACCTGGCGGGGGAAAGCTACTACAAGGTGGACGTCGAAGGCCTGGGCCAGTTCGGCGCCATCGGGTCCAGCGGCTTGGCCGGCAGCACGCATGAACTGGTCATCCGCCCGCACCGGCTCAACGTGTCCCTGCACCCGGGGGCGGCGGATGCGCCGCTCGCCGGAACGATCGAACGGGTCAGCTACACCGGCGACGCGCTGGCTGTTGCCGTCCGGGTTGGTGGTCAGCAACTGCAGGCGCAGATGCTGACAAGCAGCGGTGACCTGCCCCGCATCGGGGATGCCGCCTACCTCTCCTGGAACCCGGAAGATGCCTACCTCCTCCCGAGCCCCGCCAAGCTGGAGAGGCTTGCGTCATGACAGTCCTGGAAGCCCCCGCCGCACCGGAAAGGCCCAAGGCGCAGGACGAAGGGCAGCTGGAGAAGGCCACCGAACGACGCAACCGGCGGACCTACCTGGCACTGCTGCTTCCGGGCCTCCTGGGCCTGCTGGTCAGCTTCGTCTTCCCACTGGCGTACATGGTCCGGATGTCCTTCAACCAGGGCAGCCCGGACGGTGTCATCGTAGAGACATTCACCCTGGACACCTACATCCAGCCGCTGACCGACCCGTACTACTGGAAGGTCACGCTGGACACCTTCCAGATGGGGGTCGTCGTCGGCATCCTCTGCGTCATCGTGTCCTACCCCGTGGCACTGTTCCTTGCCCGCAGCACCAGCAAATACCGCGGCCTGCTCATCGCCATCGCCATTGCCCCGCTGCTCACCTCCGCAGTGGTACGCACCTACGGGTGGATGGTGATCCTGGGAACCAACGGCCTGATCAATTCCTCCCTGGATGGTCTCGGCCTGATCGACACCCCGCTGGAGCTCACCAACAACATGACCGGCGTGACCATCGGCCTCGTGGAGATCTTCATGCCATACGCCATCCTGGCCATGATCTCCGGCTTCGGCCGGCTCAGCCCCCAGCTCGAGGAAGCCGCAGGGTCACTTGGCGCCAGCAAGTTCAAGGTCTTCACCAAGGTGACCCTTCCGCTGTGCCTTCCCGGCCTCCTGACGGCGTTCCTGCTGGTCTTCGTCCTCTCCATCAGCACCTTCATCACGCCCCGTCTCCTGGGCGGCGGCAGCGTGCAGGTCCTGGCCACCGAGATCTACGACCAGACCACCGGCCTGCTCAACTGGCCCTTCGCTGCCGCCCTGTCCGTCATCCTGCTGGTGCTGTTCGGCCTCATCATCGCCGTCTACCAGCGCCTCACCAAGAAGATCGGAGGCTGACCGTGAGCAGTGCCAACGCAACCGGTGCCAAGGTGTTCAAACCGCGCTTCAACCCCGCCAAACCGGCCTTCGGGCTGCTGGTGTTCCTGCTCTACCTGTTCCTGCTGGCCCCGCTGCTGATCGTGTTCGTGGTGTCCTTCGCGTCCAACCAGTACCTCTCGTTCCCGCCGGAAGGGTTCACCCTGAAGTGGTACGAGATGCTGCCGGAGGAAAGCACCTTCATGGAGGGCATGAAAGTCAGCCTGATCGTCGCAGCGGTCGTCACACTCATTGTGCTGGCACTCGGCGTGCCGGCAGCGCTGGCTTTAGACCGGTTCGAGTTCAAGGCCAAGGCAGCCGTCCAGTCCTTCTTCCTCTCACCGCTGCTGATACCCAGCATCGTACTGGCCCTGGGCATGGTCCTGCTGTTCGGTCCGCTGGAACTAAACAACACCTACGCCGGCATCATCATCGGCCACGTAGCCATCACCATCCCCTTCGTCATCCGGACCACGCTGATGAGCCTGGCCACCACGGACACATCATGTGAAGCTGCCGCGCGCATCCTGGGTGCCGGCTCGTGGACAGTGTTCCGCCGGGTAACCCTGCCCATCATCCAGCCGGGCGTGATTGCCGGCGGGGTCATAGCCTTCATCGTCTCCTTCGACGAAGCAGTGATCTCGCTCTTCGTGGCCGAGTCCGGCCTTCCCACGCTGCCCGTGCAGGTGCTGCGCTACGTGGAGAACTCCGCGGATGCCGCCGTCGCTGCACTTTCCGTCATCCTGATCCTGATCTCGCTCGCCGTGGTGGTCGTCGTCGAACGCGTTATGGGGCTCCGCAAAGCGCTCCGCTGACGCCGTCCCAGCTCTCCGAACAAGCCGAAATATCCCTCCTGCCCGGTCCGCACATGCGGTCCGGGCAGGAGCCGTCGGCACATGGCAGGGTCATAACCGGGACCTATCCCGTGACACCTATTACGTCTTTGTGTGATCAAAGTCCCGGTGTCAGACTTTTTCTACAAGCCCGGTACTCCGGGCCCCCGGGACCCACGCCCTACCGGTTGGTCCCCACCACTTCCGCTTCCGGCATCTGCCGCTGTGCCCCAGCCAGCGCTGCGCCACCACCCCAAGGAGGGCTCACATGGTACCCATGGTCGATCTCGTTGCAGATCTCGGAGAAGGCTTTGGCGCCTACTCGATGGGCGATGACGCGGCCCTGCTGGAAGTGGTTTCCAGCGCCAACATCGCCTGCGGTTTCCATGCCGGCGACCCTGACATCATGGCCGCCACTGTGGCCGAATGCGTGCGCCGCGGCGTCAGTATCGGTGCCCACCCCAGCTTCCCGGACCTGCGGGGCTTCGGCCGCCGCGCGATGGACCTCACGGCAAACGAAGTCCGCAACGACGTCCTCTACCAGGTCGGCGCCCTCAGCGCCTTCGCCGCCTACCATGGCGCCGCCGTCGTCCATGTTGCACCCCACGGCCGGCTGGGCAACCTCGTGGCCACCCGCACCGACTATGCAGAAGCCGTGGCTGATGCCGCCGCCCGCATCAACCCGGACCTCATCGTCCTGGCCCAGGACGGCGAACTCGCCGATGCGGCCGCGGCCCGGCGGCTGCCCGTAGGCATCGTGGGCATCGCCGACCGCGCCTACCAAGCGGACGGCACCCTGGTGCCGCGTACCCAGCCCGGCGCCGTCATCCATGACCCGGCAACCATCGTGGAGCGCACCGTCCGCATGGTGTGCGAAGGAGTCATCGAAACCGTCGCAGGGACAGACCTGCCGATCGTTGCCGACACCGTCCTGCTCCACGGCGACACCCCGGGCGCCGTCCAGCTGGCCCGCCAGGTCCGCGCTGAACTGGAACGCGCCGGCGTGACCATCGCCCCGCTCGCCCAGGTGCTGGGCGCCAAAGTGGAAGCAGCCTGACATGCCCGCCACTCCAGCTCCGGCGCAGCCTCCGGTGGAGGTGTTCGAATCCGGGGACGCCGCACTGCGCGTCGTCGCTTTCTCCCCGGACCGGGAGGCCAACTGGGCCACCGTCCACGCCCTCGCTGGGTGGCTGGACGCTGCCGGGGCCGACGGAGTCCACGGGGCCGTGCCCACCTACGACTCTCTGCTCGTGGAATTCGATCCCGCTATCACGTCAATACGCCAGGTCCGGGCCTTTGTCCTCCTGGGCCTGCGCCAGCTCGAATTCACCGGCACCCCCGCCCGCGCACCCCGCGAGTTCAATGTGCCTGTGGTGTACGGGGGTGAGTACGGCCCCGACCTTGAGCGCGTGGCGGAACAGCAACAGCTTCCCGTTGAGGAGATCATCCGGCTGCACACCACCAAGTCCTATGTGATCCGCTGCCTTGGCGCCCCCGCCGGCTCACCCATGATGGACGGCCCGGACTTCCCGTTCCCCGTCCCGCGGCTGAAGGACCCCCGGCTGTCCGTACCGGCAGGCGCAGTCTCGGTGGCCGGCCGGCAGGCTGTCATTGCCCCCGCGGTTGCACCCGGTGGCTGGTGCGTCATCGGCCAGACCCCGCTGACTGTCCTGGACGCTACCAGTGAGCCGCTGGTTCCCTACGTTCCCGGTGACACGCTGCGGTTCCACCAGATCCAGCCCGAAGACTTCTCCACCTACGCCGGCCTGAAGCTGGAGGCAGCGCGATGAGCCTGATCATTCAGCAGCCCGGCAACTCCGTGGTCACGGACCTGGGACGCTTCCGGGGCCCCCGCTTCGGGCTTCCCGTCAATGGCGCCCTGGACCAGTTCTCCGCCCGCGCCGCCAACATCCTCGCCGGCAACGGCGACAACGCCCCGCTGCTGGAAGTCACCGCCCTGGACTTCCGCATGCGGGCCACCACGAACCTCCTCATCGCCGTCACCGGCGCGCCCCTGCGCCTCACCGTGGGCGGGCGTGAGTGCCAGCAGTGGGAACCGGTATCAGTCCGGGCGGGGGAGACGGTGGCGCTGCGCAGGATCGACGGCGGACTCCGCGCCTACGTAGCTGTCCACGGTTCCGTACAGGCGCCGGTGCTCCTGGGCAGCTGCGCGCCGGACACCGTGGTCGGCTTCGGTCTGCGGCTGAGGGAAGGAACGGAACTGAAAACCCTCAAGACTGTCGCGCCCATCCGCCAGCCCTACTTCGACCTCCCGCTGTTCCGCCTGGGCCTCACCCGGCCCGAATTCAGCAGTACCGCGATGGTGGAAGTGACCGACGGCCCGGATGTGGACGAGTTCGGCAGTACTGCTGACTTGCTCTTCACCACCGAGTACACCGTCAGCGCCCGGAGCAACCACATCGGCCTCAGGCTCGGAGGAGCACTTCCCGAACGCCAGTCCAGCGCCGAGGTGCTGTCCCGGGGCGTCCCGGTAGGCGCCATCGAGGTGCCGTCCCGGGAGGAACTCCTGGTGCTGCACCGCGGACGCGGAGTCACCGCCGGCTACCCTGTCCTGGCCGTGGTCACCAGCCGGTCCCTGGATGTCCTCGCGCAGACCCGTCCCGGCCACAAGATCAGGTTCAAAAAGACTTCCGTCCCCGAAGCGACAGCGAAACATCGGGCGGCGCTGAGGGAACTGGAAACGCTGCGTTCCACCGTCGGCACAGTGTTTCCGCTCCTTGGCATCGGCGGCCAGCCGGGCTCGCAACAGCTCGCACCCGCTGCCGGAACTTAAAGCCCTCGCTTCACCCGCAAAGCATTGTTACCATCCCCTTAAGTAAGGAAAGCCATGTCCACCTCTACGCATGCGGCCCAGCCGCACCAAGAGCGGCTCAGCAGCAAGCAGACCCGCAAGGTCGTCACGGCCGGCTGCGTCGGCATTTTCGTGGAACTCTATGACAACGGCATCTTCGCCTTCATGGCCGGAACGCTTGCCCTCGTCTTCCTGGCACCGGGAAACCCGGACAACGCCCTCCTCTTCGTCTTCGCCGGCTACGCCGTCTCCTTCTTCGTCCGCCCCCTCGGCGCCGTCGTCTGCGGTTACCTCGGCGACCGGATCGGACGGCAAAAGCTCCTCGTCTTTGTCATCCTGCTGATCAGCGTGGCAACGGCGGGCATCGGCCTGCTGCCTCCTTACGCGGCCATCGGCGTGGCGGCCCCCATCATGCTGGTGCTGCTCCGCATGCTGCAGGGCTTTTCCGTGGGCGGCGAAGCCGCCGGCGCCATGACGTTCCTCGCCGAGCACGCCCCCGAAGGCAAGCGCGGTGTCATCACCTCCTACGCCCAGATCGCCTCCTTCGCAGCACTGCTGACCGGCACCCTGGTTGCCTACTCCATGTCCCCGTGGCTCACGCAGGAAGCGATTGACGGCGGCGGGTTCGGCTCGTTCGCCTGGCGCATCCCGTTCCTGGTGGCCATCCCCATGGGCATCATCGGGTGGTACATCCGCAAGGCCATCAGTGACACCCCCAACTTCGAAAAGCTCAAGGAAGAGGGCGGCCTCTCCAAGAACCCGCTCAAGGAAGCCCTGGCCAGCCCGGTTCACCGCCGTGCCATGCTCCTGGCCCTTTTCATCCCGCTGATGAACGGCTCCGGCTACTACGTCCTGTTTTCCTACATGCCCACGTTCCTTAAGGGCAAACAGCTGAACTTCACCATTGGTGAGGCCCTGCTGGTCACCGCGTGCAGCCTGGTGGTCATCTGCGTCGCCATCCCGTTCATGGGCGCCCTTTCGGACCGCGTGGGCCGCAAGAAGGTCATTGCCGGGTCCGCCATCGCCATGGCTGTACTGGGCATCCCGTCCTACGCGCTGATCGCCACCGGGGAGATGGGCCTGGCCATCCTCGGCGCCTCCATCATGGCCGTCATCTTCGCCGGCCACACGGCAGTCATCCATATCCTGCTCGTTGAACTGTTCCCTACCCGCGTCCGCTACTCCGCCTACGGCGTCGGCTACAACATCTCTTCCGCTCTCTTCGGCGGTACCGCGCCGCTCCTGATGACCTGGCTGATCTCGTCCACCGGCAACGTTTACATGCCCGCCTTCTATGCGGTCATCACCGCCCTGGGCACGCTGGCAGCCGTCAGCACTGTCAAGGACCGGGCACACCTGCCGCTCCGCGACGCCTGACGTTCCCTTACCGATACTTCCGTCACCCCAAGACTTTCCACCACCTGTGCAGCACTGGGCTGCCTCCTAGGAGATATCCATGTCTTTTTCCGATTACTCAACGGCCCTTGTCACCGGTGCATCCACCGGAATGGGCGCAGCCATCGCCGAACGCCTGGCCAAGCGCGGCCTCACCGTACACGCCCTGGCCCGGAACGAGGACCGCCTGAACGAACTCGCGGACAAGACCGGCGCCCTGCCGCACGTCGTGGACCTGACGGACACTGCAGCGCTGACCGCCGTCGTCGAAAACCTCAAGGTGGATGTCCTGGTGAACTGCGCCGGCGTCTCCAGGCCCGGCAACATCCTGGACTCCAGCGAAAGCGACATCGATGAGCTCGTGGACGTCAACCTCCGTGGCCTGCTCCAGCTGACGCGGCTGGTCCTGCCGGGCATGGTGGAACGCGATCTGGGGCACGTCATCAATGTCAGCTCGATCGCCGGCACGTACAACTTCTACGGCCACACGGTGTACCACGCCACCAAGGCCGCGGTGCACCAGGTCTCCCGCCAGCTCCGCAACGACACCGTGGGCAAGCGCATCCGCGTCACGGAGATCTGCCCGGGCCGGGTGGAGACAGAGATCTTCGGCCGCAACATGGGCGGCACGCCCGAGGCGATGGAAGAAGCCTGGAAGACCTACTACGAGGGATATGAATCGCTGACCACCGATGACATCGTCAACGCCATGGACTACGCCATCGAGACGCCCCGCCACGTGAATGTTGGCATGCTCGAACTCATGCCCACCTTCCAGGTGCCCGGCGGCCTTACGTTCGACCGCCGCTAGCCGCAGACCCCACCAACCCGATTGATAGGTTTCCCGATGCAAACAGTCCGCACCGTCAGCTTTCCCGACCAGCAGCTCCTCGACGACCTCTCACCCCTGCCCGAAGGGCTGCGGGCAGTTGTCTGGGACCTGAAGGAGGATCCCGACGGCGGGACGCTGGCTGAGATCGACGGCGTCATCCTGCCGTACATCAACGCCGGCGCCGTGCTGGGGTCCCTTGCCAGGGTTGAATCGCTGAAGTTCGTCCAGACGCAGTCCACAGGGTACGACGGCGTGATTGAGGCGGCCGGCCCGGCGGCAGGCGTCGCCAACGCCTCCGGAGTCCACGCGGCGGCGACGGCGGAACTTGCCATCGGCCTGATCCTGGCAAAGCTGCGCGGCATCGACCAGGCGGTCCGGGACCAGCAGCACGGCCTCTGGCGGCCGGAGCGGCGCCAGTCCCTCGCGGACCGGCGGGTGCTCCTGCTCGGTGTCGGCGGGATCGGGCATGAGATCGCCCGCCGCCTGGAACCGTTCGAAGTAACCGTCACCCGGGTGGGCAGCTCTGCCCGGACGGACGAGCACGGCGAGGTGCACGCGTCGTCGGACCTGACCGCACTCGCCGCCACTCACGACATCCTTGTCTCCGTGCTGCCGCTGAACGACCACACCCACCAGCTGATCGGCGAGGAGGTCCTGGCCGCCCTTCCCGACGGCGCCCTGGTGGTGAACGTGGGCCGCGGCTCCGTGGTGGATACGGCTGCGCTGACCAAGGAAGTACTGTCCGGCCGCCTGCACTGCGCCATCGACGTCGTCGATCCCGAACCGCTGCCACAGGACCACCCGCTATGGTCCACCACCAACGCCCTGATAACCCCGCACGTCGGCGGCAACGCCTCGGCCTTCCAGCCACGGATCCTGAAGCTCCTCCGGAAGCAGCTTGAGGCCCTGGCCGCGGGCCAGGCCCCGGTGAACCTGGTGCAGGCAGGACCGTTCGCATGAGTTCACTGTTCGACCTGACCGGCCGGGTTGCCCTGGTGACGGGTTCGAGCCGGGGGATCGGCAACGCCTTGGCCCGCGCATTGGCCGACGCCGGCGCAACAGTTGTGCTGAACGGCATCAACGGGGAGCGGCTCAAGGATGCCGCGGCAGCGATGGCTGCCGACTTCGCGCCCGGGCGCATTCACAGCGTCGCCTTCGACGTCACGAGCGACGCCGAGGCGGCACGCGGCATCGCCTGGGTGGAGGAGCACGTGGGTCCGCTGGAGATCTTGGTGAACAACGCGGGGATCCAGCACCGGGTGCCCATGCTGGACCTGGACGTCAAGGACTGGGAACGCGTAATTTCCACCGATCTGACCAGCGCCTTCCTGGTGGGCCGCGAGGCGGCCCGGTTCATGATCCCGCGCGGCCACGGCAAGATCATCAACATCTGCTCCGTGCAGACCGACCTGGCCCGGCCCACCATCGCCCCGTACATTGCGGCGAAGGGCGGACTGCGGAACCTCACCCGTGCCATGACCGCAGAGTGGGCGGCATCCGGTCTGCAGATCAACGGGATTGCGCCGGGATACATCCACACTGAGATGACGCAGAACCTGGTGGACGACGAGCAGTTCAACTCCTGGATCCTGGGCCGGACACCCGCGAACCGGTGGGGGACTGTCCAGGACCTGGCCGGCCCGGCAGTCTGGCTGGCGTCCCGCGGCTCCGACTTCGTGAATGGGCAGACCATTTTTGTCGACGGCGGAATGACGGTGGTGGTCTGATGGCTATCGACACCAGCCTTCCTGTGACAGGTCCCGCGGTTGTTGCTCACGCAGCCGGTGACCTCCGGATCGACGAACTCACCCTCGCCGCTCCTGCTTCGGACGAGACCGTTGTCGAGGTGCACTACGGCGGCATTTGCGGATCGGACCTGCATTACTGGCTCCACGGCGCTGCCGGCGAATCCATTCTGAAGGAGCCGCTGGTGCTGGGGCACGAAATTTCCGGCACCGTGGTCCGTGCGGCCGGGGACGGAACCGGTCCCGCCGTGGGGACCCCCGTGGCGGTCCATCCGGCCACTCCCGGACCGGGTGCTGCGCGGTATCCGGCGGACCGGCCCAACCTCTCGCCGGGCTGTACCTACCTGGGCAGCGCCGCCCGCTACCCACACAAGGACGGCGCCTTCAGCCGGTACGTGAACCTCCCGGCCAGGATGCTCCGGACGCTGCCGGAGAGTATTGATCTGCGCACCGCGGCGCTGATCGAACCTGCCTCCGTGGCATGGCACGCTGTGGCGAGGGCCGGCGACGTCGCCGGAAAAACGGCGCTCGTGATTGGCAGCGGCCCCATCGGCGCACTTGCGGTCGCGGTCCTGAAACGCGCCGGCGCGGGCCGGATCACCGCCGTCGACATGCATGACAAGCCGCTGGACATCGCCAAAGCCGTAGGAGCGGACCAGGTGATTACCGCCGGAGACGCTGACGCGATCGCCGCCGTGGAAGCCGACGTCGTCATTGAATCCTCCGGTAACCACCACGGCCTGTCCTCGGCCATCCAAGGTGCAACCCGCGGCGGCACGGTGGTGATGGTCGGGCTGCTGCCCACCGGCCCGCAGCCGGTCCCGATATCCCTGGCCATAACCCGTGAGCTTGAGCTGAAGGGTTCGTTCCGGTTCAACGACGAGATCGATGAGGTCATTGCCGCCCTCGCGGACCGCTCGCTGCAAATAAATCCAGTCATCACGCACGAATACCCCGTAGAGCAGGCGCTTGAAGCCTTCGGCGTTGCCCGCAACTCGGCGGAATCCGGGAAAGTACTCCTCAGCTTTGGTGCCGGGAGGATAGTGTGAGCAAAGTGCCCCCCCTCGTTGTCATGGGCGTGTCCGGCTGCGGAAAATCGACCGTCGGCGCGTTGCTGGGGGATCGGCTAGGCGTCCCGTTCTTCGATGGTGACGACTTCCACCCGGCAGCCAATAAGTCCAAAATGGCAACCGGTACGCCGCTTAATGACTCGGACCGTGCCCCGTGGCTGGCCGCGATCGGTGCCACACTCGCGAAGCCTCCCCATGGCGCCGGCTCCTGTGTCATGGCCTGCTCCGCGCTAAGGCGGAGCTACCGGGACCTGCTGCGCAGCTGCGCGCCCGACTCGGTGTTCATCCACCTCAGAGGAGAGGCAGCCACCATTTCCGGCAGGCTTGGCGGCCGGGCCCACGAGTACATGCCAAGCAGCCTCCTTGCTTCCCAGATGGCAACTCTCGAGCCGCTGGGCGAGGACGAGGCGCACATCGCCCTGGACATCCTGAGGGAGCCAGCCGCCCTGGTAGATCAAGTCGCCCGGCAACTCAATTTTCTCGAGCGATAAAAAGCTGCCGTCGGACGAAAAAACAGCCCTTGGATCGGCAATTTGAACTTAAGGTGCCCCCGCCGATCGTGATGCGTCGTTGGGGGAGCTCCCTGGCAGCAGCAGCGGTGGATAACCTAACCTACGAGGATTGTCCCCACTTAAGGGCGGCGGCAGACTACTTCTCGACGCTGGGAACCAGTTCCGGCTGCTTCCGCCTCCTAGGTGACGACTGTTCAGAGACTGCCCTTATGTGGGTAAGCGTCGTCCCTGTCGTCAGGTCGGGGTGCAGTCCAGTGCCACACCCCGCACACCCGGATCCGTTATCTGAAGGATTTCTATCTCTCCTTCAGATCCTGCCAAAGGGACGGAGTCGCACGAGGGGCCCAGCTTAGGGCGATGTGTCCGATGCGGTTTTAGGGGACCGGCCGGTAGATCGGCGGAGAACGAATTCCGTTTGGAGGCTTCCTATGACCGATGTGTTCCCTTCAGGCTGTATCCCCGTTAGATGGCGTACTGCCTCCTCGCCTACTAAAGCAAGGGGCGTGCGAATCGTTGTCAGTGGTGGGGATGTAAACCGGGAGCCAAAAATGTCATCGAAGCCGATGATGCTGAGCTTTTCGGGAACCGAGATGCCTTTGTCACTGCATGCAAGAAGCAACCCGATTGCCATTAGATCGTTGTATGCAAAGACGCCTGTGGCACCTGTGCTCAAGACTTCTTCGATTGCTTGGCGGCCCGCCTCCATTGTGGGTTCTGCAGGATTTGTCGCAACCAAAGACACTCCTGCCCGTTCCGCTTCCTGCTGCAGCAGCTGCAAGCGCTGTCGACTCATCCACAGTGCGGATGGCCCGGCAAGATAGCATAGGGAGTCGTGCCCTAGCCCCACGAGGTGGTCTACAGCAGCGCGAATACCAGGTTGCAGTTGTGGGACGACCGAGGGGACACCCTCCACCTTGCGATTTACGAGCACCACACTCTTCTGTGTGGCAAAGCCACGAATCTGATCCGGCTCTAACCTTGAAGAAGCGAGAATAATGCCGTCGACGGTGGGCAGCAATTTCTCCACCGTTTCTCGCTCAATATCTCTTGATGCGTGCGTTTCAGCGATAACGAGCGTCTGACCCTCTTTGGCAGTCGTTCGTTCCGCTCCTCGCACCAAGTCAAAGAACACAGGGTTCGTTATGTCGGAGACTACAAGGGCAACTGTTCCGGTTCGGCCGGTTGTCACAAACCGTGCCATGGGATTGATGCGGTAGCCCAACGACTCTGCAGCAGTCCGAACTGCCTTCTCCGTTGCCGCGCCGACGCGACCGGGTTTGTGGAGGGCGCGTGAAACCGTGGAAGGGCTGAATCCTGTTATACGGGCGATATCGTAAATGGTCACGGCCGGTTTCCCGACGCCTGGGGGTGCAGGCAAATGCTCGGCGGACATAATCTTCACTTACCCTGACCCTGAACATAGAACATGCCCCCATGATTTCACAGTCAAAAGATTCCAGAGCCTCGATGAGCCAAACAAGAGGCAGCCGATATCAAAGAAGCATGATGTCGAGGGGGACGCAGCAGTCCGTCGGAGCGGGCGGTTATGGATTTCGGGCCCTGCTTGTGTCCGGGCTGATTTGGGAAACATGCAACCGGTTGAAACGATGTTCCTTCTACGCCACTAATGTGGGTGGGACGTGAAGAAGGGAAACATGTGAGTCAGGAGGATACAGCTGTGGAAGACTTGCCGGGCGGTGATCGGAAGCAGACGGTGTCCATATATGACATCGCCAAGAAGGCTGGCGTCAGTCCATCAACGGTTTCCAGGGTTTTCAGCAGGCCGGAGCGGGTCAGTGCGGCCACAGCTGAGCGGATACGCGATGCGGCTGCCGCTTTGAACTATCGCGTCAATCCTCTGGCTCGGGCCTTACCTACCGGCCGGACGGGCACTTTGGGGCTCCTTCTGTCGGATATCACCAACCCAGTGTTTTTTGACCTCGTCCGGGGAGCCGGGCAAGTTGTTTCAGCGGAGGGTTATACGCTCGTGCTGGCGGAGTCTCAGGAACTACCAGGGATGGAAGTTCAGGCGGCAGACCGGCTTCTGAGCC
>Ga0307412_10000944_pt1 | contig 16618 bp, 19 predicted proteins | sample DK1Cmetagenome_3_FD_203823 | JGI IMG/M metagenome (GOLD analysis project Ga0307412, IMG submission 203823) | Maize rhizosphere microbial communities from greenhouse at UC Davis, California, United States - DK15-C-1 | ecosystem: Host-associated > Plants > Roots > Rhizosphere > Soil | place: USA...
CGACGGCAGCGAAGTCTATGACGTGATCGGCGAGCGCACCCCGCGGGCGACGCTGACCCTGGTCATCACTCGCAAGAATGGCGAGCGCGTCGAGGTGCCGGTGACCTGTCGCCTCGATACCGCTGAAGAAGTGTCGATCTATGAAGCCGGAGGCGTGTTGCAACGCTTTGCCCAGGACTTCCTCGAATCGGCGGTGGCCGTTTAAATCGCTTGGGTGGCCGGTGTTCTGGCCACCCATTTTTTCAGGAGTTAGAGCATGGCTCACTCGCCTCAAATCAAGATCCCCGCGACCTACATGCGTGGCGGCACCAGCAAAGGCGTGTTCTTCCGCCTGCAAGACTTGCCCGAAGCCGCCCGCGTCCCAGGCCCGGCCCGGGATGCCCTGTTGCTGCGGGTGATCGGCAGTCCCGACCCGTACGAGAAGCAGATCGATGGCATGGGCGGCGCGACGTCCAGCACCAGCAAGACCGTGATCCTGTCCAAGAGCACCCGGGCCGATCACGACGTTGATTACCTGTTCGGCCAGGTGTCCATCGACAAGCCTTTCGTAGATTGGAGCGGCAACTGCGGCAACCTGTCGGCGGCGGTGGGGTCATTTGCCATCAGCAGTGGTTTGGTGGCGTCCGACCGTATTCCGCAAAACGGCGTGGCCGTGGTGCGGATCTGGCAGGCCAACATCGGCAAGACCATCATCGCCCATGTGCCCATCACCGATGGGGCGGTGCAGGAAACCGGTGACTTCGAGCTCGACGGCGTGACGTTTCCAGCGGCTGAAGTACAGCTGGAGTTCATGGATCCGGCGGCCGAGGAGGAGGGCGGTGGCGGCTCGATGTTTCCCACCGGTAACCTCGTCGATGACTTGGAAGTGCCCGGTGTCGGCACGCTCAAGGCGACGCTGATCAACGCAGGGATCCCGACGATTTTCATCAATGCTCGCGATGTCGGTTACACCGGCACTGAATTGCAGGGCGCGATCAATGGCGATCCCAAGGCGCTGGCGATGTTCGAAACCATCCGCGCCCATGGTGCTTTGCGCATGGGCTTGATCAAACACCTGGACGACGCTGCCCAGCGCCAGCACACACCCAAAGTCGCGTTTGTCGCGCCGCCGGCGGATTACGTGTCGTCCAGCGGAAAAGCCGTGGCGGCTGGCGACGTTGATTTGCTGGTGCGGGCGTTGTCCATGGGCAAACTCCATCACGCCATGATGGGAACGGCAGCTGTCGCCATCGGCACCGCTGCGGCGATTTCAGGCACCTTGGTGAATCTGGCGGCTGGCGGTATCGAGCGCAACGCCGTACGTTTCGGCCACCCGTCCGGCACGCTGCGCGTCGGCGCCGAGGCCAGCGTGGTCAACGGCGAATGGATGGTGAAAAAAGCCATCATGAGCCGCAGCGCGCGGGTGTTGATGGAAGGGTTCGTGCGGGTGCCGGGGGATGTGCTCTAACCCGAAATAACACAAAACTTGTGGGAGTGAGCCTGCTCGCGAAAGCGGTGTATCAACCAACATAAGTGTTAGATGTGACGCCGCTTTCGCGAGCAGGCTCGCTCCCACAGGGATTTTCAGTGGGTCCAGAATCTCACTCCATCACAGATCAAAATGTGGGAGCGGGCTTGCTCGCGAAAGCGGTGTGTCAGCTGACATAGATGTTGAATGTGATGGCCTCTTCGCGCTCCCACAAGGGATTTTCAGTAGATCCGGAATCCCTGTCCGCCACAGATCAAAGTGTGGGAGCGAGCTTGCTCGCGATGGCGGTGTGTCAGCTGACATAGATGTTGAATGTGATGGCCTCTTCGCGAGCAAGCTCGCTCCCACAAGGGATTTTCAGTAGATCCGGAATCCCTATCCGCCACAGATCAAAGTGTGGGAGCGAGCCTGCTCGCGATGGCGGTGTGTCAGTCGACATCATTGTTGAATGTGCAGGCCTCTTCGCGAGCAGGCTCGCTCCCACAAGGGATGTTCAGTAGATCCGGAATCCCTGTCCGCCACAGATCAAAGTGTGGGAGCGAGCTTGCTCGCGAAAGCGGTGTGTCAGCTGACATAGATGTTGAATGTGATGGCCTCTTCGCGAGCAAGCCCGCTCCCACAGGGTGCTGTTGTCAGCCTCCTGTCAGTGCGGTAACTACCAGCCCCACATTACTTTCCAGTTCCGCCACCGGATCGGCGCCGTCGGTGCTCAGCACCAGCAGCCGACTACCACCCTCGGTAATCGCGGCCTTCAGCGAATCCGAGGGTTCACGGTGGTGCAGCACCAGCGCCACGTCGTTGTCTTTCAATGTCGCGCTCAATTGCTTGAAGGCTTCGGCTGTCCATTCAGCATCGGGCCGGGTATCTGTGCTGATGGCGTCCAGGTTGAGCCCGCTGATCAAATAACCGAAATGCTCGCTCAGGCTGACCACGCTCAGGTTATCGGCATCGGCGAGATGTTTTTCGCTGTCGGCGCTGAGCTTGAGCAGGCGCTGCTTGAGGACCGCCAGGTTGGCGTCGATTTTCGCTTTGTCTGCTGGGGCCAGGCGCACCAGGTCGGCGGCGATCACGTCGGCCATCCGTCCCAGGTTGTGGCTGGCCATCCACGGCTGGCTAGCCAACCCATCGGCCATGCCGGGTTGGATGGCGATGCCGGGCAGGGCGCCGTCCACTGGGCGAGCGGCGTCGATTTCAACGATACGGATATTGCTGCGTCGGGCCATGGGGTACAGCGGATCGTCCGGCCATAACGAGCGCAGGCCGATCACGGCGTCGGCGTCGCTGGCCAGTTTGCCCAGGGCCGGCGCGCCACGACCACTGAAGTAGGCGCTCTGGCGGGTGCCTGGCAGATTGGCGGGCGCCGCTCGCTCCAGGCTGACGTCGGTGCCCTTGAGCAAGGCTTCGCCCAATCCATAGGTGACCGGCAACGACGCCAGCAGATGGGCCTTCTCAGCGGCGAATGACGAGGTGACGGCCACGCCGCACAACGCGACGGCTAGGGCCAATTGTCGTAATGAAAACGTCATTTATCCAAGATTCCCTTTGAGGCTGGGGACGACACCGCGGGCGATGGCGCTCAGGGCGAAGGCGATGCCGGCTACCAGAATGATCGCGGCACCGGACGGGATCGGCAGGTCGAATACGATCGGCGCGAGGATCCCGCACAAGGTACTGACAGTGGCGATCAGCACCGAACACCAGAAAAAGCCCTTCAACGATTGGCTGAGCAGGCGCGCCGCCGCTGCCGGGATCACCAGCAATGCGCCCACCAGAATGGCGCCGATGACTTTCACCGCCGCCACGGTGATCAATGTCACCAGGACCACGAACAAATAATCCAGCGTCTTCACTGCAACCCCGCGCACCGCCGCCAATTGCGGGTTGAAGCTGGCGAGCATGATGCGGTTGTACAGCGGCAACGCCAGCGCCATCACCAACGAGCCGACCACTGCGAGCACCAGCAGGTCATTGCCATTGACCGTGAGCACAGAGCCGAACAGTACGTTTTCCAGAATGTGCACGTTGATCTTGCCCGCCAGGATCAACAGCAGGCTCGCGCCCAGGGCCAGGGACACCGAAAGGAAGACGCCGATCAGGGTGTCTGGCGCCAGGCCGGTGCGGTTGCGCAGGTAATTGAGCAGGATGCCGAACAGCAGGCAGTAGCCGAACAGGCTGCCGTACGGTCCGGTATAGGGTTCGCCGAGCAGGATACCGATGGCTACGCCGGTCAGCGCCGCATGGCCCACGGCTTCGGAGAAGAACGCGAAGCGCTTGACCACCACCAGCGTGCCGAGGCCGCCCAGCACCGGGCCGATCAACAACCCGGCCAGCAACGCATTGACCACGAAGCCGTAGGCCAGCGCTTCAGGCAGATAGCCGGCCGACGCCCAGCCCTGGACCATCAAGCGAAAGGCTTCATAACTCATCAGGCCGCGCTCCCGTTCGTGCGTGGATGGGTGGAAAACAGCGTCAGCAGTCGCTCCGGGGTCAAGGTCTGGCGTGGCGGGCCGTCGAACAGTACCCGGCGATTCAGGCCGGTGACACGATCGGCCAGGCGACCGACGGCTTCCAGGTCATGTTCGATCCATAGCACGGTGATCCCGGCCTGGCGCCAGTCCTGCAGCAACTGTTGGAACACTTGGATGCCGGCCTCGTCGAGGGCGGACATCGGTTCGTCCAGCACCAACAGTTGTGGCGATGGAATCAGCCCTTGGGCCAGCAGCACCCGCTGGCGCTCGCCGCCGGACAGTGCTCCCATGCGTCGCTTGCGCTTGTCCTGCATGCCGACCCGCTCCAGGGCTTGGCCTATGGCGCCCGCGTAATGCTTGCTCACGCCGAGAAAGGCGGGCCTGCGCTGACACATCGCTGCCATGAAATCGTCCACCGTCATCGGCAACCCCCGGTCGAACTCCAGCGCCTGAGGCACATAGCCGATCACCCCGGGTTCGCCCGGCCATTGCAGGCTCAAGCGCCCCAGGTGCGGCATTTGCCCGAGCAAAGTCTTGATCAGCGAACTCTTGCCGCCGCCGTTGGGGCCGACCAGGGCGTGGACGCTTCCGGGTTGTACCTGCAAGTCCACATTGTCGAGAATCGTGGTGCGCCCCAGCTCAAGGCTGATGTCGGCGAACTCGATCAACGGACCGGCCGGTTGCTGGATAAGGGTTTCCTGTACGGTCATGCGCCGGACTCCTGGATCGCGCGGACCACGGTGCCGAGGTTACCGGTCATCTCTTTTTCGTATTTCTCGGCGCTGTATTCACCATAGGAAATGTGCGAAAGCGGATACAGCTTTACGCCCGATTCACGCTGGATGGTGTCGACATAGGTTGAAGGGAAATCCATCTCCGAGAAGATCACCTTCACGTCCAACTCGCGCAGCTGGTCGATGGTCTTTTTCAATTGGCTGGGGCTCGGCTCGATGCCGTGGGCCGGCTCGACCACGGCGGTCACTTCCAGGCCGAATTCGCGCAACAGATAGTCGTAGGCGGCATGGACCGTGGCGACTCGCAGCTCGGCATTCGGTGCCTGGGTCAGCTTGGCCAGGGCGTCGGCGCGCATCTGCCGCAGGCGCTTGCCGTAGGCGCGGGCGTTTTGCGTGTAGGTCTTGGCGTTGTCCGGGTCGAGCTTGCCCAGCTCTCGGGCGATGTTATTGACCTGGGCAATGGACGCGCTGATAGACAGGAAGGTGTGCGGATTGACGACCTTGCCCGCGCCCCGGGCGGCGGTGCCGGTGGCGGCCAGCAAGGGCACGTTTTCGTTGGCTTCGATGACCTTCACGTTCGGCGTTTCGCTGGCAGCGATCATGCGGTCGGCGAAATCGTCATGGCCGACGCCGTTGAGCACGATCACATCCAGGCCGCTGATGCGCTTGATGTCTTCGGCCCTGGGCTCGTAGGCGTGGGGGTTGAAACCGGCCGGGATCAGCGGCACCACTTCGGCCTTGTCGCCGACGATATTGGCCACGTAGCTGTAATAGGGATGCAAGGTGATGCCGATGCGCAGGCGCTTGGCTGTATCGGCGTTCACCTGTGATGTGAACAGGCAGGCGAGCAGGCCGATCAACAGCAGGCGCAGCAAGGGGCGGCGTTGGGAGGCGATAGACATGGGCAAGCGGTCTTCTCTTGAATGAGGGCGTGGGTCAATGCCGGTGCTGGCGAGTCACGCCGGCATCGAACTGCGCGACGATCTGTTGCCAACCAGCGGCGGACAATGCAGCGTCGTCCAGTGCGGTGGGCGCGGTCGCAGGATGGCTGCGGTTGAGCCAGATGTCCGGGGGCGCGTCGGATATTTCGCTGATGCGCATCAGAAAAGAGCCCGAGACGGTTAGGTTGGCGCTCGCACCGAAGTAGGCTCGTTCACTCAGTAGTTGCCAGGCGTGCCCGCCGCGGCTGACCGAACTGGCGTCCTGGGCGAACGGGGCAAAGCCTTCATCGGCCAACGCCTTCGGGGCGGGAAGGGCTTGCTCGCTTTCGCGCAGGATGCGGATTTCGTCCAGCGTCACCCGCAGGTCGGCATAAATACCTTGCTCGGCGGCGCTGAGGTCGCGACGGGCGTCCAACTGGTTGCTTTCCAGGTGGGCGACGTCCTGGGTTTCGCCATGCCAGGCCACCACCGACCCGGCCCCCAACACGATGATCAGGCACAACAGCAAGACATAAAGGGTTTCATGGCCCGCGCCGGCAGGGCGGACGATCTGAGTGATGGGAGCGCTCATGGGGCCTCGATGTCGGCTTGGTCGATTTCCACCACGTGGCCAGGGCCGGCGTCGAAGAGTACGTAGAATTCAGCGTTCGGTTTTTTGAAAGTCAGCTTCGAGTCGGCGCCGAGCTTGCCGGGAACCAGGATGGTTTCGTCGTAGCCAATTACATCCAGCGTCACTCCGGGAGCGCCGCTGCCATCGGAAAAGCCGCCGGTGCATTGGATCTGTTCGGCGTCGATGGCCTTGCACTCGCACATGGGGTTGTGGGCCAGTGCGCTGGTGCTCAAGCCTGCGCACAGCAGCAACGCCAGGTTGTTGAGGAGGGCGCGGAAGGTCATGGTCGGGCTCCTTGGGTTTTCAGCCAGGCGACGGTGGCCGGGGAGGCCTGGTTCAGGGGGATGGAGGCTTGATGCATCGAGCCGTCCCAGCCTTCGAGGGTGATCCATAGCTCGGCGTCTGGCTGGGTCTTCTTTGGCACCGGCAACATGGCGCCCATGCGATAGGGCGACCCGAAGAAAATCACCCCGGCGGCCCGCAGGCTGCGAGGCTTGCCGATCCGCAGATAGGTCGCTTTGACCTGGCTGATGCATTGCTGGCAGAGGGCGGCGTTGAAATGTTTCATCGGACCGGCGGGCCCCTGGGTGCGAGGCGCTTCGTTGCGAAACTCCGCCAGGCGCAGGCTCCACGGCCCCACCTGGATTTCGCCGACTTCCCGCTCACCGAGCCCGCCGTCACCCCGGAACAACGCCGCTTCCGAGAGGTACTTGGGCATGAAGCCCAAGGGAATCAGCAGCAACAGCACATTGAGATGGAAGCGCCATTTATGCCAGAACCGGCCCAGGCTTGAAGGTGATGTGGTTGTGGTGGACGGATTCACAGGCTGCCCTCCGGCGAGTCACGGTGCGGGGACGGCTGCAATAACGGCGCGGCCAAGGCCTGTCGTGCGGGTTTCTGGCTGCGCTTGAAGGCGTTGGCGGTCGCCAGGGCCGTGCGTTTGGTCCAGATCAACAGGCCACTGAGGACCATCAGGCTCAGGACCAGACCAAAGAAGAACCAGATGAGCTTGATCCACAGTCCGCCGAAATCCCCGGTGTGCAGCGGGCGCATCGATTCGGTGACGAACTCCAGCGCCGTACGGTCCGACAACAAGCGCGAGGCGTCCACGTCACCGTTGTAGGGATTGATAGTCGCGGTCTGGAACATCAGCGGATACCAGCCGCGACCGCCGATTTCCAAATGGCTGTAGGCGTTGAAGGGCAGGCTGACGAAGCTCGCCTCCAGTCCTGGGATGCGCTGCTGGGCGATTTCGATGGCGCGATCCAGGCTCAGCTGTGGCGGAGGCACGCCATCGGTCGAGAGCGGAACGCTTTCGCGGGCCACTACCGGGACGACCGGTGCACTGGAGATGGAAATCCCGTTGTCGGCGAGCGAGGCCTCGATCAGGAACCAGACGCCAGTGATGGAAATGACCGCAATGAACCAGATCGACCAGATGCCGCTGAGCCGATGAAAGTCGCCCCAGAAAATACGGGCGCCGTGGCGGATGCGCAGGGTCGGACGCAGGAAACCTTTCCAGAAACGCTTGTAGACCACCAGCCCGGTCACCAGGGACGCGAGCAGCGGCAGACCGAGGAAAGACACCAGGTACCAGCCCCAGCTGTAACCGTTGGTGAATGGCACCAGCCACCATCCATGCAGTGCACGTGTAAAGGCCCTGAAGTTGAACGCCGGGGCCGATCCCTGGATGACGCCGCTATACGGATTTACGTAGACGGTGTCAGGGCGGCCGTCGGGGTAGGTGACCTTGGCCTCCAGGGCGAAATGCGATTCGTCCGGACGCACGATGCTTTGCACTTGGGTCAGCGGTTGGGCCTGCTTGATGGCGGCAATCACCTGGTCGTAGCTGAGCAGCGGGGCATCGTCCGAGGGCTCGCTGGCGCGCATTTCAGGATTCACCAGCCAGACAATCTCCTGGCTGACCACGGCCAGGGTACCGGTGACACAAACGATGAGTACGAAAAACCAAATGGGCAATGCCAGCCAGCTATGAACCAGGAACCAGAGTTTGGAGCGAGACTTCTTCGACATGATTGAACGTCTTGATTCGATGGAAGGCTCCGTACTACGGGCTTCGTAATACCCAGAACCCTGAAAAGCAGGCCGTGGCTTTTGCCGACGCGGCCTGCTGCATCTAATTAAGACGAACGAGCAGCTCAAATCCTGAAGAGGAAGATGAAAGAAAATGTTTCGCGTTTGCGATGGGCGCGTTTTTTTTGCGGCGAGGGAGCAAGGCCCCTCGCCAGGGTTAACGCTGTCTTCTAAAACGCGTCAGCCTTGTTGGAACATTTCCCTGGCACGCTGTTCGATCTGTTCCTGGGTCAGGTCCTCCTTGCGCGTTGCCAGGAACCACAAATGCCCATACGGGTCTTTAAGGGTGCCGGAGCGATCCCCGTAGAACTGATCCTTGACCTCGGAAATCACGGTGCCTCCGGCCTCGATCGCCTGGGCGAATGCGCTGTCGACGTCGTTGACATATAAATGCAGACCTACCGACGGCGATCGATCCGGATTGCCCAGCGGGCCCTGGTCGCAAGGCGTGCCAAGCATGATCGGGCAATCGCCGATCCGCAGTTCGGCATGGCCGATGCCGCCGTCGGGCATGCTCAGGCGCATGACTTCGGTCGCGTTGAAGGCTTTCTTGTAGAAATCGATGGCTTCGCTGGCTTTCTGGATGCCCAGATAAGGTGTGATGCTGTGGTAACCATCAGGAATGGCTTTGACGCCCATGACGTTTCTCCTTGTTGTTATGGGAGGACGACTTTCGTCGATTTTCGCTCACCCACTATAGAACGCCGCCCATGGGAGGGCTCACGCCCCGACGAACGTCTCACGGCTCGTCCAACAAATGCGCCCCCGGTCCTCGCTTGCCAAGCACGTCGCCCTGATTGCGCAAGGGGCAATGTTCCATCGACAGGCAACCGCAGCCGATACAGCCGGTGAGCCGGTCGCGCAGGGCGATCAGTTGATCGATGCGCTCATCCAGATTCCGGCTCCATTGTGCCGATAAGGTCTTCCAGTCGGCCGCTGTCGGGGCGCGATTCTGCGGCAGATTTTTCAGCGCTTCGCCAATCTCCGCCAAGGGAATACCCAGGCGCTGGGCGACTTTGATCAGCGCCACGCGCCGCAGGACTTCTCGGGGGTAGCGACGTTGATTGCCCTGGTTGCGAGTGCTTTTGATCAACCCCTTGGTTTCATAGAAGTGCAGCGCCGTGACCGCCACGCCGCTGCGAGCGGCGACCTGGCCGACGGTGAGTTCCTTGTGGATGGTTATAGGCATCGTCATTTCAATCATCGCTTGACCTTGACTTAACTCGAGGTTTTACCCTGCAGGCCTTCGGATCGCAAGATTCGCCTTACCTCAACGGGGGACCTTTCATGCAATCGCCAATCAGCTTCACGCATTTGATTGAATTCGACATCGAGCCTCAAAGGCAGCAGGCACTAGTGACCGCCCTGACAGAACAGACCGAGCGCCTGGCGCGGGATTTCCCGGGCTTTCTCAGCGCCAGTGTCCAGGCCAGCGAGGACGGGCGACGGGTCCTCAACTGCTTGCAATGGCAAACCCGCGAAGCAGGGGAAGCGGCGTTTCGAAGCGTTGAAAATGGCGAGGAAAATTTCTGGCGGCTGATCCAGAAGCATCGGGCCAAAGCGGTGACGTTCGGCTCTTTCCAGGTACTGCGCAACATCGAGCGCAGCCTGGACGGTGCGCTGCATTGCCCGTGGGCCAACCCAGCGCAACGGGCAATCCCAGAGGGCGATACCCACTATCAAAAGCGTTGATTTCTGCCGTTCCATGCCGGCGGGTAGCCTTTGTTCATCGCCTAACTTCAGAACATCGGACACCCGTCATGAACCGTATCCTTGCTGTCTTGCTGCTGTTGACTGCCACCGTATTGGGCGGTTGCGCCTCGTCGTCTCCGGAGCTGCGTCCGTATACGGCCGAGGAAACCCGTGAGCTGGCCCTCGAAGCCTTGAATCGCCGGGGGCTTTCGTTCGAGGAATATCACGCGAAGAAAGCCGAATTGCTCGGGCCATCGCAAAAGAACGTCGGCTTTGATGAGCGTGGCGAAATGAATGCCGAACAGACTGTTCAATTGCCTGGCCGACCAAGCTGAGGGACTGTACCGCTCGAAGTTTTGCCTAACTGTCCATGGGTTTGCGCCGGGACGTGGGGTAGGGTCATGACCTGACTGCCCTGACGGATTGACCTGCCATGACTCTCTCGCTTGACCTGCTGCTGGGCTTCGCCCTGTTTGCCCTTGTAACCTCGATCACGCCAGGCCCCAACAACACGATGTTGCTGGCCTCGGGTGTCAACTTCGGTTTCAACCGTACCATCCCGCATATGCTGGGTATTACCTGCGGCTTCTTTTCCCTGGTGCTGGCGGTGGGCCTAGGCCTGGGCGCGGTGTTCCAGGCTTATCCGCTGCTTTACACCCTGTTGCGCTATGTCGGCGCGGCATACCTGATGTACCTGGCATGGAAAATCGCGCACTCCGGTCCTGTGTCGGATAGTGCAGCGGGCAACAACAAGCCGATCAGTTATTGGGGCGCGGCGGCGTTCCAATGGGTCAATCCCAAGGCCTGGATCATGGCCATTGGCGCCATCAGCACCTATACACCCCTGCAAGGCTATTTTTTCAATGTGGTGGTGATCGCGGCAGTGTTCGCCCTGATCAACCTGCCAAGCGTCAGCCTGTGGGTGGTCTGCGGCAGCCTGTTGCGCAACCTGCTGCGCGATCGTCGATGGCTGCGCCTGTTCAACTGTGGCATGGCGCTGCTGCTGGTGGCATCGCTGTATCCGTTGTTGCTGGAAAGCATGGGTTGAGGGCTGAGCTTCGACGCGATGCCTGCTAAGCTCGCTGTTTCCAGGAGCGTTCCTACGCACTTTTAAATGAAGTCCGACTTCTTTAAGGTCTTGATCAGGTAAAGCTTGTCTCGAACCCAACGAGGGCATCCCGATCCCGGAACAGGCTCTGCGAGTTTTCTTATGAATAAGCGTCCTTTGTATTTCGATTATGCCGCCACCACCCCGGTGGATGAGCGGGTCATCCAGGTCATGGTCCAATGCCTGGGTTTCGACGGTAACTTTGGCAACCCGGCCTCCAGCTCCCATGCCTTCGGCCAGGAGGCGCGACGTGCCGTGGAGCAGGCGCGCCGGCAGGTGGCCCAATTGGTCGGTGCCCAAGCCGGGCAAATCGTCTGGACGTCCGGTGCTACCGAATCCAACAACCTGGCACTCAAGGGAGTGGCCCAGGTGCGCGGCGCGCATGAGGGGCATGTGATCACCAGCCTGATCGAGCACAAGGCGGTGCTCGATACCGCCAAGCAATTGGAGGATAGCGGCGTCGCGGTGACTTGGCTGGCGCCGGATGCCGATGGCCTGATAAGCCCGCAGGCTGTTCGCGAGGCGCTGCGCGAAGATACGTTCCTGGTGTCGCTGATGCTGGTGAACAACGAGTTGGGCACCGTCAACGACGCCGTTGCCATCGGTGAGATCGTTCGCGAGCACGGCGCGCTGTTCCATATGGACGCGGCCCAGGGTGCGGGCAAAGCGAGTATCGACCTGGCCCGGTGGCCGGTGGATCTGATGTCTTTTTCCGCGCACAAAATCTACGGCCCCAAGGGCATCGGCGCACTTTATGTCGGTGACCGCGCGCGGCCGCGCCTGTCGGCGCAGATCCACGGCGGAGGCCATGAAGGTGGGTTGCGCTCCGGTACCCTGGCGACCCATCAGATTGCAGCCATGGGCGCGGCGTTCGAGCTGGCGGCGCAGTCGTTTGATGAAGAACTCAGCCATATCGCCCGGCTGCGCAATCGTTTGCTTGAGCCGCTGTTGGCAATGCCTGGCGTGTGCCTCAATGGCAGTGCCACCCAGCGCGTCGCGCATACGCTGAGCCTGACCTTCAACGAAGGCGAGTTCAATCCGGCCGCGCTGGGCGCTTCGATTGCTTTTTCCGCCACGTCGGCCTGCAACTCGGCGAATAACGCACCCTCCCACGTACTGTTGGCCCTCGGGCATGACGAACGGGCGGCAAGCCGCACCATTCGCTTGAGCCTGGGACGTTTCACTCAAGAACAAGACATCGACGAGGCGGTGCGGTTGATCAAGGCGGCCTGTGCCGCTGCGCCAGCATTCTGGGCGACACCCACCTGAGCCGAACCTATTCGGCATCGAACAACAATATTGGTTAGCAGGAGTGATGATGAGTACCCAGCCTTTGACCCCAGGACAAGTTCCGCAGCGCCTGGCTCGAATTCGCCAATTGATGAGTGACGAGGGCATCCATGCATTGCTGGTGCCTTCGGCCGACCCGCATCTCTCGGAGTATCTGCCGGGCTATTGGCAAGGGCGCCAGTGGTTGTCTGGTTTCCATGGCTCGGTTGGCACCCTGATCGTCACCGCGGATTTTGCCGGAGTGTGGGCTGACAGCCGTTATTGGGAGCAGGCTACGAAGGAGCTGGAAGGCAGTGGTATAGAACTGGTCAAGCTTGTTCCAGGCAAACCCGGCCCGCTGGATTGGCTCGGCGAACAGACGCCTGAGGGAAGCGTGGTTGCAGTTGACGGTGCGGTCATGGCCGTGGCATCGGCTCGAACACTGAGCAGCAAGCTTGAGTCTCGCGGCGCGCGGCTGCGTACTGACATCGACCTGCTGCAGAAGGTTTGGAGCGATCGCCCAAGCCTGCCTGATCAACCCGTCTACGCCCACTTGCCGCCGCAAGCGACGGTCAGTCGTGTCGAGAAGCTTGCGAAGCTGTGCGAATCCCTCGAGGAACGTGGCGCCGATTGGCATTTCATCGCCACCCTCGATGACATTGCCTGGCTGTTCAACCTGCGTGGCGCGGATGTGTCCTTCAATCCTGTGTTCGTCTCCTTCGCCTTGATCAGCCAAAACCAAGCGACGCTCTTCGTGGCCTTGGACAAAGTTGACGCACCGCTGCGCGCGGCTCTTGAGCGGGATGGCGTGACGCTACGGGACTATAACGAGGCTGGCGCTGCGCTGCGTGAAGTGCCCAGTGGCGCGAGCCTGCAAATCGACCCGGCGCGAGTCACGGTCGGCTTGCTGGATAACCTTGGCAGCGGCGTGAAGTTGGTCGAAGGGCTCAATCCCACGACGTTGGCAAAATCGCGCAAGAGCTTGGCGGATGCCGAACATATCCGTAAGGCCATGGAGCAGGACGGGGCGGCGCTCTGTGAATTTTTCGCCTGGCTGGAAAGCGCCTGGGGGCGCGAACGTATCACCGAGCTGACCATCGATGAGCACCTCACCGCAGCCCGAAAGCGTCGGCCGGATTTTGTTTCCCTGAGCTTCAATACCATCGCTGCGTTCAATGCCAATGGTGCGATGCCTCATTACCACGCCACGGAGGAGGCGCACGCCGTTATCGAAGGCGATGGCTTGCTGCTGATCGATTCGGGTGGGCAGTATCTCGGTGGAACCACGGACATCACCCGCATGGTGCCAGTCGGAACGCCGACGTCAGAGCAGAAGCGTGATTGCACCCGAGTGCTCAAGGGCGTGATTGCCTTGTCCCGGGCCAGATTTCCCCAAGGCATTCTGTCGCCTTTGCTGGATGCTATCGCCCGCGCGCCGATCTGGGCCGAGCAGGTGGATTATGGCCATGGCACGGGTCATGGGGTCGGTTATTTCCTCAATGTCCATGAAGGACCGCAGGTCATTGCCTATCAGGCCGCCGCTGCGCCACAAACCGCGATGCAGCCAGGGATGATCACGTCGATTGAGCCGGGCACCTATCGTCCAGGTCGCTGGGGCGTGCGCATCGAGAACCTCGTCATCAATCGCGAGGCGGGCAGCAGCGAGTTTGGCGCGTTCCTGGAATTCGAAACCCTCACGCTGTGCCCGATCGACACTCGCTGCCTGGAGGCGTCGCTGCTGACTCAGGATGAAAAAGACTGGTTCAACGCTTACCACGCCGAGGTTCAGCGTCGATTGAGTCCGTTGCTGGAAGGCGACGCGCTGCAATGGCTGAACACGCGAACGGCGGCCATCTGACGCGAAGGATCAGGCCAGGGCTTCACGGACGAAGTCCAGCCGATCCTGCCCAAAGAACAGTTCACTTCCGACAAACATGCTCGGAGCACCAAACACGCCTCTGCGAATGGCTTCTTCGGTCGTGCTTTTGAGCTGCTCCTTGACCAACTGATCAGTCGTCAGGGCGAGCACATATTCAGGGTCGAAACCACCGTCGTTCAGGACCGTCGCGACGGTTGCCGGATCGTTGAGGTTGCGCCCGTTTACCCATAGCGCGCGGAACAGGCAATCAACAAAAGGTTCGAACCGGTCAGGTTGATGCAATTGCATGCCGGTCACGGCACGCATCAGCAGCAGCGTATTGATTGGGAAGTAAGGGTTGAGCTTGAACTCGACACCGTAGCGCTTGGCGAAACGACTCAAGTCCTGAAATAGATAGGGGCCCTTGGCGGGCACGGTAACAGGGGATGCATTACCCGTCGCCTTGAAAACGCCACCGAGCAACATGGGACGATAAACCAGCGCACTGTCAGCCAGTGCGCACAGCGTGGGCAACTGGGTATAGGCCAGGTAGGTGGTCGGGCTGCCGAGGTCGAAGAAAAATTCCACTGATTTGCTCATGAGCGTTGCTCTCTTATTGGTAGAAGGTGGGCTTACCAGCGTTCGCTCCAGGGACGCAGGTCCAGCTCGAAGGTCCAGGCGTCACGGGGCTGGGTATGTAGATACCAATAATTTTCGGCAATGTGTTCGGGGTCGAGGATGCCATCCTCATCCTTGGTTGCGTATTTTTCCGGGAAGTTGTCGCGGATGAAATCAGTGTCGATGGCGCCGTCCACCACCACGTGGGCGACGTGAATATTCATCGGCCCCAATTCGCGTGCCATGCTCTGGGCCAACGCGCGAATGCCATGTTTGGCTCCCGCAAATGCTGCGAACCCGGATGCTCCGCGCAACCCCGCCGTAGCCCCGGTAAACAGGATCGTCCCGCGGCGACGCGTGGCCATCCGCTTGGCTACTTCCCGGGCATTGAGAAAGCCTGAGAAGCAGGCCATTTCCCAAATCTTGAAATATTTGCGTGCGGTTTCCTCAAGGATGCTACAGGGCACATTCGCGCCAATATTAAAGACGAGGGCTTCGATCGGACCGATCTGATTCTCGATCTGCTCAATCAGCGCAATGACATCCTCTTCCCTGCGTGCATCACAGGCAAAACCATGAGCTTCCCCGCCTTGGGCCCTTATATCGTCGACCAATGGCTCAAGCTTGTCGGCACTTCGACGCGTAACGCAGGCCACGAAACCTTCCCGGGCGAAACGCCTCGCGATGGCGCCACCCGTGGCGTCGCCGGCACCTACAACCAGTACGACCTTCTTATTATTCATGGTTAGCTCCATTGATAAACGATCGTTAACTAAACGGACGTTATGCTAAGATCCGGCCAGCGTCAAGGTGACGATCAAGAGGCGAGACAATGCGTTATTCGGCCAATCACAAGATGGAAACCCGCGAGAAACTACTCGCCAGTAGTGCCGTATCGGCCAAGACGTCAGGTTTTTCGACGGTAGGGGTTGATGGCCTGATGAAGGCGATCGGGTTGAGCGGCGGGGCGTTTTATAGTCACTTTTCGTCCAAGGACGAGCTTTTCAAGGCTATCGTCGAGCGCGAGCTGGCTCATAGTCTGGATCGCTTGAGTGGTAATGGGGTCATGGACTCAGCGAAGCTGGAGCGATGTCTCAAACAATACCTGAGCATGAGCCATGTCGAGCACCCGGAGGCGGGGTGTGCCTTGCCGGTATTGGGCGCTGAGATTGCGCGTTCGGATGTGCAGGTGCGTGAGGCTGCGCAAACGTGGATCTGTCGTTTGCATGACGGCTGGGCAAAAGTATTGGGAAGCGATAGCTTGGCCTGGGCGATCCTGTCGCAATGCATAGGGGCGCTTGTCGTCGCCCGCATGCTCGTCACGCCGCAAGTCCAGCGTGATGTTCTCAAATCCAGTCACGAGGAAATCAGCCGTCGGCTGGCTGAGCGGCAATCTGACTGACTCGCCGCTATTTGCAGATCACGATCATGCTGCGACTGGTGTAGCCGGCTGGGTTGAGTCCGAAAGGATAATCTCCCGGCTCTTCGACTGCATCGCCCGATTTGGCAATGACCTTGTAGTTTTTTGGGGCGCATGAGTTCGCGGCGGTGGCGGCGCACTGGTCCCAGGATGACGTCAGGCCAGAACAATTGATATGTAGGCCTTTTTTACCACGCTTGATTTCGGTTTTTGATGTCGCCGCGCAGCCAGCAATTGCAAGTACCGCGATCAGTATCAGAATTCGTTTCATTCCCGTCCTTATGCCGTCGCGGATCTTTTGCCTGCGTACGGCTGCTTTCGCTTTGGTCTTAAGCGTA
>Ga0307412_10000945_pt1 | contig 16598 bp, 14 predicted proteins | sample DK1Cmetagenome_3_FD_203823 | JGI IMG/M metagenome (GOLD analysis project Ga0307412, IMG submission 203823) | Maize rhizosphere microbial communities from greenhouse at UC Davis, California, United States - DK15-C-1 | ecosystem: Host-associated > Plants > Roots > Rhizosphere > Soil | place: USA...
GCTCTGGTGCTCGAAGCCCTGCTCGTCATACTGGAACGAGGCGCTGCAGGTGAAGATCGGGTTGCCCTTCTGGATCGCCGTCACCCGACGGGTGCTGAAACTGCCGCCGTCCCGGACGCGATCGACCTGGTAGACCACCGGCAACGCCGCATCGCCCGGACGCAGGAAGTAACCGTGCATCGAATGCACATGGCGCGCCTCTTCCACGGTCTGGCTGGCCGCCGACAGCGACTGTCCCAACACCTGGCCGCCGAACAACTGGCGGAACCCGAGGTCCTGGCTACGACCGCGAAACAGGTTCTCTTCGATCGGTTCCAGGGTCAGCAGGTCGACCAGATCTTCCAACACGTGGCTCATTCAGACTTTCCTCACACAGCGCAAAAACCGCGCAGTCTGTGCTGCGGCGGATCGATAATTGGCCCGGGCCATTTTGGCGGGCATTGTAACGTCCGTGTCGGCTAACCGTGCAGCGTCTGCAACCACTGCTCACGATCGATGCGATAGAGCACATGGTGACGCAATGGATGATCAACCGCGAGCTTGGGGTGTTCGAAGTCATCCGCCGGATCATGCTGCATGCCGATGGCCTGCATGACCTTCTGCGACGGCAGGTTATCCACAGCGGTAAACGCCACCACTTCGTCCAGCCCCAGGCGGTCGAAGGCACAGCGCAGCGCCGTCCACGCCGCTTCGCTGGCATAACCAAGCCCCCAGTGTTCGCGGGCCAGGCGCCAACCGATTTCCACCGCCGGGGTGAAATGCGCGTCGAACCCGACCACGCCCAGCCCGGTGAAGCCAATGAAAGCGCCGGTGTCCTTGCGCTCCAGTGCCCACAAACCAAAACCATGCTCGGCAAAATGCCCGCGCACGCGCCCGATCAACGCAGCGCTTTCCAGGCGACTCAAGGGTGCCGGAAAATAACGCATCACTTGCGGATCGGCGGACATGGCCGCAAACGCCGGCAAATCATCGTCGCGCCACTGCCGCAATATCAGCCGTGCGCTTTCCAGTTCCAGTATCGGCTCCATCTTCACTCCCTTTCCATGCCCCAGAGTCTACGGGTTTGTACGAAAAGTCGCCGAGCGGCGATCAGGCAAGGCGAAAACAGGCGAGGAACGCCCGGGGTCGCGCTCGACTTTACTGGTTGTAAATGAGCATTCCGAGCCTGTTTTCAACGCAGCATGATCGTCGCGCAGGCATTTTTCGTGCAAAGCCTACATCGCTGGTAGGATCCGTCACTCATTCACCGCTGAAAACACCATGCCCCTGCCGCTTATCTATCACGAAGACTACAGCCCCGAGTTCCCAGCGGATCACCGCTTCCCCATGGACAAGTTCCGCCTGCTGCGCGACCACCTGGTAGAAAGTGGCCTGACGACAGATGCGGACCTGTTGCGCCCCGCCCTGTGCCCACCAGATATCCTCGCCCTGGCCCATGACCGCGCTTATATCGAACGCTACATGGGCGGCGAGTTGTCCCGCGAAGACCAACGGCGACTTGGCCTGCCCTGGAGCGAAGCCCTGGCCCGGCGAACGGTACGCGCGGTGGGTGGCTCGCTCCTGGCCGCCGAAAAGGCCCTCGAACACGGGTTGGCCTGTCACCTGGCCGGCGGCACCCACCACGCCCACTATGACCACCCGGCCGGCTTTTGCATTTTCAATGACCTGGCGGTGATCAGCCGCTACTTCCTGGCCAGCGGTCGCGTCTCACGGGTGTTGATTTTCGACTGCGACGTGCACCAGGGCGACGGTACTGCTCGAATACTCCATGACACCCCGGACGCCGTGACAGTTTCCCTGCACTGCGAAAAGAATTTCCCGGCACGCAAGGCGCAAAGCGATTGGGACATTCCGCTGCCGATGGGCATGGACGATGCCGCTTACCTTAAAGTCGTGGACGATGCGCTCAATTACCTGCTGCCGCTCTACCAGCCGGACCTGGTGCTGTATGACGCCGGCGTCGACGTGCACAAGGACGACGCCCTCGGTTACCTGAAACTGACCGACGAAGGCCTCGCCGCCCGGGACGAGAGCGTGATGCGTCATTGCCTCGGGCGAGACATCCCCGTCGTCGGCGTGATCGGTGGTGGCTACAGCAAGGACCGCAAGGCCCTGGCCCGACGCCACGGGATCCTGCACCACAGCGCGCAAAAGGTCTGGATGTCATCAGGCTGTCATTGAACGCTGGGCGCGTTACCCACAATGCCTGTGGAGCGGCCTGTGGATAACCTGAGCGAAACGGCTCGCAGCCTGTGTTGCCTATGGCTCGCAGGGGCTTGGTTGTTTTTTGATCACCTTAATTTAAGAACGCCACCTACCTTGTGGGAGCGGGCTTGCTCGCGAACGCGGTGTGTCAGTCGATATTTGCCTCACTGACACACCGCTTTCGCGAGCAAGCCCGCTCCCACAGGAATTTGTGCTGATAGAATGCCGCGCTATTCCTCGTTTCCGCAGTTCACACCATGACCTCGACCACCCAGCCTCCCTTCCCAAACATCGCCATCATCGGCGGCGGCCCTGCTGGCCTGATGGCGGCCGAGGTGTTGAGCCAGGCCGGTGTCCGGGTCGATCTGTACGACGGCATGCCCTCGGTGGGCAGGAAATTTCTCCTGGCCGGCGTCGGCGGCATGAACATCACCCACTCCGAAGCCTTCCCGGCCTTCCTGTCCCGCTACGGCGAACGCGCGTCGAATATCGCCCCGCTGCTGCGAGCATTCGGCGCGGATGAGTTATGCCAATGGATTCACGGCCTGGGCATCGACACCTTCGTCGGCAGCTCGGGACGGGTATTTCCAACCGACATGAAAGCCGCCCCGCTGCTGCGCGCCTGGCTCAAGCGTTTACGTGAGGCCGGGGTGGTGATCCACACTCGCCACCGCTGGCTTGGTTGGAACCCCGACGGCAGCCTGCGCATCGCCAGCCCGGAGGGAGAAAAGAGTCTTGCGCCCGACGCGACATTATTGGCATTGGGCGGCGGCAGTTGGTCGCGCCTGGGCTCCGATGGTGCCTGGATGCTGCCGCTGGAACAGCGCGGCGTGGCCCTTGCGCCGCTGCAGCCGAGTAACTGCGGATTCGACGTGACGGCCTGGAGCGACCTGATGATCAGCAAATTCGCCGGCGCCCCGCTGAAGAACATCGCCATCGGCCTCAACGACGATGTGCCTCGCCTGGGCGAATGCGTCATCACCGCCACCGGCATCGAAGGCAGCCTGATCTATGCGCTGTCGGCAGCGATTCGTGAGGCCATCAACCAGCACGGCCGCGCGACCATTCATCTGGACCTGTTGCCGGGCCGGCCTGTGGATAAAATCCTTCAGGCCCTGAACAAGCCACGCGGGTCGCGCTCGATGGCCAAGCACTTGCACAGCCAGTTGGGGATCGACGGGGTCAAGGCAGCCTTGTTGCGCGAGCTGACATCCGTCGATTGCTTCGCCGACATGGCGCGGCTGGCGGAAGCGATCAAGGCCTTGCCGGTCACGCTGGTGAAAACCCGTCCGCTGGACGAAGCGATCAGCAGTGCCGGCGGCGTGGCCTTCGAAGCGTTGGATGAACGGCTGATGCTCAAGCAGCTCCCCGGCGTTTTCTGCGCAGGAGAGATGCTCGACTGGGAAGCGCCAACCGGCGGCTACCTGCTCACGGCGTGCTTTGCCAGTGGTCGGGCGGCGGGGTTGGGGATGGTGGAGTTTCTACGAAACAGCGGGAAGTTATAAGCTGCAAGCTGCAAGCTGCAAGCTGAAGACCATCGACATACAACTTGCGGCTTGCAGCTTGAAACTTGCAGCTGCCGTCAAGGCTTACGCTTACGCGGCCCGGTATTGAACACCGGCACTTTTCGCACCGGCTTGACTGACGGCTCCACCGGCCCCGAATCGCCACTGTCCACCCACTTGCCCAGGTTGCGCTTGCCGCCACTGCCCTGGGTTTTCGGTTTCTTCGGCTTCTTCGGTTTCTTGATCACCTGGCCGCTGGCATCGGTCTCCGGCACGCGGTGCTCAGGCTCGAAATCCTGCTCCATCTGCCGGGGCAATGTCTGACGAGTCAAGGTCTCGATGGCCGACAGCAGATTCACTTCATCGGCGCAGACCAGGGAAATCGCCTGCCCGGTGGCGCCCGCCCGGCCCGTGCGGCCGATGCGGTGGATGTAGTCCTCGGCGACGATCGGCAGGTCGAAGTTCACCACCAATGGCAAATCTTCGATATCCAGGCCACGGGCGGCGACGTCGGTGGCCACCAGGATCTGCACTTCGCTGGCCTTGAAACGGTCAAGCGCGCGCTGGCGGGTCGCCTGGGGCTTGTCACCGTGGATGCCATCGGCATTGACACCCAGGCCCTGGAGTTTTTCCACCAGCGCATCGACGCCGTTGCGGGTCTTGGCGAACACCAGCACCTGTTTCCACTTGTGCTTGCGCATCAGATGAATGAACAGCTCCGGCTTGCGCTTCTTGTCCACCGTCACCACCCATTGCTTGACGGTGTTGGCGGCCACGTTGCGCGGGCTCACTTCGATGCTCAGCGGATCGTTGAGCATCTGCCCGGCCAACAGGCGGATCGCATCGGAAAAGGTCGCCGAGAACAGCAGCGTCTGGCGCTTCTTCGGCAGCGCCTTGTAGATGTTCGCCAGTTCCTCGGAGAACCCCAGGTCGAGCATGCGGTCGGCTTCGTCCAGCACCAGGGTCTGCAACTGGTTGAACTTCAGCGCGTTCTGGCGGAACAGGTCGAGCAAGCGGCCCGGCGTCGCCACCAGCAAGTCGACGCCTTTGCGCAACTTCATCATCTGCGGGTTGATGCTGACGCCGCCGTACACGGCGTAGGTGCTCAAGGGCAGGTTCTGCGCGTATTGGCGCACGCTTTCGTGGACCTGCTCGGCCAGTTCGCGGGTCGGCACCAGGATCAGCGCACGCACCGAGTTGGCGGCGACTTTCGGCCCTTCGGTGGTCAGCAACTGCAACAGCGGCACGGCAAAACCGGCGGTCTTGCCGGTGCCGGTCTGGGCCGCGGCCATCAGGTCGCGCCCGGCGAGCACAGCCGGCATGGCTTGGGCCTGGACCGGGGTCGGAGTCTGGTAGCCGAGCGTCTCGAGGGCGCGCAGCAGGGGTTCGATCAGGCCAAGGGTGGCGAAAGTCATGGAGATACCGTAGGAAAAATCAGCGCAGGGTGTGCAATGCGCGGCAGTTTACCCTAAATCAGGATTCGGCCGGTGCAGGCTTGGGCTTGCGCCACTGCGGCAAACCGATCAACACCACGGCGCTGATGATCACCAGCATCGCCAAGGCTTCTTCGATGCCAATGGTTTCTCCCGCGAAGACGATCCCCAGCAACACCGCCACCGCAGGGTTGACGTAGGCATAGCTGGTGGCCGCCGCCGGACGCACATGCTTGAGCAGGTACATGTAGGCATTGAAGGCGATGATCGAACCGAACCCGATCAGGTAGACCAGCGCGAACCAGCCTTCCAGCGGCGGCACGTGGTCCAGGCGTTCGCCACTGGCGAAGCTGCCGATCAACAGCACCACGCCGGCCACCAGCATTTCCACCGCGCTGGCCATGGCGCCTGCGGGCAGTTGCACGTGTTTGCTCAACACCGAACCGAAGGCCCACGAGGCGGCGGCGAACACCAGCAAAGCCGCCCCCAAAGGACTCGATTGCAGGTTGGAACCCAAGTTGAGCATGGCGATGCCGATCAATCCCAGCACAATCCCCGCCCACTCGAGACGGGTATTGCGTGCGCCCCAGAAATATCCGCAGAGCAAGGTAAACAACGGCACCGTCGCCACGGCCAGCGCCGCCACGCCCGAAGCCACGCCCGTATGCTCGGCGATACTCACCGCACCATTGCCGAAGGTCAGTAGCAACACGCCAATGAGCGCCCCGGCCTTCCATTGCGCCCAGGTCGGCGCCGGCGCGCCCTTCCACCGCAAGAAGCCGTACATCAACGACCCGGCGATCACAAAACGAATCCCCGCCAGCAGCAACGGCGGCCAATGCTCGACGCCGATGCGAATCACCAGGTAGGTCGAACCCCAGATGACATACAAGGCGAAAAAGGCAGCGATCAACGGCAACGGAAAACGGCGTGGGCCAGGCATGTTCAACTCGAAGTCAGGACGATGAAACCCATCATTCTAAAAAGGCGCTCGGCAGAAATTAAGTTACAAAATCTGTTTATCCGAGCCATACACTTTTCAAGGCACGACCAATACGACTGAACACAGACCAACCCTGTGGGAGCGAGCTTGCTCGCGATAGCTTTGGATCAGCCAACATAACATTGACTGATACACCGCAATCGCGAGCAAGCTCGCTCCCACAAAAGGTTTCGCGGTGCGTTCAGAATCCGCGGTGGCGCTTGAGGTGTTCGTTGATCTTCGCCGCTGGCACTTTCTGCAAACTGCACAGCAGGTCGTGGGACAGCTCCCGCAGCCCATGCTTCTGGCGCAATTCCGCAGCGAGGTGCGCGGTAAGGTTGGCGGCCATTTCGGCGTCGGCCATGGCCCGGTGAGCCTGGCCGGTGTGGGGCAGGCCGGCGAATGCGTTGAGCGTGCCAAGTTTGTGGTTCGGCGCCGATGGCATCAAGCGCCGGGCCAGCAACAACGAACAGGCAAAGTTCTGCAGGCGGGTGCGCTTGATGCGCCCCAGTTCGAAGTCCCAGAACTTCTGGTCGAACGCGGCGTTATGCGCCAGCAGCGGCGTGATGCCGACAAACTCGTTGACCTCGTTCATCACTTTTTCCGCAGGGGGAGCGCTGCGCAGCATGGCGTTGCTGATCCCGGTCAGTTGTTCGATGAAGGCCGGCACGCGAACACCGGCGTTCATCAGGCTCTGGTAACGGTCGACGATCCGGCCTTGTTCAAGGATCACCACGGCGATTTCCGTGGCCCGGCAACTGCTGCTCGGGGTGATGCCGGTGGTTTCAAAGTCGATGACTGCGATGCGTTCCAAACCTGTGGGGCTCCTTGAAGATCAATTCTTGAGCAGCAACGCGCCTTCGATGGGCACGTAGCGGCTGGCGGCGCGGATCAGCGAGTTAGCGGTCAGCCCCGGCACACCGTAGGCCACCGCTTGCACGCCGTGCTTGCTGATGATGCGTTCGAGCAGCATGTCGAAATCGCCGTCGCCGGAGGCCAGCACCACTTCATCGACATGGTCGGCAGCGTCCATGATGTCGAGCGTGATGCCCACGTCCCAGTCGCCCTTGGCCGAACCGTCGCTGCGTTGGATGTAGGGCTTGAGCTTCACGGTGAAGCCGAGGTTGCGCAGGATCTGCTGGAACTGCTGTTGCTTGCTGTCGCCGCGATCGATCGCGTAGGCATAGGCCTCGACGATTTGGCCCTGTTTGCTGACGTCAGCCCACAGCGCCGCGTAGTTGAAATGGCAGCCATAGGCTTGGCGCACGGTGTAGTAGAGGTTCTGGACATCGGCGAACACTGCGATTTTTTTCACCGCGTTTCCTCATGAATGCACACGCGTGCAGGCCACCCGGCCCGAAAAGTCGCCCAGTATGCCAGCCTCGAGGAATGTTCCGCGAATAATCGGCCCGAGGCGCCCGGGCGCCTCGGACGAATGGCAGGTCAGACGAAGGAATCGTCGTCGCCGAAGAAGGACGAATCGTCGCCGTAGTCCGCGTCGCTGACACCGCCCGGGTCGTTGTCGTAGGAACCGTTGTCGGCCATGCGCTGGTCATCGCCCCAGCCGTTGTCGCCGCTGTTGGCCGTATCGTTGACGGGCTGGGCCGGTTCTTCCTTGAGGATCTCGACGATTTCCTGAGGCTGATTGCTGTGGAACAGACTGCTGATGCCCTGGGCCAGCATCACGCCACCGGCCACGCCCGCCGCGGTTTTCAAGGCGCCACCGAGGAAGCTGCTGGCCGCCGGGGCCGGCTGTTGCGGCGCGCCATAGTTGCCGGGCGCGGCACCAAAACCTTGCTGGGCCGGCGCGTTGAACGACGGCCGTCCCGGTTCACGCCAGCCGCCACCGCTGGGCGCTGGTGTACTTGCAGGATGCGAATCGCGGTTGCCGCCACCAAAAATACTCGAGAGAAAACCACCGCCGCCGCTGGGCGCCGAAGCCGGATTGCGAGCCTGCTGCAACTCGGCTTGCAATTGCTCGACCTGCTGGGCGAGTTGCTTGTTCTGCTCGTCCAGGCGCTTGATCGCCGCCTCTTGCACCAGAATCGCCTGGGCCATGAAATAGCCCGCCGCAGGCTGGTTGGCCAAGTGTTCCTTGATCCGCGCCTCAGCCTGGGCGTCGCGCGGGGCTGATTCCTTTTCGGCCTGTTGCAGCCGTGAAAACAGTCCATCGATCAGGGTTTGTTCTTCGCTGTTCATGGCGACCTCATCAGATTGCCGGATAAAAAACCAAGCCGGTCCACAAAAGACCGGTGCCCGTCAGTAATGGGGTCCGCCAGGAACCTTTCAATGGTCTTTACCTGATGTTTACGTTTGTTTATGCGGTCACCTGATGGGTAAAGTGTCGGACCGCTTTTTTGAACTGCGATACCGACCCATGAATCCCTTAGAAGTACTGCGTGACTCCTTGTATTTTTTCAAACGCCATCTGGGCCGCATCGCCCAGTTGTGCCTGCCGCTGGTGATCATTGAAGCGGTGCTGCAACAAGGAGTGGACAACGCCTTCGGGGCCGACGGTTTTTCCGGCTACAGCGTGATCGTCGGTCTATTGGTGTACCCGTTGTATACCGCAGCGTTGATTCTGTTCCTCGATGCCCGCAGCCGTGGCGAAGCCCCGCGGGCGCGCGACCTGCTCGCGGCCGCCCTGCTTCAATGGCCACGCTTCGCCTTGCTGACCGCCCTCAATACGCTGCTGATCCTGATTGGCATCTCATTGTATTTCCTGCCGGGGTTGTGGCTGATGGTGGTCCTGGCCTTTGGTGAATACCTGTTGGTGTTGAGGGGGATGTCGCCTCTGGCCGCCATGAAGGAAAGCGCGCGCCTGAGTCGAGGCCATTTCTGGCGAATCCTGCTGTGCATCCTGGCCGTAATGGTCCCGCTGTGGCTGCTCAAGGGCGCCAGCGTCTCGGTGTACCCTGCACCGCAGAACCCCTTGATCAGTCTGCTGATCGATAGCATTCACAGTTTCCTGCAACTGTTCACCACTGTGGTGTTGTTCCGAATGTTCATGCTGATTGCCGAAAAACCCGAGCCATGAGCCGTCTGCTGCGATACACCGTGCTGGGCCTGTTGTTGATCGTCGGCATCGGCGTCTTCTCGATCTATGGGCTGACCTGGCGTCCCCAGGCCCGGGAAGCGCTGCCCGTCAGTTGTGCCGCGGACGCCGCGCCGCTGATGCCCGGCCAGGCGTTGAAGGTGATGACCTGGAACGTCCAGTTCCTGGCCGGCAAGCGCTACGTGTTCTGGCACGACCTGGCCCAGGGCGACGATGAAAGCCCGACCCTCGAAGACATGGCCTTTAGCCTCGACGAAGTGGCGCGGGTCATTCGCGATGAACAGCCGGACGTGGTGTTGCTCCAGGAACTGGACAACGGTGCCAAGGCCAGCCATTACCAGGAACAACTCAAGCTGCTGCAGGAGCGCCTGGCCGACCTCTACCCATGCGGCACCAGCGCCTTCGACTGGAAAGCCGATTTCATCCCCAGCCCGCGCATCTTTGGCAGCGTTGGCCGGCAATTGGCGACGCTGAGTCGCTACCGCATCGACCATGCCGAGCGGGTGCAATTACCCGTGGCGGATGGGAGTTTCATCAGTCGTCAGTTCCAGCCGAAAAACGCCTTGCTGGTGAGTTACCTGCCACTGAGCGGCGGCGGCCAAGTGGCGGTGCTCAATACACACCTGGAGCGGGCGGCACGGCCGGACGACACCGCGCAGAAACAGATCGATGCCGTGTCCAAGGCTTTGGACAAGCTCGAATCCGCCAGCACGTCCTGGCTGATCGGTGGCGATTTCAACCTGTTGCCCCTGGGTCAATACCGGCGCCTGCCGGCGGAACAGCGCTCGCCCTACTCCGCCGACAGCGAGCTGCATCTGTTGTGGGACAAATACCCGATGATCCCGACCAACAACGAGGCCAGCGGCATCGACCGCGAACACTGGCTCACCCACTACCCGAACGACCCGGGCCTCAACGGCCCCGACCGCACCGTCGACTACCTGTTCTACAGCCCACGCCTCAAGCGGGTCGAAGCCCAGGTCCGGCAGGACGACACCTTGCGCATCTCCGATCATTTGCCGGTGATTGCGCGGTTTTTGTTGCCGGCAGCGCCTTAGCCGACTCACCGCCAAACACCTGTGGGAGCAAGCTGGCTCGGCCCACAAGGATTTCGAGAGCAGCACGGCCCTGTGGCGAGGGAGCTTGTTCCCGCTTGAGTGCGCAGCGCTCATTGCTTTTGGGGCCCGCTGCGCGCGCCAGCGGGAGCAAGCTCCCTCGCCACAAAAGCTCTCAAGCATCACGCCACAGATCGATCAACGCTCCCACAGGCCTGCCGGCGCCAAAACGCATTACTGCGCCACCGGCGTAACCAGCCTCCCCTCTTCGAAATAGGTATCGAGATTTTCGAGAACCAGGTCCGCCATGGCTTGGCGGGTCTCGTGAGTACCGCTGCCGATATGTGGAAGCAATACGACGTTATCCATTTCCAGTAACGCGGCCGGAACATGGGGCTCGTCCTCGAACACGTCCAAGGCGGCACCGCCGATTTCCGACTCAAGGAGGGCCGTGACCAACGCCGCCTCATCGACGACACTGCCCCTGGCCACATTGATCAGAAAGGATTTGGGACCGAGCGCGCGCATGACCTGTCGATTGATCAGATGCCGGGTTTGCGGGCCGCCAGGAACGAGAACAACAAGGTAGTCCGCGGCAGTGGCCAATGCTTGAAGGTCGGCGTAATGGGTATAGGAAACCTCGGCATACGGCCCATTGGGTCGATAATACGCGACGTTCATGTCGAAGGCCGAGACCCGTCTGGCGAGCGTCTTGCCGATCTTGCCCAAGCCTACGATGCCGCAGGTTTTACCGTGCAGGTCATTGCCCAAGGGGAATTTTGCCTCCCGCCATTTGCCGGCCCGCACGAAGCGCTCGGCCTCGCAGACTCTACGGGATACGCAAAGCATCAACGCCAGTGCCGTTTCGGCCACGCTGTTGTTGAGCACGTCCGGCGTATTGCTCAACTGGATACCACGACGGGCCAGGTAAGCCGTATCGAGAGCGTCATAACCGACACCGAAACTGGTAATCACCTCGAGATGGGGCAGCTGTTCCAGGACCTGATGGTCAGCCCCGTACACACCACTGGTTACAACCGCGCGTATAGAATCGCCATGTAAAGCGACCCAGTGGGTGAAGTCGGCAATCTCCCAGCGCTTGTGGACGCTGTAGTGTTCTTCCAACGACTGCATCAAGGATGGGTGCATGGGCCCCCATACCAGCACGTCCATTTTGAGATCGATCACGGTAGCTCCCCTTTCAAGGAGGCTCTGGATAGAGCCTCGCAAACCTATCCACTGCCGAACCGAGGAGATTCCTCAGGGACGGGCACCCACCTCGGTTTCCTGAACCGTCCACGGCTTGACTTGTTCGCTGAGCGTCAGCCCCAAACCGGGACGGGTGGGGACGAGCATCCGGCCGTCACGGGTCTCCAGGCGCTCGTTGAACAAAGGCTCAAGCCATTCGAAGTGCTCGACCCAGGGTTCGGTCGGATAGGCTGCCGCCAGGTGAACGTGCAGTTCCATGGCGAAATGCGGGGCCAGCATCAGGCCCGCTTGCTCAGCCATCGACGCGACCTTCAAGTAAGGGGTGATGCCGCCCACTCGTGGCGCGTCCGGCATCAAGAAGTCCGCGCCGCGCAGCTTGATGAATTCGGCGTGCTCGGCGACGCTGGTGAGCATTTCACCCGTGGCGATCGGCGTATCGAATTGTTGTGCCAACGCGGCGTGGCCTTCGGCGTCATAGCAGTCCAGGGGTTCCTCGATCCAGATCAGGTTGTACGCCTCGAACTGGCGGCACATGCGCTGGGCCGTCGGCCGATCCCATTGCTGGTTGGCATCGACCATCAGCGGGAAGTTGTCACCCAAGTGCTTGCGCACCGTGCTGACCCGCTCAATGTCGAGGGCACAATCCGGTTGTCCGACTTTCAACTTGATACCGCCGATGCCCTTTTCGCGGGACACGTCGGTATTTTTCATCAGTTGATCCAGCGGGGTATGGAGAAAGCCTCCCGAGGTGTTGTAGCAACGCACCGAATCGCGTTGGGCGCCGAGCAAACGGGCCAGCGACAAGTTGGCGCGCTTGGCTTTCAGGTCCCACAACGCCACGTCGAACGCCCCCAAAGCCTGGGTCGACATGCCACTGCGGCCCACCGAGGCGCCAGCCCAGCAGAGTTTGGTCCAGAGCTTGGAAATGTCACTCGGATTTTCGCCGATCAGCACCGGGGCGATTTCCTTGGCATGGGCGAATTGCCCCGGTCCGCCGGCACGTTTCGAGTAACTGAAGCCGAGGCCACGATGCCCCTCGAGGGTTTCAATTTCAGCGAAGAGGATGGCGATCTCGGTCATCGGTTTCTGCCGCCCGGTAAGCACCTTGGCATCACTGATCGGATTGGCCAGCGGCAAGATCACCGAAGCGACACGAACCCAGGCAATACGGTCGTCATCGGAGGACTTGGGAAGGTCTTTTGATACGAACATGTGTGCGCTCCTTGGACATTGAAAAGCGTTCAGGTGTGGAAGCTCCTGCCAGCCAATGATTGCGCAATCATAGACTGATCAAAAAAAAGCCCTCGCTCGATAAAACCGAAGACCTTTGAATGGATACTACACTGATTGCGCAATCATTCAACCGAAGGCAACCGATAAACAGATTTTCAATTCAGGTGCTCGCGCGGTCGATCAAGGTGAAACCGGTGTCAATCCGCACCGTTTTCTGGGCCAAAGGGTTTTCGAATCGCTCAAGCAGCGCCTCGGCCACTTGCAAGCCGATGCGCTTGCCGTCGACGCTGACAGTCGACAACGCCGGGTAGACCTGCGCGGCACTGCTCAGATCCCCGAACCCCATGACGGCAAGGTCGCCGGGCACATTCAAGCCTTGGCTGGCGGCTTCGGCCAAAACGCCTTGAGCCACGGTGTCCGAGCTGCACACCACGATGTCGGGCCGCGGTGATTGGTCCAGCAGTCGCCGAAGCCCCTCTCGCCCGACTTCGAGCGTGGCAGGTGGCGCCAGGATTTCCATGGGCACTTGCTCGATTCCCTGGCGTTTCAGCTCGGCGATAAGGCTGTTGCAACGGCGCAGACCCCGGGGGTCGCTGATGGTCACCACGGAAAATCGCCTGTAACCCTTTTTCACCAGGTGTCGCGCGGTCTCCTCCCCCACCTTTTCGTGGGAAAAACCCACCAGCATGTCCAAAGGGTCCTCACTCAAGTCCCAGGCCTCAACCACGGGAATACCCGCCTGAGCGAGGCGCAAGCGGCTTGATTCGGTGTGAAGCGTACCGGTCAGTACGATGCCATCCGGACGCCGGCCGAGTACCGCCTCCAACAGTTTTTCTTCCTGCTCTGCGCTATAGCCTGTAAGGCCCAGCAGGGTCTGATAGCCCGCCTGGGTCAGGCGGTCCATCAACGATTGCACGGTGTCTGCAAAAATGGAGTTAGCGATAGTGGGAAGGAAAATCGCCACTAGGCGGCTTTTGTTGCTCGCCAAGCCACCGGCCAGCATGTTTGGCACATAACCCGACTGGCGCACCGCCTCCCGGACCTTTTCCCGCGTGTTCTCGCTCACCAGCTCCGGTCGATGCAAGGCCCTGGAAACGGTCATTGGCGAGACCCCGGCAATCTTTGCCACATCGATCAATGTCAAGCTGGCCCCTTTGTTGGCCGCTGTCATCGATGCTTCAGTGGTGGGCGTTGCGGGTTTCTTTGCCATGACATGTCCAAATCTGGAGCTGAGTAACCGAGGCTGCGTGGAAAAGCAGCTTATCCGTCGGTGAATTTACCATCTGCGACCCTGGCCAAGCCGGGGATTTTCACTTGCGCGGCTTGACCCGCGCCGTCGCTTCCGCCACCAACGGATCATCCGGCCAGTAATGCTTGGGATAGCGCCCCTTGAGATCCTTCTTCACCTCGGCATAGGTGCTGCGCCAGAAGTTCGCCAAATCCTGGGTCACTTGCACCGGCCGACGCGCCGGCGACAGCAGGTGCAGCTTGACCACCTGCCGTCCGCCGGCGATGCGCGGGGTATCGGCCAAGCCGAAAAGCTCCTGCAAGCGCACGGCAAGGATTGGCGGATGCTCGCTGTAATCCAGGCGAATCGACGATCCCGAAGGCACGTTCAAATGGTGGGGCGCCTGTTCGTCCAGGCGTTGCGGCAAAGGCCAGGGCAGCAGGTTGTGGACGATGCTCGACAAATCCAGGTTCGCGAAATGACTGAGTCGAGAGACGCGTCCCAGATACGGCATCAACCAATCCTCGAGACTGCCCAGCAATGCCGTGTCGCTGACATCCGGCCATTCGCTTTCGCCCTTGGCCTCCAGGTCGAGCCGGCGCAACAGCGCCACGCGCGCTTGCCATTGCCGCAACTCCGGCGTCCACGGCAGCAGCTCCAGGCCCTTGCGCCGCACCAGGTTGACCAGCGCCTGGCTGCGGGCTGCTTCATCCAGCCCGGCCAGCGGCTCGCGGCTGAGCACCAGTTCGCCGACCTTGCGCTGGCGTTCGGCCCGCAGCACGCCTTCGCGCTCGTCCCAGTCCAGTTGATCGACCGTCTGCACCTGCTCGGCCAGCACTGAATCGAACAGCGCCGGGTCGAAATCCGTCGCCAGGTAAATCCGCTCCTCCCGCTGGCCCTGGCGACTGCCCAATTCGGCGATCACCAGCCACGCTTGTTTCATCAGGCTATCCGCCTCGGCGAACAGCGCCGCACGACCATTGGCCAGGCGATACTCCGCACCGCCGGGGCGCCGTTGCTGGGCGACACGATCCGGATAGGCCAACGCCAATAATGCACCGAGCCAGCGTGGATGATCGGGATCGGCGACGGCTTCCCCGGCCTTGCCCCGTAGATAGCCGCGATATTGCCGGGCCAATTGCCGGGCCCGCTGCACGCCACCTTGGGCGCCGCGTGCCGCTCGCTCCTCGCCGGACAACAAGACCAGACGGCTGTGCAGATCTGCGCCGGCGCCGCGCAGGATGTCGCGCTCGCCAAGCAGCGCCGCCACGTTGCAAGCCATGTCCGCCAACCCCAGCGCCTGGCCACGCAACAGCAAGTGTGCGATACGTGGATGAGCCGGCAGCTCGGCCATGGCCTGGCCGTGGCGGGTCAGTTGGCCGCCATCGAGTGCGCCGAGACGTTGCAACAGATCCTGGGCCTGGGCATACGCGGCGGTCGGCGGAACGTCGAGCCACACCAACTGCTGCGGCGTCACGCCCCAACGCCCCAATTGCAGGGCCAACCCGGCCAGGTCCGCCGAAAGAATCTCGGCGCTGCCGTAGGCGGCCAACTGTTCGTGCTGGTCTTCGGACCACAACCGATAGCACACCCCTGGTTCCAGGCGCCCGGCTCGACCGGCCCGTTGGGTCGCGCTAGCCCGGGAGATGCGTTGGGTATCGAGACGGGTCATGCCGCTGCCCGGATCGAATCGCGGTACGCGGGCGAGCCCGGCGTCCACCACTACCCGCACACCGTTGATGGTCAGGCTCGTCTCGGCGATGTTGGTGGCCAGCACGACTTTACGTTGGCCGGGCGGCGCCGGATCGATGGCGGCGCGCTGGGCAGCGAGGTCCAGTTCGCCATGCAACGGGCACAGCAACACGTTGCCGCCGTCGCCGAGGGCATCGGCCAATTGTTGATGAACGCGACGGATTTCCGCTTGCCCAGGCAGGAACACCAGCACGCTGCCGGTTTCATCGTGCAGCGCCTCGAGCACGGTCTGCACCAGTCGCGGCTCGATAAATTCCCCAGGCTGGAATGGCCGGCCCCAGCGCACCGCCACCGGGAACATGCGCCCTTCGCTGCGCAGGATCGGCGCGTCGTCCAGCAGTCCGGCCAGACGCTCGCCTTCCAGGGTCGCGGACATCAACAGGATCTTCAGCGGCTGCTCTTCGCGAAACAGCTCCCGGCCATTGAGGCTCAGGGCCAGCGCCAGATCGGCGTCAAGGCTGCGCTCGTGAAATTCATCGAAAATCAGCAGCCCAACGCCTTCCAATGCCGGATCGTCCTGCAGGCGACGGGTGAGGATGCCTTCGGTGACCACTTCAATGCGCGTATGAGGCCCCACCTTGCTGTCGAGGCGAATCCGGTAGCCGACGGTTTCACCGACCTTTTCCCCGAGTTCGCTGGCCAGCCGCTCGGCCGCCGCCCGTGCCGCCAGGCGTCGGGGTTCGAGCATGAGGATGGTCTGCCCGGCCAGCCAGGACTCGTTCAACAGGGCCAAGGGAACACGGGTGGTTTTACCAGCGCCAGGGGGCGCTTCGAGCACCGCTTCGTGGCGCTTGGCCAGGGCTTGGCGCAGCGCGGGTAAAACTTCATCAATCGGCAAGGAAATCATGCTGGCTCCAAAACAGAGGGCCGAGTATAACGGCGAACTGTTTAGCGTGGTCTGGACTCCAACCAGCAACGCCCATACCTGCTCAGGAGATTGC
>Ga0307412_10000946_pt1 | contig 16597 bp, 10 predicted proteins | sample DK1Cmetagenome_3_FD_203823 | JGI IMG/M metagenome (GOLD analysis project Ga0307412, IMG submission 203823) | Maize rhizosphere microbial communities from greenhouse at UC Davis, California, United States - DK15-C-1 | ecosystem: Host-associated > Plants > Roots > Rhizosphere > Soil | place: USA...
GCAGATCCCGACCGAGATGTTCACCGTCATGTTCGCCCTGGGTCGTACCTCCGGCTGGGTCTCGCATTGGCTGGAACAGCAGGTCGACCCGGAAATGAAGATCGGCCGTCCGCGCCAGGTCTACACCGGCCACGACGTGCGCGACTACCAGGGCTGATCGCCTGCGGTAGGTTGTGCTGAAGACGCCCCGCGATTGCGGGGCGTTTTTTTTGCTTCGCTTTTGGTAGATACCAACCTTGGTTGGCAAGCTTTCGGCGCCCGCGAAACATCATCCACGCATGGCGTGGATCTACTGCGCTCCGGCTTCGGTGGGTGCCAACCTTGGTTGGCACGCTTTCCCATCCACGCATGGCGTGGATCTACTGCGTCCGGCGCTTGGCACGATGTTCGCCGCGGCAAGACCGCGTGATTCAAGGGTCTCACCAGCTTCACAAGCGCTCGCGCAGCCTCAGGACGCCAGCTGCACCTGCAGCACTGATACGGAGCGTCCAACCCATGAGTACCCGTTTCGACCTGCCCGAGCGCGATCCACTCGGTCCTGACATCGCCACCGTGGTGGCCACTCCCGTCGTGCCACCGCCCAGCGAAAGCGCGGTGTCCTGGGGCGCCATTTTCGCCGGCGCCGTTGCGGCCGCCGCACTGTCGCTGATCCTGCTGATCCTGGGTGTTGGCCTCGGCTTGTCCTCGGTTTCGCCCTGGTCGTTCGAAGGGGTGTCCAAGGAAACCTTCGGCTGGACCAGCGTCGCGTGGCTGACCTTCACCGCGCTGGCCGCTTCCGGTCTTGGCGGCTACCTGGCCGGTCGCCTGCGCACCAAGTGGACGCAGCTGCACGGTGATGAAACCTACTTCCGCGACACCGCGCACGGCTTCGTGTCCTGGGCTGTGGCGACCCTGCTCACTGCTGGCCTGTTGACCTCGGCCATCGGTGGCGTACTGGGCGCCGGCGCAAAGGTTGCCGGCGCGACCGCAGGCGCCGCTGCCACCACTGCCGGTGCTGCCGTGGCCGGAGCTGGCAGCGCTGCTGCAGGCGCACCGGAGAGCGACCTCAACTACTGGGTGGATTCGCTGTTCCGCGGGGCCACCACGGCGGGCCCGGACGCTGCCGGTGCACCTCCGGTTGCGCCGGCAGCGGGCGCAGCGCCGGGTACCAGCCCCATGGACCCTGCCGCACCGCCGCCGCCCCCGGCCGCCGCCAGCGTTGGCCCACGTGACGCCCGCACGGCACCGCCGCCGCCGCGCCCGATGCCGGGCAATGGCCCGATGGGCGACCGCCGCGAAGTCCGTGCCGAAGTGAACCGCATCATCGTCAACAGTCTGCAGGGGGACGGCCTGGACCCGGCCGATACCCAGTACCTGTCGCAGCTGATCGCGCGCGAGACGGGCATGAGCCAGGCTGAAGCGCAGGCCCGTGTGACCGACGTGCAGACCCGCATGCGTGCTGCGCTGGAAAAGGCCAAGAACACCGCCAAGCAAGCTGCCGACGATGCGCGCAAGGCCACGGCCTATGCCGCACTGTGGCTGTTCATCACCCTGCTGATCGGCGCGTTCTTCGCCAGCCTCAGCGCCACCTGGGGCGGCCGTCGCCGCGACCTGTAACCCGCATCTGATGCAAGGAGACCTGCCATGAAAACGCTTCTGCTCTGGTTCTTGGGCGTGCCGATTCCGCTGTTGATCCTGTACGCGATCTTCTTCTGAGATCGTGTCGTTGAGTGAGATCCATCAGGCCGCCGCGAGGCGGCCTGGTGCCATCCAGTTGCGCATGGACATTTACAGCGTCGAGCCACGCTCGACCCACGCGCGCGGCGCGCATGACAACCAAGCATCGGCCGAGTACTACGCTTCTGCGTACCGGCTCGGCGAACATCCCAGCACACGCCGGAAGGCAGCAGAAAACGCGCTCGGGCTTGCATAGCCCAGGTCCAATGCCACGCGCGTCACCGCCTGGCCCTGTCCCAGCCGCTCGATGGCCACCAGCAGGCACACCTGCTGCCGCCACTCGGCAAAACCCACCCCCGTATCGGCGCGGAACAGGCGCGTGAACGTGCGCCGGCTCATGCCTGCTTCGGCGGCAACGTCATCGAGGCGCACTGCCAGCGAAGGACTGTCGAGCAATGCGCGGCAGACACGTGCGAGGCGTGCATCGGCGGGCAGCGGTGCATGCAGGTAAAGTGTCGGCATCGATGCGATTTCCGCCACCAGCAGCTGCATCAGTTTGCCTGCGCGCCCGTCCTCGTCGTACAGCGGGGGCAGGTCCACCGCCGCCTCCAGCAGCTGCTGCAACAGCGCAGAGACCGCGTACACCCGGCAGTGCTCCGGCAGCGCCACGGCGTCGGCCGCCTCGGCGGAGAGAAAGGCGTTGAGCATCGTCACTGGCCCGCGCATGGTCATCTCATGCACCAGGCCTGCAGGCACCCAGCAGGCGCGCTGCGGGGGAACCAGCCACCGCCCCTGCGGCGTGGCCACACTGATGGTGCCGCGCGCGGCGAATGCGAACTGCCCGCGCCGGTGGGCATGGCGGGGAAACGCAAATTCGGCGGCGTAGTCGTTCGAGGTGACCACGACATCGCGTGGCAGGTCTTCGTAGGGATCAAGCAGCGAATTGCGCATGGCCCGGATTCTATAGCGATTGACCCGTCATCGACGGTGGGCCGGATCCGCGCTGTCTAGCATCAACGATCCCCTCGGCTGTAATGGAACCACATGACCAATACTTTCCATCGCGTGGGGCACGGACCCCATGCTGTCCTGGTGCTGCACGGCTGGTTCGGCGACGCGCACGCGTTCGAGCCCATCGAGCCATGGCTGTCGCGCGACGACTTCAGCTACATCTTCATGGACTGCCGGGGCTACGGCGGCATGCGCGATGCACGGGGGGCCTATACCATCGGCGAGATTGCATCCGATGCATTGGATCTGATGGCCGCCCTGGGCCACGAACGCTTCAGCGTGGCGGGTCATTCGATGGGCGGCATGGCCATTGAACGAATGGCGGTGCTTGCGCCGGACCGGGTACACGGCATGGTGGCCATTGCGCCGGTGCCCTGCGGCGGCATTGCCTACGCCGCCGCGACGCGAAGCCTGCTTGAAACGGCAGCCGGGGACGTAGGCGTGCGTCGGACCATCATCGATCGCAGTACCGGCGGGCGGCTGCCAGCGCAATGGCTCGATTGGAAGGCCGCGTATTCGGCGGCACACGCTTCACCTGCAGCATTTGCTGCCTATCTTCCAGCATGGGCGGATACCGATTTCAGCAATGAGATCGTCGGCAAGCATCGGTTGAAGGTGCTGGTGGGTAGGCACGATCCCACCTTCAACCGCGCACTGATGGAGCGCACCTATCTGCGCCGCTACCGGCAGGTCACGATGGAGGTCCTGGAGGATGCCGGGCATTACCCGATGAACGAAACGCCGCTGGCCCTGGTGGCGGCCATGGAATCGTTCCTGAAAGAGGCGTCGGTTCCGGGATGAATGGTTTCTGGCACGGGAGGTCGTTTCCACATCTTTTCGGATCATCACATCCGCGACCAGCGTGACGACCAGCCTGTGGTGCTGCCGGGCACGCTGGTGGCCAGGATTGACCACCAGCGCTCAGCACGAGCACCCGTGCGTCGATCATGGCTCGACTCTGCAAAGTGCATGTCTCGCAATGAGGTTTGTTGCAAAGACCGGGTGAGGAAATTTGCATAACCCTCAAACATTGAACGCCTTCAAAGAATTTCCTTAACGTTCAGCTATTTAGGAATGGTTGAATGGCCGTCGCAGGGTCGGGGTACCTACCATTCTCTCCGTCGCCCGCCCCCACGCAGGCGGGTGATGCCTCCGCACTGGAGGCCTCATATCCCACCGTCCGAGAGAGACACCATGAACTCCATCCTGAAGAAGGCCGCGCTCGCTGCAGCGCTGGCTACCGTTTCGCTGTCCGCCAATGCATTCGATGCCGACATCAAGGTCTGGGCCAACGTCGATCCGACCCTGGCCCTGCTCAAGGCCGATGGCACTGCGCTGGATTCGGTGGTCAACATGGTCCACAACCCGGTCAGCGGCCTGGTGCCCTGGTCGCAGCAGGTGCGCATCTACTCCAACGATGAAAGCAAGGACATCGAAGTGCGTGTTGGCAGCACCCCGCAGCTGCTCAACACCGATGGCGGCGGCACGCCGGTGCCGCTGACCGTCAGCCTCAATGGCAGGGCGCTGACCGTGGCGGCGCAGGACTTCTCCGCAAGCGACCTGTTCGACGGCGCACTGCCGGGTGCATCGATCCCGCTGGCGCTGCGTATTGCACAGACCGTCCAGGCGCCGATCGCCCGCGGCGGCAGCTACGAAGGCATCGTCACCATCGCCATGCAGCAGAAGACCACCAGCCCGTAAGGCACCCGCGCCGGCCCGCTTGCCGGGCCGGCTGCTTCCGGTAATCCCCATGAATGCTCCCGCACCCGCCGTCACCCGGCTGGCGGTCGCGCTCGCCCTGTCGCTGGCCACACCCCTGGTCGCGGCGCGCGGCGTTCCCGCCGGTTTCGAGGATCTGGTCGAAGGCCAGACCGAACAACTGGAGATCCGTCTGTTCGGTCGTTCGACCGGGCTGGTGCCGGTGCGCGTGACCCTGGAACACGTGCAGCTGGAAACCCCGGCCGAGGCGCTGCAGGCATTGCAGCTGTCCGCCGAAGCGCAGGCTGCGCTGCTGCCGGCGTTGTCGCAGCCGCTGCCGCGCAACAGCCACCTGGCATGCCGTTACGGTGGTGCCAGTGCCGGTTGCGGGTACATCGATCCTCCCCAGGAGCCCACTGCCGTGCGCGCGCTGTATGACGAAGGCGAGGGCGCTGTGCGCCTGTTTGTCGCCCGCCAATGGATCCCCGGCGAGCCGGCCGCCGAGCGCTACCACCAGGTCAGTGCCAATGCCGAGAACGCCTTCCTGCACCAGCACACCTTCAATGTCAGCGGTGGCCGCGGCTACCAGGCGCTGGCGGCGCAGGGCATGGGTGCACTGGGCGTGTTCCAGCGCGGGCACCTGTCCGCCGACTGGACCTTCAGCCAGCAGCACTACCGCGGCGGTCTTGCCAGCCGCCGTTTCCAGCTAGACAACGCCTACTACCGCCATGACCTGGGCCAGCAGCACTACCTGCAGGCCGGGCGCATGGACCGCCGCAACCTGAGCAGCCCGCAGGGCGGCACCTTCAGTTTCAGCATGCTGCCGATGGATCGCTTCCAGGGCCTGCGGCTGGGCACCACGCAGGCCTACGTGGACTCCGCCGCCGCCGTGCAGGCCACGCCGCTCACCGTGCTGCTGGCGCGCGATGCGCGTGTGGATGCGTTCGATGGCGAGCGCCTGTTGCAGACCTTCTACCTGCAGGCAGGCATCAACCAGCTCGATACGCGCCGGTTCCCCATGGGCAACTACACCGTCAGCCTGCGCATCTACGAAGACGGCGTGCTGGTACGCAACGAGGACGCGCCGTTCGACAAGGGCGGTGACTGGACCGACAGCAGCGTGCAGTGGTTCCTGCAGGGCGGCCGCCGCAACGAGCGCCGCAGCGACCGCTTCGACGACGAACTGGCGGCCATGGGCGGCCTGCGCGTGCCGATGGGGCGCAACGTGGCCATGACCGCTGGCATCGCCGATCTGGGCGGTTTCAGCTACGGCGAACTGCGGGTGGACCTGCGCCATGTGTTTGCCACCCAGGAAGTCCGCGCCACCTTCAGTGGCATGCACGGCAGCGATGGCAGCCGTGGCCAGCAGCATCAGCTTTCCTACCGTCGCCGTGCTTCGTGGAATGTGTACCACCAGCGCATGCGCGGCCGTGCCTGCCAGTTCGAGGATGACGCGCGCGACCGGCTCGGCTGCGCCGATTCGCTCAGCGCCTCGATGGCGCTGCCGGTGGCCGGCGGCAACGCCTACGTGGCCTATACGCGCCGCCAGACCTGGCGTGCAGGCACCGTGCGGCCGGGGCTGGATGATGATCCGCTGGCCGGACTTGACCCGCTGCTGCCGCCGTGGATGCCACAGCCCACGCGCATACCGCAGCTCAGCCGCACCTGGCAGGCCAGCTACAGCCGCAGCCAGCGCTGGGGCGAGTTCAGTGTCTCCAGCCGCATCGGCGTGTGGCAGCAGACCAGCGGCGGTGGGCTGCGCGACGGCCGTGACCGCGGCATCTACCTCAATTTCAGCCTCAACCGCCTGCAGCACGATGACCGCGGCAGTTCGCAGCGACGCTATGGCGTGGACGTGCGGCAACCACAGCATGCGCGCCCGGACATCAACTACAGCGCCGGGCAGACGCTGCGCCAGGAATACGAGGATCAGTACCGCGAGGTATCGGGCGAACTGCGCGGCAACAACAACGAGCGCTACAGCGCCACGCTGAGTACCCAGCTGCAGAACCGCATCGGCCAGACCGGTGCCACGGTGTCGCGCTACCAGCACCAGGGTGGCAACGAAGTGGCGTACAGCGCCACGCACAGTTCCGGCCTGGCCATCGGCAAGCGCGGCGTGTACTGGGGCGCTGGCGTTGGCGCCGACGCGGGGCTGGCAGTGCAGGTGGATGACACCGACGACCTGGACCTGACCGGCGTTGCCGCCGAGCTGCAGGTGGGCGGGCTGCGTCGACAGCGACTGAAGCTGGGCGAGCGCCGGCTGCTGCCGATTTCCGCCTACCAGTCGCACCGCGCTGAAGTGCAGGACGCCAGCGCCCTGGACAGCATCGCCGCCGTGCGCGTGAGCCGTGTGGGCGGCGCGCGTCCGTTGTTCCTGCCACCGGGCCGGCTGGTGCGCATGCCGGTGCCGATTGAAGTGACCTACACCTTCATCGGCAACGCCCAGGACATCGCCGGCGCACCGCTGCGCGGTGCCCGCATTCTCAACGCGCCGGTGCCCGGTACCGGCAGCAATGGAGGTTTCGTGGCCGACTTCCCACGACGCGAGAAGACCCTGTACCTGCTGCAGGACGACCGGTTGCTGCACTGCCCGCTGCAGGTGCGCGAGCGCCGCAGCGTGGTGATGCTGGTAGGCGCCGTGCAGTGCGAGCCGCTGGCCGTGGCCCAGCTGCCGGCCGACATCCGCCACCAGGCACGAGTGACGCGGTTGCTGCAGGAGCAGGCGCTGATCGCCGCCACGCCACAGACCGCAGCAGCGGGAGGTGCGAAGTGAGCCGTCGGTTGTGGTGGGTGATGGCGGTGTTGTGTGGGCTGGTGCTGTTGGTGCCACGGGCGATGGCGCAACAGCCGCCGGAGACGCATCCGTCGAGCGAGCACCGGGACATCGTGATGAGTTGGGATCGCTCTGCGATGCCGGGAGATATCGAGTTGTGGCCATCCAAAACTGTATTTGGATACGAGGAGCAGGGCACGCTGGGCTACGGTCATATGTTCATGACGTGCAGCTCGAACTCCAGCTCGGAACGCGGAAAGTGCCCGACTAATGACACCTTGGAGGATAGCGTAGGGGCCGTTAGCACAATCCCACTGAGGTTCACGGAAAGTCGCAGCGGTATGGAGGTGGATGTGGAAGTCACCGCTGCCATCCGTCGTATCGACGCTACGTTCGCCTGCAGCTTTGACTACTGGTCCGGGCCGCTCCGGCCAGTCTGGTCTTCCACCACCGGCTCGTGCGCGGGTATTGATCGCGTGGGCACATCCGTCGAGATGAGGCTGACTTCCGGTCAGTTGAGCCAGCTTGTAGCGGGTCACTGGTCGGCCGTATTGGACCTGACGCTACGAATGCCGCCCCACCAGCACCTTGCGGACTACTCGTTCTCCTTCGACTTCACCATCACCGACCACAACGCGGTCTCCATCTACTTCCCGCTTTTCGATCAGGTCACCCCGCACGTCGGTCTGAACCTGCAGTACGACCCCATCGCGCAGACCATCGGCGGTCGTACCCAGCTCGACATGTGCCTGTACGACGGACTTGGTTCGCAGAGTGCCTACCTCGGTGTCACCGTGCGTGACAGCGGCGCGCAACCTCCCGGGCCCTCGGGCTACTCGGTATGGCACGTCGATGGCGGCAGTGATGCCAGCCAGCGCGTGGACTACACCGTCACCCTGGATCACAACGGCAGCGCGCTGCCCATGCGCAACGGCGTGGAGCAGCTGCTGCATGGCATCGACAGCGCACGGCTGCGGCTGGTGTTGCTGCCCGGCATGACGCAGCCGGTGTTCTGCGTGCCTACGCCATTGACGCTGGAAACACCGCGCGTGCCGGTCAGCACCAAGCGCCCTGGCTACTACAGCGGCGATCTCAAGGTGGAACTGCGTGTTCCCACTGTCACGCCCTGAACCCCACATGGAGTCCCCGATGAAACCCCTAGTCCGCTGCTTGCTGCCGCTGTCGCTGCTGATGGCGTTGCCTGCCCATGCCAATCTCACCGTGCACCCCATGCGTACGTCGGTAGACGCGAAGAAAGGCGCACAGATACGCATCTACTCGCAGTCCACCCAACCGCAGTACGTGCAGGCATCGATCAAGCGCATCGTCGACCCGGCGGGGGCAGGTGAACAGGAGGTTGAGGTGGAGCCGAATGAGGCCGCCATCGCCATCACGCCGGGAAAGTTCGCGCTCGCCGGTGGCGGCAACCGGCTGATCCGTGTGATTCCGCTGCAGCCGGTCGAAAAGGAAACGGCATACCGCGTGTACTTCGAGGGCGTGCGAGGCCCCGAACGGGCAGACCCGGCAGGCGAGGGTGAGAAGGCCCAGGCCAATGTCGGCGTCAGCCTGGTATGGGGCGCGCTGGTCAATGTACTGCCCGCGCAATCGACGATGGACGTGCAGGTGGAGGGAAACCAGCTGCGCAACACCGGCACGGTACGCGTGGGCATCACCAGTATCGCTGACTGCGATGGCGCGCGCTGCACCGCGCATGACGTCTCGCGCAGCCTGTATCCCGGCAGCGCGCTGGAACTGCCATTTTCCCTGCAGCCGGGCCACACGCTGCAGCTGCGCTATCGGCTGACCCGCGATGGCTATCGCGAGCACGTGCACAACGTCGCGCTCTGAGTGCATCTCGCCGCTGTGGCTTGGTGCCGCAGCGGTTCCTTCTGTTCCGTTTGTTAAGGAGAATCCCATGAACAAGATCTATCGACGACTCTGGTCCGCCGCCCGCCAATGCTGGGTGGTTGCAAGCGAACTGGCGGCAGCGCGCGGCACGCGCAGGCACACATCGCGTGGTCCCGGACTGGCGCTGATGCTGGCCATGCTGCCGGCATCGGTCATGGCAGCCACAGCGGGCCATCTCGAAACAGGCGCTGATGAGTGGACGGAAGACGCCCTGTACGCTGCCTTTGGCCCGTTCAACACAAGCGCCATGCTTGTGCACGAGGATGCCGCCACCGCTCCCAGTGGGCGAGCGTTCTCCCGCGCGAACGCGCTTCCGCTGGCCTACAGCGATTTCGTCCAGCTCGGTTCGTACGCCGGTGCCCGTGACAGGGCGGTCGCGGTAGGTGTATCGGCCTTCTCCAACAGCTACGGCGTGGCACTTGGCTACCAGGCCGATGCCAACGGGCGCTATGCGACCGCGCTGGGGCACAAGTCGGTCGCTTGGGAGCTCGGCGGAGTCGCGGTGGGCAACGATGCGAAGTCATACGCGCATAACGCGGTCGCACTGGGAAGTGGTGCGCTAGCTTCCGGACGCAATTCCGTCGTACTGGGGGCTGACTCCAACGACTACGGCGACAATCAGGTGTCGGTCGGTAACGGCAGCATGCGGCGCAAAATCGTATACCTTGCCGACGGTGCGGTCGACGCCAACAGCAGCGATGCAGTGACCGGCAGGCAGCTGCATGCTACCCAGCAGGCGCTGGCCAGCGTGAGCCAGAGTCAGAAGTTGCTGGCGACGGGGACCGCGGCGACCAATGCCAACGCTGCCCAAGCAGTGGGTAATCGTGCGCTTGCGATGGGCATTGGGTCAACGGCTGATGGCGATGATACCGTTGCGTTGGGCGGGGGCGCTCGCACAGCGTCCGGCTCGGGCATCTCCCGCATCGCCATCGGTGCAGGCGCCTTCGCGGGCACCAGCGGTTGGACGGGTGCCATCGCCTTGGGTGGGAGCGCCAGTTCCACGCATGACGGCGTTGCCATCGGCTATCAGGCCAAGACAAGCAGCAGCGGTACGATCGCGCTTGGTCGCGGGGCAACGGTCACGCACGGAAATTCGGTTGCGCTGGGCGCCAACTCGGTGACCTCCAGCGCCAATACGGTGTCGGTGGGCAGCAGCAGCAACAAGCGCAGGATCCAATACCTCGCCGATGGCGTGATTGCGGCGGGCAGTACCGACGCGATCACCGGCAACCAGTTGCATACGACCAATGCATCGGTGGCGACCGCGGCGGCAACGGCGACTGAGGCAAAGGCCGGTGTTGATGCAGTCAACCGGCGACTCAATGCAGAAGCGCTGGCGTTGGGGGGCGGTGCGCTTGCAGAGTCCAATGCTTATGGCATCAGCACCGCAGTGGGACGCAACGCCAGGGGCTACAACGGCAAGAGCGTCGCGCTGGGTGACGACGCAAGGTCTGGCGTGGACAAGGACGGGAACCGTGTTGCCAATGCCAATGGGGGCGTGTCGGTGGGGGCAATGTCACGCAGCGGCAACGGTGCTGTTGCGGCAGGGTTGCAGGCCAGCGCGGTGGGTGATCGTGCCATTGCCGTTGGCCATGAGGCGTCGGCGGATGTGATTCACGCCACCGCGATCGGATATCAGAGCAAGGCCAGCGCCGGGCATTCCACCGCACTCGGGCGCGGTACCCACGCAAGCGGCCTCTACGCGACGGCCATGGGCAATCTGGCCAGGGCCTCGGCCGAAAGTGCCGTGGCCATTGGTGATCGCTCCCTGGCTCAGCACAATGGTTCGGTGGCGTTGGGCAATGGTTCGCAGACCAGCGCTGCCAATCAGATTTCCGTTGGCAACAGCGCCATCAAGCGCAAGCTGGTCAATCTGGCTGACGGTGCGCTCAGTACGTCCAGCACCGAGGCCGTGACCGGCAAGCAGCTCAACGCTACCAATGCCAATGTGACCACCGCGCAGAATGCGGCCAATGCCGCGCAGACGGCGGCAACCGGCGCCAAGACCGCCGCAGACAACGCGCTGGGCAGGGCCACAGCGTTGAGTGGTCTGGTCAGCCAGGTATCGGCCACGGGCAATGTGCGCCTGGGCGCAGACAACACTGGCACCGTGGTGGATGTGGCCAACAAGGACGGCGCGAAGCGGCGCGTCAACAACGTTGCCAACGGCGTGCTGAGCGGTACCAGTACCGATGTCGTGACCGGACAGCAGCTTCATGCCACCAACCAGTCTGTTTCCACGCAGGGCCAGTCACTGGTGCTGCACGGCCAGCAGCTGGCAACGCATACCCAGGCTCTCGCGGCACAGGACCAGCGCGTCGCGGCCAACCGCGCCGACATCGATCAGCTTCGTACGGACGTGGACGACTTTGATCCGGATCTGGATGGGGTGGTGAAGTTCAGTGCCGATCGCCTGCTTGTGGACATGGAAGGTGCGCGCATATCGGGAGTGGCGGCGGGAGATGTGAGCTCGGCGGCCAGTACCGATGCGGTGAATGGTGGGCAGTTGTTTGCGGCTAATGAGAAGATCGCGGCACTTGAGAGCGTTGGAAAGTTTGTATCAATCGGTATAGGTGGCAGCCAACGAGCATCGGCCGCAGGAGTGGGAGCAGTTGCAATCGGTGACTCGGCCGAAGCGACCGTCGGTGGTGAAGGTGGAGTGGCGCTAGGGGCATTTTCTCGCGCGGCGGGAAAGAACTCCATCGCCATAGGTCGCGCAGCGCACGTTGCTGAAAGTGCAGAGGGTGGATTTGCATTGGGCGTTGGCACATCTGTCAGCGCGAACCGAGGGGTGGCACTGGGCGCGGAAAGTCAGGTGCAGGTGGGAGCAGATAATAGTGTCGCAGTTGGCTATGGGTCGATTGCATCAGAACCTGACACCGTTTCTTTTGGCAACGACAGCATCCGTCGAAGGCTGACCGGCGTTTCTCGAGGACTTGGCGAAGCCGAAGCTGTTGCCATCGTCCAGTTGTCTGAATCCCTCTCCACCTTAGGAGGTGGTGCGAGGTTGAGCAGCCAAGGTGGCGTGATAGCTCCCGTCTATAACGTGCAGGGTGGTACGCAGAGCAATGTGGGTGACGCGTTAGCTGTTCTCGATGGCGCAGTGCTCAGATCCGATAGCCGAGTAGATGGCGTCGAAGGCCAGCTGCGTGCGACATTCCAACAGTCGCCATCAACCAGCGCAGAAGGAATCGGCCAGGTGAACCTGGCTGGTGCGCAGGGCATGGTTCTGTCGAATCTGGCTGATGGTCGCATTGCTGCGGGTAGTCGTGATGCGGTGACTGGGAGTCAGCTGTTTGCAGTCAAGCAGGATATTGATCGGAGCCGAAGCGAACTGAATGCACTGCTTGATGCAGGCGGATTTGGTCCTTCAATTGCCGGGGACGCATACGGCGTGATCGACTACGGCGGCGCCATGCTGACGGGTGTATCAGATGGTGAACTGTCACCTGGGAGTAGGGATGTTGTGAACGGTGGGCAGCTGTTCTCCACAAACCTGCGCGTGCGAGAGCTGGAGCAGACGGGGCGTTTCCTGAGAGTGGGATTTGACGGCCTGAGCAATGATGCCGAGGCTGGTTTCCTCGGTGTCGCATTGGGGGATTCCGCCAAGGCGTCCATCGGCTCTGAAGGTGGTGTGGCCATCGGGAGTTACTCGATTGCAGAAGGGGAGAACTCAGTTGCGCTTGGTCGAGGATCTCACGTGGCCGATTCTGCTGAGAGCGGGTTTGCCCTGGGCGTTGGTTCGAATGTCTATGCGAACAAGGGTGTGGCCTTTGGCGCGTCGAGTCGTGTGGTAGCAGGCGCTGATGGAGCGCTCGCGCTGGGTTCCTACTCAATCGCGACCGAATCAAATACGGCTTCATTCGGTAACGGCTCGGTTAAACGGCGTTTGGTGAACCTTGGTCGTGGCACTGGTGAGCATGATGCAGTCACCGTGGCACAGTTGAGCGAGTCGCTAGCTGCACTTGGGGGCGGTGCGGGTCTCGATGAGAATGGTCGTGTCGTCACCCCCGGCTTCAACGTCCAGGGCCAGCAGCAGAACACCATCAACGAAGCCCTCGCCACGCTCGACTCGGCCGTAGTCACCACCGGGTCTCGTGTCGACCGCGTGGAAACCCAGCTCCGCTCGGTGTTCCAGGAATCTCCGTCCGTCCGCAGCGACGGCACCGCCCAGCTCACCCTGGCGGGTGCCAACGGCATGGTCATCTCCAACGTCGCCAACGGCTTGATCGCCGCCGGCAGCCGCGAGGCGGTCAACGGTGGCCAGTTGCATGCCGCGCAGCAGCAGCTCAACGGTCGCATCGATGGCCTGGAGCAACGCGTGGACGGCCAGCCGCAGGCGCGTGCAATGGCCACGGCATCGGCGGCGCCGACCGAAGAGATCATGCCAAGCCCGGAAGCCAGCGGTTCGCCGCAGGTCGCTTCGGCAGGCGAGGACGCTTCGCCTGCACCGCAGCCGAAGGCGAAAAAGGATGACTCGCCCGCGCCCACGCCGCAGGTTGATACCGCCGAGATGGAAAAGATGCTGGCCCGCGCCAACGAGTACACCGATGGTGCGATCAGCAACTTCGAGCGCCGCCTGGACAAGATGGACAAGCGCTTCAACCGCATGGCGGCGATGAGCAGCGCGCAGACGGCCATGGCCATGAACACCGCCGGCCTGGCCACCTACAACCGCCTTGGCGCGGGTGTGGGCTACGCCGAGGGCGAGTCGGCCATGGCGGTGGGTTACCAGCGCGTACTCAACGACAAGGGCTCAGCCACCTTCAGCCTCAATGGTGCCTTCACCAACAGCGGTGAACGCAGCATGGGCGTGGGTGTGGGCATCGGCTGGTAAGCCATGGCGCCCCGGTGTGGTGCGCGTAACGAGCCCCGCCGCGCCGGGGCCATTGCAGAGGAGGTTGCAATGTATCGCTTCATGAGCCGCTTCATGACCTATCGGCGCTACTACCTGTGGCGCGCCCGCATCCGCTACTTCACCCACGACATGGATACGTGGACGCTGGCCTGCCTGGTGCTGATGGTCTGCATGGGGTTGATGGTGTGGGGGTTCTGGCGCGTGGTGAACGTGCCGCAGCCCCGAATCCACCCGGAAGCCGCAGCCGTGCGGGTGGAAGTGCTGACCGACGAAGCGATCCACCGCATCGTGCTGGTGCGCCACGGCGGCACGACGCCGGGTGATCCCTTCTACAGTGCTGCGGAGATCCGCGGCAGCACCCAGCGCACGTTGCGGGTCCGGCAGACGCTGCAGGACCCGGTGGCGATGAAGCTGCAGGCGGACATGTACGCCGACATCGCCGACTACATCAACGCTACCGGTGCCTGCATGCCCTTTCCCTGCCGCCGCGTGAGTTTCCGCATCGAACAGCTGCAGCGGTCGGGGCACGAGAGTGCGGTACGCAACAAGGCGCTTGCCGAGATCCTGCAGGTGCCGTGGTACCTGGTGCCGAACCTTGATGGCGAACGCACGCGCGTGCGCAGTGGTTGGGCGGATGACTTCCAGGATGTGTATGCGCATGCCTGGAACCTGCATGACCTGCAGAAGATGCATGCGCGCATGATGGCCGAGTATCCGTACCGTGCGGCGGTGCCGTGGCTGGCACGATTGGCAACCCCTGCCCAGGAACAGCTGATCTTCCAGTAGCGCCTGGCCATGCTCGGCTGCTCTTGGCGCAGAGCCGGGCACAGGCCCGGCTCTGCCATGATCAACCGCCGATGTAGGCGGTGATTTCCATCTCGGCCAGCAGCTGCCGCAACTGCGTGGCCGACGCCCGCCGCATGGGTTTCTCGTCCACCGGCGACAGCGGGGCCTGGCGCAACGCATCGTAGGGCAGCACGGCCAGGTCGAAGGTCAGGTCTTCGGCACTGAACACCCACACCGGTACATCCAGGTTGCGCTCACGGTCCATCCGCAGGCGCCGCGTACGCGATTCGGCGGGGATGCGATGTTCGTCCAGGAAGCGATGCACGGCCTCCGGGTCGTCACTGTGCAGGTGCAACTGCACGGGGCTGTTGGCATCGGCGGTGCCGTCCAGCACCGGTCCGGCCAGGCGCGGCGAAAACCCGTGCAGGAACTCCAGCGCCCGCAAGGCGGACTCGCGCCGCCGCTGTAGTTCGCTGCCGTGCTGCGGGCCGGAGAACAGCCGCTGGTACTCGCGCAGCGCCTGTTCGATCTCGACGTTGCGGGGCAGGGAAGCATCGTCGTGGATGCCAAGGCGGCTGGCAGCCTTGAGTTTGGCCTGGTGGAAGTCGCGGATTCCGCCTTCGGCCATCAGCCGGGCGGCTTCGTGGGCGAGGCGATGACGCCGTTCGCGGGTCTGGCTGACAGCATGCTGGTGAGCGCGGTGCATGCGATGACTCCCTGTTGCGACCTGGCCACAGACTAGCGCAGGCGTGTGACATCTGCGTGGGCGAAGGCAACGGCGCCGCTCCGCTCGCCGGGCATGGCCCGGCGCTACCGGGAGAGGGTGCCCGACGGGTGCGGCATGGTAGCGCCGGGCCATGCCCGGCGGATGCATCGGCGCCAACCGAGGTTGGCGACTACCAGGGCAACGCCGGGCCATCGTGCCAACCAACGGTTGGCACCCACCCAGCCTGGCTTCAGAAGATATCGAACGCGGCCGCGTCAGCCTGCGGGGTGCTCTGCAGGTTGAGGTCGTAGTCGGTCAGGCGGTCCATGTCTTCCACCTTCACCCACTCCACCGCACCGTTGAGGGTGGCCTGGACCATGCCGCTCGGCGGTTCGTTCTGTGCGATCGGGGTGTCCTTCAGCGCGGTGCGCATGTAGTCGATCCAGATCGGCAGGGCAGCCTTGCCACCGTACTCGCGGTAGCCCAGCGAGCGGAAGTCGTCGCGGCCCACCCACACGGTGGTCACGTACGGACCGCCGAAGCCGGAGAACCAGGCGTCACGGTGATCATTGGTGGAGCCGGTCTTGCCGCCCACGTCTTCGCGGCCGAGTACCTTGGCCTGCGCGCCGGTGCCGCGCTGGACCACGTCGCGCATCATCGACACCAGCTGGTAGGCGGTACGGGCGTCGATCGCACGCGGTGCGGTACGCGCGTCCGGGTTGGCGGGTGCGGCCGGCGTTTCGGTTTTGGCTTCCGGCTTGGCGGCGGCGGTGGCATCGACCTTGGGTGCCGGGGCGCCGAAGTTGAAGCCGTCCACGACCTGGTTCACCGGCTGGTCGCTGCTGCCGGCGCAGTCGCGGCAGGCCATCGCCGGGTTTTCCTTGAACACCAGGTTGCCATCGCGGTCGTTGACCTGGTCGATCAGCCAGGTGTCCACGCGCGAGCCGCCGTTGGCGAACACGGCATAGCCGCGGGCCACCGACAGCGGGGTCAGCGAGGCGGTACCCAGCGACATCGACAGGTTCGGCGGCAGCTCGGATTCGGCAAAGCCGAACTGGCTGATGTACTTGCGCGCGTAGTCCACGCCCATGCCATCAAGCAGGCGCACCGAGACCAGGTTGCGTGACTGCACCAGCGCTTCACGCAGGCGCATCGGGCCACGGAAGCCGCCGCCGTCGTTCTGCGGCGCCCAGGTCTT
>Ga0307412_10000947_pt1 | contig 16596 bp, 14 predicted proteins | sample DK1Cmetagenome_3_FD_203823 | JGI IMG/M metagenome (GOLD analysis project Ga0307412, IMG submission 203823) | Maize rhizosphere microbial communities from greenhouse at UC Davis, California, United States - DK15-C-1 | ecosystem: Host-associated > Plants > Roots > Rhizosphere > Soil | place: USA...
TCGCCGCCAGCATCAGCCGGAACTCGATCACCGCCATCAGGCCATAGATCGCCGTAAAGCCGATGATCGTGGTCCACAGCGCCGGCACCGTCAGGCTCGACGTGGCGAGGAAGGTCGGCAGCACGCCGTCCACCGCCCAGGGCTGGCGCCCCACTTCGGCGACGACCCAGCCGAACTCGATCGCGAGCCACGGCAGCGGGATGATCCACATCGCCGTGCGCAGGAACCACTTGCGGTGGAAGCGGCGCGTATTGGCGTAGTAGAGCGCGGCGGCGAAGAAGGCGATGAAGAAGAAGCCGAGACCCGCCATGCCGCGGAACAGCCAGAACACGGCCGGCACGTTGGGAACGGTCGACCAGGCAGCCCGGTCGAGCTGCGCCGTGCTGGCCTGGCGCGGATCGGCGACCCAACGCTTCAGCAGCAACGCATAGCCAAGATCGCTCTTGGTCGCTTCGAACTTCGCGCGTGCGGCGAGGTTCTGGCGATCGGTCTTCAGCGTCTGCAGCGCGTCATAGGCGATCAGGCCGTTCTCGATCCGCAGCCGGGCCTTGCCCACCAGCGGATAGATGCCTTCCACCTGGCCGGTCAGGCTACGCGTACCGATCAGGCCCAGCACATAGGGCACCTTCACCTGGAACAGCGTCTCACGACCCGCATTCGAGGGGAAGCCGATCACGGTGATGCCGGCAGGCGCCGCTTCGGTGTGCCATTCGGCCTCGATCGCGGCGAGCTTCATCTTCTGGTTGTCGGTCAGCGCATAGCCGCTCTCGTCGCCGAGCACGACGACCGACAGCGATGCCGCCAGGCCGAACGCCGCCGCCACCGCGAAGCTGCGCTTGGCAAGCTCCATGTGCCGGCCACGCAGCAGATAATAGGCCGAGATGCCGAGCACGAACACGCTGGCGCAGACATAGCCGGCGCTGACGGTGTGGACGAACTTCGCCTGGGCGACGGGATTGAACACCACCGCCGCGAAGTCGGTGACTTCCATGCGCATCGTGTCGGCGTTGAACACCGCACCCACCGGGTGCTGCATCCAGCCGTTCGCGACCAGGATCCACAGCGCCGACAGGTTGGTGCCGAGCGCAGTGAGGAAGGTCACCATCAGATGCTGGCGCTTCGACAGGCGATCCCAGCCGAAGAACATCAGGCCGACGAAGGTGGCTTCCAGGAAGAAGGCCATCAGCCCCTCGATCGCCAGCGGCGCACCAAAGATATCGCCGACATAGTGCGAGTAATAGGACCAATTGGTCCCGAATTCGAATTCCATCGTCAGCCCGGTAGCGACACCGAGGACGAAATTAATGCCAAATAATTTGGCCCAGAAACGGGTGATGTCCCTCCAGATCGGGCGATCGGTGACGACATAGACGCTTTCAGTGATGACAAGCATCACGGAAAGGCCCAGCGTCAGCGGCACGAACAGGAAGTGGTACATCGCTGTCAGCGCAAATTGTAAGCGCGACAGTTCTACGACTGCCATATCCATAGGTTGTGTCCTCAGCAAAGAGCCGGTGATCCGCGGCCTAGGCTTTGGGGCCGCCAGCGCCTATGCGGGATATCCCCTATTCCTTTCCTCCCCCGAGATCGCTTGTACAAATTGTCTCATATGACCTTACAAAAGCAGGCCGGGCTCGCCTGGATCATCGACTTGGGCGGGGCGGCGCTGTTCGCCTGGGGCATGGCCGATGGCGTTGCCGCGGCGGCCGCCGGCCACGCGATTCCGGCGCAGGCGTTCGCGGCGATGCTGGGTGGCGGGCTGGTCCGCGCCGCCACCGCCTGGGGCGTGCCGGTGCTGGCGGTGCGCGGCGCGCAGGCGACCACCGCCCCGCTCCGCCGCAGCCTGGTCGAACGACTGCTCGGCAGCGGCGCGGCGCCCTCCAGCGGCCAGTCGGCGGTGCTGGCGATCGACCATGTCGCGACGATCGAAGGCTATGAGACGCGCTTCGTCCCCGCGCGCATGGCGGCCGCCGCCGCGCCGCTGGTGGCGATAGGCATCATCGCCTGCGCCAGCCTGGTCGCGGCAGGCATCCTGATCGGCACGCTGATCCCCTTCGTATTCGGCATGATCCTCGCCGGCACCGCCGCCAAGCGCGCTTCGGAACGCCAGCTGGAGGCGCTGGGCGACCTGTCCGACCTGTTCGTCGACCGGGTCCGCACCTTGCCGATCCTGCGCCATTTCGCCGCCGAGGAGCGGATATCCCGACAGGTCCGCGTCGCCACGCGCGAAGTCGCCGGGCGCACTGTCGCGGTGCTGCGCGTGGCCTTTCTGTCGAGCGCGGTGCTGGAGTTCTTCTCGGCGCTCGCGGTGGCGCTGGTCGCGGTCTATTGCGGGTTCAGCCTGCTGGGCCTGCTCCCCTTCCCCGATCCCGAGACGCTGACGCTGCGCGAGGCGTTCTTCGCGCTGGCGATGGCGCCGGAATTCTACCTGCCGATGCGGCGGCTGGCGGCGGCCTATCACGACAAGCAGCTCGGCGAAGCGGCGCGGACGGCGATCGCGGCGGTGCCCGAGGTGGCGGCGCCCATCGTCGCGCCTGCGCTATTCGCGGGGATCGCGGCGAAGGACGTGGTGATTGCCTGGCCCGGCCGCACGATCGGCCCGGTGAGCCTGGCGATCGGCACCACCGGCATGGTGGCGCTGACCGGCCCAACCGGCAGCGGCAAGACGAGTTTGCTCGCGGCGATTGCGGGGCAGATCGCGACCGGCGGCACGCTTACGGCTTCGGCCCCCGATACCATCGCCTGGGCGGCGCAACACCCGCTGATCCTCCCCGGCACGCTGCGCGATAACCTCGCCCTCGCCGCCCCGCACGCCGACGACACCGCCATCCTCGCCGCGATCGACCGCGTAGGCCTGGGACCCATGCTCGCCCATCGCGGCGCGGGCCTGGACCTGCCGCTCGACCATCGCGGCTCCGGCCTGTCGGGTGGCGAGCGCCGCCGGCTCGGCCTCGCCCGCGCGCTGCTCGCCAACCGCCCGCTGCTGCTCGCCGACGAGCCCACCGCCGATCTCGACGACGAATCCGCCGCCGCCATCACGGCGCTGCTCCGCGCCGTCGCCACCGAACGCGCGGTGATCGTCGCCACCCATGATCCGCGCCTGATCGCGGCCGCCGATGCCGAGGTGACGCTGTGAACCCCTTCCCCCTCGCGCCCCCTGAGCGCCGCACGCTGCGCCAGGCGTTCGCCTGCGCCACCATCGCCGGTCTTGCCTCGATCCTGCTACTGGCGCTGTCGGGCTGGTTCCTCACCGGCGCGGCGATCGCCGGCGCGAGCGGTGTCGCCGCCGTTGCCGCGTTCAACTATCTGATCCCCAGCGCCGCGATCCGCGCCCTGGCCATTCTGCGCACCGGCGGCCGCTATGGCGAGCGGCTGCTCTCGCACCAGGCCGCGCTCACCGCGATGGCGGATCTGCGCGGCACGCTGTTCGGCAAGCTCGCCGCGCAGGACAGCCGCACCGCGCCGGACCTTGCCGGCGGCGACGCGAGCGCTCGGCTGATCGGCGATATCGAAGCGCTCGAAGACCTCGTCGTCCGCCGCCCGAGTCGCCCCGCCAGCCTCGCCGCTGCGGTCTTCGCGGTGGCGCTCGTCGCGCTTGCCGGCTGGAAGGCCGCGCTCGCACTCGCGCTCCTGCTCGCGATACTGCCGCCGCTGCTCACCCTGGCCGCGCGCTACCTCACCGCCCGGCCCGCCGCCGAGGCAGCCGAGGCGCTGGGCGCGTTGCGAACCGCGTTCGTCGACTATGCCGCTGCCCGGCCCGAGATCATCGCCTATGGCCTCGCCCCGCGCGTCGCCGATACGATCGCCGACCTGTCCCGCCCGCTCGATCGCGCCCGCGCGGCGCTGGCGCACGGCGACGGGGCGGTGGCGGGGCTGCTCGCCGGTTATGGCACCTTCGCCGCCGCAACCGTGTTCGCGCTGGCCGAAGGCGCTGCACCGATCCGCGCGCTTGCCCTGCTCGCCGCTGCCGCGTCGGTGGAAGCCATGGCCGCCTTCGCCCGCACCGCGCTCCGCCAGGCGAGCGTCGAAACCGGCCTCGCTCGCCTCGCCACGCTGGCGGATCTGCCGGGCACCCTCGCACCCGCCCCCCGCGACAAGGCAGCCGCCCTGCCGGTCACCATCAGCACGCAGCGGCTCGCGCCGGGCGACCGGGTGGCGATCATCGGCGCTTCGGGCACCGGCAAGACCCGGCTGATCGAGGCGTTGGCCGGCTTGCGCATGGCAATCCACCCGCTCCTGCTCGGCGACACGCCGGTAGACCGGTGCAGCGCCGACGCACTCCGCGCCCAGTTCGCGCTGGCGCCGCAGGACGCGGTGCTGATCGCCGGATCGATCGGCGACAATCTCCGCGTCGCCCGCCCCGGCATCACCGAGGCGGAGATACAGGCGGCCCTCCACACCGCCTGCCTCGATGTCACCGTCGCCGCGATGCCCGCCGGGCTCGACACGCCGATCGCCGAAGCCGGTGGCACGCTTTCCGGCGGCGAGCGCAAGCGGCTGTCGCTGGCCCGCGCGCTGCTTGCCGGGCGCCCCTGGCTGCTGCTCGACGAACCCAGCGAGGGCCTCGACGCCGCGACCGAGGCCGAACTGGTTCGCCGCATGGCGGACTGGCTGGATGCGACCGGCGCCGGCCTGATCCTCGTCTCGCACCGCCACGCCCCGCTCGCCCTCGCCGCCACCCGGATCGACATCGCCGCGGTCGCACCCCAATGATATATTGAAACATTCGATTTGCTGCAGTACGGCAGCGGGAATGCGCCTGTTCCGCGTGCTCCCTCTCCTGACCCGGCTGCTGCCGGCCCTGCTGCTGGCGTTCGCGCTGTGCTGGCAGGCGGGGATCATTCGCGCGCACGTCCATGACGCACCGGCCTGGAGTGCCGCGTCCCACGCGCACCACGCACCCAAGCAGAACGACGACGATCAGGATTGCCCGCTCTGCGCCGAGGCTGCGACGGCGTCCGCCTATCTCGCGTCCGCCGCCCCTGCCCTCACCCCGCCTCTGCCGGCACCGGCCTGGCGACAGGCGCTCGCCGCCGATCCGGCCCCGCGCCTGCTGCGCTCCCACGCCTGGCGCAGCCGAGCACCCCCTGAACTCCGCACCGCCTGAATAAAGACCAGCGTCGCGGCCTCACGCGACGCACCCCAGGTTCACGGAGTTTCCTTCATGCGTACTGCCCTTCTCGCGGGTGCGGCTGTCGTCGCGTTCGTTCCCCATGCCTTCGCCGATCCCGATCCCCAGGCGAACGACAAGAACACCATCATCGTCACCGCCGCGCCCTATGCGGTTTCGAGCGACGAGGTGCCGACCATCGTCACCCATGTCGATCGCGACCAGATCCTGCGCAGCGGCGGCGCGAGCATCAGCGACGCGCTGGCCCAGGAACCCGGCATCGCCGCCACCACCTTCGCCAACGGCGCGAGCCGGCCGATCATCCGCGGCATGGACGCCACGCGCGTACGCATCCTGGAGAACGGCTCCAGCAGCTCCGACGTATCCGACATCGGGCCAGACCACGGCATCCCGGTCGATCCCTATTCGGCCCAGAGCATCGAAGTCGTCCGCGGCGCCGGCACGCTGCGCTATGGCAGCCAGGCGATCGGCGGCGTCGTGAACGTCCTCAACAACCGCGTGCCCATGGCCCTGCCGAAGGAAACCCTTTCGGGCGAAGCGGACGGCAGCTACGGCACCGTCTCCAATGTCGGCGAAGGCGGCGCGCTGGTCGATGCCAAGCTCGGCCAGGTCGCGCTGCACGCCGACGGCTTCTATCGCGACGCCGGCGATTACGACACGCCGCTCGGCACCCAGCAGAATAGCTTCTTCCGCGGGCACGGCGCCTCTCTGGGCGGCTCGTATTTCTTCGGCGGCGACGATGCCAGCCATGTCGGCCTCGCGGTCAGCCAGTATAATTCGAAATACGGCATCCCCAGCGACACGACCTATATCGACATGCGCCAGACCAAGGTGATGTCGCGCGATGTGTTCGCGGTGAACGCCGGCCCGCTCAAGTCGATCAACCTCGACGCCAGCTATGCCGACTATACGCATGACGAGAAGGAACCGGACGGCACGATCGACACGACGTTCCGCAACAAGGAATTCGACGGTCACCTCGAATTCCTGCTGAACCCGCTGGGGCCGATCCGCAATTCGGCGCTGGGTTTCGAGCTGCAGAACCGCAAGTTCTCGGCGATCGGTGTGGACGGCAGCTATCTGTTCCCCACCACCACCCAGAGCGAAGCGGCCTATCTGTTCACCGAAATTCCGGTGACCGACATTCTGCACGTTCAGGCCAGCGGCCGCGTCGAGCATGTCCGCACCGAAGGCACGCCGGCGTCGAACGTGTTCACCGCGCGCGACTATACGCCGGTCAGCGGCGCGATCGGCGCGCTGCTCGATGTGGGCAGCCATGTGAAGCTGGGCTTCACCGGATCGAGCACCGGCCGCGCGCCCGCGATCACCGAGCTGTTCGCACGCGGCGGGCATGACGGCCCGAACACCTTCGAGACCGGCGACCCGACCCTCAAGATCGAGCGCGCCAACTCGCTCGAGGCGACCGTGCGCGTCAACCTCGATCGGTTCCACTTCGACGGCAGCGTCTATTCGACCTGGTTCAACAACTACATCTATGGCGACCTCACCGGGCGCACCTGCGACGACGATGGCACCTGCGCGGTGGGCGGCGACGGCGACCTGAAGGAGCTCAACTATCGCCAGCAGGGCGCGCATTTCCGCGGGCTGGAAGGCAAGGCGAGCTACGATCTGTTCCACGCGCACGACAGCGCGTTGCAGCTGACCGCGCTGGCCGATTACACCCGCGCGACGCTGGACAGCGGCGGCAACGTGCCCCGCATCCCGCCCTATCGCCTCGGCGGCGGGGTGAACTGGACCAGCCCGGTCTGGGATGCGGCGGTGCAGTTCGTCCATGCCGGCAAGCAGAGCAAGTTCGGCGCGTTCGATACCGAGACGCCGGGCTACAACAACCTCAACGCCAACATCGCCTGGCGGCCGTTCAAGTCGCAGCCGGGGATCCAGTTCGCGATCGTCGGCCAGAACCTGACCGACGAGGTGCAGCGCAACGCCGCGTCGCTCAACAAGGATCTGGTGGTCCAGCCGGGCCGCAACGTGCGCTTCATGGTGAAGATCGCGACCTTCTGATCGCGAAGGGGCATCGACCGGTTCAGGCCGGCCGGTGCCCCTTGCGCCATTTCGTCCAGAGATGCCGCGCGAGCATCGTCGGCGGCATCCGCAGCACGTGCGAGCGGACGTAGAAACCCAGCTGCGTCGCTTTGCGCGTGGAACGGCCCCATTGGTCGCGCGCGGTCAGCCGACGGTGGAACAGCGGATCGAGCGCGTCCCAGCCCTGCCAATCGCGCGGCAGTTCGGTGCCGTAGATCCGGGCGGCCTGCCGCGCCGCTCGCCGAATCGCCGCGCCGAGGCCGTGATGCGCCGCGCGCTCGGGCAGCCCTTCGAACCCGAACTCGCCGAGCAGGCAGTGGATGTCCCACAAATTGCGCATGCCGCCCGCCAGGTCGCCATCGGCGAACAGATGCGCAGCCGCGTGGCACAGCATGTCCTGCGGGTTCAGGATCCGCAGCCCGTTCTCCAGCGCCACGCTGTCCGCCAGCAGCGCCGTCGCATCGGGGCGGATGCGCGCGGTGAGCGGCAGGATCGTGTGGTGGACGTCGATCATCTTGTCGCGGTCGCGGTGGATCAGCGGCGGCAGTTCGTGCATCCAGCGGCGATAATAGGTATCGTCATAGGGATCGGGCTTCACCCATTCCCATCCCGCCGCAAGCAGCGCGGCTTCCACATCATCGATGCGCGCGCGCGGCACGAGGATATCGAGGTCGCCGATCACCCGCCCAACCGACGGCGACAGCCCGGCGGCTGCATAGGCAGTACCCTTGAGCAGCACCACCGACACGTCGAGCGCGGCCAGCGCCCGCCGCGCCATCTCCGACTCCCACAAGGCGGCGGTGCGGCCCTGTTCGGCCGAGGTGATCGCATCCGCCACCAGCTGTGCCGCCGCACCCGGCATCGGCAATCCTGCGATCCGGTGGGCAAGCGTGCCCGCAAGCTGCTCGGCGCGCGCCACGGCGAACAGCGCATTCCAGTCGGACGCGGCGAGGTCCGCGATCGTCGCGGGATCGCGCAGCGCACGGGCGAGCAACAGCGCCGGGTTCATGCCAGCGCCTCCACCATCGCGATGGCGGTTTCGGCGTCGGGATAGTCGATCGCTCGCGCCGGCACCGATTGCACCAGCCTGGTCAGCGCGTCGAACCCGCGTTCGGCGAGCGAAACATAGTTGGTCGAGGATTGGGTGAGCCGAACGAACGCCTCGCTGGGCAGCACCGGCCGCGCCGCCGCCTCGAAGCCGAAGCGCGGGAACAGGATCAGGCTCGGTTCGGCGGGCACATCCATCGCGGCGATCGCGCATGCGTCCGGCACCAGATGGCGGATCGCGCCCTTCGGCGTTCCCTCCAGCAGCGGCCCGAACCGCGCGCCAGGCAAAGCCTGCGCGACGACGTCGACCGCCTCGTTCTTCAGGCTCACCAGCCGGGGAAAGGCGTGGGCGAGGCCGGTCGCGCAGTCGATCAGCGCGAACTCGTCGCCCATCAGCCGCCAGCCGCGCGCCATCAGCAGCGCAGCGAGCGTCGACTTCCCCGCCCCCGAAATGCCGGTCATCAGCACCGCGCGCCCGTTCCGCTCGACCATCGAGGCGTGGAGCAGCAGAAAGCGGCGGAGCCCGAGCGCCATCTGCAAATTCATCCCCATCTCGGCCGCGAGCAGCCCCTGGGCGAGCGGCAGCGGCGCCGCATCGGGGATCACGAAGTCGCCGGCGATATGGACGGAGGGGCGCAGCACCCGCCGCCACGGTCGCGCGGCAAACAGATGGACGTTGAAATCGGCGATGCCGTCGTGCGGCGCCGGATAGTCGCGGTAGAGGTCGTCCAGCGCCGCGAGCGGGCGGCGCCAGTGGCTGCCGATGCGGAAACCTATGGGGCCGATGCGCAGCTGCGTCAGATGGCGCATGTCCGCTCCACCAACCCGGCGCCGACCAGCTCGTCCAGCCGCACCGCCAGCGCAGCCGGATCGGGATCGGCAAGGTCGAAGCGCTCGACCAGCACCCCCAGCAGCCCGGCGACGTTGCGCGGCCCCTCGGCCAGGATCGCCAGGATCTCGGGCACCGGCGCGTCGACGATATGGGTGATGCCAGAGGCGCGGTGGTAGACCAGCGTCAGCGCGTCGAGCGGAACGACGCGCAGGGTCGCAGGATCGGCGGCGCGATAGAGCATCCTCGCCGCCCGGCGCTCAGCCGCGCGGCATCTGCAGCGAGGCGAAGCAGGTGAAGCCGCTGGTGCCGCGCTGCAGGCGGCGGATATAATTGGTATAGGCGCGGCTCGCCTGCGGATCGGTGCCGGGCAGCGTACCCCCGTTCAGCGCGCGCTTGACGTCCTGTGCCTTGAAGCTGCGCCCGGGCGCGGGGAAAGCCCCGGCCGTTCGCGCCGGAACCACGCGGCCATCGGGCGCGATATAGCTGCCCGCCCGCCCCGGGTCGGTCACCGGAATCTCGCAGTGCATCACCGAGGCGCTGGTCTGCGCCAGCGCGGGCCGGATCGAGACGATCGCAGCCGCGCTCGCGGCGCCCAGCATCAGCGCACGCCGACGGGTCGGCTGTTCTTCGGGTTTGGGATCGTCCATCGCCCCCTTGTTCTGCGCCAGCGCCCATTTCGCAATCGTAAATACAGGCTCGTCTTGGGACGATCGCACGCTAGAAGGCGGCATGCTTTCGGCCCCCAGCTCCCGACTCGTTCTCGCGATCGGCCTCGCCGTGCTCGCGGCCCTGGTGGGGTTGCTGCTCAATGGCGACATGCAGGTGGCGCTGGTGATGCTCGTCGGCGCGATCGCGGCGGTCCTGGTCGTCGCCATCGGCGGCGATCCCGCGCCACCGCCGCGCACGGATGCGACCGCGGCCGACCGCGAACCCGGCTTCGGCGAGGTGATCGAGGCGATCGCCGAGCCCGTGCTGGTGATCGCCGCCACCCGCGTCGGTGCCGCCAACGCCGCCGCCCGCGCCCTGCTGGGCGAACATATCCTGGGCGAGGACGTGCGGCTCGCCATCCGCCACCCCGCCGCGGCCGAGCGCCTGCTCGATCCGGGCGAGCAACTCTCCGCCGCGCCGATCCACCTCGTCGGCCTCGGCACCCGCGAGCAGCGCTGGGAGATGCGCGTCCGCACGCTGGCAACCGGCGAGCGCGTCGTCCACCTGATCGATCGCACCGGCAACTACACGGCAGACCGGATGCGCGTCGATTTCGTCGCCAACGCCAGCCACGAGCTCCGCACCCCGCTCGCCTCCCTCCTCGGCTATGTCGAGACGCTGGCGGACGGCGCCGGCGAGGAGCCGGAGATCCGCGCACGCTTCCTCAAGATCATGCACGACGAGGCTCGGCGCATGGACCGGCTGATCAGCGACCTGATCTCGCTCAGCCGGATCGAGGCGGAAAAATATCGTGCGCCCGCCGAATCGGTACAGCTGGCCGAACTGATCCAGCAGGTGTGCAGCGAATTGTCGGGCAGCCCGCGCGCCGCCGATCTGTTGACCGAGATCGAAGGGGTACCCCCGGTGCGCGGCGACCGTACCCAGTTGAGCCAGCTGCTCCACAACCTGATCGGCAACGCGATGAAATATGGCCGTGCAGGCACGCCGGTCACCGTTTCGCTGCGCAGCGAGGGGGATACGATGGTGCGTTTCGCCGTAACCGATCAGGGCGAAGGCATTCCGCCGGAGCATATTCCACGCCTTACCGAGCGTTTTTATCGTGTCGATTCGGGACGTAGCCGGTCGCTTGGCGGCACCGGTCTGGGCCTCGCGATCGTCAAGCATGTGGTGGAGCGCCACCGCGGCCGCTTCGACATCGCGTCCACCGTCGGTGTCGGCACCACCGTCACCGTTCGGCTGCCGATCGAGCCGAGTGTCATAAAGTCGTAACGCGATTGCCGGATGGGCGGCATGCGGTGCAAGGCGAAGCCCCGCACACCACCACCGCAAACCTGGGGAGCAAGAGGTGACGATGCTGGGTCGTCTGGCGCTGATCGCATTCGGCACGCTCGCCCTTTCGGGGTGCGACGGCAGCGCGACGCGGGAGATCCGCGTCGTCGGCTCGTCGACCGTCTACCCCTTCACCACCGCGGTGGCCGAAGCGTTCGTCAACGCGCGCAGCGGCCGCAAGGCGCCGGTGGTCGAATCGATCGGCAGCGGCGCCGGTCTTCGCCGCTTCTGCGAGGGCGTCGGCGCGCAGTTCCCGGACATCGCCAACGCCTCGCGCCGCATCACCCGCAAGGAATATGATCGCTGCGAGGCCAACCAGGTCGGCGAGGTCCTGGAGATCGTCATCGGCCTCGACGGCGTCGCGCTCGCCGAATCGAACCAGGGTCCGCGGCTCCAGCTGAGCAAGCGCGACGTCTATCTCGCGCTCGCCGCCAATCCGATGGGCAAGCCCAACACTGCGCGTACCTGGCGCGACGTGAACCCCAGCCTGCCCGCCATCCCGATCCTGGTGATGGGCCCGCCCTCCACCAGCGGCACGCGCGACGCCTTTGTCGAGCTGATGCTCGCGCCCGGCTGCCTGGCGGCCGACCCGGAAGCCGCGAAGCTGAAGGCAGCGGCGGACCCCTCCCGCTTCGAGGCCGCCTGCCACCGCATCCGCGACGACGGCCCCTATGTCGACAAGGGCGAGAACGACAATCTGATCGTCCAGGGGCTGGCACAGAACCCGAACGCCCTCGGCATCTTCGGCTATTCCTATCTCGAAGAGAACCAGAACCGGCTGCACGGCGTGCCGATCGAAGGCGTCACGCCCACCTACGCCACGATCGCCGATGGCCAATATCCCGGCGCCCGGCCGCTGTACCTCTACGTCAAGAAGCGGCACATGAAGGCAGTGCCGGGGCTGAAGGACTTCCTGACGCTCTACACCAATCTCTGGGGGCCCGGCGGCCCATTGGTGAAGCGCGGGCTGATCGCCGCGCCGGAAGCGATGCGCGCGCAGATGGCAAAGCGCGTGCAGGATCTCACCCCGCTAAATCCGGCCGAACTCAAGTGATGCCGCGCCCCCTCGCCTCCCGCTTCGCTGAAATGGTCCGCTGGTGAATTTCTTCGCGCTTTCCTTCCTGATCCTGGGTCTGGGCCTGATCGGCTGGCTCACCGCCCGGGCGCGGGCGGTGCGGTTCGATCGCGGCGGGCGCAAGCGGCTCCATTCGCTGCCCGCCCAGCATGGCTGGTACGTGGCGATGTGGACGGTGCTGCCGCCGCTCCTCTTCCTGACCGTATGGGCAGCGGTGAGCCCCGGCCTGGTCCGCCAGACGGTGCTGCAGAGCCCCGCCGCCGCCGGCCTGTCGGATTTCGCCTTCGAGCGTGATTCGGTGCTCGCCCAGGCCCGCGCCATCGCCGAGGATCCCTTCGCCGCCGAAGCCGATCCGCTGGCCCGGCAACTCGCCCCCGTCGTCGGTGCCGCGCGCAGCCGCTATGCCTGGATCGGCACGGCGGCGGCGGCGCTGCTCGCCTTTGCCGGCGCGGTCTTCGCGATCAGCCGCATCCGCCCCGATTTCCGCGCCCGCTCCAAGGTGGAGCGCACGCTGATGATGGGGCTGCTGGTCGCCTCACTGATCGCGATCTTCACCACCATCGGCATCTTCGTGTCGCTGTTCTGGGAATCGATGCGCTTCTTCAACCAGGTGCCGATCACCCAGTTCCTGTTCGGCACCCATTGGAGCCCGCAGGTGATCGACGCGAAGGACCCCGGCGCATCGCTCGGCGCGGTGCCGCTGTTCTGGGGCACCTTCTTCATCGGCGCGGTGATCGCGATGCTGGTGGCGATTCCGTTCGGGCTGATGAGCGCGGTGTACCTCACCCAATATGCCTCGGCGACCACCCGCCGCTGGATGAAGCCGACGCTGGAGATGCTCGCCGGCGTGCCGACCGTGGTCTATGGCTATTTCGCCGCGCTCACCGTCGCCCCCGCCGTGCGGCGGCTGGCGGTGATGCTGGGCGATCCCTTCGCTTCGTCCGAGAGCGCGCTGGCGGCCGGGCTGGTGATGGGCGTGATGATCATCCCGTTCGTTTCCTCGATGGCCGACGATTCGCTCGCCGCCGTGCCCACCGCGATGCGCGACGGCAGCCTGGCGATGGGCGCGACCAAGAGCGAGACGATCTCCCGCGTGCTGGTCCCTGCCGCGCTGCCGGGCGTGGTCGCCGGCATCCTGCTCGCGGTCAGCCGCGCGATCGGCGAGACGATGATCGTGGTGATGGCCGCCTCCGGCGCCGCGACGATCACGCTCAACCCGTTCCAGAGCGCCACCACCGTCACCAAGCAGATCGTCGACCTGCTGACCGGCGAGGCCGAGTTCGACAGCCCCAAGACGCTCGCCGCCTTCGCGCTGGGCCTCACGCTGTTCGTGATCACCCTGCTGCTCAACATCGTCGCGCTCCGCGTCGTGAAGAAGTATCGCGAAGCCTATGAATAAGCCCGTCGCCCATGCGGCCGAACGCCGGCCCACCGACTGGAAGAGCCCTGCGATGCAGAAGCGCATCCGCCGCCGCTACGCGGCCGAGCGGCGCTTCCGCGTGCTGGGCGCCAGCGCGGTGATCCTGTCGGCGACGTTCCTCGCCTTCCTGCTGTTCACCATGGTGGCGCAGGGCTGGCGCGGCTTCACCGTGACCGAACTGGCGCTGCCGATCGATCTGAAAGCCGATGGGCTGAAGGTGGAGCGCGGCCAGCTCGCCACCCCGGCGGCCGACCTTGCGCTCGCCGGCGCCGGCCTGGAGGACGTGGTACAGAACGCCGCGGTCCGCGCCTTCGGCCCCGAGGGCGGCGACTATCTCGCGCCCAGCGCCTGGGTGACGGTGCGCGAGGCGATCAAGCGCGATCCGGCGATGCTGGAGCAGCGCACCGTCCTCCACGTTCCCGCCGCGACCGGCATCGACCAGGCACTGGCCGGCAATGGCGACGCGGCGACCGACGCCGCCGTCGCCCGGCTGCAGAAGCAGGGCGCGATCCGCCGCGGCTTCAACTGGACCTTCCTGCACGAATCCGATTCCACCGATCCGGTGGCGGTCGGCATCTGGGGCGCGCTCAAGGGCTCGCTGCTCACCATGGCGATCACTTTCCTGATCGCGTTTCCGGTGGGCGTGCTCTCGGCGATCTATCTCGAGGAATATGCCCCGAAGAACCGCTGGACCGATCTGATCGAGGTTTCGATCAACAACCTCGCGGCGGTGCCCTCGATCATCTTCGGCCTGCTCGGCCTCGCCGTGTTTCTCGGCACTTGGGAAATCGGCGGCCGGGTCTACGGCCCTATGCTGCCGCGTTCGGCGGCGCTGGTCGGCGGCGTCACGCTGGCGCTGATGATCATGCCGGTGATCGTGATCGCCAGCCGCAACGCGATCAAGGGCGTGCCCCCCTCGATCCGCGACGCCGCGCTCGGCATCGGCGCCAGCCCGATCCAGGTGGTGTTCCACCATGTGCTGCCGCTGGCGATGCCCGGCATCCTCACCGGCACGATCATCGGAATGGCGCGCGCGCTGGGCGAGACCGCGCCGCTGCTGCTGATCGGCATGCGCGCCTTCATCGTCACCCCGCCCCAGGGCATCACCGATCCGGCCACCGTGCTGCCGGTGCAGATCTTCCTGTGGTCGGACGAAGTCAGCCGCGGGTTCGTCGAAAAGACGAGCGCGGCGATCCTGGTGCTGCTCGCGGTGCTGCTCGCGATGAACGGACTCGCCATCTACCTCCGCAACAAATTCGAGACCCGCTGGTAATGACCATCGCCCCCTCTCCCGCCCCCCACAAGATGTCGGCCCGCGACGTCAGCGTCTTCTACGGCGCCAAACAGGCGGTGAACAACGTCTCGATCGATGTCGACATGGACAAGGTCACCGCGTTCATCGGCCCGTCCGGCTGCGGCAAGTCGACCTTCCTGCGCACGCTCAACCGCATGAACGACACCATCGCCACCGCGCGGGTGAGCGGCCAGATCATGCTCGACGGCGAGGATATCTACTCGCAGGACATGGACGTGGTGCAGTTGCGCGCACGCGTCGGCATGGTGTTCCAGAAACCCAATCCGTTTCCGAAGTCGATCTTCGAAAATGTCGCCTATGGCCCGCGCATCCACGGGCTCGCGGGCTCCAAGACCGACCTGGAGGGCATCGTCGAGCGCTCGCTGAAGCGCGCCGGCCTGTGGGAAGAAGTGAAGGACCGGCTGTCCGACAGCGGCACCGCGCTTTCCGGCGGCCAGCAGCAGCGGCTGTGCATCGCGCGTGCGATCGCGGTCGATCCCGAAGTGATCCTGATGGACGAGCCCGCCAGCGCGCTCGATCCGATCGCCACTGCCAAGATCGAGGAATTGATCCACGAACTGCGCGGCCGCTACGCGATCGTGATCGTCACCCACAACATGCAGCAGGCGGCGCGCGTCTCGCAGCGCACGGCCTTCTTCCACCTCGGCCAGCTGGTCGAGTATGGCGAGACCGACAACATCTTCACCGCGCCCCGCGAAGAGCGCACGAAGGACTATATCACCGGAAGGTACGGCTGATGGCGGGGACCCAGGAACATACGGTAAAGGCGTTCGACCAGGATATCAGCCAGCTGCGCGCGCTGATCTCGCAGATGGGCGGTCTTGCCGAACAGGCGATCTACGACGCGATGAAGGCGCTGCAGCGCGGCGACCTCGCGCTCGCCAAGACGGTGCGCAAGAAGGACAAGCAGATCGATGCGATCGAGGCGGAGCTGGAAAAGCTGATCGTCCGCGTGATCGCGCTGCGCGCGCCGATGGCCGACGATCTGCGCGAGGTGATCGCCGCGCTCAAGATCGCCGCGGTGATCGAGCGGATCGGCGACTATGCCAAGAACATCGCCAAGCGCGTGCCGATGATCCATGCCGAAGGCGAGGAGCGCATCGAGGCGGTGTCGATCCTACCCGCGATGGGCCAGCTCGCCGCCGACATGGTCCACGAAGCGCTCGACGCCTTTTCGGCCCGCGATGCCGAGGCCGCGGCCGAGGTCTGCGCCAGCGACAATGCGCTCGACGATTTCTACGATTCGATCTTCCGCACGCTGGTGACCTTCATGGTCGAGAACCCGCGCACGATCAGCCAGGTGGCGCATCTGCTGTTCGTGGCCAAGAACCTGGAGAGGATCGGCGACCACGCCACCAACGTCGCCGAAATGGTCTATTTTGCCGCGACCGGGCAGTATCTCGCCGAACGCGAAGCGGGCGAGAGCAGCGGAAGCTGAGGGGAACATATGGCACGGGTTAAAATGCTGCTGGTGGAAGACGATGCCGCGATCGCGGAGCTCGTCACCTGGCACTTCAAGCGCGAAGACTATGAGGTGAAGCACACGCCGGACGGCGAGGAGGCATTGCTGCTCGCCAAGGAAGCGACGCCGGATATCGTGCTGCTCGACTGGATGGTCGAGGGGCTTTCGGGCATCGAGGTCTGTCGGCGCCTGCGCCGCATGCCGGAGACGGCGAACGTGCCGATCATCATGCTGACGGCGCGCGGCGAAGAGGAAGATCGCGTGCGCGGG
>Ga0307412_10000948_pt1 | contig 16593 bp, 12 predicted proteins | sample DK1Cmetagenome_3_FD_203823 | JGI IMG/M metagenome (GOLD analysis project Ga0307412, IMG submission 203823) | Maize rhizosphere microbial communities from greenhouse at UC Davis, California, United States - DK15-C-1 | ecosystem: Host-associated > Plants > Roots > Rhizosphere > Soil | place: USA...
GGGCCATGCTCTGGCGCCAGATGGTCAGGCACCGCCACCACCGGTATCTCATTGCCATCGCAGTCGTGCAGTTTGCCGTCGCTGAAATAGTCGCCTTCGCGCAACGCGGCCAGATCCTGATACCGCAAGACCCGCTCGGTGCCGGCGGCGAACACCGATTGTTGATCGGAATTACCGGCGGTGAGGTGGTTGAAGGCGAGGTTCAGGACAATCGCCATGATGGCCGACGAGCTGATGCCGGAATGGAAAATAGTCGCGAACCAGCTTGGGAAATGATCGTAGAAGTTAGGCGCGGCGATGGGGATCATGCCGAAGCCGATGGACGTGGCGACGATGATCAGGTTGACGTTGTTGCGGTAATCGACCTTCGACAAGGTCCGGATACCGCTGGCCGCAACGGTACCGAACAGCACGATACCCGCACCGCCGAGTACCGACGTCGGCACGGCGGCAATCACCCGGCCCATGAACGGCAACAGCCCGAGCACCACCAGGAAAATCCCGCCAGTGGCCACCACGAAACGACTCTTGATACCGGTCACCGCCACCAGGCCGACGTTCTGGGCGAAGGCACTCTGGGTGAACGAGCCGAAGATCGGCGCGATCATGCTCGACAGCATGTCAGCGCGCAAGCCGTTGCCCAGCCGCCGGGAGTCGACCTTGGTGTCGATGATCTCGCCCACCGCCAGGATGTCGGCTGAGGTCTCCACCAGCGTCACCATGATCACAATGCACATCGACAGAATCGCAGCGATATGAAAGGTCGGCATGCCAAAGTGGAACGGCGTTGGGAAACCGAACATCGGGCCTTCGCTGACCGATGAAAAGTCGGCCATGCCCAGGAACACCGCAATGACCGTACCGATGACCATCGCCAGCAGGATCGACAGCCGGGAAATAGTCGCGCTGCCCATTTTGCTCAACAACAACACCAGTACCAGCGTCACAGCAGCCAAGCCGATGTTGGCCATGCTGCCGAAGTCAGGGGCGTGGCTATTGCCGCCCATCGCCCAGCGCGCCGCCACTGGCATCAGTGTCAGGCCGATAGTGGTAATGACGATGCCGGTCACCAGTGGCGGGAAGAACCGAGTGATCCGCGAAAACACCGGGGTGATCAACAGACCAATCAAGGAGGCGGCGATGACCGCGCCCAGGATCGCCTGGAAGCCCCCTTCACCACCGGTGCCAACAATCGCAACCATGGTCGCGACGCCTGAAAACGAAACACCTTGGACCAGTGGTAATTGGCAGCCAAAGAACGGCAGGCCAAGGGTTTGCAGCAGGGTCGCCAGCCCCCCCGCGAACAATGAGGCTGCGATGAGCAGACCGATGTCTGCCGGCGACAGTCCGGCCGCCTGGCCGATGATCAAGGGCACCGCGACGATGCCGCCATACATGGTCAACACATGTTGCAGGCCGTAAGCCATATTCGCGCCGACGCCGAGGTTTTCGTCCTCGGGCCGTGGGAGTGAAACATGGGGCGTTTTCATGGTTCGGGGGTTCCCTGTTTTTTGTTATGCGCACACTGTATTCAAAACTCAGGACAAATGTCCATAGAGTTGTATACAACTTGTTGCCAGTGGCGGCATCAACAGGACTGCAATTTCCAAACCATAATGATCAAAACGTCACACCAATAGCTGCTCGATGGCCGGACGCAGCGACGCCAGTGGCGGCACTCGCAGGCTGAACTCATTCTCCAACAGCTCGATCAACTCATCGGCGTCGTTGATGGTGCGACGCTCGCTTTCATGCCCGATTCGGTGCAACGCATAGCTGTTGCCGTTCAGGGTCTTGCGCACCCCATCGCCGGTGCGAGCGACCATCAGGCGGCCCATGAACGGTGATTCCGGGTGGGAGCAGACGTACCAATTGCCGACGGTGAAGTCGATTTCCTCTTGGCGTTGCAGATCGAACAGGTACATCGGACGCCATTCATCGGCGACTTTTGCACGCAACAGATAGCCGTCCTCGTTGACGTCGATTCGATACGGCTCATGCGGGGTCAGTTGCATCTCGCGGCTATCCAGCAGCAGCGGCGCAGTCGGCACCATGCCGCCGAAGCCGACGTCGGTGATATAGCGAACATCATCGATTGTCACCAGGCTCAAGCGATGGGTCCGTGCAGTCCAGGCACCTTCGGGGGCATTCATGACCACCCGTCCGGTGATCGCACGGGCGTTGAAGCCGAGCGCCTGCAACAGCGCGAAGAACAGTTGATTGAGTTCGTAGCAATAACCGCCGCGCCCCTGTTCGAAAACCTTCCGCTCCACCGACTCCAGGTCGATCGGCACGGGTTCGCGCAGCAGTGTCGAAAGCGTTTCAAAGGGGAACTCGGCGGTGTGGCGCCATTGAAGCTGGCGCAGCGTTTCAAGGGTGGGTGGCGGTGCCGAGTCGAAGCCCAGGCGTCGCAGATAACGACCGGTATCGCTCAGTCGAAGTTGGCTCATGGGGGACTTCCTTTCCTGTGGAGTGCAGCGTTTTCAATAAGCGCGCTGCGATTGGGCAGGTATAAGGCATTTCCCGTCCACGGACAATCTGCCCGGTGCCAGGCCCCGGTTCAACGCCGCTTGCGCGAAGACAACCGGATCCAGGTCGGGGCATGGTCGCTGGGATGTGGCTGGTTCCTCACCCAAGCGTCCACGCCCGCCTCGCTCAGGTAGGCACTGGCCAGCGGATTGAGCAACAGGTGGTCGATGCGCAGCCCGGAATTCTTCTGCCAGTGCTGACGGAAATAATCCCAGAAGGTGTAGATCCGCTCCTCGGGGTAGAGGTGGCGCAATGCGTCTGTCCAGCCTTGGTCCAGCAATCGCTGATAGCATTCGCGGCTTTCTGGCTGCAACAGCGCATCCTTGAGCCAGGAGCGCGGGTTGTAGATGTCCATGTCAGTGGGCACCACGTTGTAGTCGCCAGCCAGCACCACCGGATGGTCACTCGCCTGCAGCCCTTGGGCATAATCGATCAGCCGCTCGAACCAGGCCAGTTTGTATTCGAACTTCGGACCAGGCTGTGGGTTGCCGTTGGGCAGATAAAGGCACCCCACCAAGACGCCATGCACCGCCGCTTCAAGGTAACGACTGTGGCTGTCATCGTCGCCGCCCGGCAAACCGCGCCGGCTCTCCAGCGGCTGCGCATCGCGGGCCAGGATGGCGACGCCATTCCATGAGGCCTGGCCATGCCAGATTGATCCATACCCCACCGACTCCAGCTCCGCCGCGGGAAAGTCCTTGTCCGCCGCCTTGAGTTCCTGCAAACAGACGACGTCTGGTTTCTCCCGCTCCAGCCACTCCAGCAGATTAGGTAGCCGGGCCCGGATGCCGTTGATGTTGAAGGTCGCGATCCGCAGGTTTTTCATGGGCCATGAACTCGATATGCCAAGACACTATCTGTGACCGGCGACAAGCTGCACAGGTTGCAACAAATCTCAGGAGCCAGTTCGCGGCAACGATCGACCGCTTTCGAGCAGGTCTGCAAACGCCTGCTTGTCGATAGGCCGGCTGAGGAAATAGCCTTGCACTTCGTGACATTGATCGGTGCCCAACGAACCCAGTTGGGCCAGGGTTTCCACGCCTTCCGCGGTCACGGTCAGGCCCATCGCCTTGCCCAGGTTGATGATCGCCTGGACCACGGCGCGGTCATTGCTGCTGTTGCTCATCGAGGCGATGAAGCGCTTATCGATCTTGATGCCATCGAACGGATAGGTGCGCAAATAACCAAGGGACGAATACCCGGTACCGAAATCATCCATGTTCAAGCGCACGCCCAGTTCCTTGAGCGCGTTCATGACCTGCAGCGCGCCGTCCACATCGTTGAGCATGACGTTCTCGGTGATTTCCAACTCCAGGCGACTGGCCGGGAAATGGGTTTCGATCAATACCTGGCGCACATCCTCCACGACGTCGCTGCGTTCGAATTGGGCCGGCGACAGATTGACCGACACCATCAGCGCGCGCGGCCAGCTCAGCGCGGTTTCGCAGGCTTCGCGCAACACCCAGCGCGAAAGCGGAACGATCAGGTCGGTTTGCTCGGCCAATGGAATAAAGGCATCGGGGCCCAGCAAGCCTTGGGTTGGGTGCTGCCAGCGGACCAGCGCCTCGACAGCCACGATCTCCCGCCCATCGACCGTATAGCGCGGCTGGAAATGCAGGACGAATTCGTTTTTTTTCACCGCCTGGCGCAGGTCGTTTTCCAGCTGGCGACGATGCTGGATCTGATCGTTCATGTGCGAAGCAAAATAGCACCAGGTCTTCTTGCCCTCGGACTTGGCCTGGTAGAGGGCAATGTCGGCGCAGCGGATCAGCTCGCCCGGCACGTAGCCTTGGCGGCGGCTGACAGCGATGCCGATACTGGCGCCTATGTGCAGCGAGTGAGTCTCGTAGTGGATCGGCTGCTGCAGGCTTTCGATCAGCCGTTCGCAGAACCGGTCAATCTCAGTGGTGTTTTCCATCCCACTGAGCACGACGACAAATTCATCACCGCCCAGGCGCGCCACCATGTCGTGCTCACGGGTGCAGTCGCGAAGCCGCTGGGCCACGTCCAGCAGGACCGCATCACCGGCTGGATGGCCGAGCGAATCGTTGATCGGCTTGAAATTGTCCAGGTCCACCATCAGCAGCGCCAGCGGCGCGGAATGTTCCTTGGCCACCAAGGCATCATCCAGGTGACGCGCCAATTTGTTGCGGTTCGGCAGGCCGGTCAGGGCATCGTGCATCGACAGGTGCTGGACCTGGGCATGGGCCGCCACCTCGTCGGTGATATCACTGGCGGTGCCGCGATACCCGGTTACGACGGCCTTGTCATGGATGGGCCGCGCCGACACTCGACAGAATCGCAATTGGCCGGAATGGTCGCGGTACGAGCAACGCAAGTTGCTGGCGTGCTGTTCTTCGTCCAGTTTGCTTAGCCACAACGCAATCGGCGTGGTGTCGCAGTACAAGAGCTGTTCGATATCCTGCCCCAGCCATTGCTGGTCGGAAAAACCCGTGACCGTGTTGAAGCGCCCCGACAGGTAGGTGATGTGCCGATGGCTGTCGACTTCCCAGATCCAGTCGGACGCGGCCTCGGCCACGGCGCGGAAGCGTTCTTCGCTGGCCTCGAGGGCCTGTTTCGACTTTGCGAGGCTGTCATACCCGGCGTCCACCTGGCGAGCCGTACGCATGGCATATCGAAAAAAGTAGGCGGTGAGCAACGCCAGGATCAGCAACGCCCCGCCCAATGGTGGTAGCAGGGACCAGAGCAGTTGCTGGCCCGGCCGTTCCAGCCGCGACACCAGGCTGTAGCCGGTGCTGTCCAGTGGCACGGCGGGCTGGTCGGAAGCCAACGCCGTATCCTTCACCAGGTTCAAGTCGGTGAGGCCATAGCCCTTGCCCAACTTGCGCAGCTTGACCGGCGTTAACTGATCGACGAACAGCAACATCGACGTGCCACGGCGATCGACCTGGGGGCGTTCGTCGTTGGGCGTGATCACCGATGCAGTGACAATGGCCGGCCAGCCGTCGAACAACGTGTAGCGGATCAGCGGCATCGTCAGGTCGGCCTGTGCCTGGAGCTGATCCACCAGGTCCGCCAATGGCGTGTCGATATATTCTGTCGCCTCGGCCTGGACATGCTGCCCACGTACCACCGCATACTTGGTGCGCTCGCGATCAATCACAAACACACCCTCATACTCATCGTTGGTGAACAGGGTCTTGCCCATGTTCTGTTCGGCGTAGGCCCACTGCACATCGACTTCGCCATTGAGGTGCTCATACGCCGTGGTCCAGAAGGCGTAACTGGTGATGTAGTTTTTCGACGCCGTGATTCGATTATCGAGGGCGCGTTCGATATAGAAATGCGTCTTGCCCACGTCCTCCGCGTCCAGCTTCTGCGCGATGTTGAACAGCACGGCGATGGCCACCAGGACACCTGCGACAAACAACACGCCGAGACCTATGACCAGGCGCAGGGTAATCGGCGCATGTCGGGTGACGTCAGAAGGGGTATCGGCAGTGGTATCCATTGACCTGCTCCTGTCCTTTCGGCGCTGGCTTCGCCGTGCAAGCTTCACAACATGAACCGCAATTGACCCTTGGTTTTTTTAACCGTAGCAGCCAACCCGCGCCAATCGACGAACCCACAGGATTTGCCGAAAAGGCCTACGCACCATGTGTGGAAGTGTTGAGCAATGGACCGCTGTCCGCGGCCGATGATTCCAACCGATCTCAACGATCAGAGCGCTCCAACGCGCAGAGTCCATCTTCCATCGACAGCGCCGCGACGCGGTTCCGCCCGCCGTGCTTGGCCTGGTACAGCGCCGCGTCAGCTCGTTGGATGAAGACTTCGATGCTATCCAGACTGCTGGGCACGAAGGCATGACAGCCCAGGCTCACCGTCAGATAGCCGGTGGGAGAACCCGAATGAATGATGTTTTTGTCGATGACGCTGCGACGGATCTGCTCGGCCAGCGCCATGGCCCCTGGCAGGCTGGTATCGGGCAGCAGGACCGCGAATTCTTCACCGCCAAAACGCACCGCCAGGTCGGCCTTGCGGTGGCAGCAACCCTTGAGCACCCTCGCCACCTCCGCCAGGCAGTGGTCGCCGGCAACGTGCCCGTAGGTGTCGTTGTAGCGCTTGAAAAAATCGATGTCGAGCATGATCAGGCTCAAGGGGCTGCGCTGACGGGCGCCTCGGCCAAATTCGATGTCCAGCGCCCGCTCGAACAACCGTCGGTTCGCCAGCCCGGTCAGGCTGTCGTGGGTGGCGATCAGTTCCAACGCCTCCTGGGCCTTGCGCAGGTCCGCCTCGATCCGCTCGCTGTTGCGCACCTGACGCACGAATACCCAGCCGAACAAACAGATACCCAACACCACCAAGGCAACGATGAGGCTGGATTGAAAAGCCGTGTCGTACCAACCCGCCAGGATCGCCTCCTCGGACATCGCCGCGGTCACCACCAGTGGATAAGCCTGCAAGTGCTGGTGCGCATAAAGCCTGACAACGCCGTCGGGTGCGCTGCGAATGATCGCATCGCCGGCGCCGGCGTTCGACGGCTCATGCTTATAGATGTGCTCCTCGGCCAGCGGTTGGCCAATCATGCCTTCGTCGAACGGCCGCCGCGCCAGCAGCGTACCGTCGGACAGCGCCAGGGCCATTTCGCCTTTGGCGTCGAGATTGAAACTCCTGAAGAACTGATCGAAATACGACATCTTGATGCCAGCCAGCAGCACGCCCTGGAAATTGCCTTTGGCGTCATTCAATCGACGGGAAACCGGGATGATCCAATCACCGTTTTGTCGACTCCGGATCGCCGGGCCGACATGGGCGATCAGCGAGGCGTTCTGCTGGTGAAACTTGAAATAATCACGATCCGCGATCCCCGCGCCCCGGTGCAGGCTTGCAAAGGACGTAATGACCCACTGGCCGTTCTTGTCGAACAGGAACAGGCCATGCAACTGCTCCAGCGATTGCACCCGCCGGGCGAAGGTCTGCTGCAGGCGCGGTCGTGTCGACGGGCCGAACCCGTCGTTCTGGATCCAGTCCGCCAGGCTGGCCAGCACGAGGTCGGCCTGTACGAACGTGTCCTGGGCCTGTTGGGCCATGGCCCGGGTGAGGTTGGCCGAGGCAACACGCGCCGAGTCCAGGTCATGGCGACGGGACTGCTCCAATTGAAAATAGAGCAAAGCGCAAAGGCACAGGCACACGGCGGCGATGAACGTCACCGCAGCCTTGAGCAACGGCAGGCGTTTCAAGGCGCCGCCGGGCGCATGGTTCGGATCATGGATGGGGATAGGCAAGCGAAAATCCTGGGGAGGGCAAAACATGAGCGAATCGCTCAAAAGCCCCCAATAATCGGGAGCTTAGCGTACCGCTTGGGGGGCGGCAATTTGCCTTTAGGAGGAAGTCGATGGATGGCCGAGTGGATCCAAAAACCCCGGTATTTTCTGGCCGATATGCCCTTCAAAAGCTCATTGAACATGCCTTTGGCGGGACATACCGCCTCTGTGTCGGAAAATGCGCTCAGCGAACCGGGGGGACTCGGATTTCGCCCGCCCTGCATTGAGTCTTGACGCCTTTGCCACAGGCGGTAAATGCCAAGTCCTTGTCCATGCACACCCGTACTTCCGATAACTGCGGACCACGGCAAATCACGGCGACACCATCGGCCTCGATACCAGGATTGCTTTGGCGAAACAGCCGGATGATTTCATCGGCTTCAAAATAATGAGAGGAAGTGAAAGGTTGCAATGGCGTCGGAATCTTCACTGCTCCAAGCGCCCGGTCGGAAGCGTCTAGGTAACCCATGGCACCGAGGCCGCTGCAGGTGCCGTGCTTGGACCACTCATGTTCCAGCAGTTTGCGGGTAGGAAATAGCGTCAAGCCTTTCTCGCGCTCGGCAGCGGTCAAGGGCATCTCGGTCGAACACGATTGTGGCCAGCCACCCCTGGCATATTGCGGCCAGAGACCGTACAGGACAAAACCGTAGCCTTTGCCGGAGCATTGCGAGTCGTTCTGATGGGTAAGGCAGAAGGTAGGTGACCAGGACAGCGACAGTACGTAATAGTCGAATACCCCTGCAACCGGCTCGACTCCGGCGTCGCGCGGCTCGCGGGCGTTGCCTGTGCTGATGAAGCCCAGCGACAGGATGAACAGCATGATGATAGGAAAACGTTGTTTCATAACCCCTCCTTGGGTAGATGTGCTACTGGCTGGAATCAGAGTCCGGCCCGTGATCATTTCAATTTGATCTCAGCATTCAACGGAGGATTTTTTACAAGCAAACCGTCTCGGGGGCCATCTGAAATATGTAACACCCCTAACGCAAGCGGCCTTCGAGTTCTGAACTCCCGCACGCAACCGAGGCCCGATACCTGGCGACCTGGCCGGGTTGGCGGTAAACCTGATGCATCAGGCAAGGCGCTTGCTCAGATAAGCCGCCGTGGCTGGACACAGGGTCCGGAATTGAGCCGTAGCACTGATTGAAGCAGGCGCCAGGGAGCGGTCCCGTACCCGATATCCCTGCCTCACAAAAAAGGCTGTGGCGGTGTCCGTCAGCAAGTGAAGCCGCACCACCCCCTCGCGTTTTGCAAACGCCTCAAGCGTCGCCAGCACTGTCGCGCCAATGCCTCGTCCGCGATGGCCATCCAGCACAACCAGAGAGCGCAGCAACCGATCGGCGCCCTCCCCCTCGATTCCACCGAATGCCATGTCGATGCCTTGCAGGCTAAACATGAAAAAACAGCGACCCGGATAGTCCAGGTCATTTACCGGAAGACGAGCCCGGACAAGAGCCTCCCGCAAAGGCTCCAGCTGTTCTTTTTTCAATGCTGTCATGAGCAAGACGAGGGCCCTCTTAGTGTTTGGGTAAAGCTACGCTGCTTACTCAAAGGCTCGCAATCGGTCCGGCAATAAATTTGAACGGCACCAACCCCACATGAACTAACAAAGTTCATGGCCCGGCCCGTGCCTTTGCACTGAATCGGCCAGGGCACAACCTGAACAGCAATGGCACAGGTGACCCGCCAATGGATTCAAGCTCCCTCGAAATTTTTACCGACACCCAACTGCTCGGCATTTCCATCGCCAATTGGTTACTGGCCCTCAGCGTGATGACGCTGAGTTTCATCGTCGCCAGGGCCGGTATCGGTTTCCTGTTGAAAAACGTGCGCGCCCGGGCGCAGAAGCCCGACGCCTACATCAGCCATATCGCCGTCGAGGTGCTGTCCAGCACCAGCAACACCTTGTTGCTGCTGGCCTCGATCCTCATAGGCATCGGTGTGCTGGATCTGCCGGAACGCTGGCTCGGACGGGTCAGCAGCCTCTGGTTCGTGGTCGCGGCCTTGCAGGTGGGATTGTGGGCAAACCGGGCGATCGCCCTGGCGCTGATGCATTATTTTGCCCGGCACAGCCACACCGATATCCATCAGAAAAGTGCCCTGGCAACGTTGAGCCTCTGGGGCGCGAAAGTGTTCCTCTGGGCGGTGGTGCTGCTGGCCATGCTTTCCAACCTCGGCGTGAACATCACCGCCTTCATCGCCAGCCTCGGTGTCGGCGGCATCGCCGTTGCGCTCGCCGTACAGAACATCCTTGGCGACCTGTTCGCCTCGCTGTCGATTGCCGTGGACAAACCGTTCGAAGTGGGTGACTTCATTGTCGTCGGCTCGTTGGCCGGTACCGTGGAGCATGTCGGCCTGAAGACCACACGCATCCGCAGCCTGGGCGGCGAGCAGATCGTCATGGCCAACGCCGGGATGATCAGCACCACCATCCAGAACTACAAACGACTGCAGGAACGCCGCATCGTCTTCGAATTCGCCCTGCCCCAGGAATGCTCGACCGAACAGCTTCGCCAAGTGCCTGCCATCGTCGAAAGGATCATCAAGGCCCAGGAAAAAACCCGTTTCGACCGCGCGCACTTTCGCAGTTTCGGCGAAAGCACGCTGGAATTCGAAACGGTCTACATCGTCCTGGACCCCAGCTACAACGTCTACATGGACATCCAGCAAGCCATCAACCTGGGGATGATGGACGAGTTCGCCAGGATCGGCGTGCGCTTCGCCATGCCGTCCCGGGCCGTGCATGTGGCCTCGTTGCCGGAGATGCCTGAACAACTGACCCAGGGCAACACCGTCAGAAAACCGCTGCGAGTTGATGCGTCATCCGGCGCCCAGCATTAACTTGCAAGTTCACTTCCATGACCCAGCGCAACTGACCACCCCGCCCCTTCAGCTAAGCTCAACCCATCACCACGACAGGGAATCGACATGAGCAAGGCAGACGAACTCGCGGCGAAGCTGAGGCAGGCCCAACGCACGCCGGCCGACACCGACAATTGTGCGGACCTGGCGATCGAACATTGGCCTGGCCAGGTGTACGAGCTGTATCGCCAGCTTGAAACCTGGCTGGCGCCGGTCTGTGAGGCGGGCCTGGTTATCCGGCGTAACCCCACCCATGTATTCGAGCGTCATGCCAGCGGATCGACGTATAACTACGCCATTGATCAGTTGGTCATCGAAGGTAATCACCGTCGCATCTCGCTTGATCCGATCGCCCGTTTCTCCCCCGGCGCCGAAGGGTGCATCGAAATCCACATGAAAGGCATGGAGCGCTGCATCCTGCGGACGGTGGGCGAACATGGCGAGTCGCGCTGGCATCTGCAGCCAACCGGACAACCACGGCCCGAACCCGTCACGTTGGATGAAGATGATTTCCTCTCGATCATCGAGGAAGGCTTAGGTCTCTAATGCAAGAGCGGGCGACTCAACGAGTCGCCCGTCTTAGTTCGGGGCCGATTCGAATGTCGCGTCTGGCCCGCTTTTGGTCGGCGCCCCTGCTTGCCTGTCTATGAGGATCGCCAAGGCATTGTCGATCTCATCGGCGGCGCGCTCGGCATGTTGGGCGTCCGCCCAAGTCCAGTACTGCTCCGACACGAGCCCGCCGACCGCATGCGCGCATAACTCATCGCAACTGATGCCCATCTTTCCCGCAGCGGCGATGACTGCCAGGAGGGCTTGCTCCAAGGGCTGGATTCTTTCAGTAGACACAACTAACCAACTCGGTAGGTAACCAGCCTGGAGCTTACCAAGATATCAATGTGCCACCAACCGCAGGCGCCCAACGGTCCTTCTCAACCCACCGTGCTGTATGTCCTGGCGCACGATGTCCGCGAGGATTGTCGAGCCGCCGCGCGAGCGGCCAGGATCGTCAACACAGCGGCAACAACCAGCACGGCCGCGCTGGTCTCGAAAGTTGCGCGATAACCGCTCAAGTCGAACAGAACGCCGCCCACCGTGGCCCCCGAGGCGATGGCGAGCTGGACGATCGCAACCATCAAACCGCCCCCGGCCTCGGCATCGTCCGGCAACGTTCTGGCCAGCCAAGTCCACCAACCTACGGGGGCGGCCGTGGCCACCAGGCCCCAGAGGCCGAGCAGCACAGCCGTGACCGACGCGGAGCTGCCGAACCCCACCAGCGCGAGGGCGATCGCGGCCATCAACAGCGGGATAACAATGAGCGTGCGATACAGGCCGTTCTTCAAGAACGAGCCGATCAGAAAAGTGCCCAGCAAACCCGCCAGACCAATCGCCAGCAACATCAGCGATAGCAGCGAGACGCCCACCTGCGCCACGGTTTCCAGGAAGGGTCGCAGGTAAGTGAACAACATGAACTGGCCCATGAAGAACGTGCTGACCGCCAGCATGCCCAACGCCACCGGCGCCCGGGTCATGAGCTTGAAAGGATTCCCGCCGCCGCGCTTCGCCTGGTTCGGCATCGAGGGCAGGCTCAACAGCAGCCACGCCAGGGCAAGTGCGGCAACCGGCACGATGCAGAAAAACGCGCCACGCCAACCGATAATCGCCCCCAGAAAGCTGCCTAGCGGCGCAGCGACAACTGTCGCCAGGGCGTTGCCACCGTTGACGATGGCCAGGGCGCGAGGGACTTTATCTTCCGGCACCAGCCGCATGGCCGTGGCCGCCGACAGCGACCAGAAGCCGCCAATCGCAACGCCGATCAGCGCGCGACCGACCATGAAAATCAGGTAACTGGGCGCCACTGCCGCCACTGTGCCGGACAAGATCATCAACAGCGTCAGTGCCGAGAGCAGCCACTTGCGTTCGATCCGGGCCGCAATCGGTGCGATGAGCAGGCTGGTCACCAGGGCAAAGGCACCCGAGACGGCGATGCCCTGGCCGGCCTGCCCTTCAGTGATCTGGAGGTCCGCTGCCACCGGCGTCAGCAAGCTGACTGGCATGAATTCGGACGCAACAAGGGCGAAGGCAGCCAGCGACATGGCAAGCACCGCGCCCCACGCAGGCTTGCCCTGTGGTTCTAGCGATGAGATAGAGGTCATAACAATCCTGAAATTTCTGGAGCGCTCGGAAGCCCTCGTGGGAGCGAGCTTGCTCGCGACGGCGACGATGACGCCATGAACTGAATCCGACGGGTATTTTCACGAATGGGTATCGACGGTCGGTAGAACATTTCGCTGGAGTTCTTGCCCGATCCTGTGAACCCGCCGGTTACGCATAGGCAACGCTTCGCTTGGCGGGTTAATGTTCTGCCCATAGCTATCAACCCAGACAGAATCGACATGACCACCCAAGGCAGATCGCCACAAGACCGGCTCGCAAACCTCATCGCCACCCGGACGGCCGGCGCGGGTGACTTTGAAACGTCAATTGCGGGCCTGTGCTTTTTCCGTCGCGACGCCCCTGCCCCGCCTATGACCTGCATGATCGAGCCAAGCATCGTCCTCGTCGCCCAGGGGATGAAGCAGGTGTGGATTGGCGGCCAGGCATACGGGTACGACACCACACGTTTCCTGATGACGTCGCTGGATATGCCCGCGAACTCCGAAGTACTGGCGGCCAGCCCGGAGCAGCCGTGCCTGGGCCTGGTCATGCGGCTCGACTTGCGCATGGTCGCCGATCTGGTCGCCCAGGGTGGCGTGGCGCCCAGTGTCGAGCGCCCTGCGGGGATTGGTGCGAGTATCGGCACGGCGTCAGCGGATTTCCTCGAGCCGTTCGTGCGTCTGCTGGCGCTGCTGGATGAACCCGAAGCGATCCCCGTACTGGCCCCGCTGATCCAGCGGGAGATCCACTATCGACTGTTGATGAGCGACCAAGCCGCGCGGCTGAGGCAGATTGCCTCCGTCGACAGCCAGGGTTACCGGATCGCCAAGGCCATCGACTGGCTGAAACTCAACTACACCGGGCCCGTTCGCGTGGACGACCTCGCGGCGCGCGTGCAGATGAGCGCCCCGACCTTCCACCATCATTTCCGCCAGCTCACGGCGATGAGCCCGCTGCAATACCAGAAGTGGCTGCGGTTGAACGAAGCGAAGCGCCTGATGCTCAACGAGCACCTGGACGTGGCGAGCGCCGCCTACCAGGTCGGCTATGAAAGCCCTTCGCAGTTCAGCCGCGAATACAGCCGTTTGTTCGGCGCGTCGCCGAAGCGGGACATCGCGGCGTTGCGCAGGCCCGCGAATATCATGAACGCTGACTGATTCGCGGTGCCCGGTTCCATTGTGTCGAGGAACCCTCAACCTGGCCCGCCAGCGCAATACACTTGCGTGCCAGGATCAGAGTGGGGTCAACAAGCGCCACCTGATGCCCGTTGATATCGAACGCCTCGCAATGCCTCAACACCAACGGCAGCTCCGTACAGCCAAGAATCAACACCTGTGCCCCCAGTTCGCACAAGTGCTCAGCCGCCAGCAATAGCTGTTCCCGGCAAAGCCCCTCGGTGAAACCGGCCTTGATGCCTCGCGGCCCGTAGATGGCGTCCATCACCATGGCCTGATAGTCGACACCGGGCGTAACGATTTCCAGCCCGGCGCGGCTGGCCGCCTGGTGATAGACCTGGCTCTGCAAGGTGCCGGACGTCGCCAACAGACCGACTGCCTTGCCGGAGCCGTACGCGTTCACGATCCACTCAACCGTCTCGGTCAGCATATTCACGATCGGCACCGTCAGATGCGCCTGGATGCGCTCGACAAATGCGTGGGCCGTGTTGCAGGGAATGGCGATGGCGTCGGCGCCCGCACTCTCGAGGCGTTTGCAGGTGGCGTACAGCGCCATCGTCGGGTCCGCCTCATTGTGCAGCAGGTTCGCCGTGCGGTCAGGGATCTGCGGGTTCTGCTCAACCACCAGCTTGATGTGGTCCTGATCCTTGTCGGCGGGCGTATTGGCGACCACCTTGGCCATGAAATCCACCGTGGCGGCGGGCCCGACACCGCCGACGATACCGAGCTTGAAGGCTGGGCGATGGTGGGGTTGCGGGTCCGTCGTCGCAAAATCCGCATAGATCTGGTTGATGTCCAGGACATTCAGCCTTTGATCCTGCAAAGGCCCACAGATCAGCGAAAGCTCGGTCATGCCGGGGACGATTACCGTTGCGCCTTGGGCTCGCAGCGAAAGGCAGGCCTGGTGGACCGCCTCGAACGGCGCGCCATCGAAGTGGCCGTCCTTGATACCGTCGAGGCCGTACATCGCCTCCATCACCTTCGATTGCGCTTCGACGTCGGGGTAGATAACCGGGTAGTCCTTGCCAAAGTGCTCTTCGAACAGACCGCTATGGCGAACGAAGTCGGAAGCGATCACACCCAACGTCGCCCCGACAGGGACGCTACGGCGGACGTGCCCACTCAGGGCCGCCATCATGTCGAGCACGGCAATACCTAATTCAGCCTCGACTTCCGCGCGAAAGGTCTGGCTGGCGAAGCATGGCAGCATCACCGCATCCAGGCCGCTCGCCTCGAAGGCCTTGCACACCTGGAACACGTAGAACTTACGCGACGTCATGCTCGCGCCTGCGTCCAAGGGCAGCAGCACGTCCTTGAACGGATGCTGTTCGAACAGGAAATGATAGCGGCCCTGGTCTTCGATCACGGCCCTGGACTTGACCAGTTTGTAGAACAGGTCACCGCCGGCCAGCGACCCCAGGCCACCGACGATGCCCAGCTTGCGGACGACAGATACGTTGCGGATCGACTTGCCCTTGGCCTTCATATCGTTTCTCCTCAAACAACCGGGACCGTTCCGGGAGCCGCTTCGGCACGAGACCGGACGGCGGGCTGTTCGCAGGCTTCCTCGGCGTGCTCTTCGTATGGCTCGGCCTTGGCCACAACGGCCGTTGCGATGCTGTTACCCACCACATTGGTCGCCGTACGCGCCATGTCCAGGAATTGGTCGATGCCAATGATCAGCAACAGCCCCGCCTCGGGAAGGTTGAACATCGGCAACGTCGCCGCGACCACCACGACCGATGCCCGGGCCACGCCGGCCATGCCCTTGCTGGTGATCATCAGTGTCAGAAGAATCAGCATCTGCTGAGTGAAACTCAGGTCAATGTTGTAGGCCTGGGCAATGAACAGGATCGCGAACGCTTGATACATCATCGAGCCGTCGAGGTTGAACGAATACCCCAGGGGCAGCACGAAGCTGGAGACGCGTTTGGGCGCGCCAAATTTCTCCAGCGCCTCGATGGTTTTCGGATAGGCGGATTCGCTGCTCGCGGTGGAAAAGGCCAACAGGATCGGCTCCCGGATCAGCTTGCCCAAATGAAAAACCGAACGCCCAAGGAACACGTATCCAGCACCGAACAGCAACGCCCAGAGGATCAGGATGCCCAAGTAGAACTCGGCGATGAGCTTGCCGTAATCCACCAGCAAGCCCAGGCCCTGGGTGGTGATGGCCGAAGCGATGGCGGCGAACACACCAATCGGTGCAAAGGCCATCACGTAGTCGGTGATCTTGAACATCACCTTCGCCAATTCTTCGATGGAATCGGTGATGCGCGTGTGACCGGCGCGCTTGACGCCTGCCAGCGCGAAGCCGAAGAACAGCGAGAAAACCACGATTTGCAGGATCTCGTTATTGGCCATTGCCTCGGCAATACTTCGAGGAAAGACATGGCCGATAAACGCCTTGAGACTGAAATCCCCAGTGTTGACGGGCACGGCTGCGGACGCATGCTGGGCGACTTCCAGATTCAATCCGGCGCCAGGTTGGAACAGGTTGACCAACCCCATGCCAATCAACAGCGACACAATCGAAGCCGTCACGAACCACCCCATCGCCCGGGCGCCAATCCTTCCTACGGAGCGGGAGT
>Ga0307412_10000950_pt1 | contig 16577 bp, 19 predicted proteins | sample DK1Cmetagenome_3_FD_203823 | JGI IMG/M metagenome (GOLD analysis project Ga0307412, IMG submission 203823) | Maize rhizosphere microbial communities from greenhouse at UC Davis, California, United States - DK15-C-1 | ecosystem: Host-associated > Plants > Roots > Rhizosphere > Soil | place: USA...
AGGCGTAGGCGTTGCCGGGCGAGAGCCTCGACGAGCTGCGCATGCTCTCCAACTTCCAGGCCGGCGGCTACCCGCTGCTGCAGATCTTCCTGCTCGGCCAGCCTGAATTCCGGCTGGTGCTGCAACAGCCCGCCTTCGAACAGCTCCGCCAGCGGGTGATCGCGATGCACCATCTCGCGCCGATGGAGGTGGAGGAGGTCGAGGCCTATCTGATGCATCGGCTGCAATGCGTCGGCTGGCAGGGGCGGCCGCGCTTCACCGGCGACGCGCTGGTGGCGATGCACCGTTGGTCGGGCGGCATCCCGCGGCGGCTGAACCAGCTGGCGAGCCGGGTGCTGCTCTACGGCGCGGTCGAGCAGATCGAGAATTTCGGTGCGCCCGATGTTGCCGCGGTGATCGACGATATCGAGCAGGAGAGCGTGGTCGAGGAAGTGATCGAGCCGGCCCCGGAGCCTGTACGCCCCAGCCGGGTGGCGGAGCTGCGCGCGGTGCCCACCGGCTCGCCGGAGGAGCGCGCACTCGAACGGCGGGTGGCCGAACTGGAGGCGCAGCTCGCCTCGCAATCCGACGCGCTGCGCCGCGTGCTGGCGCTGCTGGTCGACTGGGTCGAGAAGGACGAAGGCCGCAGCGGCATCGATCTTGCCGCGCTGCGCGGAAATATGGCCTGAGCGATGATGGTGCAGAACGGCCTTTCCGTCGACGTCGAGGACTGGTTCCAGGTCGGCGCCTTCGAGACCACGATCGCGCGTGGCGACTGGGACGGGCTCGAGCGGCGCGTCGAGGCGAATACCGATCGCGTGCTGGAGCTGTTCGCGGCTGCGGGCGCCAAGGGCACGTTCTTCACGCTGGGCTGGGTGGCGGAGCGGCACCCGGCGCTGATCCGCCGCATCGCCGAGGCCGGGCACGAGGTCGCGAGCCATGGCTGGGACCATGCCCGCGTCTTCACCATGACACCCGCGCAATTCCGCGAGGATCTCGCCCGCGCCCGCGCGGTGCTGGAGGATGCCGGCGGCGTGGCGGTGAACGGCTATCGCGCGCCGAGCTTTTCGATCGATCGCCGCACGCCCTGGGCGCATGCGGTGCTCGCCGAGGCGGGCTATTGCTATTCGTCGAGCATCGCCCCGATCGCGCACGACCATTATGGCTGGCCCGATGCGCCGCGCATGCCCTTCCGGCCGCTGCCCGATGCGCGGCTGATCGAGCTGCCGGTGACGATCGCGCGCGTGCTGGGGCGTGAGGTGACCGCCGGCGGGGGCTTCTTCCGGCTGCTGCCGCAAGGTGTGACCAACCGCGCGGTGCGGGCCGCCAATGCGGCGGGCGAGGCGGCGATCTTCTATTTTCACCCCTGGGAGATCGATCCCGGCCAGCCGCGCGTGCGGGCGGCACCGCTCAAGTCGCGGCTGCGGCATTATGCTCGGCTGGGCGCGATGGCGGGCAAGCTGCGCACACTGATCGACGCGCATGGCTGGGGACGCATGGACGCGGTCGCCGAACGCGCGGCGGAGCGGCTCGCATGACCGTCACGGTCCGGACTGCGGACCTCGCGGATGCTGGCGAGCGGGCACGGCTGCGCGGCTGGGTTGAGGCGCAGGCGGAGGCCACGCCGTTTCACCTGCCGGAATGGAGCATGGCGGTGGCCAAGGGCTGCCGACAGCAAAGTCACTATCTGGTGGCAGAACATGCCGATGGCGCCATCGCAGGCCTATTGCCGCTGACCGCCATCGCCTCGCCGCTGTTCGGGCGGGCGCTGGTGTCGGCCGGCTTCGGCGTGGGCGGCGGCATTTTGGCGGACCAGACCGATGCGGTGACCGCGCTCGCCGAGGCGGGGTGGGCGCTGGCCGAGCGTCTGCGCTGCCCAAGCCTCGACCTGCGCGGCGGTCCGTGCCCTGGCGCGGACTGGCAGCGCGATGACAGCACCTATGTCGGCTATGTCCGCCCGCTCGCCGCCGATGACGAGGCCGAGCTGCTCGCCGTACCCCGCAAGCAGCGCGCGGAACTGCGCAAGGCGCTCGCTGCCAATCTGACGGTCGAGATCGGCCGGGATCGGGCAGCGCGCCGGGCGCATTATGCCGTCTATGCCGAAAGCGTCCGCAATCTCGGCACGCCGGTGTTCCCAGCGGCCCTGTTCGGCGCGGTGCTCGATGCGTTCGGCGACGCCGCCGACGTGCTGACCGTGCGCCATCAGGGGACGCCGGTCGCGAGCGTGCTCAGCCTCTACTGGCGCGGCACCGTCTATCCCTATTGGGGCGGCGGGACCGACGCGGCGCGGGGGCTGCGCGCCAACGACCGCATGTATTTCGCGCTGATGGGCCATGCCCGCGCACGCGGCTGCACCCGCTTCGATTTCGGGCGCTCCAAGCTCGGCACCGGCGCGGCGGCGTTCAAGAAGAACTGGGGCTTTACCCCCGAGCCGCTCGTCTATTTCTCCCGCCATGCCGAGGGCGCGGCCCCGCGCAGCATCAACCCGCTCGATCCCAAATACCGGCTGCAAATCGCCGCGTGGAAGCGGCTGCCGCTCTGGGCGGCCAACCGCGTCGGCCCGCTCCTGTCGCGCGGGCTCGGCTGATGGGCGAGATATTGTTCCTCGCGCACCGCATCCCCTATCCGCCCGATCGGGGGGACAAGATCCGCGCCTATCACCTGCTGCGCCATCTCGCCCGCGACCACCGCGTCCATCTCGTCGCCTTTGCCGATGACGAGGAGGACATGCGTCGCAAGGGCGGGCTGGCGCCCTACACGGCCAGCCGCAACATCTTCTGGCGCACGCCGCCCAACGCCTGGACGGGGCTGCGCGCCGTGCTGCAACGCCGGCCGGTCTCGCTGACCGCCTTCGCCCATCCCGAGCTGCGGCGCACCGTGGGTGGGCTGCTCGACACGCACCCGATCGACACGATCTTCCTCTTCTCCAGCCAGATGGCGCAGTACCTCCCGCCGCGCCCAAGGCAGCGGGTGATCATGGATTTCGTCGACATGGATTCGGCCAAGTTCGCCGCTTATGCCGAGGGTGGGCACGGGCCGATGGCGTGGGTGCACCGGCGCGAGGCGGCGCTGCTGCTCCGCCACGAGCAGCGCGTCGCCTGCGGGGCGGACGCCAGCCTGTTCGTCAGCGAGGCCGAGGCGGCGCTGTTCCGCGCGCGCACCGGGGCGCCGCGCGTGCATGCGATCGAGAACGGCATCGACACCGATTTCTACGATCCCGCGCGCCGCTTCGAACCCGTTCGGGGTGAGGGGCCGCTTCTCGTCTTCACCGGGCAGATGGATTACCGGCCGAACATCGACGCGGTGACCTGGTTCGCCGACGCGGTGTTCCCACGCATGCGGCAATCGCATCCCCACGCCCGCTTCGCCATCGTCGGCCGCGCGCCGACCCCGGCCGTGCAGGCGCTGGGCGAGCGACCCGGCGTACAGGTCACCGGCACGGTGCCCGACATACGCGACTGGCTCGCGGCAGCGGCGCTGGTGGTCGCGCCGCTCCAGCTCGCGCGCGGCATCCAGAACAAGGTGCTGGAAGGCATGGCGATGGCGCGTCCCGTCGTCGCGTCGACGGCGGCGGCGGAGGGGATCGACCATGGCGGCACGCTGCGCGTCGCCGGCGATGCCGATGCGTTCGGCGACGCGGTGCTCAGCCTGCTCGCCGAGCCGGAGGTTGGCGCAGCGCTGGGTCAAGCGGCTCGGGCCCAGGTGATCGCCCGCTATGGCTGGGACGCGCGGCTGGCACCGCTCGACGCGCTGCTGGCCGGATCTTCATGATCGCGCGATCGGGTGGGCTGGCGCGGCGCCCCGTCGCTTGGTACCGGGCCGGCACGATGCGAATGACGAATAGCGGCGGCATATCGGAGTACGGCGAAATCGGGGGCGGTCGCTGATGTGCGGCATTGCCGGCCTGTTCCACCCCGCGCTCGCCAAGCCGATCGATCCGGCGCGCATCGTTGCGATGAGCGACGCCCAGGCGCATCGCGGGCCCGATGGCTCGGGCGTGTGGTGCGTCGCCGGGGTGGGGCTTGGCCATCGCCGACTGGCGATCATCGATCTGGAAGGCGACGTGCAGCCGATGGCGCTGCCCGACCAGAGCCTCGCGGTCACCTTCAACGGCGAGATCTATAATTTCCGCGAGGTCCGTGCCGAGCTGGAGGCGCTGGGCGCCCGCTTCACCACCGACAGCGACACCGAAGTTCTGCTCCACGGCTGGCGCGCCTGGGGGCCGGACCTGCTCGCGCGGCTCAACGGCATGTTCGCCTTCGCGCTCTACGATGCCGAGCGGCAGAGCCTGTTCCTCGCCCGCGATCGCTTCGGGGTGAAGCCGCTGCATTATGCCGAGCTGGCGGACGGTGCCGTCGCCTTCGCCTCGGAACTGAAGGGCCTGCTCGCCCACCCACTGCTCCGCCGCGCCGCCGATTTCCGCGCGGTCGAGGATTATCTCGGGCTTGGTTATGTCCCCGACGACGCCTGCATCGTCGCGGGCGTGAAGAAGCTGCCGGCGGGGCATTTCCTCCTACTCCAGCGCGGCCATCCGGTGCCGCAGCCGGTGCGCTGGTGGGACATCGACTTTTCCCGCCGCGCCACCGGCAGCACCCGCGACCTGAAGGCCGAGCTGGTGGAGCGGATGCGCGCGGCGGTGGAATCGCGCATGATCGCCGACGTGCCGCTCGGGGCGTTCCTGTCGGGCGGGGTCGACAGTTCGGCCGTGGTCGCGCTGATGGCCGAGCGGAGCAAGGCGGCGGTGAAGACATGTACCATCGGCTTCGACGAGGCCGGGCTGGACGAGACCGGCTATGCCGCCAAGGTCGCCGGCCGCTTCGCGACCAGCCACCGCACCCGCAGCGTCGGCGCCGAGGATTACGGGCTGATCGATACGCTGGTCGCCGCGTTCGACGAGCCCTTCGCCGACGCCTCGGCCCTGCCTACCTACCGCGTCTGCCAACTCGCTCGGGAGAGCGTGACCGTCGCCCTGTCCGGGGACGGCGCGGACGAAGTGCTGGCCGGCTATCGTCGCCACCGTTTCTTCGCCGCCGAAGAGCGGGTGCGCGGCCTGCTCGCGCCGGATCTGCGGGCGCGGGTCTTCGGGCGGCTGGGTGCGATCTATCCCAAGGCCGATTGGGCACCGCGCCCGTTCCGCGCCAAGACCACGTTGCTCGCACTCGCCGAGGACGGCGCCGAGGCCTATGCCAAGGCCGTCGGCGTCACCACGCCCGCGCTGCGCGACCAGCTCTACAGCGATACAGCGCGTGCGGCGCTCGGCAGTCACCGGGCAGAGACACGTTATGTCGAGGCGATGCGGGCCGCGCCCGCCCGCGACGCGCTCGACCGTGCGCAATATGCCGATATCCAGCACTGGCTGCCGGGCGACATCCTCACCAAGGTCGATCGCACCAGCATGGCGGTGGGCCTGGAGGCACGCGAGCCGCTGCTCGACCATCGGCTGGTAGAGTTCGAAGCGACCCTGCCGACGTCGCTCCGCATCCGGGGCGGGCAGGGCAAGTGGCTGATGAAGAAGGCGATGGAGCCGTGGCTGCCGCGGGAGATCCTGTACCGGCCGAAGATGGGCTTCGTCACCCCGATCAGCAGCTGGTTCCGCCATGCACTCGCCGACGAGGCTGCGGCGCTCGCCCGCTCGCCACTGTTGCTGCAGAGCGGGTGGTTCGAGCCGCGGACGATCGCCCGGCTCGCCGAAGACCACCGCGCCGGCCGTGCCGAGCATGGCCGGACGCTGTGGCAGCTGGTGATGCTGGAACGCAGCCTCGCGCGGCTTTTCGGCGGCTAGCATGGCAATCCTCCCCTTGGCGGGGCAGGATAAGAACGAGGCTATTCCACCGCTGCCAGCGCCGCCTCCACTGCGCCCACATAGCTGCTGCCGAACAGCCGCAGATGCACGAGCAGCGGCCAGAGCCGATAGATCGGCTGGCGCGCTTGCCAGTCCGGCTCCAACGCCAGGGCATCGAAGAAGCCGGCGGGCGGCGCATCGAACAGGGTCAGCATCGCAGCGTCGACTTCGCGGTCGCCATGATAGCAGGCGGGATCGATCAGCGCAGAGACTCGCCCGCCCGAAACCAGCACATTGCCTCCCCACAGATCACCGTGGAGCAGGACGGGGGGCGGATGCGCCGGGAGAAGGGCGGGCAGGCGATCGGCGAGGCGTTCGAGCCGGCGAGAAAGCATGGAGGGCACGTGCTGGACATGGCAGCGCAGGCGTCGCTCCGCCCAGAAACTCGGCCAGTCGCTGGTCGTGCCGTTGAGAATGGCGACGCGTCCAAAGGCATAATCAGCATGCCAGCCATAGCTTCTGGCCTGCGCGGCGTGGAGGCTGCGCAGCGCTGTGGCCAGGCTATCCCAACTCGTGCCGAGCTGCCCGTCGTTCGGCATTTCCTCGATCAGCAGCAGGTCTTCGGTGACGGCGAGCACAGCGGGTGCTGGTGCACCGCTCGCGGCGATGGTGGTCAACATCTCCGCTTCCAGCGATACCAGCGGGCCCTGCTTCGCGATCGCGCTTCCGCCGTCGGCTAGGCGAAGGCGATGGACGGCGGAAAGATCGCCGCCCGACAAGGCGGCGACACCCGATACCGCGGTGCCGAGCAGGGCGGCTGCGCGATCGGCGAGGCTGGTCTGCATGTCGGCTGCTCCGCTCAGGTGAGGTAGCTATGGACGATGGCGACCAGTTCCTCGGCCGCCTGCACCTTGGGATCGTCGGGGGCTGCATCGGCGTCGAGCATATGCTCGCGGATATGGTCCTCGATCACCTCGGCGATGAAGCCGTCGAGCGCCCCCCGGCAGGCGGTCGCCTGCTGCAGCACCCGGGCGCATTCCGCATCCGCTTCCACTGCCCGCTCGATCGCCTCGATCTGGCCGCGCAGTCTTTTCAATCGGTTGCGCAGCTTCTGCTTTTCGCGCGCGACGTGGCTCATCGCTGGGGCCTTTCGTTTTGCTTGCCTGATACCCCCCTAGGGTATAGTGGCGCCGCCGTCGAGTCGGCGATGTCCGCCGGTTTTCGGGGTGCAAGTTCATGGTCCACGCCTTCCCCAAGGCTGCCGCATGCGCGGCGGCGCTGTCCCTCCTGCTGCCGTTCGCGGTGCGGGCGCAGGACACCGGCGATCCGCAGACCCTCGCGGTCCATGGCCAGGCGACGATGGTCACGCAGGGCGTGGGCGGCTTCGCCGATCCCTATCGCGGCACCAACAGTCTCGCGCCCGATCAGGTGCGCGAGACGATCGACGTGACCTTGTACGCCGGCGTGCGCCCCTGGGCGGGCGGCGAGCTATGGGTGAACCCGGAGATCGACCAGGGCTTCGGCCTGTCGAACACGCTCGGCGTGGCCGGCTTCCCAAGCGCAGAGGCGTATAAGGTCGGCAAGGCCGAGCCCTATCTACGGCTCCAGCGGCTGTTCTTCCGGCAGACGATCGGGCTGGGCGGGGAGAGCACCACGGTCGCGCCGGCCGCCAACCAGCTTGGTGGGCGGCAGTCCGCGAACCGGGTAGTCCTCACGCTCGGCAAGTTCGGCGTCGGCGACGTGTTCGACACCAACCGCTATGCACACGATCCGCGCGGCGACTTCCTCAACTGGTCGGCGGTGGATACCGGCAGCTTCGATTATGCGGCCGATGCCTGGGGCTACAGCACCGGCGCGGCGGCCGAATGGTATCAGGGTGCCTGGACGCTGCGCGCCGGACTGTTCAACCTCTCCAAGGTGCCGAACGGCGAGACACTGGAGCGTGACTTCCGGCAATATCAGGTCGATCTCGAGGTCGAGCACCGCCATGTGATCGGCGGCCAGCCGGGCGCGATTCGCATTACCGCCTTCCGCAATCGCGGGCAGTTCGGGCGGTTCGACGATGCGCTTGCGCTGGCGGGCGCGCAGGGGCAGCCAGCCGACACTGCGCTGGTCCGCCAGCGGACGACGCGGATGGGTGCCGATGTGAACCTCGAACAGGCGGTAACGTCCACGCTCGGCGTCTTCGCACGCGCGGGGTTCGCCGATGGGGCGATCGAACCCTATGACTTCACCGATATCGATCGCACCGCGCAGCTCGGCGCGGCATTGAACGGCGCTGGCTGGGGCCGGTCCAACGATCGGATCGGGCTGGTCGGAATCGTCAATGGCATCTCGCGCGAGCACGAGCGCTATCTCGATGCGGGCGGGATCGGCGTGCTGGTCGGCGACGGGCGGCTGCCGCATCCGGGCGCCGAAGCGATTGCAGAAGCCTATTACGATTGGCAGCCGCGCAAGGGCTTCGACGTGACGGTCGATTATCAGTTCATCGCGAATCCGGGCTATAATCGCGATCGCGGACCGGCAAATGTCTTCGCGCTACGGCTGCACGGCGGGTTCTGACCGGGGTCAGAACACCGGCTGGTTGGCGTCGTCTTCGCTCGTCGGCGTATGGATGCCGCACTCGGTCTTGTCCCAGCCGCGCCAGCGGCCCGCGCGGGGGTCCTCGCCGGGCAGTACGCGGCTGGTGCAGGGCGCGCAGCCGATCGAGGGATAGCCCTGCGCCACTAGCGGATGCACCGGCAGGTCGTGCGCCAGGAAATAGGTGTCGAGATCGGCCTTAGTCCAATCCGCCAGCGGATTGATCTTCATCCGATCGCCGTCGATCTCGAAGCGGGGGAGCGCGGCGCGGGTGCTCGCCTGGAACGCCTTGCGGCCGGTGATCGTCGCGTCGAACCCGGCCAGACCGGCTTCCAGTGGCAGCACCTTGCGAATCTCGCAGCAGCCATCGGGATCGTAAGACCAGCGCAGCTCTGTCGCGTCGCGCTTGGCCAGCAGTTCGGGGTCGGGGCGGAGGTTGCGGAAATCGGTTAGGCGGAGCCGCGCGACCAGCTGGTCGCGATAGGCAAGCGTCTCCGGGAAATGCTTGCCGGTATCGAGGAACAGGACCGGCACCGCCGGGTCGACGCTGGCGACGAGGTGGAGCAGCGCTGCGGATTCGGCGCCGAACGAGGAGACGATCGCAACCTCGCCCGCCAGTTTCTCGGCCAGCACGGTGCGCAGCATCTCCAGCGTCGGGACGCCGAGGAAGCGCGTGTTCAGCCGCACCGCGTCCGCTTCGGTGAAGCGGGGCGCCACGTCGATCCGGTCGATACGGCGCGCGGCGTCAGCCATGCCGCAGCTTCCATACCGGCACGATCGCGTCCGCCGCCGCCTGATAGCGGAAGTCGTAGCGGTTCAGCGCTGCTTCCAGCGTATCGGCGTCGATCGGCGCGTCGGGGGCGAAGCTGTCGAAGCCGCAGCGGCGCATCAGCGGGATCTGGTCGACCAGCACGTCGCCCTGGGCGCGGAGCTCGCCCTGGTACCCGGCCTCGCGCAGGATGCGCCCGGTGGAATAGCCGCGGCCGTCGCGAAAGCTCGGGAAGCTCACCTCGATCAGCGCGATGCGGCTCAGATGCGGCAGCAGCGCGCGGGCATCCTCACCGGACTCGATCCGCACCGCGGTGGCGTTGGACTGGCCGAAGAAGCTGTCGAGCGTGACCGCCGGCTCATCATGCGCCTCGTCGTCGCGGTAGCGCAGGAACTCAACCATAAATGGCCTCCTTGAACGGTGCCATGCCGATCCGGCGATAGGTGTCGACGAAGCGCTCGCCGGGCGTGCGCTCGCGGACATAGACGTCGGTCGCGCGCTCGATCGCGTCGACCACGCCGTCCTCGCTGAAGCCGGGGCCGGTGATGTCGGCCAGGCTGACATCCTCCGCGCCCGATCCGCCGAGCAGCAGCTGGTAATTCTCGGTGCCTTTCCGGTCGACGCCGAGGATGCCGATATGGCCGGCATGGTGGTGGCCGCAGGCATTGATGCAGCCCGAGATCTTGAGCTTGAGCTCGCCCAGGTCGCGCTGGCGTGCCGGATCGGCGAAGCGCTGGGTGATCTTCTGCGCGAGCGGGATCGAGCGGGCATTGGCGAGGCTGCAATAATCGAGGCCCGGGCAGGCGATGATGTCGCTGATCAGGTCGAGATTGGCCTCGGCCAGCCCCGCCTCGCGCAGCGCCGTCCACAGGGCGTAGAGATCCGCCTTGCGGACGTGCGGCAGGACGATGTTCTGCGCATGGGTAACGCGCAGCTCGTCGAAGCTGTAGCGCTGGGCGAGATCGGCCATCACGTCGATCTGGTCGGCCGAGGCATCGCCGGGGATGCCGCCGATCGGCTTGAGGCTGATCGTGACCACCGCATAGCCCGGCGTCTTGTGGGCATGGACATTCTGGTCGATCCACACGGCGAAATCGGGGTCGCTGCGGTCGACCGTATCGACGGCATCGGCCTCGAACGGCGGCGGTGCGAAATGCGCGGCGATGCGGTCGAACTCGGCCTGGGGCGGATCGATGCCCAGCGCCTTCACCGCCTGGAATTCCTCCTCGACCTGGCGGGCATATTCTTCTGCGCCAAGGGCATGGATGAGGATCTTGATCCGCGCCTTGTAGATATTGTCGCGCCGGCCGTGGCGATTGTAGACGCGCAGGCACGCCTCCAGATAGCTCACGAAATCGGCGAAGGGCACGAAATCCTTGATCAGCGAGCCGATCATCGGGGTGCGCCCCATGCCGCCGCCGGCATAGATGCGCGCGCCGAGTTCGCCCGCGTCGTTGTGGACGATCTGGATGCCGATATCGTGCAGCCGCATCGCCGCGCGATCGCTGTCGCTGGCGATCACCGCGATCTTGAACTTGCGCGGCAGATAGCTGAATTCGGGGTGGAAACTGCTCCACTGGCGGAGCAGCTCGGCCCAGGGGCGCGGATCGGCAATCTCGTCGGCGGCGGCGCCGGCGAACTGGTCCGAGCTGATGTTGCGGATGCAGTTGCCGCTGGTCTGGATGGCGTGCATCTCCACCGTCGCCAGCTCGGCGAGGATGTCGGGCGCGTCCTCCAGCTTGATCCAGTTGTACTGGAGGTTCTGGCGGGTGGTGAAATGGCCATAGCCGCGATCGTACTTGCGCGCGATGTGCGCCAGCATGTGCATCTGGCGGCTGTCCAGCGTGCCATAGGGGACCGCGACGCGCAGCATGTACGCATGCAGCTGCAGATACAGCCCGTTCATCAGCCGCAGCGGCTTGAACTGGTCCTCGGTCAGATGGCCGGCGAGGCGGCGCTGCACCTGGTCGCGGAATTCCTCGACGCGCGCGGCGACGATCGAGGCGTCGTATTCGTCATATTTGTACATGGTTCAGATCACCCAGCTTCCGGCCTGCGGGTCGGCGGGCTTGAGGGTCAGGTCCGTGCGGACGGTGGGGCCGAGCGCGCGGATACGGTCCTTGATGTGCGCGGGGCGGGGGCCTTCGGGCGTCGCCTCGGCGTCGATCACATAGGGCACGTTGACGCGGCGTGCAGCTTGCTCGGTGGCGGCGAGCACGTCGCCATTGTCGCCGACATCGACGGCTTCGGCGACATGGCGCGACCAGCCTTCGCCGGTCCACCAGACCACGTCGCCCGTGGGAAGATCGTTGCCCGTCAGCAGCTTCATGCCTGTTCTTCCCCCAAGGTCTCGGCCGTGCGCGCCCAGCGGGCGAGCTTGTCCTGCGCATCGGCCAGCAGCACGACTTCGCCGACAACGATGATCGCGGGGCTCTTCACTTCTTCCTGCTCGACCATCGGCCCGAGGTCGGCGAGCAGCGTGCGCAGCGCGCGGTGCCCTTCCAGCGTGGCGCGCTCGAGCACCGCCACCGGCATGTCGGGCGCGACGCCGTCGGCCATCAATTTGTCGGCGATGGCGGTGGCGGTGGCGACGCCCATGTAGATCACCAGCGTGCGGCCCTTGCCGGCGAGGCCCGACCAGTCCTGGTCGGTCAGCCCCTTGCACTGGCCGGCGACGAAGCTGACCGCGCTCGACCAGTCGCGATGGGTGAGCGGCAGCATCGCCTCGGCGGCGGCTCCCAGCGCGGCGGAGACGCCGGGGATCACTTCCACCGGCAGCCCGGCTTCGCGCACCGCTTCAACTTCCTCGCCGCCGCGCCCGAAGATGAACGGGTCGCCGCCCTTGAGCCGCACGACCACCGCGCCGGTCTTCACATGCGCGACGATCAGCGCATTGATCGCGTCCTGCGGCAGCGTGTGCTTCGACCGCCGCTTGGCGACCGAGATGCGATGCGCCTGCGGGGCGAGATCGAGCACGCGATCATCGACCAGCCCGTCATGGACGAGCACGTCGCAGATCTTCAGCGCCTCGACGGCACGAACGGTAAGGAGGCCGGGGTCACCAGGACCTGCGCCGACGAGGATCACGCGGCCGCGCGAAAGAGGGTCGAGAAGCGATGCCATAGTGCCGCACATGGCCCCATGGCGCCGGGGGAGCAATGGAGGATCGTTTGGGGCGGCCGAAGGGATTCTTTCGGGCCGCTTCAGCCCTCGGCGCGCCAGTCGCCCGATTTGCCGCCAGTCTTGGTCAGCAGGCGGATGTCACCGAGCACCATGCCCTTATCGAGCGCCTTGGCCATGTCGTAGAGCGCGAGCAGCGTCACCGACACGGCGGTGAGCGCCTCCATCTCCACGCCGGTCTTGCCCTCGGTCGCAGCCGTGGCGGTTGCCGTAACCCCGCTATCGTCCAGATCGAGGTCGATCGCGACGCGGGTGAGGGGCAGGGGGTGGCAGAGCGGGATCAGCTCGGCGGTCTTCTTCGCCGCCATGATGCCGGCGATGCGCGCGGTGGCGAGCACGTCGCCCTTCTTCACGCTACCGTCGCGGATCGCAGTGGCAGCCTCCGCCGACATGGTGATGCGGCCCCGCGCCACCGCCTCGCGCACGGTGACCGACTTGCCGCCGACATCGACCATGTGCGCCGCGCCGGTTGCGTCGAGATGGGTGAGGCCGCTCATCCGACCAGCGCGCGCGTCGCCGCCTCGACATCGGCCTGACGCATCAGCGATTCGCCGATCAGGAAGCAGCGGATATCGTGCTCGGCCATCGCATCGAGATCGGCGCGGCTGTTGAGGCCCGATTCGGCGACGAAGGTGCAATCCTTGGGCGCATGGCGAACCAGATCGTAGGTATTCTGCACATTGACCTCGAAGGTCTTGAGATTGCGGTTGTTCACCCCGATCAGGCGGGACTTGAGCTTGAGCGCCCGCTCCAGTTCGTCGGCGTCATGCACCTCGACCAGCGCATCCATGCCCTGTTCGATCGCCGCGGCCTCGATCTCGGCCATCTGGCCATCGTCGAGCGCGGATACGATGATCAGGATGGCGTCCGCACCTATCGCGCGCGACTCCTCGACCTGCCAAGGGTCGATCAGGAAATCCTTGCGGATCGCCGGGAGGTCGCAAGCCGCGCGGGCGGCGACGAAATAGTCCTCATGCCCCTGAAAATAGTCGTGATCGGTCAGCACGGAGAGGCACGCAGCACCCCCGGCCGCATAGGCCTGGGCGTGCGCCGGCGGATCGAAATCGGCGCGGATCAGGCCCTTCGAAGGGCTCGCCTTCTTGATCTCGGCGATCAGACCATAGCCGCCGGCGGCAGCGCGCGAATCGAGTGCCGCCCTAAAGCCGCGCGGGGCGCTCGGCGTCGGCCAGGCGCGCGGCGCTGCCTTGCGGGCCGCGACTTCGCTACGCTTGGTTTCGAGGATCTTGTCGAGAATGGTCATGCGAAGGCGATCCAGCAGTCGAGCAGCGCGTTGGCAAGCCCGTTGTCGAGCATTTCTGCGGCTTCCTCCACCCCTTCGCGCAGATCGCCGGCGCGACCAGCGACCATCAGTGCAGCGGCCGCGTTGAGCAGCACGGCGTCGCGATAGGCGCCGGTCTCGCCCTGGAGCAGCCTGCGCAGCGCCACGGCGTTATATTCGGGATCGCCGCCGCGGATTGCCGACAATGGGTGGCGGGGCAGGCCGGCATCCTCTGGGGTGATCCGGGTCGGCAGCCTGGCGCTGCCGACATTGACGACGACGCTCGCCACCTCGGTCGAAAGCTCGTCCAGCGCATCCTCGCCCGAGACGATCGCCGCCGCCTCGACGCCCAATTGCTCCAGCGCCTCGGCATAGACCGGGGCGTAATCGGGCCGGGCGATGCCGATCAGCTGGAAGCGGACATGCGCTGGATTGGCGAGCGGCCCCATCAGGTTGAAGATCGTCCGCCGCCCGATCCGCCGCCGAATGGGGGCAATGCGGCCGAGCGAGGGATGATGGTGCTGCGCGAACAGAAAGGCGATGCCGATCTCGTTGAGGCTCTCCTCGGCGCGCGCGGCGGCGCGATCGAGGTTCAGCCCCAGCGCTTCCAGCGTATCCGCCGCACCTGCCTTGGACGAAGCGGCGCGGTTGCCGTGCTTGGCCACCGGCACGCCCGCCGCCGCCACGACCAGGCTGACGGCGGTGGAGACGTTCAGCGTATGATGCCCGTCGCCGCCAGTACCGCACACGTCGATCGCGCCTTCGGGAGCGGTCACCGGGATCAGCCGGGCTCGCAGCGCGCGCGCGGCTTCGGCGATTTCGATGCTGGTCTCGCCGCGGATCGAGAGGGCGATCAGGAACGCCTCGATCTCCGCCTCGGGCGCGGTGCCATCGAGAATGTCGGCGAACGCCTGCGCCGCGGTTTCGCGGGCGAGCGGGGAGGACGGATCGGGAAGCAGGCTGAGGCTGGTCACGCCGCCTCTATTCCGGGGCGCGGCCAGCCTGTCGAGCAAATCCTGCTTTCGAGGGTCAGCTGCCCTTCTTGACCTTGGTGTAGGGCACGAATTCGCCCAGCGAGACGAAGCCGCGCGGGAAATAGGAACTGCGGTCGATCAGCCGCACCGTGTCGATGCTGCACAGCTGCGATCCGAAGGTGTTCGTCACCAGGATCGAATTGTCGTCGAGCTGGTCGGCCCCGCCGCGCGGCTGGTTGACGTACAGCGTGTTCCCGACGGTGTAGACGATCGCCTTGCCGTCGATGATCTGGCTCGAGCCGGTTCGGACGAGGCTGATGCAATCGACCGGCTTCCCGGCGACTCGGCCCTGCAGCAGCTTGGCGAGCTGCTGATCGGGCGTGTCCCGGTGGCGGGCATTGGCGACGGGCGCCGCGAGCAGCGCGGCACCGGCGAGCAGGGTTGCGAGGATCGGTTTCATGGCATTGCTCCTAACGATACTGCGATGAACCGAGGCTGAAGAGGGTCAGGCGGTTGCCGTCGCCTCGATGCCGGCCAACCGCAGGAAATTCGCGAGCATGGCGTGGCCATGTTCGGTGGCGATGCTCTCGGGGTGGAACTGCACGCTGTGGATCGGCAGCGATTCGTGGCGGAAGCCCATAACCGATCCGTCCTCGGCGGTGGCGTTGACCACCAGGCTGTCGGGAATGTCGGTGACGATCAGCGAGTGGTAGCGCGTCGCGATGAACGGCGAGGGCAGGTCGGCGAACAGCCCGGTGCCGTCATGGCGCACCGGCGAGGTCTTGCCGTGCATCAGTCCGCCGCGCACCACGCTGCCGCCGAAATGCTGGCCGATCGCCTGGTGCCCCAGGCATACGCCCAGCAGCGGCTTGCCCAGATCGGCGCAGGCCGCAACCAGGTCGAGGCTGATCCCCGCTTCGTTCGGGCTGCAGGGGCCGGGCGAGATCAGAAAGCCCTGCGCATTGCTGGCGATCGCCTCGTTCGCGGTAAGCGCGTCGTTGCGCACCACCTGTACCTCCACGCCCAATTCCATCAGATAATGGACGAGGTTCCAGGTGAAGCTGTCGTAATTGTCGAGGACGAGGATCATGGCCGCAGACCTAGGCGCTCGAAGGCGCCAGCACAATCCGGCCTTGCGGAAGCCACAGTAGCGCGGCACCGCAGCGGGTGCAGGGACGTTACCCACGCTCAGGAGTATCCGATGCTCGTTCGTATGTTGTTTGCCACCGCCCTGCTCGCCGCGCCGGCGCTGGCGCAGACCCAGGATCAGGCCGCCCCCGATGGCCCGCCCAAGCGGGTGCGCAGCATCCTGCTCTACGCCGACCAGAGCTGCCCCAAGCCGGCGAGTCCGGACGAGATCGTCGTCTGCTCGAACGCGGGCGATTCGCCCTATCGCATTCCCAAGCGCTTCCGCGACCAGCCCAAGGAAGACGCGCCCGCGACCAGCTGGTCACGCCGCATGGAGGTTGTGGAGGACTTCAACCGTGCCGGTATGCCGAACAGCTGCTCGCCGGTCGGCACCGGCGGCCAGACCGGCTGCTCCCGCCAGTTCCTCCAGCAATGGTATCAGGACAAGCTGGACAAGGAAGCGAAGGCGGCGCGCGTTCCCTGATAAGGCGTGCTGATTGCTCTTCACCAGCGGTCATCCCGGCGAAAGCCGGGATGACGAAATTAGTGGTCGAGACACCGCGCGTTCGGCGAGCCAGCCTATTGGCCGAAGCCCGCCTCGCTGGCCCGCGCGATCGCCTCGCGCGCGGCGGCGAACAGGGCGCCCGACTTGGCCTCGCATTCGCGCTGCTCATAGGCCGGGTCCGAATCGGCGACGATGCCCGCGCCGGCCTGCACGTGCATCACCCCGTCCTTCACCAGCGCGGTGCGTAGGACGATGCACGAATCCATCGAACCATCGGGCGAGAAATAGCCGACGCCGCCTGCATAGGGCCCGCGCGTCTCCGCCTCCAGCTCGGCGATGATCTCGCAGGCGCGCACCTTGGGCGCGCCGCTGACGGTGCCGGCCGGGAAACCCGCGAACAG
>Ga0307412_10000951_pt1 | contig 16564 bp, 16 predicted proteins | sample DK1Cmetagenome_3_FD_203823 | JGI IMG/M metagenome (GOLD analysis project Ga0307412, IMG submission 203823) | Maize rhizosphere microbial communities from greenhouse at UC Davis, California, United States - DK15-C-1 | ecosystem: Host-associated > Plants > Roots > Rhizosphere > Soil | place: USA...
GCAGCCCCAGTTGAGGCAAATCCCGCCGAGCAGTTCACGCTCCACAATGGCCGTCTTCAAACCAAGCTGCGCCCCGCGGATCGCAGCGACATAACCGCCGGGTCCAGAGCCGAGAACGATGAGGTCGTACGATTCCGCCACGATAATGCTCCTGTTGTCGGCCGCGACGCGGCCTGTTCAAGGCCCCCTCAGGCGGCCTTCTCTATGATCCGCGGCCGCCCGTCGTCGCCGATCGCGACGAAGGAGAAAACCGCATGGGTGACTTTTTCGATATGATCGCTGTCGCGCACCTCGCGCCACGCCTCGACATCGATCTTCATCGAGGTACGACCGACCGATAGCAAATGGGTATAGACCGACACCACATCGCCGACCTTCACCGGCCGCAGGAAGGTCATCCCGTCAACCGCGATCGTCACGGCGCGACCGCGGCTATGTCGCGCGGCCGCGACGCCGGCTGCGGAGTCCATCTGGCTGAGCAACCAGCCCCCGAAGATATCGCCATTGGCGTTTGTGTCCGCGGGCATTGCCACCACGCGGATTGCAGGCTCTCGCGTCGGGTGCTCTCGCGCGCCGCCCTCCATCAGGCAAGCAGGCCCAGCGGGCGTTCGACCAGGCGCTTGAACGCGGCCATCAGCTCGGCGCCGACGGCGCCATCGATCGCGCGGTGATCGAAACTGCCCGTCGCCGACATCACCGTCGCCATGGTCAGCTCGTCATTGACGACATAGGGCCGCTTTTCGCCGGAGCCGACCGCCATGATCATGGCCTGCGGCGGATTGATCACTGCGGTGAACTGCTTGATCCCGAACATGCCCATGTTGGAAATCGACGCGGTTCCGCCCTGATATTCATGCATCTGGAGCTTGCCCTCCTTCGCACGCGACGCGAGATCCTTCGCCTCGATCGCAATCTGGGCAATCGTCTTGGTGTCGGCGCCCGTGACGATCGGGGTGATCAGACCGCCCGGAATCGCGACCGCGATCGAGATGTCGGCCCGCTTGTATTTGACCAGCGTATCGCCGGCGAACGAGACGTTGCAATCCGGCACCTCCATCAGCGCCAGCGCCTGCGCCTTGATCAGCATGTCGTTGACCGAGACCTTCACGCCGCGCGCTTCGAGCGCCTTGTTCAGTTCGCCACGCAGCTTGAGCAGGGCATCGAGCTGAATATCCACCGTCAGGTAGATGTGCGGGCTCTGCTGCATGGATTCGGTCAGGCGGCGCGCGATGACCTTGCGCATGTTCGAGAGCTTGACGGTGTCAGACGGAATTTCGCCGGGCGCCGCAGTTGCGGAGGCCGCAGCCGCCTTCGCGGCCGACGGCGCTTCGGCTGGCTTGGGCGCAGCAGGAGCATCATTGGCCGGCCTGGCCTCGCCCTTGGGGGCGCCATCGAGATCGGCTTTGACGATCCGGCCATTGGGTCCCGTTCCCGTGATCTTGCCCAGGTCGATTCCCTGCGAAGAGGCCAGCCTGCGCGCCAATGGGCTTGCTTTCACGCGATCTTCTCCATTTTCATGAGCGGGCTTCGGTGCCGCCGTAGCAGCTTTGGGTGCAGGGGTAGGTGCATCAGATTTGATGCCACCCTGGGGCGCGGGCGGGTTCGCAGCTTTTGGCTCGGCGCCTTTCGGCTTTGCGGGCACTTCGGCCGTTGCCGGCGCAGCGCCCTCATCTTCGCCCTGTATGATTGCAATGACCGCGCCGACCTTCACATCGCTCGTACCCGCGGGGATCACGAGGCTGGTAACCGTGCCGTCATCGATCGCTTCGAATTCCATCGTGGCCTTGTCGGTCTCGATTTCGGCAAGAAGATCGCCCGATTTGACGGTGTCGCCTTCTTTAACCAGCCACTTGGCGAGTGTGCCCGTCTCCATAGTCGGCGAAAGGGCGGGCATCTTCAGTTCGATCGGCATGTTCTTTCCCATGGGGAACGGGTTGCGGCACGCGACCGTCTTTCCGCGCTCGACCTCCGAAGGTCAAGGGCCAAGCGCTTGCGCGAAACCGGGAAGTGGCGCAGATTCGGGTAAAACGGGGAGGAATAGGCCGTTGCGAACCTATTTGGTTGTTATCGACGATAGCGAGGAAGCCAGAATCGCACTTCGCTTTGCCGCACGCCGCGCTGCGAAAACCGGCGGCGCGGTCGAGATTCTGGCGCTCGTCGCGCAACCGGAATTCAGCCAGTGGGGCGCAGTGCAGGCCGCGATGGAGGAGGAGGCGCGGTTCCGGGCGGAGGCCATGGTTGCCCAAGCGACGGGCGCGCTTGTCGAGGAAACCGGCGTGATACCGTCGATCACGGTGCGACAGGGCGATGCGGTCGCCATCGTCCGCGAACTGCTTGAAGAACGGCCCGGCGTCGCAGCGCTGGTGCTCGGTGCCACGGCAGTCGGCCCCCCGGGGAAGCTCATCGCCCATTTCGCCGCCGATGCCGGCCAACTCCCCTGTCCGCTCATGATTATTCCCGGGGCCTTGAGCGAAGAATCCCTCGACCGATTGAGCTGAAGATGGTGAAGATCCTCGCGCTCTCCCTAGCCATGCTTGCCGCGTCGGCCGGGGCCTCTGCGGCGCCGGCAGCGGACCCGGCCGAATTGCGATCCACCATCTCCGCTCTCGTCAGCTTCGGCACCCGGCATAGCCTGTCGTCGGCGTCCGATCCGAAGCGGGGGATCGGCGCGGCCCGCAAATGGGCCGCCGCGCGTTTTAGGCAATATGCGAAGGCCTGCGGCGGCTGCCTGAAGGTAGAGATGGTATCGGAGCGGTTCACCGGCCCGCGTGCACCCGACGGCGTCGATATCGTCAACGTCCTGGCCATACAGCCGGGCACGACCGATCCCGATCATGTGGTCATGGTGTCCGCACATATCGACAGCCGGGTCACCGACGTGATGAACGCGACGGCCGACGCGCCGGGGGCCAATGACGACGGATCGGGCTCGGCACTCGTCATCGAAGCGGCGCGCCTGCTTTCCAGGGAACATCATGGCGCCACCATCGTGTACGCGCTGCTGTCGGGCGAGGAACAGGGCCTCTTCGGCGGGCAGCTGCTGGCAAAGACGGCAAAGGCGCGCGGCTGGAAAGTCGCGGCGCTGCTCAACAACGATATCGTCGGCAACACTCACGGCATTGGCGGCCAGCATATCGAGGACAGGGTGCGCGTCTTCAGCGAGGGCATACGGTCCTCCGAGACGCTCGAAGAAGCGAAGATGCGGCGCGGCATCGGTGGCGAGGATGACGGCCCTTCGCGTGCGCTCGCCAAATATGTCGATCGCATCGCGACGATCGCGAAGCCGAGTCTCGAAGTTCTGGCAATCCGGCGCCCCGATCGCTTCCAGCGCGGCGGCGATCATTCACCGTCGCTCGATATGGGCTATCCGGCGGTGCGGATCACCGAAGCCACCGAGAATTACGATCGTCAGCATCAGGATCTGCGGACAGAAAATGGCAAGGCCTATGGCGATACGATCGACGGGGTCGACTTTCCCTATCTCGCGCGCGTCACCGATCTGAACGTCGCCGCGATGCGCGCGCTCGCCGCCGCACCAGCCGCGCCGGACAATGCGACGATCAGCGGCGCGCTGTCCAACGACACCACCGTCCGCTGGCCGGCGGTCCCCGGCGCCACAGCCTACCGCGTCTATTGGCGCCGCGCCGATGGCAGCGACTGGACCGATCACAAGGATGTGAACGGTACCGAAATCCTGCTGAAGGACGTCAATATCGACGATAATTTCTTCGGGGTCGCGGCAGTCTCGGCCGGTGGCGCCGAAAGCATCGTCACCTTCTGCGCAGGGCAGCCGCGCAGGAACTGATCAGAAAAAGGTCAGGCGATGCGCGGCCCAAGCACAGCCATTAATTCGGTGCATCCGCGCACATCGTCCTGATCGAACCGTCCTTTCGTCGGACTGTCGAGGTCAAGGACGCCGATCAATCGGCCTTGCTGAACGATCGGCACGACGAGTTCGGATGCGGAAGCGGCGTCGCAGGCGATATGCCCGGGAAAAGCATGGACGTCCGCAACGCATTGCACCTCATGGGTCACAGCGGCGGTGCCGCATACACCCTTGCCGAAGGCGATGCGAATGCAGGCTGCCTTCCCCTGGAAAGGCCCGAGCACCAGTTCGCCCTCGATGGCGCGATAGAAGCCGGCCCAGTTGAGGTCCGGAAGATATTCCCAGATCAGCGCGGCGGCGTTGGCCATATTGGCGACCGGATCACGCTCGTCCGCAGTGAGCGCCGCGAGCGCCGAGGAGAGATCGAGATAGAGTTCGGCCTTGTTGCCGACCGGATTCACATCGAACTGATACATGACCGCTCCACTGCGCACCGCTGCGTGCTGGCCTGATCTGGTCATCCCGGATGACGGGTTCAAGCGCTTTCGAGCGGGTCGCTGGTCAATCGGCTATTCCCCGGATAATCACGGCCGATGCCGCGCATACCCGTCACCCGCTCCATCTCGATCGACAGCGAGGAGATCGAGGAGAGCTTCACCCGCTCGAGCGGGCCCGGCGGCCAGCACGTCAATACGACCGATTCCGCGGTTCTCCTGCGCTTCGACGTCCGCAATTCGCCCAGCCTGCCCGTGGCGGTGAAACTGCGCCTGGAAAAACTTGCCGGCAGCAGACTGACCCGGGACGGCATTCTCACTCTGCGATCGGAAGGCGCCCGTTCGCAACTGCTCAACCGGCAGGAAGTCCGCGAGCGCCTGGTCGCCCTTATCCAAGAAGCGACGATCGTCCCGAAAAAGCGCAAGGCCACAAAGCCCAGCAAAGCCGCCAAGGCGAAGCGCATGGAAGGAAAGGCGAAGCGCTCCGCGGTCAAGTCGCTCCGCGGCAGAATATCCGACTAGGACGGATCCGCGAAGCCGAGCGCCGTAAAGCGTTCGGGGAGGGGCGCGCGCGCGTCGACCGCAGGTTTGCCGTCGCGAGGTATATGAAGCGCCACGGCGTGCAGCATCATCGGCCCCCTTCCCGCGCCATAAACCGGATCACCCAGGATCGGGATACCGATGCCGCTTGCGGCATGAACGCGGATCTGATGGGTGCGCCCGGTGGTCGGGCGGAATTCGACCAGGCTCTTGCCATCGATGACGCTCAGTCGCCGCCATGCGGTGTGGGCAGGCTTGCCCGTCGGATCGCTGATCATCCGCCAGCCATCCTGGCGCGTCGACGTCTTCGCCAGCGGCATGTCGATCGCGCCATCCTCGGCCTCAGGCACGCCATCGAGCACCGCGAGGTAGGTCTTGGCCACGACCCCCGCCTCGAACGCCTGCTGGAAACGCTTGTGCGCCTTGGGGCTGCGCGCGAGCAGAAGACAGCCGGAGGTGTCGCGATCGAGGCGATGGACCGCCACCGGCCAGCGCATGAAGCCGAAGCTCAGCGATTGAAGGTAATTCTCCACGCTCAGGCTGCCATCGCGCGGCGGATCAACGGGAAGGCCCGACGGCTTGTCGATGACGATGGCCTCGCCATCGATAAAAAGAATATGTTCGTCCAGCATGCCCCCTCATGCATTGCTCCGCCTCTTGCTGCAATCATGACGCAGCTGTAAGCTGTTCTGCGGGGCTTAAAATCGCGGCGGCAGCCGTTGGAAGGCGCCCGGGCGGCCGACTTCCTGCGGAATGGCGTCGTTTGGGTAACCGCCGAAGGGGGCGACGGCTGGCATGCGAATTGCGATCATTGACGATGAGGCGGAAGTGCGGGCCTTCGTTGCATCGACGCTGACCGATGCCGGCCATCATTGCTATTCGTTCGCCAATGCGCCCGCGCTGATCACCAAGCTGCGGCAGGAGACCTTCGACCTGCTCATTCTCGACTGGAACATGCCCGACAGGAGCGGCATCGAGATCCTTCAATGGATGACGCAGAATGTCGATCCTCCCATTCCCTCGATCATGCTGACCAATCGCAACAGCGATCAGGACATCATCACCGGCCTCAACGCCGGCGCGGACGACTATGTCACCAAGCCACCCCAGGCGTCGGTACTGATCGCACGGGTGAACGCATTGCTTCGCCGGACCGCGCCGCGCGAAATCCTGACCGCGGCCGAGACCTACGGCCCCTTCACGATCCATCCGACGCTCAACACCGTTTCCATCGATGGCGAGACGATCACGCTCACCGCCAAGGAATTCGAACTGACGGCGGCGTTGTTTCGCAACATGCACCGCCCATTGTCACGATCCTATCTGCTGGAAACCGTCTGGGGCCGTAATCCCGATCTGCCGACCCGCACGCTGGATGCGCATATCTCGCGTGTCCGCGCAAAACTGGGACTTCGGCCGGAGCGGGGCTTCCGCCTCACTCCCGTCTACAGCTATGGCTACAGGCTCGAAGCCCTCGAGCCGGAAGCGAGCGGAAACTGACCTACCCGGCCCTCCGACTCTGGCACATGTTGAAGCTCGGCGCCCTGGCGCTGCTGCTGATCGGCAGCAACGCCTTCGCGCAGAGCGCTCCCTATCAATATGTCGTCCGCCCCGGCGACACGCTGCTCAGCCTCGCCAGGCTCTACATGACGCGCCAGAACGATTATCTGACCGTACAGAAGCTGAACAGGGTTGCAGACCCGCGCAAGCTGCCGATCGGCGACACCCTTCTGATCCCCTACCCGCTGCTTCGAAGCGAGCCTGTCATCGCCGAGGTTTCGTCGTTTCGCGGGACCGTGACGGTCGACGGGCAGCCGGCCGCAATCGGCACCAAAGTGCGTCAGGGCATGCGTGTCGAAACCAGCGCCAGCGCCTTCGTTACCGTCCGGATGCCTGATGGAAGTGCGATTTCGCTGCCATCGCAAAGCCGCATCTATGTCGCGAAGCTGCGCCATATCCTGGTTGGCGGCATCGAGCGCACTTTCGTCCTCGAAGCCGGCCGGTCCCGTTCGACCGTGACGCCGATGAAGGATCCGGCCAGCAACTTTCTTGTCACCACGCCGCTTTCCGTGTCCGCCGTCCGCGGCACCGACTTTCGTGTCGGGCTCGAGCCCGATGGCCAGCGCGTGATGACCGAGGTCGTCGGTGGGACCGTCGCCGTCGCGACCGCGCAGGACATGCCGTCGATCAAGGTCGCCAAGAATTTCGGCATCATTGCGACCACCGCCGGGCTCGATGCGGTCATGCCACTCCTGCCGCCGCCCTTGCTGGTCCGGATCGAGCGCACCGCCACCGGGGCGAATGTCGTCGCCAAACCCGTTGACGGCGCGGCGCGCTATCGCACCCAGCTGGCCACTGATATCAACTTCCACGACATCTTCGATGAGGCGGTCACCGACACGCCCGGAGCGAGCTTCACGCTCGACGACGGCGCGACCTTCTTCGTCCGGCTGACCGCGATCGCCGCATCCGGGTTAGAGGGCCTACCCGGCACCTATGCCCTCGGCCGCAGCGGCGCGCTCGAACGATCCGCCGAAGCGAACCGATCGGCGACGTCCATCGCGCATGCCGATTAAGGCCATGCCGTTCGGGGCGCGCCCCACCCCTACCCGAACAGCCTGATCCGCATGGCCGAAGCGCGCCGCCATGCATCGGCACCGAAGCGGCTCTATGTCGAATGGCTTGCCGTCGCGCTCGCCGCGACGCTTCTCATCGTCGCGCTCATCGAGGGTCGACTGACCGAGCGCCTCGACAATATCATCTATGATCGCGCACTGACGGCATCCGAACGCCCGCCGCCAGACGACATCATCGTCATCGCGATCGACAATCGCAGCCTGCAGGGGATCGGCCGCTGGCCCTGGCCTCGCGCGATCCATGCGCAGGCGCTCGACCGGCTGGCGGACGCGAAGCCCCGGGCGATCGGCTATGACGTCCTGTTCGTCGAACCGACCGCCGACGATGCGATATTGGCTGCCGCGGTGGCGCGCAGCCGCACCTATCTGCCGATGGTTGTCGACGTACCGGGGAGCAACGGCGCGCCCTATGACCTCGCTCTTCCCGCCGGCCCGCTTGCCTCTGCCGCCACGGCGATCGCGCAGGTGAACCTCCATTTCGACGGGGATCGGGTGATCCGCAAAGCCTATCTGCAAGAAGGCAGCGGAGGCGACTCGTGGCTACAGCTCGGTGCGCTGATGGCGGGTCTGCACGCCGCTTCCGGCGAGCAAAACGACCAATCGGGGCTCTGGCAGAAACGGCCGATCCTGATCCCATATAGCGGGTCGGCCGGACACATCCGCAGCATATCCTTCATCGATATCCTGCAGGGCCGCGTTCCGCCCGAACTGATCGCCGATCGTTACATCCTGGTCGGCGCCACCGCAGACGGAATGGGCGACGGTTATCCCACCCCCACCTCAGGGGAAACGAGTCAGATGCCCGGCGTCGAAATTCAGGCTCATATGCTCGACGCCCTGCTGCGCGGCGATGCGATCACGCCCGCCCCGGCGCCATGGGTGATGGCGCTGGCCCTGATCGCGACCTGGCTGTTGCTCGCCGCTTTCCTGCATCTCGGGCCGCGCGGCACCGCCCGGCTTGCCATCGCAAGCCTCATCGCCGTTCTGCTTCTTTCCTTCGCGTTGTTTTATTTCGCGCATGTCTGGCTGCCGCCGACCGCCGCGCTGATCGGGTTGATCTTCGTCTATCCGATATGGAGCTGGCGGCGGCTGCAGGCGGTCAGCAGCTATATGACCGACGAGCTTCGCCAGCTTTCGCGCGAGCCAGACGATTTCCCGCGCGCCGCTGTCGCTGTCGAAAGCGCGCGTGAAGTGACATTACAGCTGACATTGCTCGGCCAGGCCATTGGCCGCCTGCGCGACCTCCGCCGTTTTCTGGCGGATTCCTTGCGGAATATACCCGATGCCTTGTTCGTCACCGATCTCGAAGGGCGCCTCCTGCTTACCAACGCCGAAGGCCGCCAACTGCTCGGGCGACTCTCGTTGGAGAACCGCCACCTCAGTGATCTTCACCCACTTTTTGGGTTCATGCGTCCCAGCGACGATGCGGAATGGCTGGATCCGTTTGCGTCCGGCTCGGGCGAGCATGGCCAGGCCGAAGTCGTCATTGAGGACATCGGCCATTTCGACATCCATTATGTCTCGCAATTCGACGCGGATAATCGACGCGTCGGCCTGATCATCCGCATGGTCGACCTGACGCGGCTGAAGCGCGCCGAGCGTCATCGGGAAGAAGCGCTCCAGTTGCTGAGCCACGACATGCGCGCGCCGCAGTCGTCAATCCTCACCGTCCTCGAACGGAGCCGTGGCGAGGTACCCGAGGACATCGCCGCCCGGATCGGCAATTACGCGCGTCGCACGCTCGATCTCGCCGAGGACTTCGTCCAGCTCGCCCGTGCGGAAGCCAAGCCGCTCGACCGCGAGGAAGTCGACGTCAATGATATCGTCATCGACGCCGCCGACGCGCTGTGGCCACAGGCGAGCACACGACGGATCACCATCGACACGATGACCGGCGAGGAACCGGCGCTGATGTTGGGAGATCGCCAGTTGCTCACGCGCGCGATCGTCAACCTGATTGGCAACGCCATAAAGTACAGCGAGGACAACACCACGATCAGCTGCACGGTGGCGCTGATATCCGACGCCGTGCGCGTCGCGATCGTCGACGAGGGTACGGGCATGACGCCCGAGCAGCTCGAGCGGCTCTTCGGCCGCTTCCAGCAAGGCCCGCGCGAGGGCGTCGGGCTCGGTCTCGCCATGGTGCAGATGGTCGTGCAGCGCCATAATGGTTCGATCCGGTGCGACAGCGCGGTGGGCCGCGGCACCACCTTCACGATCGACCTTCCGCCACTTCCGAGCGGAAACGCGCTATTAGGAGGCGAACGGTTATGCTAGCCCGGCGCGGGCACCGGGGCAGATGACATCTGACATGGAAAAATATCCTTTGCTGCTGTCGATCGTCATGGTGGTCGACGGCTGGATCGACGAAGTTCCCCGGATTGCAGCCGAGGTTGCGGAGCACGCGTCAGCGCTCGTTACCGATTATGAGATCATCCTTGTCGATAGCGCCTCAGGCGGAAATGCCGATGCGGTCTATCGCCGGATCACGGCGGCTGACGGCCTGCCAAACATCCAAGTCTACAAGCTGTTGCAGCATGTGGATTATGAAGTCGCGGCATGGGCCGGCGTCGAAAACAGCCTCGGCGATTTCATCGCCGTCTTCGATCCCTTCAGCGAAAAGCTCGCGCCACTTGCCGCCGCTCTCACGCAAATGGTGGAAGACCGCCTCGATATCGCGCTGATCGTCAATGAGGCCCCCGAACGACATAATCTTGCCGTGGCGATGCTCCGCCATCTCTATCTTCTGCTGTTCCGCTGGTTTGGCGGGATGAACCTGATGCGTGAAGCCTCCCAATATCGCCTGATGAGCAAGCGCGTGATCGGCTATCTGCTGCAACAGCCACGTCCTGCCTCGCAATATCGCACATTGCCCATGCGGGCGGGCTTCTCCAAGCGCGTCTTTTGCTATTCCGCGCCGCGCGGGCCGCGTCCACGGCCGAGCTTCATCAGCGACGTTCGCCGTGCCTTCCGCATCCTGATGTCGAGCAGCACCGCGCCCGCGCGGCTGGCGTCTTTTCTCAGCCTCGCGGGGGCGTTCCTGAACGTCGTCTATTCGGCTTATGTCGTGCTCCTCGCCTTCACTCGGGACAATCTCCAGCCGGGCTGGGTCACCCTTTCGCTGCAGCAATCGGGGATGTTCTTCCTGTTCTCGCTGCTCGCCTTCGTGCTGACCGAATATCTGATCGACAATATCCGCGGAGGCCGCATCGGCACGTCCTATTTCGTGGTCGACGAACTGAACAGCGCGGTGCTCAGCCGTCGCCAGAAACTCAACGTCGATGTCCATGCGGAGAACGCCGCCGGGCCCGAAAGCCCAGCCGGATGACGACGGCGGTTGTCGTCGGGGGCGGCTTCTACGGCGCAAGCATTGCGATCTACCTCAAACAGAAACGGGGGATGGAACGGGTCATCCTGCTTGAACGTGGCCCGAAACTTCTCGGCCGGAGCAGTTTCGTCAATCAGGCACGGGTTCATCGCGGCTATCACTATCTTCGCAGCTTCACGACCGCGCACCGCAGCATCGTCAACGCCCCGCGCTTCGAGGCCGATTTCGGCCCGGCGATCTTCAGTGGCTTCACCAATCTCTACGCGATCGCGCGACGCAATTCGAAGGTGACGGTCAAGCAGACCGAACGCTTTTGTCGCGAAGTCGGTATCGCGCTCGAGCCCGCTTCGAAGCACCTCTCCGCACTGTTTAACCCGACGTTGATCGAACGCGCCTATCTGGCTGAAGAAAATAGCTTCGATGCGGACAAGCTGCGCGGGATCATGCTCCAAAGGCTCAATGCCGCCGGGGTCGAGCTCCGCCTGGAGCATGACGTGGTCGGCTGCCGCCAGGATTCCGATGGCGTCCGTTGCGAGATCCGATCGCCGGATGGCGCGAGCCAGATCGGCGGCGATATCGTCTTCAATTGCACCTATAGCCGCCTGCAGACCACGCTCGGCGGGAATGAGGCAGGCATGTTCGGCCTCAAGCATGAGATCAGCGAGATGATCCTGATCACGCCGCCGCCCGAACTCGCCCAACTCGGCGTCACCGTCATGGATGGCGCTTTCTTCTCGACCATGCCCTTTCCCGCCCGTGGCCTCCACACATTGTCGCATGTGCGCTACACGCCGCACGCATCGTGGATCGAGGATGGATCGACCGATCCTTATGCCGTGCTTGGCGCTTATCACCGCGAATCCCGCGCCGATCGGATGATCCGTGACGCCGCCCGCTACCTGCCCATGTTGCAGCGCGCGCGCGCGGAAACCTCCTTGTTCGAGGTGAAGACCGTGCTCACGCGGAACGAAGGTGACGATGGCCGGCCGATCCTTTTCCGACGGCACGAACCGCATGGGCGGCTTTTTTCGGTGCTGGGCGGCAAAATCGACAACATCTATGACATCCTTGAACAGCTCGACGAGGAACAATTGCCAACGTCAGGGGAACCCGCATGGACGGCTTGATCGGCAGCACCGGCTTTGTCGGCGGGACATTGCTGCGGCAGCGGGCGTTCGATCAGACCTACGCCTCCGCGAACATCCATATGATTTGCGGCGAGCATTTCGACACGCTGGTCTGCGCGGGGGCGCCGGCTGCCAAGTGGATCGCAAATGCCGATCCCGTGGCCGATTTCCTCAATATCGAGCGGCTCGCCGGGCAGCTGGCGCAGACGAACGCGTCCCATTTCGTCCTGATCAGCACGGTCGACGTTTTTTCCGACAGCAGCGGCGCTGATGAGGAAAGCCCGATCGATGAGGAAAGCCTGACTGCCTATGGTCGTAACCGCCTGTGGCTCGAACGCTATGTACGGGACCGTTTTGCCTCGTCGCTGATCGTTCGCCTGCCGGGCCTTGTCGGGCCGGGGCTGCGCAAGAACGCGATCTTCGATCTTCGCAACGACAATGCGCTCGAAAAACTCGACGCCCGCGCTGCCTATCAATTCTATCCGATGATCAATCTCTGGACGGATATCGTCACCGCGCGCACCGCCGGCCTGACGCTGGTCCACCTCACCGCAGAGCCTGTTACGCTCGCTGATGCAGCAACCGAAGGCTTCGGGAAGACGCTGCCAGCGCTCGAGAACGGGCAGAAGCCGGTCAGCTACGATTTCCAGACACGTCATGCGTCTATCTTTGGCGGCACGGCACGTCACACCTACTCCCGGCGAGAGAGCCTGATGGCAATTCGCGCCTATGCCCAATCCGAACCACCATCGGCTCCGCTCGCCTGATGCGCCTTTCGGCATCCAATATAGCCTGGGATCGCGACGAGGACGGCGCAGTCTCCGATATGCTGGCGGCCCATGGCATCGATCAGGTCGATCTGGCACCCAGCAAATATTTCGCCTCACCCGCCGACGCGAGCGACGCCGATATCGCGCGAGTCCGCCACTGGTGGAACGATCGCGGCTTCACCATCGCGGGCATGCAATCGCTGCTGTTCGGCACGAGCGGCCTCAACCTGTTCAGCGAATCGCGCGAGGCAATGCTCGACCATCTCAAGCTGATCTGCCGTATTGGCGGCGGGCTCGGCGCGCGCGCGCTGACCTTTGGCTCGCCGCGCCAGCGCGATCGGACCGGGCTGAGCGACGCCGAGGCCGAAGCAATTGCGATCGACTTCTTCGGTCGCCTTGGCGATCATGCCGTCGGCACGGGCGTCATCATCTGCCTTGAGCCAAATCCACCGGTCTATGGCTGCAATTTCATGACCACCACGGACGAAGCCGCCGCCATCGTATCCGCGCTCGGACACCCTGCGGTCAGGCTGCAGCTCGACGTCGGCGCCATCGCGATCAACGACGAACCGGTCGAACCGACGATCGCCCGCCACGCCGCGTTTATCGGCCATGTCCACGCCAGCGAACCCCAACTGATCACCCTGGGCGACGGCGGCGCGCCCCACGCCGAGGCGGCGGCGGCGCTGAGGGCACACAGGCCGGACCTCACCGTCACGATCGAGATGGTGGCCTCGTCCAGCCAGCCGCATATAACGGAAATCCTGCGCGCCACCGAGCTCGCGCGCCTTCATTATGGAGGCCCGGCGTGACGGTGACGCTCGAATCCCAGCCCCATCAGGTTCCGCCCTATGACGTACAGGGTTGGAAGGGGCGTTCGCATAGCGCCTGCGTGATCATCCCGGTGATCAACGAGGGGGCACGAATCGGCCATCTGCTGTCGCGCATGGCCGCGCTCGACATTGCGGCACAGGCCGACATCATCATCGTCGACGGCGGATCGACCGACGGATCGCTGCGCGAAGACCGGCTCGACGCGGGTCGCGTTGCCGCGCTGCTCACCAAGCGCGGGCCCGGCAGGCTGAGCGCGCAACTCCGCTGCGCCTATGATTTCGCGCTCGAACAGGGATATGACGAGATCGTCACGATCGACGGCAATGACAAGGATGATCCCGATCCTATTCCAGCCTTTATCGCGGCCATCCGATCGGGCGTCGATTTCGTGCAGGCGTCGCGCTTCCTTCCTGGCGGCATCGCCGAAAACACGCCGTTCAAGCGCACTCTCGCCGTCCGTCTGATCCACGCGCCGGCGCTATCGATTGCATCGGGCTTCCGCTGGACCGACACCACGCAGGGATTTCGCGCGTATAGCCGTCGCCTGCTCAGCGATCCGCGCGTCGCGATATTTCGCGACGTCTTCGTCGGTTACGAGCTGCTCGCTTATCTGAACTACCGCGCGCCGAGGCTGGGATACCGATGTGTCGAGATGCCGACCGCGCGTCGCTATCCGGCGGGAGAGAAGACTCCGACCAAGATCAATTTCTCCGGCGAGCTGGGCCTGATGTCGGTGCTGCTCAAAGCCTGCGGGGGCCGATATGATCCCAGATGATGTCCGCACCGGACGTGGCGGCGCCTTAACCTGGGCGAGGACCAATATCGCTTTGGTCGTGCTGATGATCAGCGCGCTTCTTTTCGTCGCGATGCAGATCCGCCTGCTCGATTACTATATCTGGAACGACGAAGCCGAAACGGTGGTCACGGCCAATATGATGGCCGCCGGTAGCCGGCTCTACACGCAAATCTTCAACCACCACGGGCCGATGACCTTTTTCACCGGGCAGTTGGTGGCGCTGGCCGGCGGAGGCGGCATCGTCGGCAATCGCATCGTCATCATGATCCTGCAGTGGGCGCTCGTGGCGGTCATATTGCGATCGGTCGACATTCCGATCCGGGCGAGACTGTTTCTCTTCCTGTGCATAGCCGTCGGGCTGACCGGTCCGCTGCGCGACGTCTATGCGCATATGTACACCTATCAGGCACTCGCTGGCCTGTGCAGCGCGACGATCATATCGCTGCTTGTGCTGCCGCGCATGACCGGAAAGGTGCCGGGCTTCGCCGCAAGCCTTGTCTCTGGCCTTTGCCTTGGCGTCCTGCCCTTTCTCGCCTTCACCTATATCCCCGCCATGGTGTTGCTGGGCGCCGCCGGATTATCGCGCAGGACCTGGCAGCCCGTTCTGATCGGCGCGGCCGCCATGACCCTGTTGAGCATGGCCTATATCGCCATCACCGCATCTTTCGACGGGTTCATGGCCTATCACTTCTATATGAACCTCGTGGTTCTGCCGCCTTATATCGGTGGCGTGCCCGGCCCGTTGCGCATAATCCATCGCTGGTTCACCGGCAGCGGAAAACTGATCGGGTTTCTCTCCGCTCTCTTCGTATTAGGGGCGGCATGGCGGCTCTACCGCAATGAAGGCGCATCGCCGGTCAGAATCCTGCTGCTCCTGCTGGTGTTCGCCTCCTACGCGGTTCGCGGTCGAGGCTTTCACGGCGTCACATTTTATTACTCGATGCTGCCGCTCGCGCCCCTGTTCGCATCACCGCTGGAGAGGTTGTTCGGTGAGCGCCCCTGGCTCGGCTGGGGCATGATCGTGATCCTGCTTGCGAAGCTTTCCGGACTGGCGCCGGTGGATGTCGAGGATCTGCGCGAGCACAGCATCAGCAAGCCACGCGCCTTCCCGCTCGTGGTCGACGCCTATACCAAGCCCGAGGACCGGGTCATCTCCTACTCGTTCAATAATTTCGATTACCTGGCGGCGCATCGCCTGCCGGCATCGAGCCATTTTTTCTACCTGCCATGGCAGCCGGTATATAATCGCCACCCCTATCTTGGCGTCAAAAGCGACGCCTGCGCCGAAATCGCGGCCTATCGACCCAAATTCATCCAGCTCGACCGGTGGAAAGTGTTCGATCAGTATAGTTGGGAAAGCTATGCAGCTTGCATCGATCGGCTGGTGGCGCGGGACTATCATCAATTGCCCGGCACGATCATTTATGCCCGCAATGACATCCGCGTCGCCCCCGGGATCGCCAAAGCCGCGGCGGCGCTGAGCGAATAGGCGCAGCGCCGACGGCGGGCCGCTGGACCGTCGAGGCGCCACCGCATATGCTTTTGTGTCTATTGCTGGGGAACGGGGTGTCGCATGGGCCTGGTCGGGAAGATACGGAATCGCCTGTCGCCGCTGCACGGAATGATGCCTGCCGCGGATTATTGGGTGGTGCGGCGGTCCGGATCCTTCGTGCCCGGCTCAGTCACGCTGTTCGGCCGTGACATTCTCTATTCCGATGGGCCAGGGCTGCTCCATTCGATCGAGGAGCTTTTCGAACGGGAAGTGTACAGGTTCAAGGCCGAGACTTCGCAGCCCTATATCATCGATGCCGGCGCCAATATCGGCCTGAGCATCCTCTATTTCAAACGGCTGTACCCGGATGCGAAGATCCTGGCGTTCGAGCCCGACCCCGAGATTTTCCCGATGCTCGCCCAAAATGTCGCCCAGCTTTCGGATGTCGAGGTCCGCGAGGTCGCCGCCTGGACGAACGATGAGGAACTGACCTTTTACTCCGAGGGGTCACTGGCCGGGTCGACGGAGCTCGACTTCGCCAACAAGGGCAACGCCGTCACGATCAAGGCGGAGCGGCTGAGAGATCATATCGCCAAGGGGCCGGTGGATTTCCTCAAGATCGACATTGAAGGCGCGGAAAACAGCGTGCTGTTCGACATCGTGGATGTCCTGCCGAACGTCCGCCATCTCTTCTTCGAATATCACAGTCATCCCGGCAAAA
>Ga0307412_10000952_pt1 | contig 16564 bp, 8 predicted proteins | sample DK1Cmetagenome_3_FD_203823 | JGI IMG/M metagenome (GOLD analysis project Ga0307412, IMG submission 203823) | Maize rhizosphere microbial communities from greenhouse at UC Davis, California, United States - DK15-C-1 | ecosystem: Host-associated > Plants > Roots > Rhizosphere > Soil | place: USA...
GGAAGGGGTCTTCCTCGCCACTCATCCGGCGAAGCCGAAGCCGTCGTCCATCGCCCTGATCACGAGCCTGGGCGGGCCGGCGGGGCAGCAATGATGTTCAGGAAGACGCTTCCGTTTGTCGTGTTGTGGATTGCCGCGGTCGCCCTCGTGGCCGCGGACGCCGGACGGGCGCAGCAGCAGCCCACCCCGGCGGCGGGCGTGCCGCCGGCGGCTGCCGGTGACGATGCCGCTTTGGTGAAGCAGTACTGCCTCGGCTGCCACAACGAGCGCGCGAAGCAGGGAGGTCTCGTGCTCGATGCGGACGTGGCGAAAGTTGCCGCGGACCGCGAGCGCTGGGAGAAGGTCGTTCGCAAGGTGAAGACCGGGATGATGCCGCCAAGCGGCGCGCCGCGGCCGGCACGCGAGCGGCTCGACGCCTTTGCCGCGTCGATGGCGTCGCGGCTCGACGCGGCTGTGGACCTGAAGGCGATCCTCGACACGCCTGCATTGCACCGGTTGAACCGCACGGAGTATGCGAACGCGATTCGCGATCTGCTCGACATCAGCGTCGACGTGTCACCGCTGCTTCCGGCCGACGGTTCGAGCGAGGGGTTCGACAACATCGCTGAAGCGCTGAGCGTCTCGCCGGCGCTGATTCAGGGCTATGTGTCGGCGGCGATGAAGATCAGCCGCCTCACCGTCGGCGACCGGACGATGGCGCCCTCGCAGGTCGTGTATGCAGCGCCGCCGGGGCTCTCGCACGATCGCCACATCGAGGGTCTGCCGCTCGGCACGCGCGGCGGCATGGTCGTGAAACACACGTTCCCGCTCGACGCCGAATACGAGTTCACGCTTGGCGGCGGTGGCGGGTTCGGCGGAGCTGGTGGCGCGGGCCCGGACATCACGATCGATGGCGCGCGTGTGACGGTGCAGAACACGCGGCGGTTCCGTATCCCGGTGACTGCCGGGCCGCACACGATCGGCGTTGCCGTTCTCGATCGCCAGCGGGGGGCCGGCGTCGACGACGCGTATTCGGATTTCCGTGCGGCGAACAACGGGTTCAACGTCGGCGGCGGAGTCGGCAACGTGGCGATTATGGGCCCCTACAATCCGACGGGCCCTGGCGATACCCCGAGCCGCCGGCGGATCTTCACATGCAGCCCTGCCACTGCCGCTGAACAAGAGCCGTGTGCGCGGTCGATCCTGTCGCGGCTCGCCAGGCACGCATATCGCGGCCCGGTCGCCGCGGCCGAGATCGACACGCTTCTGGCGTTCTACAAGCAGGGCAGGGCGCGCGGCGACTTCGAGACAGGCACGCAGGAGGCCATTGCGCGCCTGCTCGTCGCGCCGCGATTCCTCTATCGCGTCGAGCAGGAGCCGGCCGCGGTGGCCGCCGGCGCGGTCTATCGCATCAGCGACACGGAGCTGGCGTCGCGTCTGTCGTTCTTCCTGTGGAGCAGCATTCCCGACGAACAGCTGCTCGACCTCGCCGCGAAGGGGAGGCTGCGCGAGCCGGCAACGCTTCAGCAGCAGGTGAGGCGCATGATCGCCGACCCGAAGGCCGACGCCTTCGTGTCGAACTTCGCCGGCCAGTGGCTCTACCTCAGGGAGCTGGCACACCTCCAGACGGAAGCCCCGGGCTTCAGCGACAACTTGCGACAATCGTTCCGTCGCGAGACCGAGCTGCTGTTCGACACGATCGTCCGGCAGGATCGCCCGCTCGTCGAGCTGCTCGACGCCGACTACACCTTCGTCGATGAGCGGCTCGCGCGTCATTACGGCATTCCCGGCGTGCGCGGCAGCCACTTCCGCCGGGTGGCGCTCGATGCATCCAGCCCCCGGCGCGGCCTGCTCGGCCACGGGAGCATGCTGACGGTCACGTCGATCGCGACGCGGACGTCGCCGGTGATGCGAGGCAAGTGGATCCTGGAGAACCTCCTCGGCGCTCCTCCGCCGCAGCCGCCGCCGGGCGTGGAGACGAATCTGGGCGAAGGGCAGGAAATCGCGAAGACGACGACGCTGCGGCAGCGGCTGGAGCAGCATCGGTCGAACCCCGTGTGCGCGTCGTGTCACAACATCATGGACCCGATGGGGTTCGCGCTGGAAAACTACGACCTGGTTGGCGCGTGGCGTGAGAAGGATGGGCCGGCAAAAATCGACTCGACAGGCCGCCTGGCCGACGGAACGCCGCTCAGCGGACCCGTGGACCTGCGAAAAGCCGTGCTGAGCCGGTCTGAATCGTTCATGTCCACAGCGACCGAGAAATTGTTTGTCTACGCACTCGGCCGGCCGGTGCACTATTACGACATGCCAATGGTTCGCGCGGTGGTCGGTCGCGCGGCCAGGGACGGAAACCGGTTCTCGGCGCTCCTGCTCGGGGTCATCGAGAGCGATGCGTTCCAGAAGCGCGTGAAGAAGGGCTGACGATGGCTTTCCTGACGAAACGGCACCTGTCGCGGCGGACGTTCTTGCGAGGCGCGGGCGTGACGCTGGCGCTCCCGTTCCTCGACTCCATGCTTCCCGCAGGCACATTGTTTGGACAGGGACCGGCGCGGCCCACCCGATTCGGCGCGATCTACTTCCCGCACGGCGCCATCATGCCGAAGTGGACGCCCGCGACCGAGGGCCCGAACTTCGAGCTGTCGGAGATCCTGCAGCCGCTGAAGGCGTTCCACAGCCGCATCAACGTCATCAGCGACCTGGAGTGCGCGCTGGCGTACGGCAGCGGGGCGACCGCAAATCACAATCGCTCGGCCGCTGCGTACTTGAGCGGCGCGTTCGCGAAGGTTGGCGCGAAGCCGGAGCTCGGCGTCACCGTCGATCAGGTGATCTCCCGGCAGATCGGCCAGGACACGCCGCTGCCCTCGCTCGAGCTGATGATCGAAGAGGCGAGCCTCAACTGCGGTGACGGCCTGAGCTGCTCCTATCGCGACACCATCTCCTGGCAGGGGACGAACTCCCCGCTGCCGATGGAGAACAACCCGCAGGTCATCTTCGAGCGGCTGTTCGGCGACGGCAACACGGCGGCGGAACGCGAGGCGCGCCGCGCCCAGTCAATCAGCCTGCTCGATTCGGTGCGGGGCGAGGCGTCGGCGCTGCAGCGCACGCTCCCGGCCTCCGACCGTTCGCGGCTGGATCAGTACCTGAGCGACGTGCGCGAGATCGAGCGGCGGATCCAGAAAGCCGGCCGTGTGCTCTCCGCCGATCTGCCGATCCCGGCGGCGCCGACCGGCGTCCCGTCCGACGTCGAGGAGCACATCAAGCTGATGTTCGACCTCCAGGCGCTGGCGTGGCAGGCGGACATCACGCGCGTGTCGACGCTGCTGCTAGCGAAGGAGCTGAGCGGCGCGGTATATCCGAAGAGCACCGTGCGCGATGCGTTCCACACGCTGTCCCACCACTCGAACATCCAGGCGAACAAGGATCGCTTCGCCATCCTCAACACCTACCACGTCGCGCTGTTCCAGTACTTCCTGGACAAGCTGCAGTCGACGCCGGACGGCGACGGCACGCTGCTCGACCACTCGATGGTCCTCTACGGCAGCGGCATGAGCGACGGCAACCAGCACAATCACACGGATCTGCCGATCATCCTTGCAGGCGGAGCATCGGGCCGGTTGAAAGGCGGGCGTCATATCCGCAACCCGAAGAAGACGCCGATGGCGAACCTGCTGCTCGCCGTGCTCGACAAGATGCAGGTGCCGGCGGAGACGTTCGGGGATAGTACGGGGAAAGTAGAAATCTAGTCGGCGGGTCCGCCTCGTTGGCTTCAGCCTCGGCGGAACCCGCCCCACAGGTGAGTGTAGGCCGGGTTCCGCGCCGGACCGATGCCATCGGCGCGGCCCCGGCGGTCTTCAGAAATCAATCTGGGCGCTGAACTTGGCGAAGCGGGACTGCTGAATGCTCGTCGGCGCCAGCCACGTGCCGTTGGCGATGAACCCCTGGTTGTAGGTCAGGATCGCCGCCTTGTTCATCACGTTGTAGACGTCGAACCCGATATTCGTTCGTGTCCGACCGAAGCGGAGGATCTTCGCGACACGGATGTCGAACTGATTGACGCGATCGCCGTACAGCGTCCCCGGCTCAACGAGATTCACCACGATCGTCTGACCGCCGGTGCCGGCAAACGGCCGGTTCAGTCCGACTGTCGCCGAATTCGGCGCCACCCAGTTGGCCGCGAGGCTGGCGCCCTGATCGCTGCGCAGCGTCCCGGCGACCTGGACGTCCACCCAGGGGACCATGTAGGAGCCAAGGGCCGTCGCGCGCGAGACCCAGCCCGACGAGGTGTTGCACCACGGATTGGTCGCCGCCGATTCAGGGATCAGCTCGCGAAGGGCGCATGAATCGCTGTCGGTCTTGATGACGTTGAATCCGCCCTGTAGCGTCAGGCCGAAGCGTTGCCGCGCGGTCACGTTCATGTTGAACGAATCCGCCACCTGCGACTCGTCGGCGATGCGTGACGACAGCGTCTGGAAGTTGTCATTGAGGCGGGTGGATGCCGCTTGCGTGACGTTGTAGAGACCCTGCAGGACACCCCCGCCTCCGCCAGGCAGACGTGGATCGAGCGGGATGTTGATGCCGAATGAGTTGTGATCCTCGGGGCCGCGCGCAAGGTTGTCGGTGGAAAGGAAGTTCACCAGCCAGCGGCGCTGATAGCCGAACTCCACCGCCACACGCGGCAGGACTTCCTGCTGCACCGACGCGCCGAACTGCCAGTCGCCGCTCCGTACCCCCCATCCGGACAGCAAATCCGGATCGAGGGTGGATTGGAACACCTGCGTGCCGAAATTCGCATTGGTGTTGACGTCGCACAGGTCGCCGCCGCTGGCGCGCAGATCCTGCGCCGCCGGATTCAGCAGGTTGCAGTCCGGGACGAAGTTGGTGTTGGCGTCGGTCCAGGCGCGCGACGCCGTGAGCGACAGGCGGGCAGTCGGATTGAGGGCGGTGAACAGCCCCATGTTCTGCGCCGCTTCGAGGTAGCGGCCGAAGTTCACCTTCAGCGATGTCCTGCCGTTTCCGAACAGGTCGTAGGCCACGCCGCCGCGCGGCCACAGATCGTGATAACCCTCTACGCCCGTCGTGTGCGGGTAGGTCACCGCATCTGTGAAGAAGCGCACCGGCCCGACCGTCTGCTCGGGGAAGTAGCTCCATGCGTGGTCGTAGCGGATCGCGCCCTGCAGCGTCATGCGCCCGAGCGTCCACTGCTCCTGGGCGTAGAAGGCGTCGGAGCGGACGCGCTGGCGCACGCCAAAATTGGAGATCGACATCGTCAGCTGGTTGGGAATGCCGTTGTTCACTCGATATTGCAGGAACTGGGAGTTGGTGTAATTGAACCGGTTGTCGTACAGCATCGCGCCCTGATAGCCGGCTTTGATGCTGTGGCTGCCGGTCACCCACGACGCGGTGGCGCCCCACTGCGTATTCCAGTTCACGTTCGCCGCCCAGTTGACCGATCGGTACGTCAGGTTGGAAATGCCGCCGTTGTTCGCGCACCCCTGCGCGCACTGCTCGACGACGCGGACCATGTCCTCAGTGTTGTACCCCGGGATCGGTTGGCCGCCCCACTTGCTCTTGTAGGTCCCGTACGACGCTTCGAGCAGCAGCCGGCTGGTGACCGGCGAGGTCCATTTCGCCTGAGCGACGCGGTTCCCGTAGTCTCTGTAGGCCGAGGCTTCGGGGGCGACCGTCGCGCTTGCCGACGGGGTTGGCGGAGCGGTCGACCCGCCAAAGACCTCGCCGTTACCCGACTTGCGGCACGCGTCGCCCGTATATCCCGGAGCCGCTCCGCCCTCGCAGGGCCGCTGTTCGTCCCAGAACGCGATGAACTTGTTCCTGGGGGTCGCCTGCGCCGTCAGCCGCAGCGTCAGCGGTCGGTATGAGGCGGCATTCACTGCGGGACGGCCGCGGTCGGCGACGTACGTCCATTTCGTCGGATCGCCGGCATTCGCGTTGCCGAACATGTTGGTCACCGTCCGTTCGCTCCCCTCGTTGCGGAGCGAGCCGAAATACCACAGCCGATCCTGCACGATTGGGCCGCCGACGCCCAGATTGAAGTCCCAGACCTTGCGATACCGGCCGGGAACAGGAAGGTTTCGATCTTTCAGCTCCTGGGTGTAGTTGCTGTCGATCATCGCGCCGCCGACACCGGCCCCATAGAAGCTTCCCCGCAGCACGTTGCCGCCTTCGCGCGGCACAATGTTCATCGACGGCCCGCCGCCTTCGGTCTCGCCAAGCCCGCCGGAGGTGATCATCGTCACCTCGCGCGCGTTGCCGACGTCGGGGATATACGACGAGACGCCTGCGCCGTTGAACGCGGAGCCAACGCTGATGCCGTCGAGGTTCACGCGTCCTTCGTTGCTGCGCCCGCCGGCGCCGCCGAAGACGACCATTCCAGGAACGACCTGCGTGTCCATCGCACCGCCGGCCTGGGTGACAACGTTGGGCATCAACTGCATCAGGCTCGCGTACGACTTCGACGCGGGAATCGCGCCGATCGTGTCGCTGTCGATCGAGATCTGTCGCCGGACGCTCTGCACGTCGACGATCGGCGATTCGGCCGTGACCGTTACCGTTTCCTGGAGAGCGCCGACCTTCAGGTCGGCGTTCACCGTCGCGGTGAAGGCGCCTTCGATCGTCACGCCGGTGCGGCGAGACACGCTGAAGCCGGGCAGCGTGAACGTCACCGCGTAGGTGCCGGTGCGCAGATCGACGATGCGGTACTGGCCGTTTCCGTCGGTGACCGCCGTCCGCACCTTCTCGATCAGGGCGTCACTGGCCGCCTCGACGGTCACGCCGGGCAGGACGGACCCGGACGAGTCACGGACGACGCCGGTAATCGAGCCCTGTGCGAGGGCCCATGACGGTGCGAGCAAAAGCAGGGCGATCACGAGTGACGGGCGGCAGCGCATCCTGTTCTCCTTCTTCGTTCCTAACTCTTCTGAGCGTCCCCGGCGGGCGGATTTTACGGCCCGGCATCACCGCCGTTGCGGCAAAAAACCGTCAAAGCGGCGACAGCTAAGGCCTTGGGACTGCGGACCAAGAACGGACCGAGGACTACGAACGGACTAAGGAGAAAGCACCGGTGAGGGATGGAGGACCGATCGAATCGACTTGTCCGCCGTAGCGCGGAGCGCGAGCTTCTCGTGCCTTTTCTGTGCGTGGAGTCCGGCTGTTGCACCCGGAACGGTGGGCGATAAAAAGGGGCGAGCCCGCAGGCTCGCCCCTCATCCCTGGGTCGTCAGAAATTGAGCTGGGCGCTGATCTTCACATACCGCGGCTGGAGGACCGAGTTCGGCCGCAGCCACGTCTGGGTGGTCGGCGAGAAGGCCTGGTTGTAGCTCAGCACCGGGTTGGCGTTGAAGATGTTGAACATATCCAATCCGACGTTGGTGCGCGTCCTGCCAAACCGCAGGATCTTGGCGATTCGCAGGTCGAGCTGATTGGCGCGATCGCCGTACTTCGTGCCCGGCTCGATCAGATTGACGGTGATCGTCTGGCTCACGCCGCCGAAGGGGCGGCCCAGCGTCGTATTCGCCGGCCCTGTGGTGTAGTTGGCCGCCAACTGCTGACCCTGTTCGCTGCGGAACGTCGTCGCCAGCAGGACGTCGATCTTCGGGACCGTGTAGCTGCCGAGCGCCGTCACGCGCAGCAGCGACGTGTTCACGTCGCACCACGGGTCGGCGGCGTCGGTTTCCGGCAGGGCGGACCTGATCGCACAGGAATCGTCGTTCGTGCGGGCGTAATTGAATCCGCCCTGCATCGTCAGACCGAAACGGGGACGTGCCGTGACGTTGAGGCTGAACGAATCGGTCACCTGTTTTCGCTCGCCGAACCGATCGGCCAGCGTGACGAAATTGTCGGTCGCCCGCGTGGCAGCCGCCTGGGTGATGTTGAAGACGTTGTCCAGCTGCCCGCCGCCGCCATTCGGTAGGCGTGAGTCAGTCGGGATGATGACGGCGAAGCTGTCGTAGTCGGTGCTGCCGACGGATCGATTGTCCGTGGTGCTGAAGTTCAGCAGCCAGCGGCGCTGGTAGCCGAACTCGGCCGACACGCGCGGCATAATCTCCTGCTGGATCGACCCGCCCCACTGCCAGTCGCCAGGGCGCACGCTCCAGCCGGTGGTCAGCGACGGATCGAGCGCCTGCGCCGGGAGGTCGGTGCCGAAGTTGGGGCTGCCGACGCCGCAGGTGTCGATGCTGCCCGTCGTCGCCGGGCTTTGGGCAAGCTGGCTCAGAAGGTTGCAGTCGACCACCTTGTTGTTATTGTTGTCCGCCCAAGTCCGGGCGACGGTGGTCGACAGCCGGCCGATCGGGTTGTTGGTGGTGAAGAAGCCGGCGTTCTGCGCCGCTTCGAGGTAGCGCCCGAAGCTGAACTTCAGCGACGTCTTTCCGTTGCCGAACACATCCATCGCGATGCCGCCGCGCGGAGTCAGGTCGTTGTACGACGACCCGGGTGTGTCCGGATAGGTCTTGCCCTGCGGGAAGAAGCGCACCGGGATGATTTCCTGCTCCGGGAAGAAGCTCCACGCATGGTCGTAGCGGAGCGCGCCCTGGAACGTGAACCGGCCCATGTTGTACGAGTCCTGGACGTAGAACGCTGCCGTCCGCACCCACTGGTGCCGCGTGAACCTGTTGATCGACTGCGTGAACTGGTTCGGTACGCCGTTGTTCAGGCGGTAGGTCAGGAACTGATCGTTGCTGTGATTGGTCTGGTTGTCCCCGAGGTGCGACCCCTGGTACCCGACCTTGAGATTGTGCGAGGCCATCACCATCGATGCGCTGCCGCGCCAGTTGTAGACCGTAGTCCAATGCGTGCCCCAGTTCGGCGACCGGAAGGTGACGTTGTTAATGCCGTGCTCGCAGGGCTGGCCAGGCGCGACGCCCGTCGTGCACTGATCAACGGCACGAATCAGGTTCGGGTCCTGCCCAGGCATTGGGTTCCCACCCCACCTGCTCATGTAGGTGCCCATCCCTGCTTCGAGCAGCAGGCGATTCGTCACGGGAGACGTCCAGCGCCCCTGCTGCACCCGCTGGAAGGTGTTGCGGTAGGCACCGACTTCTGGGGCAGCCGTTGCCGAGCATGCCGGCGTCGGCGAGGCGCCCGCGCAGATGATCTGATCCGGGTCGGAGTGACGGCACGCCTCGGCGTCGTCGGTGAACGCCGCGCCTTCGCAGGGCTTCTGTTCGTCCCACGAGGCGCTGACCTTGTTCCTGGGCGTTATCTGCCCGGTGAGACGGAGCGCGAAGATATTGAACGACGCCGCCTGATAGGCCGGTCGTGAGCGGTCGGGCACGTACGTCCAGCTGTTCGGGTTGCCGGCGTTCGCGTTCGCAAACATGCCCGGGACGGTGTTCAGGTAGCCCTCCGTCCGCAGTTGACCGAAGTACCACAGCCGGTCCCGGAAAATGGGCCCGCCGACGCCGAGGTTGTAATCCCAGAGTTCCTCGAACGCGCCTGGCGTCGGCAGGCCGCGGTCCTTCAGTTCCTGGGTATAGTTGCTGCCGACCATGCCAGGCGTGACCTGCGCGAGGTACAGCTGCCCGGTGGTACGGTTGCCACCCTCTCGCGGAAGGATATTCAGCGTCGGGCCGCCCACTTCCGCTTCACCCATTCCGCCTGACGCCGTGAGGACGATCTCCTGGACGTTGTTCACATCGACGACGTAGGCCGACACCCCGGCACCGTTGAACGCCGTGCCGACGCTGATGCCATCGACCTGCAGCCGTCCTTCATTGGCCCGGCCGCCGGCGGCGCCGAAGACGACCATGTTCGGCGCCGGCGAGTTCGCTGCCGCGCCGCCGGGCGTCACCATGTTCGGCATCAGGCTCATCAGCCCCGCGTAGGAGCGTACCGCCGGAATCTGGTTGATTACTTCGTTGGTCAGCGTCGTCTGGCGGGCGACACTCTGCACGTCGACGATCGGCGACTCGCCGGTGACGGTCACGGTTTCCTGCAAGGTGCCGACCTTCAACTCGCCGTTGATGACCGCCACGAACGTGCCGGCCAGCTGGATGTTTTCCCTCCGCGTCGTGGAGAATCCTGGCAGGGAGAACGTGACGGTGTAGGTGCCGCCGCGCAGGTCGATGATCCGGTACTGCCCGTCGGCACCGGTGATTGCCGAGCGTACCTTCTCGATCAAATCGGGGCTCGATGCCTCCACGGTCACGCCCGGCAGAACGGCGCCGGAAGTGTCCTTGACGACGCCTGTAATCGTCGCCTGAGCGACGGCTACAGACGGTATGAGCACGACTAATCCAACGAGCACGAGAAAGGCGACGGCGATTCTGCGCATGAACACTCCCTGATTTGGAACAGACCGATCCGCAGCCTCTGGGCGACGGCACCCCGCTGGGTCCAGTTGCGGCCGGATTATGGCGCAGGAAGGCCCAGGCAAGGAAATCAAAAAAACGTCATGCGTGACGCCCCCCGTCACAAAGAAGTCGTCAAGGCGAGCTCTGCAAAAAACCGTCAAATTTGCCCGGATCCCTTCTTGACCGCGGACGAAAAACGCGTCACATTCCGCGTCGCACCCAGCCATGGACCTCACGTTCGGCCCGTTCGTCTTCGAGACTGCCGACATGCGCCTGATGCGCGACCATATCGAGATCCGGCTGCGGCCGCAGACGCGTCGCGTGCTGCGCGTGCTGCTGCTGCATCGCGGCCACACGGTTGGGTACGAGCAGATGATGGCCGAGGCGTGGGAGGGCACCTTCGTCTCGCGGCATACGGTGGACGTGACCGTGGCCGAAGTTCGGAAATGCCTCGGTGAGTTCGGGCGCTGGATTACGCATCGCGCCAAGGAGGGCTACTCACTCGACGTGCCCTCGTCCGAGGAACTGATCCGCCGCGGCTGGCATTTCTGGAGCCGCCGTACACGCGAGGGCGCGGAGCGCGCGATCGAGTGTTTCCAGCAGGCGGCCGATGAGTGTCCCGGCGATTTCCGCGCCTACGAGGGACTGTCCACCTGCTACCTGATGCTCGCGACGTTCGGCATGCGCCCGCCGCTCGAGGTGTATCCGAAGTTTCTCGAGGCGCATCACCAGGCGGCCGCCGCCGGCATGACCGGCGAACTGCACTGCAACCGCGCCCACGGGCTGCATCTCTTCGAGCGGAACGTCGTCGAGGCGGAAGCGGAGTTTCTGCGCGCGGCCGATGCGAAGCCGACGTTCGGCGCAACCTATGTCCGCACGGTGATGCTCTACGCCACGCTCGGCCGTCTCGACGAAGCGCTCGAGATGGTGCGCAGGGCCTATCGCGCGGAGCCGCTGCTGCCGACGCTGGCGACGATCGAAGTGGACCTTCACGTCTGGCGTCGCGAGTTCGACCTGGCGACGGTGCTCGGGGCGAAAGCCGTCGAGCTGCATCCGTATCTGCAGGTCGCGCGTGCCGCCTACGCACAGGCGCTGCAGTTCTCCGGCCGGCTGGACGAAGCGCTGGCGCAGTACCGGCTGACGTCGGTGATGTGTCCCGATTTGCCGTGGCTGCGCGCGCTCGAAGGTACCTGCCTGGCGACGATGGGACTCGAGCGCCGCGCGCTGCCGATTCTCGAGGGGCTCGAGCAGCTGCGGAAGACCGAGTACGTCGACGCCTACTACATGGCCGTGTTCCGCAGCGCCCTCGGACAGCGCGACAAGGCGTTCGCCGAGCTGGAGCGCGCGTGTGCGGAGAACGCTGCCCCGCTGTTTGCGATGAAGGTCGATCCCAAGCTGGATACGCTGCGCACCGACCGGCGCACGGCGGCGCTGTTTGCGTCGTTGTATCCGCAGCGCGCCCCCGCCGGCCGCGTCGACGCCGGCCCGCGCATCCGCAGAGTCGTGTCCGTCAACCGCAGCTAATGGCGTGTAAGGGAGGCACCATGCGCAGGATGATGATGTCGCTCGCGGCATTCGCGCTCGTGACCACGGCCATCGCGTCCGGCCAGAGTGGCAGTGCTCTGAGCGGCACCGCCTTCAGCGGCCCTGCGCCGCGCACGCCGTGGGGCGATCCCGATCTGCAGGGGACGTGGAGCAGCGAAGCCGAGCTGAGCGTGCCGTTCGAGCGGTCCACGCAGTACGGCGATCGAAAATTCCTCACCGACGCCGAGTTCGCCGATCGCCGGACGCAGACCACGACGCAGGTGCAGTCGGACCTCGCCGAGTTCGAGGTCTTCACCGCGGATACCCGTAATGCGGGCGCCGTCGGCTCGGCGACGTCGCCGCCGCCGCACTGGCTGGAGCGCGGCAAGACGTCGCGGCGAACGTCACTGGTTATCGATCCGCCGGACGGCCGTATTCCGCCAACTGTGTCGGGACGCGGCCGTGGGCGCGGCGCCGCCGCCGTGGGCACGTTCGGCGGCAGCAACTTCAGCGGTCCACAGGACCTGAGCCTGTGGGAGCGCTGCATCACCCGCGGCGTGCCCGCGGCGATCTTCCCGACCGTCTACAACGCCAACATCCGCATCGTGCAGGGGCCCGGCGCGGTCGCGATCACCTACGAGATGATTCACGACACGCGCGTGATTCCAATCGGCTCGGCATCGCACGCGGGCGCCGCGATTCGCGGGTATCACGGCGACTCCCGCGGCCGGTGGGAGGGGGATACGCTCGTCGTGGATACGACGAATTTCAGCGAGAAATCAAACTACCGCGGGTCGCGCGAGACGCTGCACCTCGTCGAACGTTTCAGGCGCGACCGTGACGGATTGCACTACGACGTGACGGTGAACGACCCGCAGACGTGGACCAAACCGTGGACCGCCGCGCTCACGCTCGAGCAGCAGCCGGACGACTCGCTGTTCGAGTACGCGTGTCACGAGGGGAACAACTCGATGCGGAACATCCTCAGCGCGGCCCGCGCCGCGGAAAGGTAGCCAGCCACCCAGCTACTTAGCCGCCCCAGATTCCACCGTATACGTAAAGAACCCGATCATCATTTCTTCCCACGTCTGATCGCCCCAGCGGACCGTGGCTTTGGCATCCGGATTTGCGCGATTGGCCGGCGAGTTGTCGAAGTGCGCGGCGACGTGGACCTTCGTTCCTTTCGGCAGGAGCAGCGGCTTCTCCAGCCAGTAGTCGGTCTGCCAGCCGAAGTCATACTTCGGGACGCGCAGCAGGATCTCCTTGCGGCCGTCGGGATACGTCGCGGTGTAGGTCATGTCCTTGCCGCGCAGGTGCATGTGCGGGTGCATGCTGTAGATCTTCACGTCCTCGCCGAACGTCGCTTCGGCTTCTACGGCATGGTTGTCGGCGCCCGGCGGAATCGCGAAGAGCGCGTTGGCGATCAGCCCGGTGCGAATCTCGCGCTGCGGCGGCTCCTTCGCGAACACCAGACCGATCCTCGAGCGGTCGCGGCCGGGTTTGCCGTTGGTGGTGTAGTGCACCTGGAAAACCAGCGTCGAGCCGGCAGGTATCCGCTTCGCCGTGCCGGGCAGATGGATGGGAGCGTCTTCGCCGACGGCCCAGTTCACGAGCATCGCATCGCCGCCGCCCGGCGGGCGTCCGCCACCCTGCGCGACAGGACGGGCCGCGGGCGCGGCAGCAGGCTGCGGGCGGGGTGTGGCTGGTGGCGGAGGCGCGGCGGTGTTGGGAATCGAGCGCACCGACACAACATTCGGCCGCACCGTTCGGCCGGGCTCGCGCACGTAGACGATGATGTGATGGACGTGCGCGCGATCGCCGGCCCGCACCTCGCCCGCCTGCATCCAGCGATCTTCGGTGAAGTTGGTCGGCACCTCGAAGTACTGATAGGGAATTTCGCCGGAGGTAGCGACTTCGAACTCCTGCGTCATCTCGAAGACTGCATCGGGCGTCCCGATTTGCCAGCCCTCAGGGAATTTCGGCAATGGCGGCAAAGCTGATGATTCGCCTTCACGCGCCCCGCCGTCCACCCAACGCACGATCGTGTCGATTTCCCGGTCGCTCAGACGCAGGTCGTTGCGGAAGGTGCCGTGCGCCGGGTCGGCGTGCCACGGCGGCATCATGCGCGTGCTCACCCGCTGTTTGATCGCGCTCGCCCACGGCCGCGCGTCGCTGTAGGAGAGCAGCGGCATCGGGGCGACTTCGCCCGGACGGTGGCAGCTGGCGCATTTGGCGAACATGATTGGCGCCACGTCGCTGGTGAAGGTCGGCGCGGACGTGTTCGTCGCCGGCGGGCGGTTCTGCGCATGGCCGACCGCGATGAGCGCGAACGAGGCGACGAGCCCGGCGATGAGCGAAGTAAGTCTCATAACGGCTCCTTCCGGCTAAAGCCGGAAGCTACGTATCCGGCTGAAGCCGGACTCCACGAAAGATCACGGCACTCCGAATGCGAGCAACACGTTACCGGGACGGCCGCCGAAGGCGCCGTATCCCGAGTTGACGAACACCATGCCGCCGGCGATCACGGGACCCGGTCCGATCATCGACGCGCCGCGCGCGGCGACGCCGTTGACGGTGGTGAACTCGCGGTTCGTGTCGAACTCCCAAAGGATAGCGCCGTCCGCGGTCGAATACACGCGTAAGGCGCCGTCGTTCGACCCCGAGAAGACGGCCCCGGGAATCACCGTGACGGCGGCCGATTGTGCGGCATTGCAGCCGCGCCCGCTGCCGCAGGCTGGGGGCGGGGGAGCCGCGAACCACGCGCGCTGGCCGGTCGCCAGCGTCACCGCGTGCAGGCCGCCGGGCTGCGGATGCGTGATGTCGGACACGGCGAAGTAGGCGCGCTCGCCGTCGGCCGCCGAGCCCCACTCGATACCGCCGAGTACGCCGCCCCGTCCGGCGCGGTACTCCCAGACGATCTCGCCGTTCTTGTCGGGATCCAGGGCGAACGCGATTCCGGATTTCTGCCCGACGACGATCAAATCGCGACCGGTCCCGGGACGCGTGAGCATCGGCGGGCTGCCGAAATCGACATCCGGCCCGTTGGCGTCGGGGCAGTTGGGGTTTCCCGGGCGGCAGCCGGTCAGATAGATGTCGTTTGGCGTCACCTGCTTCGACCAGCGCACCGCGCCGGTTTTCAGATCGAGCGCGACGATCGCGTTCGACGCGCGGTGCGCCGGCCCGCTGTACTGGTTCCCCGTGGCGACGTAGAGGAGGCCGCGGCGCGGGTCGACCGTTGGCGCCGACCAGATTGCCGCACCCGATGGTCCCCACAAGGGAACGCCGGCCGTGCTGGTTCCGCGCCGCCGCGGCTCTTCGGGAATCGTGTACGTCTTCCAGATCACCGCGCCGGTTGCCGCATCGAGGGCCGTGATGCTGCCGCGGAAGGTGCAGCAGGCGTACTGCGGATCGGCACCCTGCGATTCCTCGTACGACGACGTCGGCACGTAGAGCCGGCCGTCGTGCAGCACCGGCGTGCCGGTGATTCGCGCGAGCGGGTGCGATTCGATCGAGCGGACCCAGCGCCGCGTTCCCGCTCGTGCGTCGAGGGCGTAGACGTTGGCCGCGGTGTCGCCAAAGTAAACGACGCCGTCATCGGCGATGGCGATCGCCGTGCGGACGCCCCCCGCCGCGGAAAACGTCCAGAAGATGCAGCCGGTGTTTGCGGAGACCGCGTAGACGGTGCCGTTCTGACTGCCGACGTAGACCACGCCGCTGGCCACGGATGGTTGTGCCCAGGCCGACGAGGCGTCAGGGAAGCCCAGCGCCCATCGCAGCGTCAGCTTCGGGATATCTGCCGCCGCAATCGCCGCGTTGGGTGACGGCTGAAATCGCGTGTTGTCGATGGCCGGACTCCACGCCTTCCATGCATCAGCGGCGGTATTCGTGTTCTGGATGCCGTTCCCCTGACAGCGGCCCTTTGTCGTGCCGCTGACGTCGCCTTCAACCGATCGACCAGCCAGGAACTCGGCGACGAGCCGTCGTTCGGCACCGGTCATGCGCGATCCCTGCGTGCGCATGGCTCCATTGACGAGGCTTTCGATGATCGCCTGTGGCGAACGGCTGCGAAGCGCTTCAGCGGATGGCGCACGCGACTCGGCGGCGCCGGTGTGGCAACTCGCGCAGCGGTCCTTGAAGATCTGCTCGCCGGGCTTTGCCTGCTCCTGCGCCAGCAGCAGCACCATCGGTGCAAGGAACGCGAGCGGTGCGATGGCGCCGGCAATCAGCCGTGCGGACATGGCCGGGATTGTACCCACCGGTTTGGGTGATGCGGCGTCAAATTCTCGTCTGCAAATATGAGGACATGCTCAAAGAACTTTCCACGGAGATTGCCGACATCGTCACGCAAGTGGCCCCATCCGTCGTCCAGGTCGAAGGCCAGGGCCGGCCCGCATCGGGGCTCGCCTATGCCGCGGACATCGTCATCACTACCGCGCGGGCCGTCGGGCGCGACGAGCATCCGCGCGTGCGCCGTGCCGATGGCGACGTGGTCAACGCCGAGATCGCCGGATCGGATCCGGCCACGCGTGTGGTCGTCCTCAAAGTGCCGGGACTCGAACTGCCGGCACTCGCCGCGGGAGGGCCGCCGCGCGTCGGCGAGCTCGCCGTTGCGCTGGCCCGTTCCTGGAGCAACGCGATCACCGTCTCGGCGGGCGTCGTTTCTGTGATCGGTGGACCGTTGCCGACCGGTCGCCGGCGCTCTATCGAGCAGGTCATCCGCACCTCCGCTCCGATGCACGAAGGGTTTGCCG
>Ga0307412_10000953_pt1 | contig 16563 bp, 7 predicted proteins | sample DK1Cmetagenome_3_FD_203823 | JGI IMG/M metagenome (GOLD analysis project Ga0307412, IMG submission 203823) | Maize rhizosphere microbial communities from greenhouse at UC Davis, California, United States - DK15-C-1 | ecosystem: Host-associated > Plants > Roots > Rhizosphere > Soil | place: USA...
GCAGCAGCCCCAAAGGCAGCGAATCAATCTACCTGACACACCGAGGTGTCAGGGTTGGGACTGCTGCGCAGCCCAGCGGGGATAAATCCCCTCGCCACAGGTTGTGTTCGACCTTGAGTTGATAGGTCGGACGAACCTCCCCCTCTCGCTACACCTCAGCCGGGCTGGCCGGCGCTTCGAGCTGATCCAACGCCTTGTCCACCAGCAACTGGCACAACTCCACCAACTGATGAATCCCCAGCGCCACGCTGCGCCGCGCGCCCTCCACGTCGAACGCCAGGTCCTCGGCCATGGTTTTGATCGAGGCCAGGGTTTCGGAAGTGCTGGTCAGCAGCGTATCGGTATCTGCCTTGGCGGTGACGGAGAACAGGCTATCGATGCGTGGATCGGTGCTAGGTTTTGGGGGCTTTGGGTTGAGGTAATGATCGAGGGCTCGATCGGCGGCGGCTCGGTCTTTTAGCAGGTCTTCGATGGCGTCGAATTCTGCTAGGGGGTTTGTTCTGTTGAAGGGGGGATCGGGGACTGACTTATCCATATTCAATGCTCCTGCTTAAAAAGTTGGAGCCATCCCTGTGTCGTTTCCACGCGACAATAGGTGGCAGCGGTACGCGGGGTGGAAATACCGGTTAGCAGGACCCGGTCAGACCGAAGTCTGCCCACGCACAGCCGCCAGGACGCAGTTTGCAGACGAAACGAGACGTCGGCAACACGATGTTCAGCCATGCCCTACTAAATTCAGGTTTCCACACCCGATCGCTGATTTGGCAGCGACGTTCAAAGGTTAGAGAGCCCGCTTCCGAGGGGCAACCCTAAAAAGCTGTGGGATGTTTCGTTTCGAGGCCGGTGATCCTTCCGACGCAAATGAATGACTCATCTCTCTTCCTGGTGATGCAAACCCCGTGGCGAGGGAGCTTGCTCCCGCTGGGCTGCGCAGCAGCCCCAAACCAGACACCTCAGTACGACATGACACCATCAAGCCACCCACCCCACTCGCTCCAAGCTAAGGCAAGCTCGCAACCGGAACACGCTCACGTGGCTGCGTGACATCAAACACATGCTGCTCGCAACGGCTACCCACAAACTGAAATTCCACCAGATAAACCTTGCCCCGCTCCGGCGTAAAAGTGCTTCGGACCGGACCACAGCGGTAACCATTACCGATGCTTTCACCACTGGCGGAACCGGAAACCTCGAACGGTTGATCAACATCAGCCTGCACTTCCAACTGCGGGAAATGCTTCAAGGTTGCGCTGTGCACCGTCTCGTTGACCTTGGCAATCCAACCGAACACCTTGCCCCGACCGGTATCCACCACGGTTCCTTGCACATCCAAGCGCTGATCAGGATCCGCCGCGCGCCTGATGGAAAACTCCACAGGATAAGTGGCCCCCGACGCTTTCATGATGACCTTGGCGTGCTGTGCATCGACGGTCACTTTGCTTTGCTGGAACTGGATGCCGTCGTTGAGCACGGTGGGGGAGGAATCTCTGACGTTGGATTTGCAGCCGGGTAAGGTCAGGATCAGGGTTAAAACCATCAGGGGAAGCTTATACATAAACACTCCGTGCGCATGATTAGGTGACTCATTGCCTTCAGCTGTGCCTGGCGTTGAGGCAGTATGGGGCTCAAGAGCAAGAGGATCGGCTGCTGAATCTGCTTGAGCTGATTGCCCAGAAACGGGTCGGTCAACGTCCTGGCAGGATTGAGCCGAGCGTTATAAAACGAAGGCCCAAGCCTTACCCCATGCTGATGAAAACACGTCGATCAGCAAGGGCCGAGGTCAGGAAGAATGGATACCCGAAGAAGGTTAAGTAAGTGCCATTCAAAGCTGTCCTCTTTTCTTCTCACCAAACCTCATGAGTCTCAGCTCTGTAATTTTTTTCAATACGCTCAACAAGCAATGGCGCACTGATAATTCCTCTTGTGGGTAGCTTCAGTTCTTCCACGCTTACCTCTCTTTCCAGCCGCACTGATTCGCTTCCATTCCACAGCCAAACAGCGCCCCCCGGCCCTCCGTTCCTAGAGCGGAACGTAGGGAATATTTGTAAAGCGTCGGGAACCGGAACGTTTGCCACGACGGATAGCAGACCTTGATTGACCGCACTTTGAACAACAAAAAACGCCGAAAACTGTGGTTCGCCCTCAACCACTATTGAGAAATTTTTTGGTTGTTCATTATAGAAACCGGGGAAGACACGAATTAAAAAACCGAACTCCGGGTGCTTATGAGTAACTTGCGCATAGGCGACGCCTTGCGCGGTCAACACCTGCAAAACGTCGCCTAACTTTATTTTCTTGGCCATTTAAAATCCCTCATATCCAGCTTTTTTCAGCAATTCAGCGCCGCGTATCAAACTCTGCTCATACTTGGTTGGGTTTTTTACAGACGATATGGAATTTATTTTATTGATTAACGTCCCACCATCTTTACCTAACCCATGAAAGTCAATTAGTGTTTGCTCAACCGCTCGAGCATCAGCCCGAGTAAGGTTCTGCAATCCCTCTATCCTATCAATTACGATGCCTTTTTCTCTTAGATGAGCCTGACCACGCTTAACTATGTCATCGGTTATTCCCACATAACGAGTCACGCCATCAATAACACAGCTATAGACACAGGTCTTTCCGCCTACGGACGCAACCGCATCTGCGGCTTTTGCGTCTGAAACGTAGGTCGCCAAGTCTTCAAGTAGATCACCAGCTTCCTGCGCCTTGCCATCCTTCAGCAGGGCTTTGCTCTCCTGTATCCCTTTGGCAAAAATATTACCAACGCCAGGGATCACACCTATCGACGCAAAAATATAGTCCCATGCATCCTCTGCTTCTGCAAAACCCTTTACAGTTCCAATCCCTGGCGCCAGGTCAGTTCCGATCGAAAACAAGCTTTGGCTAATGCTGGTCGAAATTTGCCGAACGACTGCATCATCAAGCACCTTGATACTGCGAAGCTCTCCCAGAACGGTGTAGTTCATCAACGCAGGATCTTTCAAATCCTGCTCCAACTGCGCTCGCGCCTCCGGAGTGTCCAAATGCCTCAGGAGATCGAATCGAGCGATCTGGGCTTCCGTCCGCGCGGCATTGCAGGCTGGGCTCGTGGCAGCGCCATCACACGCAGCCCAAACGGCTTTATCGCGGTTCACATCCAGTAGATTAAGTTCGTCCCTGCGGGCACACGCCTGCATATCGCCGTTGTTACCGCGAAAAAGGGGACGGATTTATTTCCGTCACTGCTAATCAGGTTCAGGTCCGGAACATCTTTGCTGGTCGCCAGAGGGAAATGCCCATCATTTTCTTCGAAAATAAATCCGTCCCCTTTTTTATATATTTCCTACTATTTCAGCCAGTCAAAGCACATCACAAAAACGTGGTCTGTCCCCGGTTCTGTTAGATGAGCCTAACCACGTTTAACTATGTCGTCGGTTATTCCGACATAACGAGTAACGCCATCAATAACGCAGTTATACATACAAGTCTTTCCGCCTATGGATGCAACCGCATCCGCGGCTTTTGCGTCTGAAACGTACGTCCTTCAGGGACAGACCACGTTTTCTATCTGAGAAACGCACAGATAACGTGGTCTGTCCTCTGTTCTGCTCGTTGTGCTCGTTGTGCTCGTTGTGCTCGTTGTATCAGATGCAAGGGAACACCCGGTATCAAGACGCGTGCTCTGCGTGGCATATAGGAAGAGTCCTTTCATACAGTCGAACCAAAAGCTTAGCCAACCTAATAGAAGGTATCACTTCCTTATATTTTCTACTATTTCAGCCAGTCAAAGCACATCACAAAAACGTGGTCTGTCCCCGGTTCTGCCCGGTTCTGCAATTTTTAACTCTTTCTTAACTCGTGTTTCTTATTCGGTCCTACTTATAAACCCGCTCCGCGTCACCACCCCCCTTTTCTTTACCGCTAACTTACACCAAACAAAGCGCGCCTAAGTACACGTTGCTTATCGCGAAAAAGGGGACGGATTTATTTCCGTCACTGCTAATCAGGTTCAGGTCCGGAACATCTTTGCTGGTCGCCAGAGGGAAATGCCCATCATTTTCCTCGAAAATAAATCCGTCCCCTTTTTTATATATTTCCTACTATTTCAGCCAGTCAAAGCACATCACAAAAACGTGGTCTGTCCCCGGTTCTGCTTCCCGGTTCTGCGTTTCTTACTGTTTCCGTCAATCAAAATACAACACAGAAAACGTGGTCTGTCCCCGGTTCCCCCCTTCGTCTGCGATGTCGTTTTATGGCGGCTATGCGTGGGAGACCTTCGGGTCTACCGGTTACCTTGATTGCCGGATTCTCACCCCGCGCATGGCTGCCACCCCAACCTGTGAGAAGGTCGGTGGTAGCTCTTTCAAGTCAAGGAGCCAGACAATGCCAAACGCGCAAGACCTCAAAACCCCAGGCCTAACTCCCTTCTCCTACCACTCTGACCGCCCGCTATTCCGAGTCAACAGCGGCATCCCCATCGGCGAAGCCCTTTCCCACGCCTCCGACCTGCTCCACGTTGCCAAGCTCCTGGCCGAGGATGCGGCGATGATTCGCAGTACGGACCGGTATGCCTGGGCCTCGTGTTATTTGCAGGACATGAGCAAAGCCGTCATCGATGATGTGGTGAAAGTGCTGGTGGCGCCGGGGAGTTATTCCGCTTAGGTTGTCAGGTAGCCCAATGCTGCTATTTAAACGGCGAGGCAGCATTGGGGTTGTCTATGTTTGGTGAGCATTGGGAGGAGCGCTGTTGATTTAAAAGCATTGCCCGGAACTTGGTCTATCCCTGAGAGACTTCCTCCCTGAGAGACTTATGGAAGATATCCAAGGCGCCCCCTTACCAAGCCCTACATCAATCCAACCGATTTTCCTTTTAAAACAAAAGCAAAAAAAAAAGCAAAGAAGGGACGAATTAATTCCCCATTTAGCATTGATTCCCGACGCGCTTTTCTTGAAGTACCGAAAACTGCTCCACATCGTCAGCGCCCCCAATTTCTCTCGAAAACATATGTTACTTACTGACGAATCTCTATATAGAACGTTTTTGCGCGAATCATCCAAGACATCCATCCAGGGCCAGGCAACACATCAAGCACGCCCTCTAAGATAAAATCTTTAGTGAGCTGATTAGCAAAATAGACATCGCCAAATAATTGCACACGTCGTTCCCCGGAAGAACCTTGACGATCAGGCGCATACACATCAACAGTTCTCCTATAAAAAACAACTTCATCAAACACAAACCAACAACCACCAACATACTCGTGCATCGCATACAAACTATTGGACTCACCTTCATAGCAAGTCCATTCGCCGGTGCCAGTGCGCGCTTTCAATCCTCCTTCATCCATACCCCACTCGACATATTCAAGATTTCGTGAGGGGTCATAAATATAATGCCTAGGAAATAGCCGCTCAACATTTTCACTCTCGTCCTTTACACACTTACCAAAACAAATCTCACCCCCTGCGTTCGTAAGCTTTCCATATGGTAATGCTAAGCCGCCCTTTACGAAAATCTTAACCATACCCGCGTCCTCTTCAAACCCCCCGTAGGTACAGTCAAAAGTATTTAGCACATCAAAGTCAACCTTAATAATCATCTGACTTTCTCCAACACAATTGTCTTCATACTGTGAAGATCCGTAATCACACTTCCATCCGTACGAAGAAATACTTGACCAGAAAATCTTGAATCTAGATCCGAATCCTGCACCAGTCGTAACCCCAGCGATTCTAAGTCAGACGCACTGGGAATCGTTCCATAAGGATTCGCAGAACCTGGCGATTGCCTCCGAACACTACAACGAGCAGCATCCGCACAGCGCTTTGAAATATCGCTCGCCGAGGGAGTTCAGGCGCTCGGTGGCAGCATCAATTTAACGGGGAGTAGGTGTCCGGTTTGGCAGGGGCAAGTCCACATCGGCGAACAAAATCCGCTCCTTTCTTTTTTATTCAGGAATCTCCACATAAAATGATTTAGCGTAAACCTCCCAAGAAACCCATCCAGGGCCTGGCGGAACGTCGAGCACCCCCTCTAAAAGATACTTCGTTAAACCTTCATATGTTGCCTTCGAAAACACCAACTCCTCTACAATTTTTCCCTCTTCCTTTTTATCATGATCACTTAAATATTTTTCTATTTTTCTAAACGAACAGAAAACACCCTCAAAAACGAACCAGCAGCCGCCAACATACTCATACTTAAGAATCTCCTCACTTATTGTTTTGTCGTTGTATTGGATCCACTCATCAGAGCTCTCTAACTGCGCAACTAGAAGCCCATCAATCATTTTAACCTCGCGATATTTCCTCCTAGCCCATGGATCATAGAAGTACCTTCGATGAAAAATACTTCTTAGCTCTGAAGATACCCCAAGCCCTTCTTTTAGGTAAATTCTCAACATACTCCCTGAACAGGAGTGAACACCATATACAGACATGTATGTATCTAGCGAATCGAACTCAGAATTCAACCTCATTTAATTCGCTCCAAAACTATCGTCATCATACTTGAAATATCCTTAACCGGTGTCACTCCATCCGACTGCATGAATGTCTGACCAGCAAAACGCGAATCTAAAGTACCATTATTCTGTACAACTCTCAGCCCAAGCGAATCCAACTCTGCTTGACTAGGCAGCTTACCGTAAGGGTTTTTAGCATTCGCATTAATATATATTCTCCCTCCAGGCGACACCACGCGAGTAGCTTCAGGCAAAAAATCCATCATCTTCCCGCCCGGACCCATATATGGATTTGTAGCGATCACTTCACCTAACACTCCGTTTTGGAATGGCAACTTCGTAGCATCCGCACGAATACCCGTTTCAATATCGGCCCGAATATCCACATTTATCGCACCTGGTGTTTGAGCATTCCTGCCACCGAACAGCTCAATGGTGGGTTTTAATACTTCATCCCCTTTCCCGGCAAGAGCCTCTGCGGCAGCCTTCTTCGCAGCCTGCCGCGCAGCCACCACCTCAATCACCGCATCAATGATGACCTTAGCACCCCGCAAACCGGTCAGCGAGAGGATCGCGTCATCAATAGCGCTAACGGACTGCACCCCCATTCCAGCCAGCGCCGATAAACGTTCAGCAGCGTCACTTACCGTGGAATCAAAAGTTCCTGCATTCGATATGTCCGTCGAATGCTCGCTTGTCTGACTCTCGCCGTACTGCCGCCAACGTTCGTAGACAGCACCCGGACCGTAGGTGCCGGCAGCGTTGAACAAGGTCGAGTCGTTGAATTGCTCGTCAGTCGCGTTAAAGGCATAAACCGGTGCTCCATCGGCGATGATCTGCCGACCGTCACTCCATGTCAGCGGAATCTTCTGCGCGGAGAGTTGAGCAACGACGTCATAGGCGACCGCCAGGTCTTGAACAAAAGCCGCGGATTCGGGATTGTCCGAACTGGCCAACTGTAGGATGCCTTGCAACCGCTTTTGGTCAACGGCATCTACCTGAGCGCCAGCGGCAATCAGCAGTAGATCTTCCCAACGTGCGCTGGACTGAGGTTCCCCCCGCTCTTCAAGCTCTTGAGCCTTTTTCTCCAGCAGTGGTATCTCTTGATCCTTGTGCAGTTTCCGGTTGAATAGCTCAACTTCTTTGGCTGCATTTGCCCCCGCGACGAGACCGGCCGTCCCTCCCTTGGATCCCACAACCGAGCCTATCCCGGTAGCGATAATCGTGGTCAGGGCGGCCTGATCAGTCCCCACGATCCCGCTCCTTTCCAGTGCAGCCTCGATAGCCGGCATCAACGCCGCCGAAGCACCCGCGCCAATGGCACCGCTTTGTACGCTGCCACTCGATAAACCCATTGCCGCACCAGCCAACGCATGTAATAGAACCCGTGCTGCTCCGCCTTCCGCCCAAGCGGCCTGAGTAATGCTGTCAGTAGCTTTGCGCCGTTGCGTATCAGCGTAATCGCCGATTTTTTTGAACATGTCGCTAGCGGTCGTGTTTGCGACAATTCCAACGGTGGTCGCGCCTCCGGCTCCGCCCAGCCCTGCTGCAAGCAAGCCCGACGCGATGTCGGCCATGATTTTTTTATTACCGCCGACATTCCAACTTGCAGCGTCAGCCAGTGCGAGCTTCGCTGCCGAAATTTCTTCAGGCGTCCTGGCTTTTTCCGCCTGTTCAGTCGCGGCATTGTATTTAGCTTGGGCGTAGGTGCTGATCGCGCTGCCTGCAAGCTGCACCGTACTTTGTATCAGCTCCATTCGTTCTTGAAGGGCCTTTTCATCAGGCCGATCAAGCTGCTGGTTTGCGTTCGCCGTGTCACGATTCAAGCCCACCAGGTCGTTCGCGCCGGCGGCGTTACGTACGGTAATGGAGCCCTCACTGACGGCACTTCGAGTCTTGCTGTGATCGGACTCGCCCATCAGAAGAGGAACTGCGCCACCCAGCTGTGGCTGTCCTCCGCTGGTAAAGGACACACTCAAACCAACCGACTGGCTGTCAATCGAACTGGTGTTTTTAATGTCGGAAACAACCAAGCGATCAGTGCTGAGGTAGTTTTTGTCAGCAGTCGCTTCGCTGGCGATAACGGCGCCTTTCAGCTGTGTAGAGCCACCGACATGGATGTCATAGCCGCCAGCACCCGCGTACAAGCCACTCTGTTCATTAACAGCCTTGTAATCGCTATAGGTTTTACCCGCCGCGATATTGCCGGTGGCCGTAACCGTTGCTCCATAACAAAACGGCGGAACGCAGATACTACCGCCCACGCCTCCACTTTTTTGCTCACTTTTCTGACTGGCCTCATCCTGACGGGAGGTAATGTTCAGATTGCCGCCTATCTCGGCCTTGATTGTTCCTGCATGGACCTGAGCACCAGCCAATGTGGTGTCCTGGCCACTCTTGAGCATCAACAGCCCGGTGTCGACTGTGCTATTGACTTGAGTTATTTCGCTTCCCGTGCCCTTACCTTTGGCAACCTGGGCCCCTAAATCGAGAGTGAATCCGTTTTGCTCACCGATATTGAAACTGGCACCAATGCTGGTCTTGTTGTGGCTATTCTGGTTGTCCCATTGTTCACGGTCCTGGGCGCTTTCCAACGTGATTAATTTGTCCGCCTGGAGCAGCGCTTCCTTCGCTTTGAGCTTGCTGCCCACAATATGAATGTCGCCGTTAGAGTCTCCAGCCTCTCCCGTCGCGACGATAGCCAGACCCGAACCGCTGGTAATAGTCGATTGCCGGACGGTTTCACTGTTGTATTCACTGGTACTTTTACTGCGGGTTGAGCCAAGCTCTGTGCCGATCTTGATTAGCGAACCACCGCTATTGGCTGGCCTGCCTTCCGACTCCTGAGCCGAACCGCTGCCCAGCCCCGCGACTGCGTTGTAGGTAGAAAGTAGTGCCTGCGCTCCTTTAACAGCCTTGAGACGTCCGTCATCTGCTTCCTGCGCCGCACGAACATCGTTGCGAATGCTTTTGACGGTATCAACAACTATCCCCCCAACAACCCGGCCTACGGCTAAGCTGCTCGAACTGTCTTTACTGGTCTGTTTAGCTGTTTCAGTCCCAGCGATGATGCTAACGTCTGAACCACGCAAGGACATGTCTTGGGTACTGACAAGATCACTGGCAACGACTTTCAAACCGCGCCCAGCTGTCAACAAGACGTTTCCGTTGCTGGAGCCTACGGTACTCGCGGTGAGTGTGGTTTCCTGTGCATTCCCGTTGTGTTTTTGGGAGTTAATCGAGAGATGCATATCGCCGGTGATGTCATCCAGGCCTCCGTTGTTGCCCGTCAACAGACCTGTCAAATCTCGGCCTTTGGCTTTATGTAACTCATCACGCTGGAACGTGTTTTTTGCAGCTTCGATGGTCAAGTCCCGAGCTGCATCGACAGTCAGGTCCCCCGTACTGACCAATGATGAACCTTTTACCGCGACATCACGCCCCGCAACTATATCGACCGTGTCTCCGGATACCATGCTGCCAACGGCTTGAGTTCGCGTCTCGCTCACTTGGTCTTTGATCTTGCTGGACTTCAAGCCACCCCAGCTGCTTTTGCTCTTGCTACGCTCGTGACGTGCACTGTCTGAATCAGTAACAGCAACAATCTGCACATCGTTACCAGCAATTAATTGGGCGCCACCTTTTTCCGCAACAACGCCGCTACCTTTGATCAGTAAATCCTCGCCTGCGACTAAGGTGCTGTTACTGCCCGATGTCACCATGCTGCTAACGTTGGTGACACTACGGGTCTCATCCAACCGAAACTTCTTCCCGGAAGAAGACTTCTTGGTCTTGCTATAGAAGCTGTAATCCGAATCCTCAGCCGATTGCAGCACCAGGTTCGCGCCAGCGACCAGATACGCTTCATCCCCAGCACTCACCCGACTGGCAATCAACCCCAGATCTTTCCCGGCACTCAGCGCCACATTCCCACCCGCCGTCACGCTGGTGGAGACCTGGCTCACATGGTCTTCCTGAGCCGTGACCTTCTTGCTCTTGCCATACGAATGCTGCTCGTCCGCCGCAGACGCCAAGGTCAGGTCGCCGATGGCGCTCAGGGTGATATCGCGCTTGGCGTCGATCTGGCTGGCGACGGCGGTGAGGTCGCGGCCGGCGTTGGCGGTCAGGTCGCGGCCGATGTCGAGGCTGGAGCCGTACTGGGTGATGGTTTCGTTGCGATGCGTGCCGCGATTGCCGCTGGTGATGCGCTCGGCGGAGGCAAGGTTGACGTCGCGGGTGGCGTTGAGGGTGGTGTCGGCTCCGCTTTTGAGCACGCCGCCGACGTTATTGATGTCACGCCCGGCGCTGATGGTCAGGTTATTCGCGGCTTCGATGCGTGAGGCGCTGTCGATGAAATCGGTGCGTTCGCGACGGTAGCCGCTGTCGCTTTCATGGGTGGTAACGGTGCGTTCGTTGATCACGTCGCCACGGGTGGCGGTGAGCGTAACGTCGCGTCCGGCGATGATGCCTCCGGCCTTGTTGACGAGGTTGTTGCCCGCCAGCAGGTCGAGGCGGTTGCCGGCTTCCAGCAGGCCGCTGTTGACCAGGTGGTGGGTGGCGGTCGCGGACAGGTTGTTGCTGGCGCGCAGGGTGCCGGCGTTGTCCAGGTCCTTGCCAGCGATCAGACTGACGTCGCTGCCCTGGATCAGCGCCCCATTGGCCGCCAGACGATTGTTGGCATTGGCCAGGTACAGCACCGGCACCAGGACTTGCTCACCGTTGACCTCGACGTTTTCCATCCAGACGATGTCATGGGTTAGGGCCGCGACTTGCTCGGAGGTGAGGCTGACGCCTACGGCCAGATCAAGCGCCTGCTTGCTGGCGAGGGCGTTGTTCATCAGGTACTTGAACATGTCCTCGTTGGAGGTCTGGCCGTCGATGAAGCGCTGGCCGGTGCGGGCGACCACGGCTTGCTGGATCAGGGTCTGCTCATACAACCCGTCGCCCAGACGCTTGGCGCTCTGGTCGGGGTCGTAGCCGAGGTTTGACAGCAGGTAGTCCGAGCTCATGAATTGCTTGAGGTCGGTGAGCACCGGGTTGGTTTCGATCAGGTATTTGTGCGGGTTGCCCGTGACGGTGCGGGTGGGCAAGCCTTGAACACGGTCGACGGTGAGGTCGGTTGTTCGTCCGCCCACGGGGTCGCCATTGATGGCCAGGTCCATGTTGCCAGCGGACGGTTGCAACGCTTGCTGGCGCTGGGCCTGGGTCAGGCTTGCGTTGCCCAGTGTCCAGTTCTGCGGGCCGCTGGCGGCAGGCGCCGCGCTACCCTGTCCGCTCAAGCGAAACAGGCCGTTCTGGCCGGTTGGCAGGCTGAAACCCGGCAGGGCTACTGGATTGACTTGTTGTTGCGCCAGGTTGGGCGGTAGTTGTGCGTTGATACGGATGGGGGTCGAGTACTTACTGCCAACGCCCGTATCAGCTGTCACGGGGCCAATACCCACATACGCGTAATAGGGACGGACTACGCTGTTGTTGATGTTCTGAGCTGCATTCAGCGTGACGTTGCCGCCTGCTTGGATGATTGCATCCAGGGATTGGCCATTAACGACGCGGGTACTGGCGGGCAGTGTTTCTCCCATCCAGGCCAGAAAATTACTTAAGTCTTGTTCGACCGTCGCTGAAGGGGTCGGGCTGTTTCGTTGGATGAAGATATTAGCCATTCGAATGGCCGAGGCTGTTTCATTGACCCAGCTCACGTATCTTCGCGTGGATTCTATTTCCTGTTCTTGCAGGCCTTTGTTGTTGATCGTCGAAGCGTGGATAGTCAGATCACCAGCAGCTGTCATGCTACTGCTGGTGTTGTTTACGTCTGTGGCATTAATCGAAAGGTTCGCAGCACAGTTGATCGAGGCGGCTTCAGAGTGAAGCGTGACCTTCAAACGGTCAGTTTCCGAAATTTCCCAAAGACCGTTTATGCGGCCACCACCACGGTTGTCACAGCCATATGAGATCAATGAACACGACAATTGAGTGATGGTCGCAACACTTTTTTCATGCTCGGTGTACTGCAGCACATCCACGACGTTGTTAACCGTCGTGGCGGCGATTGTCAGGTTACCGGCGCTATCAATTCCCCCGGACCTGTTATCCAGCAAATCCGCCTTGGTCCCGTTTTCATCCCGGGCGATGAGTGTGCTACCGAGGCTATAGACGTGTCCGTAGGCATTGGTAAACCGGGGGCTGAAAAGCTGCATATCCGTGCCGCTGAAAATCAACCCATGATCATTGGTCAGCGAGCTAGCCTTGACGATCAGCGCTTGAGCGCTGCCCAACGTTCCCGAATTGCTGATCCCGCCGGCGTTAACCGTCAGGTTGGTGGCCGAAGTCAGCCGGCCGACATTGTTTAGCAGGCCATTGATATTGAGCGTGGTGTTGCCGCCACCAGCGATGCTGGAGTTCGAGCGGTTGAGGCTGACTTGCGCGGCATTCAGGCCAAGGCTCCCCTGGCTGCTGAGACGACCGGCGCCCCAGTAAGCACCACTCAGCCCGACGTTCAGACTGCCATCACTGGCAACCAGGCCTTCGTTGAACCAATTGACGCCGCTGACGATGAAGCTGTCGGAGGCCAGCAACTGGCCGCCGGCAGTCTGGGTGAAATGGTTGACGTTGACGTTCAGGCGTCCGGCCTGGATGACCCCGCTGTTGGTCCAAGTGTCGGTATTGATCGTAAGATCGCCCCCCGTCACGACCGTACCGCCGGCTCCGGTGACGTTGACGGTGGAGATATCGAACGTACCGGTGCCAACGTGCAGCAAGCTGCCGCCGGTATTAAGGAAACTGGAGGCGCCAAGGCTCAAGTCAGTATTGGCACTTTCCAGCACACCACTGCGGTTATCGAACAACCCACCAATCTGGAAATGGGTCTTGCCGCCCGTACCCAACGCACGGATCTGCCCCGTCTGGTTATTCAGGCTCGCGGCTTTGATCGCCAAGGTACTGTCGCTTTCGATGATGCCCAGGCGATTGTTCAAGGCGCCGGTCAGGTTCAGGTCGATCTGGCTGCCGGCGATCTGGCCGTCGTTGTCGCCGCTGTTGTCGAAGTTGTTGGCCGTGACATTGACCTTGCCTTTGGCGTAGAGACCGCCGTTGCGGTTGTCGACGTTGCCGGTGGTGACGATGGCATCGCCAGTCTGCGCGGAGATGCGTCCGCCATAGTTGTCCAGACCGCTCAATGCGATCAGGTTCAGGCGCTGGGCCTGGGTGATGCCGCCCTGGCGGTTGTTGTTGAGGTCGTAGCCGTTTTTCAGCACGCCGGTCAGGTCGGTCTTCAGCAGTCCTTGCAGGCTGGCGAGCACGCCGCCGCGGTTGTCGAGATTGCGCGCTTCAACGGTCAGGTCACCGGCCTTGGCCTGGATGCGGCCGCTCTGGTTGTCGATGTCTTGGTCGACGACCAGGGTCAGGTTGCCTTGGCTTTGTACGGTGCCCTTGCCGTTGGCGAGGCTGTCGGCGTCGATTTGCACGGCGCCGTTCTGGCTGTAGATCAGGCCGTCGGCGCTGTTCTGCACCGCGCCGGAGGCGGTCAAGATAAGCGCGTCATTGGCCGCGACGGTGCCGCGATTTCGGTTGTCCAGGCCACCGATGAACAAGGTCAGCAAGCTCTGGCTGGCGATCTCGCCACCCTGGTTGTCGAGCTGCGTGGTGCGCTCGACACGCAGCGGGCCGGCGCTGGCGAGTTTGCCGCTGGTGTTGGTCAGGGCACCGAGCAGGTCCAGCGTCACGGCGGCGTTGCCGATCAGCTTGCCGCCGGTGTTGTCGAGAGTGGTGCCGGTGAAGGTCAGTGCGTTTTGCGCGTTGACGGTGCCGCCGGCGTTGCCCAGGGTCATGGCGTTCATGACCAGGGTGGCAGCGCTGTCGATCAAGCCGCCTTGGGCGTTGTTCAGCAAACCGCCGGTGACGGTCAAGGTCTGCTCGGCGCCGCTGGAGAGAATCCCGCCGCGGTTGTCGAGGCTGGCCGCGTTGACCGCGAGTTTTTTCTTGCTCGCCAATGCGCCGTCGGCATTGTTGAGCAGCGCACCGCTCAAGGTCACGCTGACGTCTTCGTCGCGGCTCGACAGGGTGCCGGCGTTGCGGTTATCCAGGCTTGCGGCGGTCAGGTCGATGCCCTTGAAACCGGACACCAGGCCGCCCTGGTTGATGACGTCGCGGGCCTCCACGGTCAGTAAACCGTTGCTGATGAGTTTGCCGGCGCTGTTGTTGAGATCGCGAGCCGTCAGGTCGAGGGGTTGGCTGCTGGAAATTTCGCCGCCCTGGTTGTCGAGGTCCCGCAGGTGCTTGAGGCTCAGTACGCCACCGGTGGTGATCAGGCCGGCGCTGTTGTTCAAATCTCCAGTGGCGGCACCGAAGTCGATGGCGATGGCGCTGCCCAGCAACGAACCTTGACGGTTATTCAGATTGCTGGTGCTGATGGTCAAGGCGTCAGCGGCGTTGATCAGGCCCTGGCTCTGATTGATCAGCGGTCCGGACACGTTCAGGTCGAGGTTGGCGCGGCTGGTCAGGGTGCCGGCGCTGTTGTCCAAACTGGCGGCCTCGACGTCCAGCGCGGCGGCGGCGATCAGGCCCTTGAGGTTGGTCAGCGCGTGATCGATGCGCAGGGTCAGGGCCTGGTTGCTTAGCACCTTGCCGTTGTCGTTGTTCAGGTTTTGGGCGGCCAGGACGAACGCCTGGGCGCTGGAGATTTCACCCCCAGCGTTGTTGGCGCCCTTGAGGTTTTTCAGCATCAGCAAGGGGGCGTTGATCAAGCCGTTCTGGTTGTTCAGTTGCCCTTGGTTCAGATCAAGACTCAGCGACGTGTTGCTGAAGAGCTGGCCGCCCTGTTGATCGAGGCCCGTGACGCTGGCGGTCAGAGCACCGCTGCTGGCGATGCGGCCGCCGTCCTGGTTGGTCAATTGTTGGGTGATGAGGTCGAGTTGGGTGCCGCTGCTGAGCTGGCCGGCCTGGCTGTTGTCGAACGCGCCGGTTTTAACGACGACCGTTTGCTTGGCGCTGATGCTGCCTTGGTTGCGGTTGTCCAGGCTCGCGCTTTTAAGGGAGAGGCCGGCATCGGTGACGATTTCGCCGCCCTGGTTCAGCACCGCGATATCAAGCGTGAGCGCCAGGGCCCCAGCGCTGGAAACGCTGCCCAGGGTGTTGGTGAGGTTGGCGGCGGTAACGTCGAGCGCCCCTTCGGCGCTCAAGGCGCCCTTGGTGTTGTTCAGGTCGCCGTCGAGGTGCGCGGTGAGGTTCTTTTGGGTCAGCAGCGAGCCGCCGCTGTTATCCAGCGTCTCGCCGGTCAACGTCAGGCCGGTCTTACCGGAAAGCAGGCCCTTGGTGCGGTTGAGCACTTCCTGCACCGTCAAGGCCAACGTGCCGTTGGCGATGACTTGGCCGCCGTCGCTGTTGTCCAGCGCGTCGCCTGTCAAAGCAACATCGCCGTGGCCGGACAGTTCGCCGCCACGGTTGTCAATCGAACCGACGTTCAACGTCAGAGTGTCGGTCGCCCCAACCAGCCCTGCGGCGCGGTTGTCCAGCGAGGCGCCAATCAGCGTCAATCCGCCGAGGGCGATCAGCTGACCGCCCTGGTTGTTCACACTGTCAATAGTGACCGTGACGTTGCTTTTGCCGGCGATCTGGCCGGCGCTGTTATCGAGGTGGGAGGCCTCGATGTGCAGATCACCGTCGGCAATAATCGCGGCGTCCCGATTGGTCAGTTGACCGTCCACGGTCATGACCAGAGCGCCACGGCTACTGACCACGCCCTGGGTGTTGAGGAGTTTGTCAGCGGTAACGTTCAGCGCGCCGTTGCTCAACACGCGGCCCTTGTTTTGGTTATCCAGCGTCCCGGCTTTGACCGTGGCGGTTTGTCCGGCGCTGAGGGTGCCGCCCTGGTTGCTCAGCATTTGCGCAACGCTGGCCGTGAAATTACGACTGGCAACGATGCTCTTGCCGCTGTTATTCAGACTTTGCGCCGTAACACTCACATCCCCCGAAGCATTACGCGTGTTATCCGCGTTCACCCCGGCTTCAATAATGCCGTTGTTGCTCAACTGCCCACCGGCGTTCAGGACGATGCCGTCCCGCGCTGCCAGGGTTTGTTGGTTCGTCAGGTTGCCCTGGGTCTGGGCGTTCAGAGTCGTCC